>Ga0307510_10002172_pt1 | contig 22146 bp, 25 predicted proteins | sample 12_EM_MG_FD_207224 | JGI IMG/M metagenome (GOLD analysis project Ga0307510, IMG submission 207224) | Populus trichocarpa ectomycorrhiza microbial communities from riparian zone in the Pacific Northwest, United States - 12_EM | ecosystem: Host-associated > Plants > Roots > Unclassified | place...
GCCCTTATCAGATAGTTTTTACACTTTTCAATATTAGCATTGAATTCAGACAGGTGAAATAAGTTGATTTGTACACCTTTCAATAGATAAACCCTAACTTTAGGGTTGGCCAACTTTGGATTTTGTCAAAATCAAAGTAGTGTTTATTATGCGTTTTAAACAAAAATACACCTTTGAAAAAAATTTACTGTATTTAATTGTCCAGCACTGTATGACCAGTACAAGACTATCAACCTTTAAATGCAATCACAGTAAAAAATGCAGTTCCAATCCCACTTATCCCCAAACTTGTTGACAAACTCTTGGGAGCACAATTTTTTACCAAACTAGACATCTGATGGGGATACAATAACATCCAAGTACAAGAAGGCAATAAATGGAAAATAGCCTTCAAAACACCTATGGGACTATATAAATCCACAGTCATAACCTTTGGACTATGCAATGCACCCACAACATTTCAAACATTCATGGATACAGAATTCAGTCCATTAATCAAAGAAGGACATGTCATGATTTACCTTGACAACATCCTTATCTATGTGGCCACCATCACAGAACTACTCCACTGGACTTACAAAGTCTTCCAACTTTTACTAAAATTGGACCTTTACCTTCAACCTGCCAAATGTTCCTTCAACCAAACCTTAGTGGAATATTTAGGATTAATAATCTCCAAAGGAGAACTATGCATGGACCCAGTTAAACTCAAAGCAGTCAAGGATTGGCCTTGACTGAAGAAAATTAAAGACATCCAGAAATTCCTCAGATTTTGCAACTTCTACTGCCATTTCGTTCAAGGATATTCTATGATGGCACAACCTTTGTTTAACCTTACCAAAAAGAATACATACGCCCTGGGCTTGGACCCAATCACAAGAAAACATGTTTATGGGACTACAAAATGCACTAACTTTAGCCCCTATCCTAATACTACCAGATTATAACAAACCATTCACCCTAATCACAGATACAAGTGATTATACCACAGGTTCCATTCTGGAACAAGATGATGCATTAGGACAGTCGCATCCAGTCGCATTTTACTCCAAATCATTACAACCAGCAGAACAAAACTATGAAATTCATGACAAGGAACTCCTTGCCATCATTCATACTCTCAAGCATTTTTGCCACTACCTCCAAGGAAGCACCCACCAGACAAAGATATTCTTGGACCACACTAACCTCAATACTTTACCACAAAACAAACACTCACATGTTGCCAAGCACGCTGGTCCCTATTCCTCAGAACTTTTGACTACATTATTATCCCTAAACCTGGAAAATTTAATAAAGCTGATGTGCTGTCCAGGCAACTTAAATATAATTATACAGCTTTGTACATAAGCTGTTTTCTTATAAATGTTATTGTTGGAGAGTTATTCAACATTTTGTATTTGTCATGCTTTTTGGCCCTTCTATCATGTGACCTTTGTTGAAATTAAATGAACCCTACCTTATATAATCATGCATGCTACTTATAAGGTTGTATCTAGTTTGATCACAACACTCTGCCCACAATCATGTATTCTACCCATATCAATTCCTTTGATATGCATATACATGACAATGCTATAGCTACTCTCAAGAAGGGGTTAGCCATAGCTTCATTGTTTAAATTACATAGCTTCCACAAGGCAAATTCTTTCATGAATTTCCATACCTTATATGATCCCCATTAATAACTCTGGGGGGATGTCCTTTCATTGCCCTGTTAGCAGGAGGAACCAGACCTGCTTGTAGGGCTGCCATCTGCACCACCTGTCCTCCCCCTAGCAGGCATCCTAGTAGGCTATTGCCACCTCCCAGCAGACTGGCCCATCCAGTGCAAGTTGTTGAAACAGTGCTAATTATAAGTTGGGAATCAGAGCAATGCACATACTAAAGTGGTCGAGTATACGACAGTCTGCTATCGTGTCTTAGTCATTTGACTCCCTAGCCCCTGGGCAAAGCGTGCTCCTCGCCCACTCCTTGCGCCTAAGCAGTGCATGTAAATCTACGAGTAACAGCGATAGGAGAGAAAGGAAGTGCAACTTACCTCGCGCACTTACGCCACCTCTTCGCTCCCCTCGCCCTCTCCGCTCCTGGGCTTGCTCACCCCGTTTATCGCCCTTCAGTCCATCTGCCCGATCACCCCAGGCAGTTGCCCCACCAAGACGAATGTCAAGCGCCTTCTCATTTTGTTCGACCATTGCTCCAACCTTCTCTGCCAGAATCTGCGCGAGTTGCTGCGGTCTTGTCAGCTCGACGCGATGGAATACAATGACGCCGGCGGATTGATCCAGCGATGCAGGAAGTTCTTCCGTCCAGATCATTCGTGACACGATGGAGTTTACCGCCTGACGATCCAATGAGAAAGTGCGCTCAAGGAACCCCAAAGACAGAGTCTTGTAATGTGGTGCAAACGTGAATAAATAAGTGCGCAGACCCTCTTCCTGGATACGCCTAAGGAAAACACACATGACGTCAACACAAGATGAAAACGTGGTGCCATTTCGCTTACTTAGCAAGCATTTCTTTAACCGATATAGCTTCCGGCATAAGACTCCAGATCTTGATGTCCTGGATCAAGTCACGGCATTGTTCCCACTGGCCGTGTTGTAGCGCCTTACTTGCTTGCATTATGTGATCCCGCGTGCTTTCAGGCGGTCCCGTAAAGACCTGACGATCTGCAAAGTCCAGCAGGCGACGGAAAGGCTTCGAGATGGCCTTGCGCTTCTGTTCCTCCAAATCAATACTCGCAAGCATGGGGATTTCCACGAGCATGCTAGACACGAGGAACGCAGCCTCGAGCAACTCCGTGTTAATATGCATGTGGAATGGCAATTGGCGTTGCTTCTCAGCTTTCTCTTGTTCCGGAGTTAGCGTCTGGAACCGTGGTTGGTGCACACCTTGCGCGAGAAGCTCCTTCACCCTTTGAGTGGCAAATATGTCCTGCAACGTCGATTGAGCTTCCTTGATGAGTCCGGATCGGAACGCGCAAAGACCGAGCTGCACGACGGCGCGATTATATAAAATCTGTGTGCCAACATCCATGGAATAAACAGCCTCCTGAAGGTGGGACATGAGCAACATGTCGCGTGCAGTATAGAAGTCGTTGTGTAAGGCATGGTGGTAAATGTGACTGAGCATTGCCCGCGTACGCAGGACTGAGTTCCCGGACTTGTAGAGGTGAACGCACAGAGCATGGATGAGCACAGATGGGGATGCCTGGGAAGCTAAGGAAAGAGAGATGGGTACATCCGCTGCTGCGACGGCCGATTCAAGCGCGGCGAGGACAACGTCGGGCTGTTAAACGATGCATACGTAAGTGCACCACCGAGGAAACATTAGGCAGAGTGATGCACCTTGGAATAGATGTGTTCCAAACGTCGCGTCACGACACGGGCAAGGGGTTCGGAAAGCTGCTTCTTCTCATAAAGGGCCTCCGCACGGCAGATGGTGCAGTAGAGACCCTTTTCATCCTTCAATCGATCCATGTATTCGGTTCCGTGAGGATCCAGGTTCTGAAGACTGCGGGTAAACTCGTCGTCTAATCGGTCGACAAAACTGATAATGCTGCCGCGGATGCGAACAACGCCACCCTTTTCACCCTCAGGAGTACGCTCTAGGAGATCATCATAATCATCAGTGATCTCCTGAACTGAGTATCTGTCATTGTCGGTGAGGCTGCCGATGAGACTGTCAATCTCGCGTTGCGCAGATAACCACATCTCAATTGGCATGTAAGAGGCGATGGAAGCATTGTAGTCAAACCGGGACGAGACCAAGGCTAGTAGAACACGTATCCGTTGATACGGCGTGACAGCGACGTCAAGTAGTCGCTCCAGAATACGAATTTGATCCGCGCGATCAGTGTTCTACGAGGTCTTAATACACTGAGCAAACGGGTGACAACATGGCGCTCACCTTTTTGCCACGGGCTTCGTGGATGGCCTGGAGAGTCTTATAAATGCCCTCGGCTGTGTATTGAGTGGCCTTCCCGCCCTTTCCAACCTGCGTAAAGTCTTCGGTGTCCTCGCCCCCAGCAGCGGCAGGCCTTCTAACTGCTTCCGGCCTTGTTGGGGCTTGTGGGACTGCAAGGGCCGCGAATTCCTGTTCAAATGCCTCCGGATCCTATTGAGGAGTAAGCAACTAGCAACGCGAGAAGGCTTTCAAAGGATATTTACATCGTTGTATTGTTTGATTTCTTTCTCGTACTCCTTGACCGTCTTTCGAACCTTTTGTTTCATGGCGGTCAGGGCGCGAGCATTACTGGCATTCATTTTCTTTTTGGCTTCTTTTTCTTTAGCTAGGGCCGCATTTAAGGCTCCTTCGAGCGAGATAAGCGTCCGAATGTAAAATGGAGGGACCGGCTCAGCGACATTCTGCTGGCGCAGCACCATGCGGGCCAGCTTGTCATATTCTAGTGGTAGAACACACGCCGTAAGTGGGGGGGCACTACACGTAGGAACATGGAATGGTTACACACCACTGGAAATAGCTATCCAGTCATTGATTTTAAGGGCATTGTCCATGGCTTTCCCTGTCGCTTCCATCTCTTCGAGACGCTTGTCACGCGCGCTCTTAACCACTCTCTTGACCTCTTCATCGCTCTCCTCGTCATCTGAATCACGGAGAAAACGAGATTTTGGTTTGGCTTCTTTTTGCGCGTCATCTGATTCGTCGTCATCCTCTAACTCTGATTCGGAGGAATCAGAGGAGGAATCAGAGGCATTGGTTGTGCGAAGGAAACGAGACATTGCTGGTTTTGCAGGTGCGGCAGGCTTGGCTGGGGATGCATCCTCATCGGAGCTCAGGAGAGATTCCTCTGAGTCGGATGATTCGGAATCGGAATCGACTGCTTGTCTGAAGAATCGCGACATTATGGTATGTATGAGGGAGCACAGCGATGATTGTATTCAAAACTTTTGGGTTTCGGAGATTCCCGGCTGTGCTGGTCATTGTTTGACTCACACTCGCACTCTCTCGCTCGCTCAACACGTCCGGACCTGCGCCCCGCCGCGACGAGCATAGGATGCCCCGCCTCAGCCCCCATCTTTTGAAACTGTTCCAGCGACCCGCAATTCCTTTGATGCGCGTCCCTGCGCCAAATACCGGCGTTGTAACCTCTCGGTCAACATTTCCTCAGTCTTCCTGGAGGCAGGCATCGACATTCCTCACCCTTCTGCCCTTCCCTCGCCCAACGCTATTTCGTCCTCTACCCCCCCTTACCCCTTCCTTGACCTCCACGTTTTCTCCAATAGTGGTGCATGCCCGACACCGGTCGCGTGGAACCGAGTACCAACCGTCCCAACGGAAGCGCAAGCGAAAGCATGGCTTCCTCGCTCGCAAGCGCACTGTCGGTGGCCGCAAAATTCTTGAGCGCCGCAGGGCAAAGGGGCGGACTCATCTGACACACTAGAAAGTTGTCATTTCTTTCTCATTTTGAAGCCTCCCTAATTTGATGTTTCACCCTCAGGCCTCATAAAACGCAGGGCAACCAAATAGAACACTCCCAGGAATCCTTAGTGCAACCTTATTACCACAATCCTTCATGTTAGAGTTGTGCAATGAGTAATCGGGATATGAAATGCCTATAGTCACAACGATATAAAATATTCGCTCTGGTTAATTCATGACTACGAGTGCCCTCCTTTCGGAGTCACTCCCTGCTCCCACCAATGGTCGCTTCATTGTGCTCTCCGCAACTCCCTCAAAACTTGGTTCATCTCCCATGTTTACGGCAAGGCCTGGCCATGCCGGACACTCCCATTCTGCATCCGGCTGTGCTGGGGACAACGGAGAGTTTGGAGAGAGCAAGAACCCACGTTGGATGGAATTGACAAGAGTAGAGATGGGTGTCTTTGCTGCCATCCCTACCCCAAAGGGATGTGCGGAGTGCGCCGGCGCGGGCGTAGGCATGGGCAGATGTTCGCTGGCTGTTATTGCATCGCCCTTCGCGTCATTCGCCGATAGCACGGCAACGTGTTCATCCTGGTCTCCCATTGGAACCAATCGCGCGGAAACAGGTGACTCAGGCAAAGGTACGTCGGTAGGCCTCACCTCCGGGCTAGGCGGAAGTGGCGTCGCCATTGCGGCAGCGGGTATTTCTGCCTCTTTTGAGTTAGCCTTTGTAAGAATGGCTTTACCCTTGGGCCGGATTGTCAGGGGCTTGGTGGACCCTTTAGCAACTGCGCGCCGTGCTTTCTCCTCCTCAGCGGCCTTCATGCGCGCTAGCTGTGAGAGTGTTGGCTGCGTGGCGCCACCGGCGCGCGGAGCTACCTTTTTAGGAAGGTGTGTTTGCGTCGCTGCAACACTCCTTGCAGATTGCGACAGTTTCCGGACCACGGGTCGTATACCTTCAGGGTCGGTTTTCTTCCTGGTTTTGGCCTCTGGGCCACCCTGGCGCGCCGAGCGTGTGGACATGGATGATTTGGGGCGATCAGGTGCCGATAGCCCAGCCTTTTGAGCTTCCTTCTTCCCTCCCAACCCACCACCTGGCATCTTGGTACTGACTCCTTTGCGCTTGCTGCCGGACAGTGGTTTGGAATCATCTCTCTTCCCTTCTGCACCTGGCCTCGGGCCCTCCTTATCCTCGATAACAGTGGGTGGAAATGGCTCAGAGGGTTTTGGCGCAGCTGACGAGGTCGCAGCAATTTGAACGACAGGTCGCTTCACATCCGTCGCGGCCGATGTCTTTGGACCATGTCTGACACTATCTAGTCGTGAGCTGCAAATGAACAGTGAGCGGTAGCGTTTCATGCATGCTAGGTGGACCAACCGCTTCGGTACAACTTGAACATCCGCTGAAATGTCCTTGTCTTCATGCGCTATTGGTGCTCTGGGTAACCCCAGTGGCTGTTGGGCCTCTGGCAACAGTACTCTTTGCGCTCCTCCTAACAATCTGTCCTTGATAGTCAAAGCCTCCACCCGCAAAGGACCTGCAGGCTGCTTGGGAAGGGGAGCAGATGGTTGTGTTGACTCGGGCCTGAAAATGTGCGTAGCTGTCCTCGAAGTGGATGCCTCCGGTGGTCGCTCGGCAACGAGTGGTTCTGGCCGTCCTGGGGGCACAGGGCGTACAGGAGGTACCTGCGGCTCTGATGGTACTTGTTGGCGACGCTGAGGTACAATTGCTGGAGGAGGCATATTGACATTGCGCTTCGAGGATGGCCTTGTTGCAGGCTGTCTATTTGGTGGTGCTATCATGGGTTCCGTTTCACTTCGTGTCAGCTTCAATGGTGCTCCCGCCGCCGACTTGGTTGATGCAAGTGTCGAAGATGATGCAGAACGGTGGTGTGACATGGAAGTAGCAGGTCGAGGATGAGGTTCCTCCCGCTTGGATGGGGCAAGCGCCAGCGAAGATGTAGAACGAGTCGTAGGAAGACTGTAAGTGGATTGCGATGACTGAGGACGGGAGTTGCCAGAGGGGATATCGATATTGAGGTACTTCTTCATAATTGGGGAAAGTGGTGCTGCAAAGCTGTAACCCACGTTAGAATCGTGTTGTTCGTAGGAGCCAAGAATACAAAGCTTACCATTCTACCCGTGTGGGAAGCAAAATTTTGTACGCATCGAACACTTGCCTGCTAACTTTGCGAACGTCCGCACTCGCATCCGTAGCGGTCAGCTTGATCGCATTTTCCACATCTCTTGCGCGCGCATCCTTCTCCAGATCAGGCGGATTGAAAGATTGGACACACGCGAGAACGCTTTCTATCGCAATTAAGCGGAGGGTGACGGATTTGTCACGAAGAGCACCAACAAAGTACGGCAAAAGTGAGATGAGTTGGGTTTGATCAATAATCGTTTGTATTGTTGCCTTGGCACGGGAGATAAAGACTTTGTTTGGGCGGGAGCAGAGGGATAAAAGGTTTGGTATAAAGAGGGGCACGAGGGGATCGAAAGACGGTCCCAGCCCAGCGGCAAGGGTGGCAATACACTCAACAGCCGCAGCGGAAAGACGGGAACGCTCCGAAGCTGCCGCAGCGGTGATCGAGCGATACAGTGAACGGATGGAGGAGGTGAGGATTGTGGGGAAGTCACACGCGCCACCTTTTGACAGAGCAATAATCCTGAGGAGAGCATTGCTGATGGTGTCCCATGTGTCCTCTGTTTCTGCGAGAGAAAGCGAGGTGCGTGCACGCTCGAGCTCTTCTCTCAATGTAGATTCGGAATGACACTAAGAGAAAGAGTGAAAAATCTGAGCTGCGGGACACAGACAGTGAGTATTAGTAAACGTGCCTCTATAATCGACGGTATCTTCGCTTTTGGAGCCATGCAGATGAGAAAGACGAGACGAGACTGTAAAACTAGCCGAGGACGTGTTGTGTTGAGTTCCGGTTCGTGACAATGCACGTGATCGTATCCGGTCCGTGATCCCCCTACCTTTTTTGGGGTGGACATGATACGAATAGATCGTGACTCGAATTCGATGCTCTTTAGACGAATCGTACCTCGATCGTGTCGAAGATATCTGCACACCATGTCTTCACAGAGTCTCTCCTCAACCCAGATTCGTCAAGCATTTTTCGACTACTTCCAATCCAATGGTCACACTCACGTTCCCTCGTCCTCCACCATTCCATATGATGACCCAACGCTGCTCTTTGCCAACGCTGGCATGAATCAGGTTCGTGTCCCGGACGTCAATTTCTCTCCTTACATGCTAACATGCCTCTCAGTACAAATCCATTTTCCTTGGGACTGTTGATCCTAACTCCGATCTCGCAAAACTGAGACGCGCATACAACAGCCAAAAGTGCATCCGAGCTGGTGGAAAGCATAATGGTACGTGATATTACCCCTATGCTATGCACCACCATGACCAACATTTTCTTCAAGATCTTGATGACGTCGGTAAAGATTCGTATCATCATACCTTTTTTGAGATGCTCGGAAATTGGTCGTTTGGTGATTACTTCAAGGTAACCGACCTCCATTCTTTGTGGCTATCTAGTAATAGATCAACGTCCCAGAAAGATGCCATTAGATATTCCTGGGATTTATTGACCAACGTATACAAACTCGACAAAGACCGACTATACGTGACTTACTTCGAAGGGGACAGACAAAGCGGGCTTGAGCCTGACCTCGAAGCACGGCAGTATTGGTTGGATGTCGGCGTTGCCGAAGACCACATTATTCCTGGAAACGCAAAGGATAATTTCTGGGGTGCGTAATGTCCTGCCTTTCTCTCGGCTTAGATCTCGAACGGACTGTAGAGATGGGCGCAACCGGTCCATGTGGTCCATCCAGGTACTGGCTTGAGACCTACTCACCTTATCATGTTCTGACCCTGTACCATTCAGTGAGATTCACTATGACCACATAGGTGGCCGCGATGCTTCCCACCTCGTCAATCAAGATGACCCCCTCGTCGTAGAGATATGGAACAACGTTTTCATCCAGTTCAACCGCGAGGATGATGGTTCCTTGAAGCCCCTACCTGCCAAACACGTTGATACTGGCATGGGCTTTGAACGTCTTGTCACAGCCATCCAGCGTGCAAGGTCTAATTACGACACAGATATCTTCATTCCACTCTTCTCTCGGATCCAAGAAGTCACCGGCGTGCGGCCTTACACAGGCAAGTTCGGTAATGACGACGAAGATGGGATCGATACCGCGTATCGCGTGGTTGCGGATCATGTCCGCACCCTGACATTCGCTTTGAGTGATGGTGGAGTACCAAATAACGTCGGGCGTGGCTATGTCCTCCGCCGTATCCTTCGTCGTGGTGCGCGGTACGCGCGCAAGAAGCTAGGAGTGTCACTGGGGTCGTTCTTCTCTTCACTTGTACCAACGCTTGTTGATCAACTGGTGCGTCTCATTCAAGATCCGTCTTTTTTGATGTCGCATACTCACTTCGAACACAGGGCCACGTCTATCCAGAGTTGACCAAGAAGACTACAGAGATAAAAGAAATACTCGACGAAGAGGAAGAATCATTTTCACGCACCCTCGACCGGGGAGAGAAGCTATTTGAGCAGTACGCAACTGCTGCGCGCGAAGCTGGTTCGAAAGAACTGAACGGGAAAGACGTGTGGAGACTGTACGATACCTATGGTTTCCCAGTCGACCTCACACGACTCATGGCGGAGGAGCTCGGCCTCGGTATCAATAACGAAGAGTTCGAGGCGGCGCAGGCGGCAAGTCGGGAGGCAAGCAAAGCTTCGCTCAAAGTTGGAGCGAAGGACGTCGTGAAGCTTGATGTACACGATCTTGCAGCCCTCGAGAAAGACACGAGTGTGCCGAAAACTGACGATTCCGCAAAGTTTGGTAAGTCTCTCACCTGTAAAATATCACCTGGCCCCAACGACCCCCTAAAGGCATTGGCAATATTGATGCGACCATCAAGACCATATATCATCAGAAAGCCTTCTTCCAGTCAACACAAGACATTCCACCAGATACTCTTTTTGGGATCATCCTCGATCGAACGAGTTTCTATGCAGAAGCTGGTGGGCAAGAATATGACACAGGCAATATTGTGATCGATGGCGCTGCAGACTTTGAGGTCACCAATGTGCAAGTTTTTAATGGATACGTATTACATATTGGCCGTCTCAAGTACGGGAAGTTCTCTGTCGGTGACAGTGTGGTTTCATCTTACGATGAAGTGAGTCGGTGGCATTCCCCTCTCTGTTCTTTCATGAACTCTGGTTTCTAGCTCCGACGATGGCCCCTTCGCAATAACCATACAGCGACGCATATCCTAAACTTTGCTCTACGCGAGATTCTAGGAGACCATATTGACCAGAAAGGATCACTCGTCGCACCGACCAAGCTCCGATTTGACTTCTCCCACAAAGCCCAGATCCCGCTCCCAGAGCTAGAACGCATTGAGCGTATGAGCGTCGACTGGATTAAGCGGAACGTTAAGGTATCTAGCAAAGACCTCGCACTGCCCCTCGCCCAGAAGATCGCCGGGGTCCGTGCCGTTTTTGGCGAAGCCTACCCGGACCCCGTGCGCGTTGTGTCCCTTGAATATGACGTGGACGAAATCGCACAAGACATCGAAAATCCCAAATGGCGGAGGACGAGCATCGAATTTTGCGGCGGAACGCACGTCGCACGCACCGGGGACATCAAGGACTTTGTGGTTACTGAAGAATCAGGCATCGCGAAGGGTATCCGACGGATTGTTGCGGTCACTGGGCACGAAGCGCGGGATGTCACCCGTGTTGCTGATGCGTTTGAGACGCGAATAAAACAAGTCGAGCAATTGACTGGGAAAGCGAAGGACACAGCTCTGAAGGCGCTGAGTGTGGTATGTGATACCCCAAACTCACTGGTTGAGGCTGAATGACGTGGCCTTCAGGAACTTGGCCAGTCAGACATTTCACTACTTCGCAAATCGGACATGCGCGAGCGCTTGATGGCACTTCGTAAGGCTCTGGACAAGGAGACAAAGGAGAAAGAAATGGCTGCTAATAAGGCGGTTCGTGACATTTATGCTCGGCTCCCCTGTCCGCTAATCGATTCCGTGTTCAGGCTGTTCAGGCTGTTGTGGCCTTTTTCCACAAGAATCCGCAAGCTGAAGCATACTTTGCAATTATCGATGTCGAGGGCAACGCGAAGGTATTTGGAGCGCAGCAGAGGAGATCCATGCTGACGCTTCTTCCATCAGATCCTCCAGGCTGTTGTACTTCAAGCGAAAAAACTCGGCAGGGCCGTATACGTCTTCAGTGTCGATTCGGAGGGTGGCAAGGTCATCCATGTCAACCACGTACCAGAGTCGCTGAAATCGAAAGGCCTCGACGCCCGTACATGGGCTGCCCGTGTCACGGAAGTTCTTGGGGGAAAGGTAGGTTTCCTTCTCTTAAGCCTTTGGGCCAATCTGAAATGGCAGTAGGCTGGCGGCAAAGAAGATGGTGCGCAAGGTGTCGGACTCCACACTGACAAAGTCGGGGAAGCCCTAGAGGTTGCGCATAAGTATCTACTTGAAGGAAAGGCGTAGGTTATTAATTTGCCAATCTGTGGCGTTCGGGGGAATGGGTATTCTACTTTTACATCATGAAACTGTATCTTGTAAATACTTCGTGCGTAACTTAGGACGAGCGAATAGCGAAGGTATTAATTTGTAATTCGGAATACGTGGGAAACTTTGTGACTCACTCGTGTCACACTGTAACACCTTCTCTCATCACCCAAACGGAATCACGACCAACCGTCGGTATCCAACACAAAATTCTCAGCAAGGTGAGCCTGTGCTTGCACTGTCTTTACTCATTAGCTGTGACGGTTCAGGCGAGCCACAACCCCAGAGTTTTAAACCGAGAAAAAGGGGTGCCTGGGGGTGGATGGACCTGTCACGACTTGGATGATGATGATACTGACTCACTTTCCCCGCAGACACATACACTTGCCCCTGCCCAGCATGTCTCTCGTCGTACCCGAATCCCACCAACAATTTCAGGTGCATATTCACACTTTGTTTCCCAAATTACCCTATCTAATCATAGAGCAGCACATCTTGCGTCTGCTTAACACGAACGTTGATGGCAAGCGCAAGGTCATGTACGCTCTGACGGAGATCAAGGGTGTCGGTCGGCGGTACTCAAACATTGTCTGCAAAAAGGCAGATGTTGACCTCAACAAGCGGTGTGTTGATACCCTGGATTCTTGTCAAAGTTTACCACTTATGGTGCGTCCCAGAGCGGGTGAGCTCAACTCGGACGAGCTGGAACGACTGGTGACGATCATCCAAAATCCGACACAATTCAAGATTCCTTTATGGTTCCTGAATCGTCAGCGTGATATCGTTGACGGCAAGAACTTGCAAATTTTGTCCAATGGTGTTGACTCCAAGTTGCGCGATGACCTTGAACGCCTCAAGAAGATCCGCGCGCACCGCGGTCTTCGCCATTTCTGGGGCCTTCGTGTTCGCGGACAGCATACAAAGACAACTGGTCAGTTGCACCGCTTCGGCCCACGTCGGTTCGAGTACATTGACCCTTTCTCCAGGTCGCCGTGGAAAGACTGTTGGTGTGTCGAAGAAGCGTGGTTGAGCATCTGTTCCCTGTCCTTATACGTGGAGTACGGATATGTACCCGTTCTACCTAATACTACCTTGTTGTCGTATGAATATATGCCCAAATGTAGGAGAACAACACATTGCACTCCATGGCTCTGAATCGTAGCGAACTTTCCCGAATATGCGCTCCGGTCCGTTGTAGCCGGGTTTGGACATAAAACCTTAGTTTGACCAGGTACAAGTGCCAGTCAGTGAGTTAAACCCTTGGCCTCCATTGACCTCATGGCTTCCTGCTATTGGACCCAGCCCGGACAGTTACACCCTTGGTACAAGCTAGATACCCTCAAGCGCAAACTTCCTGAAATGTTTCCTCGATCCGAATCACCATCCCCAGTAGACGAGTATGATTCTGATCCGCATCCAAAGCGGCAACGTCGCACTACGCTGGATCAAATGCGTTCCGTGAAGCGTAAGCTGCCCTCACCACCACAGTCACCCGTCGAGGAGGAGTCCGGACCCGAGGATGCACGACTCTTCAAAAAGCAACGGTGCGCTGCGCTGGAACGTGGGATTGAGAGCCTCTCGCTCGCCGCCCCTCCACCACCTCCCGCTCCTCAGGCGCATGCGGCTCTGGCATCTTCGACCACAAGTTTGACCCCGGCCCCGCAAGCGCAGACAGCTCCTGGGTTTAACATGTCTCTTCTGCTGCCGCCGCTTGCCGCTTCTCCTGTCTCTTTCATCCCTGTGGGTGAACACCAGCACCACATCCCCCTTGGTTATGCCTCCTCGCTGCGGCCACCACCACCACCGTCCCCATTTCCTACCTCAACTCCAATCACCTCCGTGTCGTCCGCTCCCTCCGACGCCGACGCGATAATGGACGTCAAAATGCGCTCTTCGTCGTGGTACGAGCCACAGAAAGATCGTGCGTGTCCATTTCCCCCCTTTGCTTTTGGTCGGTGTACACGAAGCCGTTTGCTGACCGGGATACTCCCCCCCCCGCCCTCCCCGCCCCTCCAACCCCCAATCTCGCACGCGCATTCCGTTCCCTGTTCTCATTCTTTGCATTAGGAATCATCGTTACCGATCTAGACGCGTCTGACGACGAAGCCGACATTGTAGACGACGTGCCGAAGCTACCGCGTTCCGTACTGCAGGCGCTGCTACTTGGGCCAAAACGCGCAAATGCCCCGTTTCCGGGGTTGTTGCTGTCCCCCGTGCTGCCGCAGCTCGCATCACAATCACTGGACCCTCCCCCATTACTTGACCTTGATCCGGGAAGCCTCTTCGAGCCGGGGTTGGACGAAGCGATGGACGTGGAGCAGTAGCGTTGTCTTGATCCCCCATTTTGTCTGCACTTTGCGCATTTATCGCGTTTCTCCCCTCACTTATCACTTTACATATTCACGCCCATACTATGTCCATAGCAATCTTACGCTTGAGTTGATATCAAGTTTGGGTGTATTAACCTCACGGGGGGATTTTGGTCCTTATTGATTTGTAACACAAAATATTGGACATGGTGGCGATCACCAAATCTCATATCACCAACCCAATTCTCGGCCACACCTGATTTTAACATCTGGTTCGCTGTCTATGCACGGGAGAATAGAACTTGAGATTTAAATAGCTCAGCAGACCGAAGAGATTACAAGACGACGACCACAAGCACGGTATCACGAACGTAAGTTTTTTTTGTCGATACATGTGGTTGTCGAACCACAGAACACACCAGCAGGCAACTTGAACACCACCATACCAACATTGTCCATACCTGTTTCTAACGCGGACCAGCGCATAAGCAATGTAGCCGCTCAGTAGGCACTCCCGGGTACACATTGCCCCTATCATTCGCATCTGACGTAGAAGATAGCGCAAATGGCTACGTCCTCCCAGGTGGCTGACCACCATCCGGGCCATAGAGACCCTGGGCGAGATTAACCCGTGTGTGATGGTGCCGCGCATGCGCATGCGGGTGGGGTATGTGGTGCATCTGCATTACATTGAATGGTGAACGCAGCACACCCGGCGCCGGGCTCGCCGCCGTATGCACAGCAGCTAGTTGCGAGGGAAGAGGTGTCGCAGATGTGGGTGGAGGGGGTGCCGCGGGTGGCGGCTGGGGCGGGACGTGGAATCCGCGGAGTCCGGCGTGGGGGTGAGTCGGCTGGGCCGGAGCCACGGATTGCGTTTGGGACTGAGGATGGACGCGAATGTCCTGATAGAGGGTGGGTGAAGATGATTGCGGTTGCTGTGGTTGGATGTGGTGGTGGTATGGTATATTCACAAGATTCACGTGGTTAGGCCTGTGACCAGCTTGAAACTGGGTGACATGTGGCTGCCGTTGCTGCTGTTGTTGCTGCGGTGGAGGCGCAGGTGCAAGGATGGGTACGGGAGCGGGGGGCTGGGATTGCACCGGAGGCTGAGAGGCTACCGGGCGAGGAGGATTGGGTGAGACGGGGGATGGTTCAGAGTCAACAGCCATATCCCGTGGCGAGTCTTCTCCATCTTCGCGCTCCTCGTCATCATCTCGGACCGCTTCGACTTCGGGGGCAGCGGCCTTCTGAGCAGCGATTTCTTCTGCAGTGAGAAAGCGACCACCGGGCCCGCGGGGACGACGCATAGCATGTTTGTGACGCGATTCGTGGAGATATGGCTATTGAGGAGTATGAGTGAATGTGCAGGCGAGGGAAGCAGTAAGACATGAGAAACGAGGGGCGACGTATGCGAGTAGGTACCTTTCGCTTTTGAGAGAGGCGATGGACCTCCTCGATGCGTGCGCGAGCAACGCGACGCTTGAGGATGCGATAGTACTGCTTTGCGTTTACATAGAGAGGTTCGTCGTCGATCGGTGTCTCGGACTGGGGTGTATGGGAAGGGGGAGTGTCTTGAGGGAATGGTGATTGGGGTTCGTTGTGAGGTGGGGAAGGGGGGCGAGTGGGAGGATGGGGGTGGGGGTGGTCATTCGTTGAGGGGGGTCGATTATAGAAGTTATAAAGATGAGGGGCTGTTAGATGAGGATGGTCAGTGGTGGAGAGGAAGGATGAGGACGAGAGAACATACGATGAAACTGTTCCTGGACGACGTCATGAGAGTCTTGGAATGGCTGATGTTGAGGGGGGAGTGGATAGGCGGGGTGAAAGAGCTGATTTATTCCATCCTCCATGATAGTCCAAAGCTAGCGCGTGAGCACTCGAAATTCATCGCTCTTCAAAATACCCCAAAACACAACTCATCAGTCACGTGCATCATCCTCTCTCTCTCTCTCCCCGCCCCGTGTAGTATACATATCCATATCCCTGATGGAGGCAAAGCTGTACGTCTCCCACTCTTTCTTCCCTCTTTCTCCCTTTCTGACAAACCAAAGAAAAACTCTCAAAGTTGCAGACCTCAAAGAAATTTGCACCCGTGCAAATGTGCCCACAACTACAAGGTTAACAAAGGCCGACCTCATCACTAAAATCCTCGCAAGTCAACCCGCCATAAACGCGTACAACGCCAAGTACCAGCAAAATGGGAGCGCCGCTCCATCATCCAAGCCAGCAGAACCGTCTGCTCACGATGACTTGGTGAGTGGCAACGCGTCCCTTGACGCGTCGTACTTACACCTGTCCGTAGCTTTCCCCTCCAGAAGAGTGCGTAATCACTAACCCCCTGTCCGCCCTCCTCTTCGTTCTCATACACTCTCAGAGTCGACTGGACATTGGGAGACCCCTCGCCATCTGTTCCCGTACCAACTGCCGTGTCAAGTCCTCCTAAAGCCAACCCCGCTACGAACCCCACTCCTCCAGTATGATAACGACCTTTTCCCTCAATTTGATCTAGCTTATCTTAAGTAGACCAAGCCTCAGTCAAAGGCTGTCCCCCCAAACGCAACTCCCGATGCAACTGAGACGTCCAAGGCCTCGGCGCCTGCTCCTGCTGCGTCAGTCGATGACGAGCTAGAGAAGCGCAAAGTACGTGCCGCGCGCTTTGGCATTGCACTGGTCGAACCTTCGAAGCCAAAGACAAAGTCTACGCCTGCGCCAGCTCCCAAGGCTGCCAAGACACTAGACGTAAGTCACCCGTTCTCCGAGCTACGATAGTCCCTGTAAATGACACGCTGCAACCGTAGGACCCCGAGAAGCTCAAGACACGTGCGCAGCGCTTTGGCACTGGCCAGGGCGAACAGAAGGAAGGCGCGAAGGTTCAGGCTGTCAGCAACAAGAAGCGTGGTGCTGCTGTTGTGGAAGAGGTTGACCCAGAGGAGCAGGAGCGCCGGCGAAAACGCGCTGAGCGCTTTGGAATACCTGCAGTGGTACGCTCAGAGTCGAATTAGCCGGTGATTCACAAGATTTGATGCAGACTTTGCACAGGGTGCGAAGGCTTGATGTCCTTCGTTTGAGATCTGGCCATAATTATTACTGTTTTTTTTTGCCTTTGCGGATATTATGTGCTGTAATGATTGGAGGGCATGAGCGATGTGTATCTACCATACCAACAACACGCACCTCTGCTGCTTTCTTGAATGAATGGTTTGGCACTCGTTCATAATTGGCCAATTCCTTGTCAAAACCGAACTTGCTCACATGAGGAGGATATGTGGACCCGGATGGCAATAGATGGACTATTACACAGCGCACTTATTGTTATCAGGTACAGTACTGCCGTGTAACCCGCTTTCGTGATGCGCTATTGTAAGGAACGTTCCGCATGATCCGTACGCACCAGCAACCACTGTGAGCCAATCAAGTACAGTATCGGTGCACTGCCAGTGCTTCGCCACCACGCAGGTACCACGCCTCCCCGAGGTGCCCGCGTCTGAGGCGGTGATTGGCTTGGCCTTGGCAAGGGTTTAGTTAAGTTTACTTGCTTACCCTCTTCTGTACGGTTCTTTCCCTTCGTCTTCTACATCAACACTTCCCCACTTCCCGCTTCTCGAAACCAGTGACGACGTCATGGCGCGTGGCCCCCTCTACTACATTTTCCGACATCCTCGGTTCTGTTGCTGTCTTCCCGTCCGTGTCTGCGTCATTATTATGTCCATTCTAGGAATTCTGCTCGCTGGCGTATTATCCGTCGTCTGTTGGTTCGAAGTTTCTCGTACGTATTCTGAAAATCCTCACCTTCAACGGCGCTGGATTAACCAATCCAAGGTGGGGACCAGCTTACAAGCAAGCAGCGCGGGGCTTTTATCGGAGGTGGGATCATCGAAACGCTTTTCCTCCTCATCTCGATCGTCGGGTATGTCCGGACCCCATACCCCACTCTCACTCTCACAACAGAACACTGACACTTCCTACGTTGTGTGCAGCCTTATCGGCGGCATCGTGCGCAAGTTGACCTTTGTAACCGCCTATACCATCGGGCTATACATCCACTTCTTTATCAACTTCGGTGTAGCGGCATACCTCCTCTATGTCATCCTACACGCTACGCGCGCAGACACCGTCACCCTATGCCAGCACGCGCTCACGAATGCCCAGTCGCAAAACCAGTGTGACTCGCTCTTCGACACCATTCGCGGGGTGTACGCCGCCCTTGCGTCTTTCATCCTCATAGTGGAGCTCTGTGAGTCCATCCGTCTCACATCGCTCGTGATAAAGTCCCACTCACACCCTTGCCCTTACCTTCCTTCACCCGAACAAAACCAACCAAAACAAAAAAATAGATGGTGCGATCGTTGGAACGCGCTACGTCTACACACTACGCCGCCAAAAACGCGAGGCGCGCAAGCCGAAACCCACGCAGGCCGAGTCAGCTTCGAGGGAAGGATGGCGCACCCTGCCCGGGTTTATGCGCTACCGGGACACGAGCGGCGCGACGGTGTACGACTCGTATTACTTCCCGCCAGCCAACAAGGGCCACACGCGCGGCGCATCCGCCTATTCGCTTGCCGACAGCGACTTGGAGGGTGCTACGCCGCTGGGGCTGTATGACCCACCCAACGCTGGGCTTCCTGGCCCGAAGGACGGGATGTTGGACTTTGAGGATGAATACAAGGACGATGGTCTTGAGGACAGTGAATACAAGGACGACGATCGTGATAGTATGTTGGATCCACCACCAGGTTTGCCGTCTCCTTGGGGGGAAACCGGTAGGGCAGTGCGGAGAGACTCGGCTGACACTATGTCTGAGTACTCGCCTACGTAGTGTGTTGATGAGAGCGGGTCAAATTTTTGTTGGATTTTATGTTGTATCTCGAGCAGGGACAGTTTTCTATTAATACAGAGGATAGGGTGTACGGCAAAGAGCGAGTGTGCGATCATTGGTCGACTCAGTAACACGCAGCGCTCGGGCACAGCTTGCTCATCTAATTCGTCCCTTTGGACGTTTGTCTGTTCACACAGGCAAAGAATCCTCTCTCCCCCCTACGGCGGCTTCATACATGTGATGCCAGATCGACACAATGTCATGCACATTCGGTATGCTACCCAGCGACAGCACATCGTTGACTCTGTGCGCATGCCACCCTTTCCTCCTTCGCCTCCGTGTTTCTGTCCGCTAACCAGCTTGCCCCACGTATTGCTCTCGGTAGCTTGATGCGCTGCTCTACCAACTTCATGTCTTATCCTTTCTGCTCGCGCCCTCCATCATCGCCCTCTGCGTGCGCGCCGCCGGACAATTCCAATTATCCCATCCTCGCGACTTTGGCCCCAAGCGCACCCTGCGCTTCCGCTTTGCCCTCATCGCCATGTTCAACGCGGGCAGCGTCTGGAACCACGCTTACATTGGTGCGCCGCAGGGGCGGTCGGCCGTATTGGATTTCGTCGGGTTGGGTACGTCTCTATGATCCATCTTCGCAACCCTCACCAAATTCACCTGTCGTCCCTACAGGGTTCACACCATCTCGGACACAACTTCTCCTGCTTGACCTGCTCATCATCGCGCTTTCCGTCATCGTCGCGACGCTTGCATACGAAACCACGTATGCGCGGGCGGTGACAAAAGCGGTCATCCGCGCCACGCTCGACCTAACACCCGCTGCTAACACTCACGCGTACACCGACCCACTCACGCCGACAACGAGGTCCGAGGAAGACTCGGATGTCGTGCTCGATTTTCGTTCCTCCCTACTGGTTCGGCATGTGCGACACCCTCCGTCGCCTCCGCCAGAGGACACGCAACTGCCGAATGGTGCCGCTGTAGTGGAGGGTCTCCGCGTGTTGTTACAGGCGCAACGTGCGCTCAGGACGCAGACAGAGGGGCGGCAAGCACCATCTGCGAGTGACGCCGGTGGCGATGATGTGCGAGGAGAGGAGCGGGAGCGGCGCGTGCCAGGCGGGATGGACCCACCGGAGGACGAAGGATGAAAGCTAGACATATATTTATGGTGCATTCATTGTGTTACTGCATGCAACGGTGGAAGGCTGGGTGTATCTAATTTTTTTCTCATCGCCCCGTAGGGCTCGTTTTCCGCGAACAGAAAGCTTAGACCCAACTACATAGAGCGAAGCAGGATGGCCAATAGATGGGCGAAAAATATACGTTCATAGTGAAGTCATGCGGATGGGACTGTATCGAAGGTCACCACTTGCGTTTCAACTGCACAAGCAAGTTTTGTAAGCTAATCTCATTCGTAAAGTAGCAGAGGGGCATCCTTTAACGTACAGTCTGGCGGAGGCATGCGCCAAATCTCTCGAATTCTGCTTTGCATGTGTCCTTGTGGACGTCGGTATATGTCGCGACGATGCATTTTCCGTAGTCTGAAGCCTCCTTTGCGCAGGTCGTTGTAGAGGCGACAGCGAGGCGTCGCAGGGGTGTGGTCGCTGCCGTCGACGAGGACGACACCACTACGGATGGCTGCATCGAGACGGGAAGGGGCAAACAAATTAGAGTCGCTTACGTTAACGTTTATATTGACGTCGGAACGGAGCGGCGAGAGCGCACCAAACTTGGCACCCGAGATGCCCTTCTAAGTTTCAGGAGGCCCTTAAGTCTCTCTCAACCTTGCGTGGACTGTCCTCGCTTCAAACACTAGGTCGCCACCAAGCTGCGACCCAACCACGCTCGCACCACCTTCCTTAGAACCTTCATGCTGGCACGCTCGTACATCCAGACGTGATGCTGGACAACAACTTTCTCGTCACCACCATACTGGTGGTCATCGGATTTCTTTTTTACGCCCTGTATTGGAGCAGATTCGTTGCGCTCCTCATTAGCCTTCTTTTCCGTGTCGTATTCTGGAACAGAGGTGGCTCGAGTGCATGGGTTCAAATTGGCGCGTCACCCTGTCTCTCTCCGCCTCGTATATACCCTCCTGACCCCTGCGTCAGGCTCATTCCATCTCTCACTTCTGGCAGGCCGCATTTTCCTCAAGGACTTTCGCTACCATTCGAGCAACCAGACGATCAAAGTCGTCAAGGTTGAGCTGCGTTGGCAATATTGGATCCGATCCCTCGCTCGCTCCGAGGACATGCAGACACAAGGCGGCGGTGAAGAACCAAAGTGTGCGCCTGCTTCTACTTTACTTGCTCTCTTTCGCGCCATTTACCGTGCAATTGCAGCCGGAGCTGCGTCCCAGTTACCACGTTGCCGCTTCCACGCGACGTTGGAAGGCTTCGAATGGTTTCTGTACAACCGGACGGCTGCCTTTGATTACATCGTCTCGCAAATGGAGGCAAAGACACCTGTCCCGGAACGGCGCGCTCAGAGCTCGAGTACGGATGGGGCTACGTTCCAGCTGAGGCAGCTGTTCACCAGATCTTCAGCAAGTGAAAGTGCGTACCACCTCTTTCTGTCTCGATGGTGCCACATAATAATTGCGCGTCTCTGTCTCGTAGACAATTTGCAAACCCATGTGCGAAATCCTTTTAGCACTCCCAAGTTTCTACTGTCCTTCGTCCGCTGGCTCCGAGGTCAACTTCCTGATCTCGATTTCAAAGACTTGCTTCCTTTTAGCTTTGTGGGTCTCAATGGTGGGATTGTGTTAGGAAACATGGCAACTTCCAACATTTTGGTAGCTGAGTTCAGCCGCGCAGACGGTATCTTTGGGGTGGTGCCAGTACGTCAAATGTAATCTCGTGTTCCTCCCCCCATCGACTGACATCCGCGATCGCCACAGTCGAAGTCACCCTTAGACCTATACAAGCAACAACTGAATATCAAGTTTCAGAACGCTACTATCAGCTTGAAGGAGAATGATCAATACTTGGCCCCTATGACTGACGTTGGATCTCACATTCACGGCCATCTTCGCAAAGCACAGC
>Ga0307510_10002173_pt1 | contig 22144 bp, 25 predicted proteins | sample 12_EM_MG_FD_207224 | JGI IMG/M metagenome (GOLD analysis project Ga0307510, IMG submission 207224) | Populus trichocarpa ectomycorrhiza microbial communities from riparian zone in the Pacific Northwest, United States - 12_EM | ecosystem: Host-associated > Plants > Roots > Unclassified | place...
CCTTTCCCATCTCGCAACACTCAGCCGTAATTATTCGGAACTAGCACACGTATAATTCCAGCAGTGCTCTCCCCCCCGGTAAATCAAAACGCCAAAAGAAACCCCCGCGAATGCTGTAGCGCGCCCCATATCTTATTTATTTCACAAAAGAAAATAGTCTAATCCTGCTCGCGCTCTTAAGAAACAAGAGTAACAACCTAGAACCATCCCCCCTCCCAATTAGTCATATTCACCCATCCCCATTCACTCAGCAAAGCAGGAATCAATCCACTCACAGCACTAATCACAGCAAATCCTAACGTACGGCGACAGTCGCTCCCCGATACGCCGAACTTCCAGAACATACCGCAGAAGCTGCAGTAGGCAAACAAGGTCAGATAGACAAGCTAGAGAAGGAGAAGAGAAAAGGAAAGGAGAAGAGAACAGACCTCCTCTGAGCAGAGCTCCCGACAATGCTCGCATTTCTAACAGCCAACAGAGATGAAGCTGGGTGGGACCGCTTAAATCGTATGAATCCTCGATCTCTTTTCGAAGGCGCTCCCCTGGATCGTAGAGCGACCAAGGAGACTCTTGATGCTCGCTCCCAGTGAGTCTGGTTGGTTGGAGTTGTGAACCGTTGGTGTAACTTAGGTGTCGGGGGAGGCGGTATCTGAGTACGATTCTCGTACAAGTACCAGGTTCACACCATAGAAAGAACAGAAAGAATAAACGCAGACCAATCAATCGTCCTCGCGACTGCGCCCGCGCTTCCTAGTCCTCCTTGCCAGGGAGGATGTCGCCTTCTCATATCACAAACACCCGCGACAGCCACTTAATCCAGCAATAATTACCGCTACTGTCAGTACCGGTGTGCTGAGGGCCGGATTGATGAGGCACTCTAGCGGTTCGGAGGACACTTTTCCACCCAACAGAACACCCTGTTAGCTCGCCTTGGCGCCCACGCATTCTCTGCATATAATCCATCTTTGTGTATCATAGTTTAGAGAGAAGCGACCGGGGGTGTCAACACCCAATAGACGATGCTCACTTGCCCTTTTAATTTTTCCAAGCTCTTCTTCGTCTGTCCCACCCCTGTTCGTTTGATTAGGCAATAGGTTACCAAGTCAACTCTCCACAAACCTTTTGTCCGGTTTAGCGGAAGGTCACGACCACACTCACACAGGTGGATACGGCTCGGTCGAACACACCATCCAACTAGGGGACGGCGAACTAATACCCCCACACCGGTACACATGTGAGGGTATCGGGAAAACCTACAAACCTAGTTGCCCACCCCTCGAGCTTGCTCCATTGGTATCGCTCTCTTGATCAGAGAGTCTTGGCAAAGGAAAAGAGCCCTAACTCGCCAAGCTCAGCACCGCCATCAGAGATGACTGAACCGGATCACGTGTTCTCATTCCCCATCTCCGTTTCCGCATTTTGCCCTGGCCGAAAGGAACCCGCCGAACCCCTCAGACTAACCGCAAACCCTTACATGAGCGACAACAAAAAATGAGAGAGAGAGATCATGAGCTGGGCAGGTGGGTTCTAACGTCAAGCTCACAAGTCAGTGCTAATGAGCCATTTCAGGCTGTAGAAAAACAGTAAACCGTACTGCGGTCAAGGGCATGACAAGAGCTGGTAGGTTCCCGCTCATCCCACTCATCCCTTCAGCTTTCTCAAATATCAGGCCAGAGAAAAAACAAACGATCGCGATTATGAAGTTGAAGAACGCCGGTTCAGGACTATGGAGGCCGCCGCGACAAAGCCGCAGAAGGAGGCAAAGGGGTACCCGAATACCTTGAGAGGTGCGATATGATGATCATTTTACTTTGGAAATGCCGTCAGCTAACATTTCATTGTAGCCATGACTGCGTCTCAAATGAGGATTGCCGAGACGATCGATGCATTCTATGGTGATGCCGGAATCCGCGAAGGGGTTAGCCGCTCGTACCAGCAGGCTGTGGAGGAGCTCGATGCCGAGACCATCAAAGCTCTGGATGGCCCTTCCAGGACCACTGTTTTAGAGCCTATCTCTACATTTTGTGCTTACTTCCCTGATATTAACGAATGTCCGAAACTCCCCCAAGATCACCCTTTCCAATGAGCTCGTGCTTTAGGTATAAAAAAGAGAAATCACAAACTCCTTGATTACGACCAGATGCGGGCAATGGTTAAGAAGCTAGTAGAGAAGCCTGACAAAGATCCCGGAAAGCTGCCTAGAGCATGTTACCTTTCAACCACCTCTAAGACTTAGTGCGTACTAACGCTCATTGCAGACCGAGAAAGAGGCTCAGATGGCCCGCGATGTCTATGAAGCTCTCAACGAACAGCTTACCACGGAACCGCCCTAGTTGATCGAACTCCGGGTACCCTATCTCGACCCTTCATTCAAGGCACCCGTGAGGATCCAACTTAGATGTAAGCCTCCCACCCCTGACGGCTCTCCAGACGCAAATAATTGACCTCCTTGCTCTTCGGTTTGCGCAGAGGCATACTCCAGAATGGCCCAAGTCCAACAATACCTAGACCCGAGCACCAGAGAAAAATACGCGCAAGGCCACCTTGACCAAAGAGTAGAACAAGTTCTACAAGAAATACCTGATCTTAGCATTGCGGGTGCTGCATAAACGGGGTTCGTTAGACGGGATATGTGGTGTTCTCCTTTGATTAGTTCATGTGGTATACCAGAAGCTAGTCGATACAAAGGAATTGACTCTAGAAAAGAAAAATCAAAGCTTGAGCTCATGCAATTAGTGCAGCTAGTAGTGTACGTATTTGCCCAGCCTTAGCAGCCCCAAACCAACATATATTATACAAGGTAAAGTAGCGAGTTCAGAATCTATCATTTCTACGTTTCGCCACCCCCCCGAACTCCGAGCAATCAGGGGGGAGGAAGTGAAACCCCAGAGGTCACAGAAAAAGGAGTAACATATCCCATACCTGCCGCTATTCACCCTCCCAAGACACACGCAAATCCGGGATTCCCATCATTTGAACGCCTTTGGCTTCCAACCCTTCTCCAGCTCCTCCGCCCTCCTCGCTTTCTCCCTGGCCTCTCGGACCTCACTCTCGATCCTCTCCTTCGCTCTCAAGATCTTACTCTGCAAGTAGAAACTTCCACCTTTCCCCGGCTCATTAACATCGTACAGCTTCTTAAACCGCTCCATCGGCATCGTCTCGTCGATCACCCCATTCTGTGGCGGCTTGACGTTGAGTATGCGGCAGGCTTCGTCAAGGGTCAATCCCGCGTGGGCCCCTAAAGCGGCGCCCCCACCGGTCCCGGGCAGTAGCTCTGGCGTATTTTTGAGTCGCTTGTGCCTGTCGCCAGGCCGCCACAAAGGCGCGGTCGATGACCCGGGATCCAACGAGGGCTATCTGGGTTATAATTCGGTGGACCTATGATTGCGTTCAGCTTGTGGGTACGATTAGGATATGGGGAGGGCAGAAACGGTACTATTTCGTATTGTGAGTTGAGCAGTTGGTAGAGGAATTAGTAGATTCGAAAGCAAAAGATTTGTTCGTCCGGAACATATGCTGGTCAAGTGGGTATGATACTGGCATACCGCTAGGTTTCATTTCAAGGTTTTCGGAGGGCGGTGGGTAGGGTAACTTTATGCGGGGCAACCCATCAAAGAAAAAACAAACTTATAAGGGCCTGTTGGGCAAAAATGGGACCGGTCCGCGGGACGACCGTTTCTACTGTGAAAACATCATTCTCTCCGTTTTGAAACGGAAGAGAAAAGGCCATTTGTATGGGGAAACGGAACGGAACCGTTGTATCCAAACGGGCCCTCAACCAACATCTCCTCTTCTATTTCACAACACCGCAAGCAACTGCGCTTCCAAAACCCCCCCTTGATGGCTGACGATGCGATGGTAGTCAACTTCGATATCAGCCCAGATGCCTTCACAGTCGTAACCCCAAAGATCAAAAGCAGGCGCTGGAAAGACCGATTGAAGGCGAAGAGGGCTGTCGAGCACCGCCGAATTCAATATCGCACCAATCATCCCTCCTACCGCTTCCAAACCAGAATAACAGCAGTAAAGCCCAGGAGCGGCAACGAAAAGCCAAAGCAGAAACCTGCACCGCAGGCTGTCAAGACAGGAGAATTCGTATCCTTCTTATGGGCCGGGAATCCCAAAGCCGCGAGCGCTGTCACTGGCGACAAACGGGAAGAAGGGGCAGCGAATGAGCCATGGAATGCACCGTTAGCAGACGGATCTGCCACTTTCACAACACTAGGATTATCCCCCATACTCGCCGATCACCTTACGATAAAGCTATCTCTAAAAGCGCCCACAGCCATCCAACGATCGGCAATCCCTAAACTAATGTCTACCGACAGCGACGCTTTCATCCAAGCAGAGACTGGATCGGGAAACATTGACTTATTTACTACAAATAGTGAACCGGATCACGAGTCTCTCCGTACCCCGTCCTCTGTTCAGCAAGATGGTGAGAACGTGGCAAAGCGGACTAGACATTCAGGCCTCTACACCATTGTCCTCGCCCCGACCCGCGAATTGTGCCAGCAAATATCAGCAGTCTTGTCTACACTAATCCACTAGAAGAACGGCCCCCACCGGATCGTCCCGGGCGCTGTCAGCGGCGGTGAGAAGAATAAGAGTGAGAAGGCACGGTTGAGGGAGGGGATTAATATACTTGTTGCTACGCCTGGGAGATTATTGGATCGCCTGGAAAATACGGAAAGCCTAGATGTTAGTTGAGTGAGGTGGGTTGTGCTTGATGAAGGTGAAAGGCTTATGGAGTTGGGGTTCGAGGAGACAATTGGAAGTATCCTGGGCATTCTGGAAAAGAAGAGCAAGTTGCCGAGAAAAAAGGGGAGGAAGCAGTGGAGTGGAAGAGCGAAGCGGGGCTACCGAGGAGGAGGGTGTCGATGCTTTGTTCGGCAACCATGAAGACTAACGTACAGCGACTCGGCGATATCTCTTTAAAGGAGGCGCTATACATCAAGGCGGAGAAGGGATATGACGATGCGGGTGGGGACAGCAAGCGTAGGGAGGAGGGTTTTCAGGCTCTGGCGCAGTTGAAACAGAGTTATGTTGTGGTTCCGGCAAAGTTGGGGTTAGTAAAGCTCAATGCGATACTTAAGAGGGCTCTTATACGACAGACTTCCAGCCCAAAGATTATTGTTTTTTTCTCCTGCTCAGATTTGGTGGACTTTCACTTTCAAGTATTTTCTTGTTTGTTGGGGGATAGTTCAGATACTGAGCCGCCAAAACCCACCCCGAAACCCATGAAACCCTCGGGGGGCTCCGGAAAAGACTGCAGACTCCCACGCTCCGAAAAGCCAGCTAAACGGCCTCCACCGAACAATCCTGCAATCGCCAAGCCCCACACCACCCTACCGCCCTCCTCCACAAACTCCACCGCTCCTTCCCACAGTCAACCCGAACCTCCACCCTCCACTTCTTTGCACACCCAACCTCTCCCTCCCTCCTCTTCTGCGCTGACGTTGCTGCCCGTGGACTGGACCTCCCTAATGTCGACCTAATAGTCCAGTTCAACCCTCTGTTCTTCCGCGACGACCACCTCCACCGTATCGGCCGTACGGCGCGTGCAGGATACGCTAGGTGGGCTATAATGTTCCTGCCGCTGGAGACTGAGGAAGGATATGTCGATGCAGTGCTAAAAAGGTCTGGAAACCCCATACAGGCAGGCGTGGACGAGGTGTTCAAGAAGGGCTTCGGAGAGGAGTGAACCACAAGATGCGGGAGTGGGAAGATAAAGCTAAAGAATGGCAGTCGGAAGTTGAGAAGTGGGTGTGGGCGGACAAAGCGGTGATGGACCCAGCAAAGAAAGCCTGGGGAAGTCATATCCGTGCGTATACCACCCACGTTGTCGCTGGGAAGGGGATGTTGAATCATAACGCACTGTATTACGGACATTTAGCGAAGAGTTTCGGGATCATGGATGCCCCGGGGGATATTAGAGCCCCCCCCCCCCGGAGGTGGCGCAACAGTTGGCGGGAAATGGAGGGGTAACACCACGGGTTCGGCGGCCGCGATTACCTCTATTGGAGCGGGTGCGAAAAGCAGCTTGGATGCGGAAGACGCATCGGGCGATGCCGGCCTAGAAGCAGTAAGGAGATACGGAAGATTGTTTTTGGCATGCAGATGAAGAAGAAGATACCTTCAGAGTTTAATATCGGATGAGAAAAGCCCGAGTTGGGGTCACACCCCCCTGCCCCTCACCCAACGGGACATGGAGGAACCTCTTTGTTGACTCAGAGAGTCGAGCAAGATGAAAACGCTCCCTACCGTTTCAATTATCAAGACATCGCTGGACATTCTACCGTACAATACACCCTTCAATTACCAAAGTATCAACAATGTCCCAACTATCATCACTCCCATCTCCACCTACCTCCCCAGCCCGCTCGCCCCTCTCTGAGAAGCCCAACACTGCCACCGCAGCAACAACAGCAACAACAGCGGTGGCAGCAACAACAGCGGTGGCAGCAACAACGGCAGTGGCAGCAGCAACAATCGCACCACCACTACTCCCCTCCGTCAGACAATAATCTCGCCGGTGGGGGACATGCTCATTCGCCTACTCACGTCCACGCACGCGCTTCGTTACAAGGCCTCTGCGCGCGTTCTAACCACCACATCGAAAATATTCTCGGCAATGCTAAGCCCGACCTCCCCCTTCTCCGAAACCCAGCGCTTTAACGATTCCCCTAACTCCTCGACGGAGCCATTAGTCCTAGTGCTCCACGACGACGACCCCGTGGCGCTCCGTATCCCAGCGAAAGCCTTACACAACCACCCGTCCGTTCCCCGGCTGCTGTCATTCAAGCAGCTAGTTAAGATGGCCGTTGTAGCGGACAAGTGCGGCTGCTCGCATGCGACGAGGAAGTACGGAGACAGCTGAATGAAGCGCTGGACGCCGCTGGCCGAGAAGCCGAGATACGAGAAGTAGCTATGCGTAGCGTAGATGTGGGGCGTGGTGAAATTTCTCGGAAGCCTGTTCCGGAGGGCGGCGGCGCAGACGTGTGTCTAGGGAGCAGGGAGAGGGAGGTATGGATAAAGTTCCGTTTTTCAAGGAGAGGGAGAGCAGAGGCGGGTTTGGGGAATTTGTGCCCGAGGTTGTGTTAAGTAGTGTACCCATCCCCAACCAGCCAACTAGCTAGCTCCGCTGGGCTTCTAACATAAAAATACAATATCGTAGAAGCGATATTAAGGCGCCGCACTCAGCTCCTCAGTCATATAAATCGGGTCTTTACAGCTCTTTTCAACCGCTACTAACCCCCTTCCACCCTTTCGTAACCTTCCCTTTACTGCGCTGCCATGCCCCCAGACCCCCGCTGCCATGCTCTGGGATGCTTTAGTGTGTATCGCAAGCTCGCGGAATTGAACCGCCCCCCACGGAACACGATCGAAGACCCGGACGGGTTCACGGTTAATGAATCGGTGGGCTGGGTCCTCCACGGAACTCCCTCGTCAGAAGCCTGGGGAGGGATGAAAATGGTGGCTTTGGAAAAGCGTGGGGAGGAGCGCAACTCGCTCGCCCGAGAAACTTGCAGAGGGAGTTAAACTAGCAATATGTGCAGGCGGAGCCGGCAAAGAGCCGGAGGCACGGGAGCCCACAGCATGAGAGGATGACTACACTCGTGAAGATATTGTCAAAGAAGTTGGCAGCAGGTGATCTCCATAGAAGATCACTCGCACACAACCTATCGGGTGTGTCGGAATTTCTGCATGAGAGATGCGGGCATGAACAGAAAGTGAAGACTAGTTGAACATGTGAAGAATATAGTTCAGAGAAGGCAGATCAGAGTTGTTTCGATATCTATTGTACATTTCTACTTGGCTCTCGGGCCAAGAAGGAGCACCAAATCTTTCTTATCAGACCCACGTGACTGTGATATCTATCGGCCGCACTCGTAGGATAGCGGCGATGGAAACTCGGTGGGAGGCTGATTCAACCAGACCTGTTACAGAAAAATCCCACGGCAACCTCCGTCAAGGGATTAACGGCCACCACAGGTACATTTCCCAAATAAAGACCCTTTACTCGTGATACTTGAACAGCTATCGACCATTTCGAGAGAATCGATTATGAGCCCCTGTCTCCACCAGCAGGCTTCTCTGTAGGCGTTGTGAGGCATGGGTCGCGCGGTGGTAGACGATAGAGAAAATTCACACCGAACCCGGACACCCGGCTTACGCTCTCTAAAAACAAAACTAACCGTAAAGATATTAGGTGTATGATACAAGTATTTGTATTGGTTCCAGCTACTGCGAATACCGGAACTACCAGACTGGACAGGAGTCTTGGCGATGGTGCAATATCACACAATGTCATTATCCATGCTTGTCCGCTCTCCCTGATAAAATCCAATAGCGGGAGTAGAAAAATCAGATGACATTTTGACTACCGCTTATTGTACTTGTATCATACTGGTAGTAGAGTCATTTGGCCCATAGACTGATTCCCTAGACACCCGGACAGCTAAACCCAGACAAGAAAGTTTTAAGCAATTTCCTTGCTTTAATTGGATGAGCTGTGGCAACTGCACTGACTGCCGCTGTTTCCTCATACAATACCCACCAATCAGCATCAGTCCGGACGGGGGGGTCTCCTTTTCTTTGCGCTTGCGTTTTCCCGACGAGCCGGTGTCTGGGTGGCTAGGGAGGCAGTCTATAGAGAAAAGCAAAATGGATTTTCGCGTGTTTTCTACCCTACAGTTGGGCTGGTGCAACTACTATAGGCCCCTAGATTGCTTAACTTTGAATGATGAGGGCTCCAGAACAAGAACACGTATCGAAAATATAAATCTATTAAATGATAGATTAGAAGCTAGAGAACAAGGTAATAGAAGCAGATTTAAAAGATAATATGAAGCTTTGATTAAGTTATGGGGGTTTGAAAAAAAGGCAGTTATTGGGGGCAAAGTCACCACCTATTGTTTACTGTTAATAGACCGGTTAATATACCAAGACCATAGTTAACCTCTTAGTAAGTCGATGATAATATTAAATTAAGCTAAATTAACCTACAAATTAGTAAGCTAAACCAATGTCGCAGTGGCCCGGTTTGAGGAGTCCCCCACCATAGTACAGGCACCCAACCTGTGTTGCCTAGAATAAAAATTGAGGAGGCAACGAATACGAGGATGACGCGAAACTATTGGTTTATGTGAGCCTTCCCCGCGTGACAACAAACAAAAGCTAAAACGAGAGCACACAATTAACCTGCGAACACCGACCCCCGAAGTCAACAATGGCCCCAAGATCGGGAATCATCACCCGTCACCCGTGTGGTATGATAGCAACGAGATTGCACTAAAAGTGAGCGCGCTTTTTGCGAGGGATCTGGTTGATGGGACATCATGCGGCTGGAAAGTGCATGGGAAGCATAATATTAGTAAGCACTACTTTGCTATTAGCCGGGAGGGTAACTCAAGTTATTCCCCAACAGCTCATCACCTCTCTAAGCATTTTTCGCACTTACCTCTCCGCCCATGGAAGAAAAAAGATCAATCTATTACCCGCCGACGCTGACCGCTAGTACTACCCTCTAGCTTGGCCTTCGTTCCCGACCTCACAGTGTCCGCAACCAACATCCCGCCAGAACGCCCTGCATTCACAATACCCCTCTCCCGCCACACCCATTTTACCCCAATGACCACATTCATGCTACTGACCTCCCCGGCTCCAACCCGCCGGCTCCTCTCCCTAACCCGACACCTCCCAGAGCCTGCCAACCTCAGCGCGGCTTTTCCATGACCCAAAAAAAGGCTGTTTGGAGCCCCGCAAGCCATTTAAACGCGCACGATTCCGAACAGCAGACTGCTACGGTACCTGGGGATCTTCAGTATCGAGTGGGTGTTCCCAACAACGCCAGAGATGCTGAAGGGAGTACTACATGTGAAGAACTATACCTTCCTCAAATCGACGCTGGTAACAGATGGAAAGAAGGAACTGCTGTTTGCGGGGGGTGCGGGGCACAAGGTGCAGAGGAGGTTCCTGCTCCCAACCTTCTTTGTATGCTCATACTAGGAGATTGGGCACCGGGCTTTGGTCTAACGAGGTAGAAACGGCCGAGAAAGTGGCGGAGGTGATGCGCGCCTCCCGGGGCGGCGCTGGTGGTGGTGGGGAGTGGGGTGGTGGTGGGGAAGTGGTTCTCATTGTACCCGCGGCATACAGTCGACTCCTCCGGCCTCGGTTATGAATTCCTACACTGGTGAATGCTTCCATAAGCCGTAGCAGCAATGCCCAAGACAAGTAGTAAACGGCGACCGCTGAACGGCGAAAACGGCGACCAGGGCGACGAAATGGGGACGGGGCGACGAAACGAAGCGCTAAGAGTAAGCAACAAAAGACTTCGATCGCCAACGCACAACTTAGGAGTGGAGAACTTCTTTTCATTCAGCAGCTCGCTCACGCTCTCACGCTCTCACGCTCTCACGCTCACGGCTCTCGCAATGCTCTACTAACTAAACTAACTGATGGTAAAGGTAGGGGTATTTATATAAACCAGCGAAGTCCTCCCATTCTTCCAGAGATCGCGACCGTCTATTCACTACTACTCATGTCCCCCTTCCTCCTCCGCTGACTTCCGTACTAGCGAAGCAAGCATCAAGGAACTCCCGCTTTTCATTGCCTCTACGCATCCGACTCTTTCATGCCGTATTTCTTCCGGCGCTGAATCGATCCTAAACGTTATATCTGGAACCTTCGTCTAAACAACAAAGCTATGCGCGCGCACGGTAAGCTACGGATGCTGAGCAGCGCCAACGGCTTCAAGGGAACGCCCGTCGTACTCTCCCCACTCGCAATAAGCACAACCGTGGTACTATGGGATACCGACGCAGAGGAGTTCAGGCCCAAGCGGTGAGGGTGGAGTAGCCTCTGTTAAGAAATTGTGGCTTCCTCTCATTCCTGGCGGGGTCCAAGGGTCTGTTGGGGATCCAACATGTCCCAGAAATCAGCCAACCGGGGAAAGTAAAGAAACGAACGCACCCCTCAAATAAGAGCAGAGGCGGCGCGGGAACAGCCACCCCCGAGAGCTGGGAAATTTACTACTTGACATAAACTAAGTGAAAACCCTGCGCAGCATTATAATACATCATAATATATTTATAAATAAGAGCAACCCATAAAACGAAGTTCCAACCGCTTGCCGGTTAGGGAATTGTGGTAATAGATCGTGAGCTGGGCAAATGATTCCACCCTTTCCTGCCGCTAGCTAGCTAGGCCAGAGTAGCCCTTTTCTCCTAATGGGTTTGCAGACATTTTTATCATACAATAAGTTCGATAAGAAAGAAAAAAGTGATCTCCAAAAAAAAAAACCAGTCAACGGCAGGTTCCTTGCCCCCCTCCTTAAGTGCTCAATGGCGGCTCTTCTTTTATCTGATGCCGATTCCGCTAGCCTCCAACCTGAATTCTTCCCCAGCATCCTCCCATACACCTCCCAAACATGACTAGAGTGTCATTTATTATACAATTTCCATAGCCTCCTCTGTAGTCTCATCCCCCGCACTTCCACCGGCCCTCCGGGCGGCCACTTTCGCGGCCTCCTTCAAACCGATCTCCTGTCCCGAGATCGCTCCTTAATTCTGATGGCGTGAGTCAGGCCTTATTCTCCATTGTTGGATCAACGCCTTTCCCAGGTAGAAACCCCACTAGCATCATGTGATTGAATTGAAAATCAAGGTGAAGTGGGGTGTTGTCGGAGCCTTTTTTCTATTTAATTTTGCTAATGTGCGCCACGAGCGGTGGGGACTTTTGCGCCGGGGCCTCCCGCATGTCGCTTGATGAATAGCTAAAGTCACTTGAAGAATAGCTAAAGATACCGGTAGGCAGTGGAATAGGGCCTAGATTCTGATCCATGAGGAGGGGCGGTCCACCCTTGTCGACCAAGGTAGAGATATGGTGAAGGTATTGGAAGGACTCCAAAGAAATCGTGCGGTCAGCTGTGCTTTTAGGACCTACCCAGGGTCGATTGAGGCCGCGTTGATCAAAAAGGAATTAAATTGCAGTATGATGAATAATTGATACGGTTTCGGTGGTAACTCAAAGAAATCCCATGGAAGACTTGACATACACCTTGATTTCCTCCTCTGTACTAGGTCGATTTCGCTACTTGGCCCACGGTGAGGGGGCCGTTCAGGTATCACTTTTTCTTCCGTCCGTTCTAGGATATGGCTAATATCGCTAAATGTGAGTGGGCGCAAGGCGAGTGCCACATTGCCGATTATTTCGAGAACCTCTTCCAATCCTTCCAGTTCCAGTTCCGAGACAGAGGGCCTAACATGGTTAGGTATACCTTTTGAGGCACCGGTAGGCGTTTCTCTAGAATGGCATCAACTTGTAATTGTACACGACAGATTGTACGAACGTTCCTTGCCGACCCTCGCCCCAGACCCGGTGACCCAGTTAAAGATAGCTACCGCACGTGCCGAGCTAGCGACCGAAGTCCTGATGGCTGAGATATTACGGTATGAGATTATGCTTAAGAAGGGGGCCAGCCCCCGGTGGCCCCCCTTCTTGAGCAGGTAGTCGAGCAGTCCTCAACCGGGGGGGAGGAGGGAGGTGAAACGGGGGAATAATGGCGTGGAAGTACGCGGGTGGGGGGGTATGTGGGGTTTGGATTTCTTTATTGCTGCGCATTCTTGCCTGTCAAACTATTAGTCATTGTATAATAACAATACATCTGCGCAATTCCGCATTCTTAGCCAACCCGTGATTTACAGGGAGGAGGCAGGTCTTGTTGAGACGGAGCCCACCAATGATCATTCCTCCACAATTCGCTTACCCAACCTCATGCTGCACCTGGGGAGGTCGCGATCCCTCTAACAAATAAACCTAACCTAAATCACGGAAAAAGGAAAAAGAACTCTAACATCTCAATACTGACCAGAGTCTTGCTTCCAGCACTACTACCGGTCCCTCCACCCCCAGCCTCGCTATTCCCGTTCACATCGGTAGAAAACTTGACCCGCCCGGCGCTCCCTCTCCCCCCAGAACCATACTTCCTAACCTTCATATGTCTCCAAATATCCTGCGCATCGCCCACGCCGTCTTCAGCCACACCCCCGCCGTCTGCACCCGATCCTTCAAAACAGGGCCTGGCAAGGGAAACTTCATTGGGGGGTTGACATGAATGGAGAAGAGCACAATTTCTCGTCACGCTAGTATGCGAGAACTTTGTGTCTGGCGTCACTTGCAAAGCCCAATATTCCCCGCGCCCTGTCCGCCAACCCATCACTAGCAGATGCCGCAGCAGTTTGCGAAAACCGCCACACCATCCTGGTCCTATATGCCAATTCCCGGGAAATATCGTGTAAATCGACCTTCCCCGCTGCCCTCAGCACACTGGCACGAGTAACCTTGATTTCAAAAAGCGCACGGTCTATGTTGGGGTACATGTTCTTCACCTTCCGGTTGCGTATTCTGTTCACGTATTCCCCATGCGTGACTGCCGGCTTTTATGAATTCCCGCGGGAGGCAAAAGGGTTGGTTCGCAGACCAGGTGAGGAGTGAGTGCCAGAGTGAAGGTTCGTTGTAGTAGTGTGCGCCCGCAGTCCTGGAAATCGACAGGGTGACATCGGGGGAGAGACGTTGCTGCTGTGTTGGTACGTGAGCGTTAGGGTTAGCAAGGGGGTTTCACCTACCGCGATGTCGGCTTGGATTGAGTTGATTTGTTGCTCGATGGCGGACCAGTCGCCGGTTGAATCTCTAGCCTTGATGTGGGTGGCAGTGAGGGCTGTGGGATTACCTGGATCGGCTTTGATGAGGAGGCTTGTTTTTCGCCTGGGACGAGGGGAGGGTATTCACTGTCTCCGATCACATTGAGAATTTGCGAATCTCCTGCATTGCATAGACCGGTAGCGACGTTCTGACCTCCACCAAGATACAGCTCCGTTCCTAGCGCTGATGCATTCATTTCCACCGTGCTAGGCATTTGCTCAATACCACCGTCTTTGCTATTATGTCTTTGGCCAGAAGTGCTCAACGGAACACACCACCCCGAGGGCCCCATCTCGTTCCTCAGGCAGAACACAGGCCCAATACCAAGGATGTGAACATGCCTCTGCTCCACGAACACCTCGGGGAGTAAATCTATAGCCCCATCCTCCGGGTGGGAAGTCAGCTGGAATAAATTAACATCTCTATCTGCCCCCAGATATCTTGTCAGGTTTGGAGGTATTGCGTTCAATTTTCTAATCGTGGCCATTACTGCTCCCTTGACGTTGCGAGACAATGGCGGGATGCTCGAGTGTGGGAGAGAGAGACATAAGATCTTCTAGCAACAATTGTCTCTCGTTATTCGGCATAGCGCATGGAAAGGTCATTACCGCGACTGTGCCCTTCGTGTTTTCCATTGAGTTTAAGATTCGCTTCACCCCCGTTCTCATACCCGAAAAAGGATGTGCGGGAGGTATACGGAATACCTTTGTCAGGAGGTGCGGGGCGGATGGGGGTGGGACTCACGCTAGGTCAATAAACACACCAACGTCTAGGCCAACACCCTCTGGCTGCGCGGCGTATCCACTACCACTCCTTACTTTCCCCTCAATCCCAACCGATATCCAAAACCGGTTCTGCCTCCTACATTGGCAGCTGCGTTTAGGAAGAGTATCCAGTTCGGGAGTATTCGTCAGGTCCAGGATCAACATTGGTGGCTTCCACTCTCTGCACTTTTGGGGCCCAGTTCCATCCCCCCCACCGATATTGCCGTCAATTATCCCAAGAAAATTGGAACTGCAGACATGGCCAGGGGGTGGGATGTTCCTCCCGTTGCCGGAATTGTGTCTTGGTCCATCCTGGCGATCCATTCGCCACATACCGGGTGCTGCGAAAGATCCGAGAGACTCCCGCCGAGCTACTTTCCCGCATCGCCTGTGGCATCTGGTTCGGTGGGGGAAACATCCGGCAGCGTAGCATATTTGGAATTAGATTTTATGCAAGATATGCGATCGCTCCTCTCCCCCTTTCTGCAGTTTGCGCGCTTGACTACCGTCGGACCCGTATTGCGGTTATTGCCTTGGAATGGGTCTGTGGCTGTCTGTATCCACCCTCTTGGTGGGGACTTTGTCGGACTAACCTCTTCGGGAACCCAATTCACTCTTCCCAATCTTCTCTGCTCATGCCTCCGCCTCGCCGACTTGCCAATTTTCGCACCTGGGCTTGCCGCCTGTTCCAAGAATTTATTCTTCCTACGCCTATGTACGGTAGATTGGTCGTGGGAGTAAGGTAACGTAGTAAACAAGAATCCTCTCCGGTGCGACTAGAGGAATCAGGCGACTCGTGCTCGGAATTATTGGGCTGTGTTGGGACGAAATTTTCCCGAAGATAGGGATCAGCTCATTTGCCGTGGTTGGAGCCGCCCGCCGTCTGTCTTGCAGCAGGCCGTTGAAATGTAGCCCAGCTATCCTCGCTCCATCAGGAATCGATCCTGCACCTTTTCCGCCGGCGAGGTTCCCAGCATCTTTGAAATCCCCCTCCCCGTTAGGTTTACTTTTATCCCTATCCTTGCCCAATACACCCACAGAAGTACTACGATCCCTAGGGCTCAGTGGGAAGCTTATTCCATGAAATCCCCTCTTCGACTCCCTATCCTTTCCCTTCCCTTCTTGTCCGCCTTTTACAGAACGGCATTGAGGGCGATTTTTTAACCTTCTTGATGCGTAGGGGTTATCGTTCCCAAGCGACTGATGTCTTAGGGTGTGTAAATAATTGGGAGGGAGATGACGAAGGGGAGAGACCGAGGGTACAGGGTTGCAGTTGCACATTTTGTAAAAGCCATCACACAACTTGGGCAGGTGGTGTGGGTTTTGTGAGGTGATTTCTAGGTGATTGAGAGTGATGGACTGTGATGCACCCTATCGGATCGTGGAGGAGGCGATGATAAGATGGGTCCAAGGTTGAGAAAAGATGTTTTACTACGATGAGGCGATTTTGCACAGATGTGATGTTCGTTTTCAGCACTCACGGGAGCCAACGCACTAGGTGATCTTATACCAAAGGATTTGTATGGTAATAATAAAAAACAAGTTTTGAAGGAACTCATTATGCGCCTTGATATAGAGATTCCCAACCATAGCGATAAATCGAGAGAGTAGAGGGAAAGGGAGAAAGAAAGAAACGAAACCCTCGATAATGGTAGATTGTCAATTGTTGGGAACTGATGATTAGCCCACGGCTTTCTGAAAACCAGCAGGGTCAATGCGCGTTAGGCAAAAACAGAAAATGACAGAACGTAATAATATAATAATATTATAATATCTCGTCTTTACGAAAAAAAACTCGTTCTATACAATTCACCCTACTCAAAACTCCAGATAAGTTAAACCGATCGATAAACCTTGGTCAAAGCAGCGCCATCCAACTCCACGAAACGAATCTAGAACACGCCCATTAGGACTACCGTACCCTATGCAGCGTTACAGTAACAAGACGAACACACCAGCCCATATCCCATCCCCGCATGACTCGCCTGAATAGCCCTCCGTACCCTTTCCTTCCCGGCTAGCCTTCCGGCGCTTAATCTCCTTCACAACAACTGCTTCATGATCAAAGTAGCTTTTGACAAACTCCCCCACGCTGCCCTGCTTCTCCCTACCCGCCTACCAACCCCCCTACTGGAACAACCAATTATTGAGCGATGGGTGCCGGGTGTCGGGCCAGGACTCGATCTGCGGTGGGCCGTCAGAGTATCATTCCGGGAACTCGATGGTGAATGGGAGAACAGCAGACGCATAGGGTCCCCGACGGGGGGAAGAGCACACAGTACCAGGTATGATACTGTGTGATGTTCAAGAGAGCGAGGGGTATAGGTTTGGGGGGAAGTGTGTTTTAGGCTTGCACTGTGGGAGTTAGTGAGGGTGGGTTGAGGGGGAAGGAATGAGGGGGGGGGAACAATTCTACGGGGAGGCTTTGCTTCCTTACTGTGGAAACTTGAGAGAAGGTTTGGCGGGGCATTTCGGTTGAGCTGGCTGTTGGCGCATCGGATTCAGGCATGAGTGGGCGGTTGTGGGTTGAGTTAAGCTTTTGCGCACGGACATTGTGGATGCTTGGCGGGGAGGAGCCGCGCAGGGATGGTGCCTTGCAGCGATCCACCGGACAAGGTTCCACTTATAGACTATTATTACCGGTATCCGAGTCGATGTTTATAGGTTAAAGTGGCCCAAATAGGATCAGTATCTGCATTTCTGTAAGGTTATTCGCTAAGGTTCCAGCCTTTGTGCCTACAGCTTACTCCACTCCCTTTACCGGTACCGTACTCGGGGGCTTTGTCGGGTTTTATTGGGCGGGTTGTACCCGCGGTATTCTTCGTGACTTGCTCTTGGCGGGTGGGGCCACATTATTTCTATGTACAAAAAATTGTTAGTCAATTGACTGAAAGGGGGGCTCAACCAACAGCCCAAACAAAATCACCGCTTACTAAGTTATTTTCAGTCGATTGTTTGCTGAGCCCTCTGTTGGTTGACCTTTCCCCCACGTTACCTCCCCACTCCCCATCCTCAAATTATTCAACTCTTCCCCCCGCTGCCCGCATACCGTCTCGCAGGCTCCATAACCCCCCTACCTCCAATTTTTTTTTAACTATCAGCCATTAGCCCCTTTTCCCCTACTCTACTTGCTGCTCGAGTGGTTTGACGTTGCTTCCGGCCATGGATGAAGGACATGCTCCCCCCGATAACGACGGCTACGGTCTACCCGCACCTCCTATTGTGACTACATTTGATCGTAATGGTATGGCATCTCTCTGAATTTAGCCTTTGCATTCAAAGAATCTCCCTAACGATTGATAGATTTACCCTGCAGGGGGCGAGGAATCCTGGACTATCAACAGTGCATGAATCCGGACGAACACCACCACGACCCCACCTACGGGAGCAGCCACGGGGAGGACGAACACCCAACCCAGATGCAGGGCACACGCACCGATATCTCCGGGGCACCCGGGCCCGCCGGGAGAGACGAGGCCTTATTTGTCGGTGGAACGGACATTAGGTTTACCGGCGATGAGATTGAGATTTTGGGCGAAGAGCGTTCTAGGAATCCACAATCTATCGGTAAATCCCTTCTCAATCCGTTACGACTCCCAGGAGAGGTGGTGCACGAGACCGAGAGCACCGAGTATGACTTGGGCCTGGTATCGCCAATTCCCGAGGGCCTGCCTTCAACACACTTTTCGTCAGGGTTTTCAAACAAATCACATGAAAGCCCCACAATAGGATCAAATGAAAAGCCCAGACTTGATAATATTAGTCCCGGCACTTCAATGGAGAGCGGAGGGGGGGAACATCTTGGGAAGTCGGGTTCGGCGGAGGGGTCTGAGGCAGGTGATACGAGGTTGACGGGAATAGAACCTATTAATCCTGGGAATGATGGGCTTGATTCCGAAAGCAATAGGTCGGCATTATCAGTGGCGGCTAGGTCTATTAGGGATACGGTACAATCTCCCGGAGATGAGCAATCGGAGGATCTAAGCTTCCAGCCGGGATCGGATGTCTCAGAGACTATCGAAACTACGGAGGAGAGACAAGCCCATTATGCCATAGTTAACCGGTTAAACAGGAGTCATAAAGAAGAGATTTTTCAAGAGAGGTGGCCGGCGTTAAGGAGTCGGGAGGACCTTTTCGAGTACTATGAGGCGAGATACGAGATGTACCAGGAGGAGGCACGCAAAAAAGATCGCACCGAGGCCCATCTTAGGCAAGTCGTCAACCACATGAAGTGTGAGAACGAAATGTTCAAAGCCCAGCATTCCGAAGAAGAAAAGCGCGCTCAGTCTTCAGCAGAAGAGATCCTAGGCCTCCGGGACCAACTCGCTAAGGAAAACGGGCGGGTCGCCGAAATGGAAAACGAAATAGTGTGCCTCCGGCAGCGGATCGCGGGACTAGAAGCGAGCAGGATCCTAGAAAAGTCCCAAGAAGGACTAAAAATTCACGCCACACGAATACCAGCTAAGAGGAGGGAGGGGATCACCCCATTGCAGTCCAAACCCGCCGACCAAGTGGAAGCCAGCAATGACCAAGCCTATGAAGCTCCGGAGGCCAACTCTTCCCAGCCTCAATCGCTCGAAAATGAACTCCAAACCTCCTTCGCTACTATCAAATTTCAGGGACGCGCCCTGTTTAACACCCAACTCACTATTTCTAAAATGGCAAGAGAAAAGGAAGCCCTAATGAAGGATCTTGCGAAAAAAGAGCGTGAGTCTAAAGCCTCCCGCATCCGCTTTAGCCAACTCCTGGAGGAGGCGCGTAAGATGCACAAGGAGAGTGGAGACTTGGAGGAAAAGCTGGCGGCGGAGGTGAAGGAGTTGGGGTTGGAGTAGAGGGTGGGGGAGAAGAGGAGAAAGGGCAGGATCCAGGAGTTGATGTGTCCGCTGGAGAGCGAGTAAAAAAAAAAAAGTAAAAAAAAAATGTTATTATTATTATTAGATAGTGTATTATAGGATGGATAGGGAGATTCCCATATAGTGTATTATAGGATGAATATAGATTCCCTTCCTATTCTAAGATGACGAGATTCAATATCAATCAAAGGTCCCAGGTGTAAGACCCTACAGCGCATTTCAAGCTGGGGCTTGTGAACGACAGTAGTTTTTTTGCCTTGTCCCCCACGTGCTTGTGTGGCCCCGTACGGGGTTGAGTGGGACCAATAGTCGCTAGTTTGATCGGATAAGAGCATACTTTACGCCTTGTTCTCTGTAAAGGATATTCTAAGTGTTCCATGCTTTGTGACTGCATTATTCAAAGGTACAAGTATAATAATATCTGCCAATCAAACCCTGATACCCATAACTACACCATAGCTCAGCGGTCTGTGGCATTCTTGTGCAGTGCGAGGACGGCAGCTAATTGTATAGTATCATAGCTCTTCGATAGTAGGGCTGTGGAAATTGAGAGGTGTTTAATATTCATAAAGGGCAGTAACTTACTGCGCTCGGGTATTTCCATACAAACCTAGTAAAAAATAAGAAGAAAAGAGTTACGCGTCACCCAGAGCGATATGAGAAGGAGCAACAAATATGGAAGAGCCCAGCGTCTCGCGTTCGCAGCGTGAGATTAATGGAAAGCTAGGGTGGAGAAAAAGGCACCTGGATCTTATTTTGAGCCTCTCCCAACATGCCTCATGAGCTCCAAACTCTTCTCTTACCACTAACGAACGGCAAAGTTCAACATCGCTACCCCAGACCCACTACTCTCGGAGAGAAAACGTAAGAACGGCTTTGAGTTCAGGTCAGGCTTACAAGTGCTCCTTAAGTGGGGCAGCTGGTTGCTACGAGGGACTCTGTCGGCCTAAATTATCCGTTTTTCGAAGAATTTAAAAGCGTTACCGTACCGTTGCTAGAAAGAACTAGCCCTAAAACATTCGTAAAACACCCTGTCAACTCAGCTCCCCTGTTCTTATCCCAAAGCGCCAGACATCAACTCGCGCAACCGTCAAAATACGAATCGGACGCCAGAGGATTGAACCCGCCAAAGAAAGCCGGTCCTATCGGCCGAACATATGGCTGACGAAATCGCTACCGGAACACCTTCCCTATTCCCCTCTAGCGAAACAGGAGAAATAGAGGCCACCGGGGCAACTAAAAGTATGGCGGTGAACGGAGACAGGCCGGACGAGGAAAGAACTATAGAATTCAAGACATCTGATGCCGATTCTGTAGCGTTCGAACTTGTTCCTACCCATCCAATAGGATCGGAGGATGGAGCTTCGGAGCTCAAGGACAAAACCTCCAGACTGCCTTCCCAAATCTCTCTAGCCACCGCCGAACTAGGTGATAGCGAGCTCCCACCTCTACCAAATCCTCTCCCAAATCCAGCTCCCGTGACCCCTAAACCAGGAATCCCCATACCCATATTGACTGATCATCCACCTTCCTCCCGTCATCGGAAGCCAGTTGATCGGCCGCAGACCCCTACCACCCCAGCACGCACGGCTTCCAGGAACGCCCCCACAACGGCAGGTACAGGCAAGCGGGCTACAAACTCGTCAGCGTCAGGCGACGGCAGCACACAACCAACTTTATCGTCGATGGTTTTCGTGGTACAAGCTTTGGAATCAATTCTTACCGCGGGGGAAAGGAAGCGACGGAAACCGCTTGCATATTCGATTCAGAGGGCCTTAGATGCTATAAAGTCAGCAGCTCCGGAATTACCACCGGACCCTGCCGTCGTATTTGAACCCCTACAAATTGCCTGCTCCGTCCAGAATACACAAATTACGATCACTGCTCTTGATTGCATCGGGAAGTTGATAAGCTACTCATATTTCTCTGTTTCGACGACACCGCCTCGAAAAGCTCCAACTTCTAGTAGCGCAGCATCCGTAGATGATGTGCCAGCAAATAGAAGGGTGGAGCCCCCACCACCTACAGCACCAATACCTCTCATCGAAAGAGCAATTGAAACTATTTGCGATTGCTTCCGTGGAGATATGACATCAGACCAAGTCGAACTTCAGATCATCAAGGCCTTGTTGGCAGCTGTCTTAAATGACAAGGCTGTTGTACATGGCGCAGGGCTCCTGAAAGCTATCAGACAAACCTACAATATATCTTTCCTTTCTCGGAGTGGTCCTAATCAAATGACTGCGCAAGGTGCATTAACACAGATGGTGGATACCGTTTTCGAGAGGGTCAAGGTCCGGATCGCTATGAAGGAGGCAAATCTAGCCCATGCAAATGGGGAGAACGATAGCTCAACAAATCTAGCCATTCCAATTGTCCACCCAGATGATAGGAGCTCACATGCGGGTGATGGAGATGCCGGTCCAGGAAGCCCGGACCTTGTCGTGAATAGGGCACCTCAGGAGAAGATAACACTGGAGAGTTTTGAAAATAGGAAGAGTTTCGACGATGGGAGAATTGTTGATAATGCACCCACAACAGTAACTCATACCCCAAGCAAACAACATCCTAGCGGAAGTGGGCCTGCGCCAGATGGTTTTGTAGTATCTTCCGAGGACCATGATGAGGGGGATGAGACTTTTGTGAACGACGCTTTCTTGGTATTCGAGGCAATGTGCGAACTGTCTACCAAACCAGTACCTGCAGAACAGATCGCGGATCTCAAGTCACCGCCGATGCGAAGCAAACTACTAAGTTTGAATCTGATCCACACTATATTAAAGAGCCATATGGCAGTTTTAGTTTCTCCCTTTAGCACCATCC
>Ga0307510_10002174_pt1 | contig 22142 bp, 12 predicted proteins | sample 12_EM_MG_FD_207224 | JGI IMG/M metagenome (GOLD analysis project Ga0307510, IMG submission 207224) | Populus trichocarpa ectomycorrhiza microbial communities from riparian zone in the Pacific Northwest, United States - 12_EM | ecosystem: Host-associated > Plants > Roots > Unclassified | place...
CTCGAGTCAGCGAGACAGTTGAACTCACGGCTTTGCCCGATTCTGAAAATCAAATAGATAAGCGAGATGAGGTTTGGGACAAATGCAACCTACTCAATGGAAGCTTGGATGAAAATATCCCGATTCAGTCTCAATGCCGCAGCCCATACGAGAGGTACGGGCGCAATTAGTGGCTCTGTGCCTTGTGCACTCGACTGCGAAGAATTGGCAGAGGCGGTGCGTGTACCTGTGAGGATTCTTTTTTTTTTTTTTTTTTTTTAATTCTATTTTAGCGTCCTTAACCTGGGCTATCGGACGGTGCTACAAGAGGAGTGGTACAGGCACTGGATGGTACTCATCGTAGACTACAGTTTAGGAATTAGGAGGGTAAAGAACAGGGAAATTCAAAGGGGTGGCATTTGCCAAAGTATACTGAAAGGTTTGTGGAAATATAAAGTGACAGAGCCCTACTGTCAACTCAGCACTTACCAGTTAAGGTGGGTCTGGTTGGGGGGGAAGGGGGCGTAGGAGTCAGTTGGTGGCACGTTGGAACTCGCTGAGTTTGCGGCCTCCGTCTTCAGTGCCAAAGATGTAGGCCTCATTGGCATGTATTCCAAAGATACAGCGACAGGGGGAGGAGTGGAGGGGGCACTGAAACAGGACGTGAGCTGTCGAGTTTGGGAAAAGTCTCGGTCTAGGCCGCTGACGTTGCTGACGTGGGAGATGTGTCCGGGGTGAGGTGGAGAGAAATTCTGCCATGAGTTGGTTGAAGTTGGGGAGGCGATCCAGTGATGAATGTTGTGAGGTAGGGGTTTGGTCAAAGTTGCATGGGCAGAGGGTGTTGTCACCTGCATTCATCCAGAAAGCGCCGGAGTAGGTGGATGTGAAAGCGTGGTCGCATGCAAGTTGGACTGCTGATGATGATGTGCCCCGGTCCTTCCGGGAGAGGGCACCAATATAAAAGGGGGGTGGCCTGCCATCCGGCAGGATGATTGACTGCCATACTCGGGCGGAGCGGTTGGTGGCTAGGTATTCCACTTGGAGGTCGCGTAGGAGGCACTCCTTAGGTGCAAGTAGGGGGGTGGGGGGCAGGGGAAAGATAGCTTGTTGTTCCCGTTCCGTGAAGTCATCCATAACCGCCTTTCCCGGTAAACCAGACCACTTAATGGAGTGTCTAAAGAGGTCAATACAATGGAGCTCATTTGCAGAAACAAAAGAAGAAAAATGGTCAGTGACGGCGCGTGAAAGTGAAAGGTCTGCATGTTTGGATAAGCAGAAAACGGTACTGCTAAGCAGGCAGTCCAGAAGGAAGATGCGGATATGGTTGGAGTAGAAATCGTATGTAAGCCCAGCCACAAGGGCGCTAAGGAGCGCGCAGGATTGGGATGAGTCCTTCGTCGTGCCACTATGCACCAGCCTCTCCCCACAGAAAACCAGGAATGCTGCTGCAAAGGGAGGGGACGGGATTGTCAGTGGATTAATGAAAACATGGAATGTATCACAAGGGGGCTGAGAGATTATGGTTTTGGTATATTTTTTTGTTTCTATGGTGGGTCGAATTGTACAGTAGTCTCGTACCCGGGGGTGGGACCAGTTTGATTGTGAGGGATGAGAAGGGTACGTAAATTGGGGGAAGGCATGAGGGAAAATGCGCGTGAGGGGTGTGACCGGTGAGAGAGAGAGATGCCAGTCTGCACTGGAGTTAATAAAAGGTAGAGTGCGTAAAAGGCAAGATGGTGGGAGTCTTTGTAAACGTAGGGTGAAAGTGGTTGTCAGTTTTTTGAGGGTGTGGGAAAAGGGAGGGATCGCTACGATGTAGTGGAGGGGGGTGATGGGCGTTGTCTTAAAACACCCGCTCATCTTTCTCACCACGTCGTTCTGGGCAATTTGTAGTGTGTTGGTAAGTCCTTTAATGTGGGGGTCCGAAGAGAAAAGGGGGAAGCCGTAGGACAGGACAGGGACGATGAGGGCATGGAATACCCGCCTCCAGTTTGCATAGTCCAGCCCGCGGACTGAGTTCCCTAGGATGCTAAGTGCACAGACTGTGGACTGTGCCCAGTTGGCCATGATTTTGACGTGATGGGACCACTGAAATTTGTGGTGGATAAAAACACCGAGATAACATACTATCTTGCTACATTTGACTGGGTACCGTCTGAAGGGGTCATCGACCGCGATGGCCGTAATGGGAGGTCCCACAAGGTATTCGGGTCGCTTGGGATAGAATGTGATGAATTCCGTCTTGTCAGGGTCAGCTCAGAGACCCGAACGTGATAGCCATTTGAGGATAAAGTCAAACCCGGTCCGAACCAGATCAGAAGATATTTTGTGGGTCGGGCCGCATCTGAAGATCGCACTGTCATCTACGAACATATTTAGACCACGTCTGGACCAGGTGGAGTTAATAAGCTTGAGGAGAGGAGACGTGAACAGGGCAGATAAGATGGGGGAGAGGGGGGAGCCCTGCGGCGTGCCGTGACTGATGTGGATAGGGTCAGATTTGAAACTGTTGAAGGATAGCCAGACCTGTCGATCGGAAAGGAAAGAGCGGACCCAGAGACAGAGTGATGGGGCAAAGCTGAGGTTGGTGAGAATGGCGACCATGCGTTCAATGTTGATATTGTTGAAAAATCCTTGTATGTCAAAGAGAATTACTGACGCAATAAGTTTGGATTTTACAGCAGCTTGGGCGTTGTGTACCAAGCACATGGCGGCGTCGACTGCACTGTGGTAGTTGCGTGACCCAAATTGGGTGGGGGGGAGGATGTTGTGTGTATGAGCGTCCGCCAGGATGCACTTTGCGATAATCTTTTCAAGAAGCTTACCACAGCATTCCAAAAGGGAGATGGGGTGGTATGCTTTAGGGAGACTATAGTCCGGCTTGTTCGGTTTTGGAAGAACCACTACAATAGCTTCTTTCCACAGGTGGTAACCAAACGAGATTGCGGCATTGAAAATCTTGAGGAACCGGTCTGGGCGGGATGCAAAAGCCCACTTGAGAAGTTTGTAGTTGATGCCACTAGAGCCTGGTGCGGACTTATTGGAGGTTTTTGCAAGCGCAACTGCGATCTCTTGCTGCGTGATTTCAGGGAAGTCTCGAACGGTGAGGGGGGTTGGGTCGTCCGGCTGGACTGGGGAGACCTGAGGTCCTTCTGTGGTGAAAAACTGTTGGGAGAGCGCCTCACTCATGTCATGGGGTACGTGGGAGGTGCTCCCAGCCAAGGTGAGGATGGGGGGAATCCGTTTGATTGATCGTCCCTTGCGCCAAGCAGTGGCTTCCCAAAGGTTGTCGGAGGTAGTGTGGTGAAGGAAGTCATGGGCCCATTGGCGTTTCGAAGATGCAATCATTTTCCTAAGGTGACGGATTGCTTCCTTTTTAGGTTGTCCTTTGCATGAGTACACGAGTGTGAGTGCGATTGCGCAGTCCTGGTTCCACCATTGTACACTGCGGGGGTCTGGGAACTTCTGCTTATGGAAGACTCTGGCGCTGGCCTGATCAATGTCATGATGGAGGGAGGCCGCCGCCATGATGAGGGAAGGGATATCTGATATGGGTGGGGGATTGAGGGGTCCGAATACTTTGGTCCAAGACTTGATTAAGAGGTCGTCGACTGCGTAGCCCGACAGTTCGGGGGGAGGGGCCATAGCGATGGACTCCGCGGGGTACCAAAATAGGGAGAGCGCTGCATAATCCGAAGAGACGCTGTCGCGCTGAGAGATAGTGAGGGGGGAGATCTGTCCAGAGATCGCTGCCGCCTTGTTGATAAGGGCAAGATCAAGGACTGATGGCTGCCAATCTGCCCTGCCGCTAGACCATGTCGCAATGCGAGGTGGATTCAGGAGCTCAAGGCCCTGGTCGTCAAACCAGTCTACAAGTTCCGTTGCCCACAGGGATATAGTAGAGTACAGAAAGGACCAGATATGGGAATGAGTATTAAAGTTGCCCATAAGGATCGTAGGGATAAGTGGATCAAATTGTGATGCAAAGAGATGTAGAAGATTATGGTAGGAGTCGTTGTGCATACGATGGTAAACATTTACGATGCGTAGGGTCTCCTCTTCGAAAGCGAAATCCAGGATCATAGATTCCACAGAAGCCGCCGGGTGAGAAATGAGATTAGTGATAGCGAACGTACGTGCAAGATCGTATCTGACGAAGACAGCGACGCAGACCAAGTCCGGGTCCGTAAAGACAGGTAGGTAGCATTCCCACATATTATTATTGGTTGGGCCGTGGATAGCTGTTCCCAGAGGGTCGGAATCTGATTGGGCTGTGTTAACAGTCCCGATCCAGGGTTCCTGAATAAGCAGTATATCAGTGGTAGATGTTTGTAAGAGGATATGGGTAAGAGTGCTTTGTCGATTCATATTGATCGACGTGATCTGAATGGGCCGTTCAGACATTGGGGACAGACTTAACCTGTTCATTAGCTATCAAGTTTGAGGACTTAGTGTGAATGATATCGGGGATCTTGATCCCATGTGAGATTGCGGCAGCTCTGGCTAGGTCGGGGAGGTTGAGGAGCTCAGTGATTGTCATGGTGTTGAAATCCATGGACATCCATTTCTCCTGAGCCGCAAAGAATGACATGAGGGCGGGTGGGACGGGCCTATCGCTCAGCCACTGGAACCCCAAAGGGCCAGTGTCGTCGTTGCCATCTGGTTGGGATGAGGGGATGACGGCAAGTGGGGTAGTTGACCCAACCCCTGTTTGGCGGTTAGACTCTACCTTTGAGGGTTCACCTGCGTGGTTGTCAGCCCGGCGATATTTCTTACAAAGGGGGCATGACAAATCGCGAGCAATGTGTCCCACCACTGGGAGCTTGGCACCATGGCAGTTGATGCACAAGGGTGGGCAAATACAGAACATGCCAGTGTGGTTCTTAATGGTGGGGCACCTTTGTGCGTGATCTTTGGCCTTGTGGGACCCTCCGCACAAAGGGCAGATGATGGTATTTTTTGAAAACCGGCAACGCTCGACGGAGTGGCCAAGACAAAAGCAGCGGTCGCATTGACGGGCTAAAGGGAGGGAGTTAAAAAGCTCAGCGACGCTCTGGGCGCCATAAAGGAAAGGGGGGTCCCAAAGGATTCGGGCAAGGGCTGCCCCCAACTTGTCAACAATAGTGAAGAGAACTGAGGAGTGGTGCTTTTCCGGCTCAATGGAGGCGCAGATCCACTTTGGGGGAGATATTATACAGAGGTTCTGGCAGACTGGGTTGAGTCCCAGCTCTGCCGTGAGCTCCTCCGATGACGGGAGAAAGCCGTTAGTGCGAACTACAGGGACAGAATGGAGGATTATACAGGTGAACCCCCATTGGGGAACTAAAGAAGCTCCAGGCTGGAAGGGGCTGAGGAGGGTTCCGTGAAGGCGGAAAATCTCGTCGATGGATGGGTTACCAGCAAAAGTGAGGACAAAGTTAGATGACAATTGGGAGCTCCATCGACCGCTAAGGAGGGTCACTGAAGGGTTAGACCCGGCATATGCCTGGCGGATGCTGGTCTGGAGCGACCGAACAATAGCCGCCGCGTCCTTCTGAATTCCTTGAAGGGCACATGAGGCCGGGTCACAGGTAACGGTAAATTCCGTTGTGACTAGGGGCCTCGCACGAGGACGTGCAGGATTGGCTTTGGGAGGGTTAGTGTCAGGAATAGGGACCAATGGCAGTTTCACAAGGTCTCTCTTGTAGGCCACGATCAGTGCAACCTTACTCGCGCTACAGGACGTGACTTGACAATTGAAACGGACCTCATATGCTTCGATAAGCTTATTGCGCGAGAGGCTCTGTAGTTGTGGGTCTGTAAGGTCACGGATTTGGTTAGTGATCGTGATCGGGAGAGGAGTACAGGAAGATTGGGCAGAGCCTGTCACCGCGGCTGCAAAAGAGCAAGGTTTGTTATGAGATTTCTTCTTCTTGCCCATGACCATCCAAGGGACTTGAGGGTCAACAGGCTTGTTGGGAGGAAGGGGGGGCGGGAAACTGGTGATAGTAGAGGTTGGGTGTTGAGATGGGGCACAAGGCGGGAAGAGTCTGATGGAACCGGCAGGGACCTGATCCATCTGAGGGGCCAGATTGGGAGCCGGGGCGGCCCGAATACCGGCCACTTTAGTGAAGGGGCGCATCTGTAAATGGGAGTGGTAGTGAGAGAGAAAGGCAGATTGGAACTCCTTCGTGATCTTGGGTGTCTGGCCCAGGATATAATTTTCAGAAAGAAAATGATCAAAGAAAGAGTAAAAATCGTTGAGAGATTGGAATTGGGAGGGAGTAAGATCCTCGACACAAGGGTCAAGGCCTTCAGAGCGCGCCCACATGTCGCAGACGTCTGGAGGAATCATCTGAGTGGCGGCCAGGTCCGCTTCTGTCTGGGTGGTGTGGGCCTCCTGGGCCGACGCCTGATCCCCGGGCTGGCAAGTAAAAAACTCCTCAAAATCAGCCGCTTCATCCATATCCCAGGTGAAGTCCACCTGTCGGGATGGAATGTCAAGGCTGGGGAGGCCCGTTTGGAAGTTTGCATCTGGCTTTGGAAGGTGAGATGGGGTGGGGCGCCAAAGGGCCGCCAGTTCTGAGGGTGAGTAAGACCAGGCAGGGTTCTCAAGGCGCTCGAGTCGGGAGGAGAATTGGGATGAGAGAGCGGATACCTGGGAGGTGAGGGCCATGATTGCCGCCATGACATCAGAGGTGGGAGGGTCAGCAGAAAGGGGTTGAGAAGAGGGAGGTGAGAGGGAAGACGCTGCTGTGTTGGAGGGCCCGTGGACCTCAAACGCGGATGGTGCAGGGGGGTATTCGTAGGCAGTGAGTTGGGAGGTGTGGACCTCCATCATGGTGTCTTCGATGCTACCCTCCGGAGGTCCGACAGACACATCCGTGGGCGGGGGTTGGAGGCTCAGAGCACATTCCGTCAGAGCGTGTGTAAGCGGTAATTCAACAGCTGGTGCTGTGTGGGGGGTCTCTGTTAGAACCTAAGAGCATCCCTCAGTCACTGCAAGACAGATGAACTATTATTATGTACCTAAGAGCGTCTAAGTACAATTAGCTGTGTTGTAAGTAGGGAGATAGTAATGATAGTCGACTTACCCCTCAGTCACTGCAAGACAGATGAACTGAGGGAGAAGGGGAGAGTGCATGCATACAACGCAGTGGGATTCCGAGTCACGTGTACACGAGTTATGGTATCATGATCACCACGTTCCAACACTCCTCCTCAATACCATATGAGTGTAGGTACTGGTGATATAAGGTAAACGCATGCGTGCGAGTGATTGTGATTGTAAGTCGAAAAGAAATGTCCTTGAGGGTGTGCAAATGAAGGAGAAAAGAGAGAAAGAAGGGTAAAAGAAGGGTATAGTATGGATGCGCGAAGGGGTGTGTTGGATGTGCAATCTGTCCATGAATTAAAGTGGCAAAAGAGAGGCAATCCATACAAAATCCCTACTTCAGATTGATGTACCCAGGCCAGGTAGCTCAGTGGTAGAGCACCTGGTATATATCCAGTAGGCCTGGGTTCAATCCCCAGTCTGGCCATAATTTATTAGGCTGCAACAGGTTATGGGCCCTGTTTGTGAATGCCAGTTGTAAATGGTCCAGATTGGGGGGGTGTGTTGGCGGGATTCCGAGTCACGTGTACACAAGTTATGGTATCGTGATCACCATGTTCCAACACTCCTCCTCGATACCATATGAGTGTAGGTACTGGTGATATAAGGTAAACGCGTGCGCGCGAGTGATTGTGATTGTAAGTCGAAAAGAAATGTCCTTGAGGGTGCGCGAATGAAGGAGAAAAGAGAGAAAGAAGGGTAAAAGAAGGGTATAGGATGGATGCGCGAATGAAGGAGAAAAGAGAGAAAGAAGGGTATAGTATGGATGTGCTCCTCCTCACCCAAGAAGGGCAATTTCTCCTCCTCACCCAGATGTGGCATTCGGGCCAGGGGCACGAAGTCCAAGGTGGGAACGCAAGCACTGGAACGCTGAGCGGCTGAGCGCCTTGGTCAGAATGTCTGCGATATTGTCTGCAGATGGTACCCAAAGAATCTGTAGCTCTCCAGTCCGCACTTGGTCTCGCGTGTAGTGAAGTTCAACGCGGAAATGTTTGGTGTTGGAGTGCCAAATATTGTCTTGGGACAGGTGGACGGCAGCATCGTTGTTACGTTCTTGGGCTTACGCAGGGTGCATTTTCATTTTTTCCACCTGCTTACCAAGCCTTTCCCATCACGTGACCAACCACCCATCCATCTCGATCACATGACCAATCACCTGACTAGTCACCTGACCACTCACATGACCAGTCACATGCCATTCCAGTCACCTGCTCCTCAAAGTCACCTTGTCCTATATCACCTGCTCCCGAGTCACCTGCGCATCACCTGATACTCCCTCACCTGACCTCACATGACCCTATCCCTACCCCTGACTCGTCTCTATTCGCTTACCTCAGCTTCGCTCCCGGATTCTCGGCCCGCTTACTATACTTTTCTCATAGCCTCGTTTCACGACTCATATTGACTCCCTTCTTGTTACCTTCACGCGTGAGTCAGTTCCACAGTATATGACTCCATTTCTTGGACTATGACTCGTTACTAGTACAAGTACTCGTCGTATTAGTCCTTAGTCATACAGCCTCCTCACATGTATATAAACCCTCGTGTTTTCCTAGAGTTGGGCCTTAAGCCTGACTTGGTTTAATCCCAAGTGTTGTAGCTTCCACAGCGCCTTCAGTTTTCACCCGCACTTCGTGCAAGTCGTCTCGAACATCTTCGAGACTCTCCTCTACATCTTTCATTATCCCCACTAGTGTCTTGCACGCGTGCAGACCACTCATATCAGCGCATCTAAGGGTCAGCATTAACTACCTGTTACCCCTTAAAGTACAAGTCCTGCCACCATCATACAAACCCGTGCACGTCGCACCTTAGGGTCCTTGGCCCTTAACAATCGTTGTCGCAGAAGATTGCTGTTGGGGGGCATTTCCCTGGCTTAGACTCAAGCAGACCAAGTTCTTGGAGCAGTTGTCGTAGGAAGATCCCCTCTTGTGCCGCTTTGTGTAAGGCGTCGTATTCAGCATAGCAGGAAGAGTCCGTGGGGTTGTCCTGTTTCTTAGAGCGCCACGATACCATGCCGGATCCCAGTGAAAAACAATAGCCAGCGACGGAACGACTCGTGTCAGGGCAGTTGGCGTAGTCAGAGTCCGAGAATCCGGTGAGAGTGGTGGTCGTCAATCTGCCTAGTACCAGCTGCAAGGTTCGAGTCCCTTTCAGGTAGCGTAACACACGCAATGCTGTGGTCCAGTGTTCGGGTTGGTAGCAGTCCAAAACGGAAGCAAGGCGGCCCAGAGCAAAGGAGATGTCAGGTCGTGTAGCAACTGCGATGTAGTTTAAGCTGCCGACGAGCTCCCGGTAGGGTGTGTTGTCCACCCAGGTGGCGAGTTCAGGGTCTAGTGGGATGGACTTGTCGGGACGGCGAATAAGTAGACCTTGGACCATCGGAGTGTCAACGGGGTGAGCATCCGAGAGATTGAAACGCTCGACCAGGCGGTCAATGAAAGCCGTCTGGGAGAGATTGATAGAGTGATCTTCACGGTTTCGCTCGATACCGATGCCCAGAGCGAATTTGATGGGACCAAGGTCAGAGATTTCCCACTTAGAGCGTAGTTCCACCTTGAATCGGGTGTTTTCTTCGGGGGGGTCTGCAATACTGAATATGTCATCCACATGGATCGCGAAAACCACAGTACCGGTCTCCGTGTCACGTCGGTATACGCACAAGTCGCTTTCCATGCGCTGGAACCCCCAGTCGGTGATGGCTTTGTCGAAAGTCTGGTTCCAAATGCGTCCCGCTTGTTTTAACCCATATATACTCTTCATGAGCCTCATGACCCAATCTTCTTTACCCAGCTCTTCGAAACCTTTTGGTTGCTCAAGATATGCGGTTTCGTCCTCTGGAAGTATGCCATGCAGGAAAGCGGTTTTGACATCGATTTGTTGGATGTCCCAACCCTTCGTCGCAGCGATGTGAAGGATCGCCCAGAAGGACTCGAGTCGGGCGGTCGGAGCCGTCGTCTTGTCATAGTCGACACCGTACTGTTGGGCATAACCCCTCGCTACGTAGCGGACTTTGTAGCGGACAACGTTGCCTGCGTCATCCCCCTTTCTCTTGCATATGAGCTTGCCTTTTAGCGGTCGTCTGCCACGGGGAATGTCAGAACGAGGCACAAGGACGAATACATGCATATGTGCAAGGCTGCGTAGCTCATCGCGGGCACCGCCGATCCAGTATTCACGTTCTGGGGAGCGCATGGCTTCAGACCAAGATGGATTGTCACCTGAATCAAAGTTAGGCTCAGCGGAGCCGTCAGAGATAGAGGAAAGAAAAACATCAACTGAAGGGAAGTCGGAAGGCATGAAATCAAGGGGCAATAAAGTATGACTATCACAAAGGGGGGCAAATTCAGAGAGGAAAGCAGAGTGTAGACCCTTGGCGTTGGTATGTTCGCGAGCCTGAAGACAGGAGGATCGGCGTAAAGGGGGTGGCATGGCAGGGGTGATGGTATTGTTATTGTTGTCGGTTGTATTATTGTTTTCAGGTGGGGTAATTGTAATAGTTGGAATGACGTTGTGGTCTTGAGGAGGGACAGTATTGTTATTTTGCGGAATGATGGTATTGTTATTATGTTGTATGACGTTATTGGGATTCTGTGGTTGTATCGTACTACTAACTACTGGAGACGTTGTTTGTGTGGGAGGTGCGCTTTGATTCGTTTGCGACGGAATTATGGTATTGTTTTGTTGACTGACGTTATTGGTATTTTGTGGTTGTATCGTACTGCTAACTACTGGAGATGTTCTTTGTATGGATGACGTTCTTTGGTTTGTTTGGGAAGAAGGGGAGATTTGGGGTATGAGTGGGGGAAACGAGGGAAGGATGGGATCGGGGATCAACTCGTCATCATCTTCATCGGGGATGTTTGACAGGGATGAGGTGGGAGGCGCCGAACTTAGGACGGGTGCTGAGTCCCAACTAGGGGCGGCGTCTGGGTTCAGGTTTATTGTCGTGCCCGGGAGAAGATCGGCGGGTTGGGATTGGAGGTGTTCGATGAAAGTGACGTGGTAGCTGTTGAATATTCTCCCGGTGGTCGTGTCCCATAAGCGGTAGGCCTTTGCGTGCAGGGCATAACCGATGAGGACGCACGGGGTGGATCTTTGAAAAATTTTAGGGTTGTGGGTCTGAATAAGGGCAAATGCCCTACAGCCAATTTCACGGAGGTGGGACAGGGACAGCATGTGGCCAAACCATAGTTCGTAAGGGGTTTTTCTGTGTAGGGATGAAGAGGCGGTGAAGTTGGTGAGATAGGCGGATGTTGCGCAGAATTCGTCCCAAAATGGGGCAGGGGCATTACATGAGAGCCGCATCGCACGCGCCTTCCCAAGGATGGTGCAGTGTAGGCGTTCTGCCCGGCCATTTTGAGCGGAGGTGTAAGGCGCAGTGAGTTGGTGGTCGATACCGTGTAGTTGGCACCAGGCGGTAGTAGTGTTAGAGACAAGTTCGCCATTGTCGGTGACAATGATCTTTAGTTTTTCTCCGGTTTGCCTCTCTACGGCGCAGTGCCACGCACGAAGCACGTTTACAGCATCACTTTTACTCTTTAAGGGCAGACTCCAGATGTAACTGCTAAAATCGTCGATGACGTTCATAGAATAAAGGTGACCATATTTCGAAACACAAGGCATTGGCCCGCATAAGTCGACAAAAACCCGTTCCAACTGCTTGGTAGCCCGCCGCCCCTCACGTATCTTCAGCACATGTGATCTTGTCTGCTTCCCCAAAATGCAGTGGTCACAGGTTGCCGGTACAGAGGAGAGGTCGATGGGCATACCTTCGACGACGCCTTGACGCGCCATGTCGATGATTTTACGGTTAGAGCAGTGTCTGAGGCGGCGGTGCCATGTTTCGAGGTCTGGCATTCTCGTTGCGTACAGGGTGGAAGATGGTGTGGTGTTCGCAACGTTCGCGCTTGCCTTGGGTGTAATGGACTGGTCAGAATTTTGGGTGCAGTCAAGGATGTAGAGGCGGCGTGACATCCAGGCGTGGCCTGTGATTATGACGGTTCCATTGGAGTCGATGATGGAACAGGACTTTGCGTTGAAGTAACAGGCATTTGACCCGTCATTGTTGAGCGTGAATACCGAAATAAGACGAACGGTGGAGTTAGGCACGAAAAGTGTGTGGTTAAGTGTCATTCGCTTTCCGGTTTTGGTATGCAGTTCGATGGTGCCAATTCCCGTCGCATATATGCAGGATCCGCCAAACCCAGTGATGGGGTGCGGAGCGATTGGATTCAGCGTTACAAAGTCACCCCGTTCAGGTGATATATGACAGGACGCCCCAGAATCGAGTATAGATGGTGACTCGTTGGGTTGTCTGTGTAGTTGCGAAGCTGAGTAGGCTTCCACAGGGCGGCTGAATTCATTCCAATTGATGGACGTGTGGAGCGGCGGCTTCCCTTCCGCATAGAAGGATCTGAAGGGGAAGTTGGGGTCTTGGATCGGCAACAACGTAACGTTTGCGGAATCGACTGGAGTAACGGGACCGTATGTGATCCCGTTTATCATGAAGGTACTTGGTGCCACACTCAACGTTGTGTTCGATGTCGCAGTCAGTGGTATGTTTGATGGAGCGGGCGAGGATGGCCTCGACGCCTCTTTCATTTCGCTCGTAGCGATGTTGGCGGACAAGGGTCCAACATTATTTTGTGCTTTTGTTAGCACAGCACGTTGGGCAACGCGGGCCTCCTCAAGGGTGTGTCCAGCGAATTTTCCTCTGCGTGAGATGCAGAACTTGGCCATGTGGCCGGTACATTTACAGTGTGTGCATATGAGAGGTGAGCGGTCACGCTCACAGCGCCCTGTTTGGGAAACCAGTGCGCTGGATCCCTCGCCCCCTTCCGCGCGGCGCTTGATGAGGTCGTTCTCCTGCAAGATGCGGGCGATGACAGTGTTCGCCGAGAATCCAGGCTCATTTGAGGAGGCATGGACCTGTGATTGCATGTATTTGAACTCTCCACCAAGAGCATTGATGAGCGCGTAGGTTTTGAACGTGGGCCAGTCAAGGTCACCCATATTCGAGACACGCGTGATTAAATCGTCTATCTTCTCAACGGTTTCGTTAAGCAGAGTCCCCATTGTGAATCGCATCTCAAGGAGCTGCTTCACAAGCATAATTTGGTGCCATGTGCCGTGTTTTTCGTGATGTGTACGCAGCGCTTTCCACACCTGATTCGAAGTCTGTAGGTGCTCGATAATTTTACATTCTGCCCGCGAGATGTTTTGAAGTATGAAGCCGCGCATGGAATCGTCGTTTAATTGCCAAGTATAATGCCGGTTAGCTGTTGCAACCACGTTGTTACAATCCACCCAAAATTTCGTTTTACTCCCTACCCCAAGCACCCTCAGGACCCATCATACCTCCCGCACCAACCACACAGACCCCTCAGAATATATCCCAACCAATAGCACCACCATCGATACTTCCCAGAGCACGCACACCCACGCTACCCACTTCCTTTAGCCAAGCGATACCAGCCATCCCGATCACGTGGCCTATTCACACGCGCCAACATTCCTCCATGGAATACTTCATAGAGCCCGCACCAATGACCACAGATCCCGCTACAGACAGCGATGGAGACAGTCCTATGAGGGACCGCAGTCCTAGCCCAACACATGCGCCATACCAGCCCAGACCATCTGGCTCTAACATCTATGAGTTAGAAGCCAACGAGCAGCCTTCACCGCCATGGAAAACATGGCTTAGTCAGCCATCCCCGCCTACCAGTATAACCCGGCCCGTCTCCCCAAGCAGTGAGACCTCAGCACCTAAACGCCAACGTCACGATGATGGGACCTACACACCCATTACGTCATCAGCCACATCTCTGACATCCCCGAACAACCCTAGTGCCCAAGCCACTCCTGATTACCAAAGCCTACCAAGTCCCCGGTCTGTGGGATCCGATCAAGATCCAAATACGGAGTCACCTCCTATGATGCTAGAGTAAGCAGACTCTCATCAAAGTGGATTACCAAAAGCAGATACATATGTGATGCGATACTCGTTCGCTTACGCGCCCTTCATATCGTCATCTCCCGGCCCCTGAATTAGAGCGCATCAGCGCATCTACTGTACCTCTGTCCTGACTCATTTCCAGACTCGATATGACTCGTAGTTACTGCGCAACTGCGCATTCTCTGACTCGTACTTACTTGACTCATTCCAAGTGATTCCTGTATTAGTTTCGACTCATACTTAGCTATAGTAAGCATAGCATAGCCTCAGACTCCTCATGTATATAAACCAGCCAGTAGTTACAAGTCAAAGCTCTAAGCTTGACTTGGTTTCCAATCCAAACGTCTTGAAAGTCTTCACTCTACCGTTCGACTTCCCTCCCCTTTTCATAAATCCCTCTCAGGTCTTTGACGTTGTCAAAGACACTCTAGTCATCGTTACTTGTCACCACCACTTCGTGCAAGTCGCACCTTAAAGGTCCTTGGGCCTTAACACACGTCCGGTGGAGTGTATGTTCCATTCAGCCAGTAGCGGAAACCTGTTTGTTGGGCAATAATCTGCATGCAGTGGCTCCACTCATCCCAGTTCCCTTTTTCCAGATCAAGTCGTAGACTTGAGGGCCAGGCAGGGTCGTTTATGTATTTCTCAGTGACGGGAAGTTCGGCCGGCCAAGCCGGCGGTGACAGGTTGGAATTCAATTGGGTACTTGGGGGAGTACTAATTTGGGAGGGAGTAATCGGTTGGGGATTCAGCTGACTGGCCGGAGTACTCATTGGGGGATTTGGCTGGCTGGCCGGAGTACTCGTTGGGGGAGTTGGTGGACCCGGTGGACTCGTTGTAGTGTTCGGGGATGGGGCAGAAGACATGATTTGGCTGAGACGAAAGCACCAAAGAAGGCAGCAAAGACGTAGACGATGAAGAGGACAAGAGGACGATAGACAGAAACGTCCAAGACAGCAGTAAAGGGGAGGGCGTTGGGGTTCTAAAAAACGATGCCCATAACCTGTTAGAACCTAAGAGTGTCCCTCAGTCACTGCAAGACAGATGAACTATTATTATGTACCTAAGAGCGTCTAAGTACAATTAGCCGTGTTGTAAGTAGGGAGATAGTAATGATAGTCGACTTACCCCTCAGTCACTGCAAGACAGATGAACTGAGGGAGAAGGGGAGAGCGCACGCATACGACGCGGTGGGATTCCGAGTCACGTGTACACGAGTTATGGTATCGTGATCACCACGTTCCAACAGTCTCCATGTCTGGGGACCGGCCCAGAGGCAAGAGAGCACACGATCGGGAAGTAGATCTAGAACGAGGAAGGGGTCTTGCTGTAGGGTCGACACGTTTCTTCGGTTTGTTAGTACAGGCAATAGTTTGAGAAGTAATAGAAGAAGAAGAAAGGGGAGGTGGGCAAAGGCCGGTGTGGATCTTCTCCTTGCACTCATCCACCTCGATCCTCAGAGAGTGTTTGAAAGCGGAGATCTCTACTTCCGCCACCTCTCGGAGCTCCGCCTTGTGTGTTTTAATGTCAGTAAGGGATTCTTTGGTGTGGATATCAAGCTGTAGTTCGAAGAAGGCGGTTGCCTCAGCAGTAGCCTGACGACGGGCTGCCTCTTTGGCCTTCGCGATTTCTTCAGAGGCGATGTGTTCAAGTTTTTTGCGGCGTTGATCAAGGGTGATGATGTGCTGAGCCTTGGCATCGTCAAAGGCCGTAGTAGCCCAGGGTTCGAGGACTTCGGTGATGGCTTCTTCAGTAAGGGTGGAGCGGAGTTGGGTTTGGAGGCGTGTGTGCATGCCTTTGATCCATGCTTCGAAGCGGGGGTCCGCTGAGATCTGGAAGGGGGGTTCTTCAGTGTTAGTAAGGAAATTAATAAAATCGTTACAGAGGCATGTTGATTGATCAAGGCGCCAGGCCTCAGCCTCCTGGTGGAGGGCGCAAATAGAGTTGTTAACGATGGTGCTGTGGGCAGCCCAGATGTTCTGGGAGCAGGATTTGAGGACTGACTCCCAGTCGGCTTTATCTATTGGGATGTGGCATTCTTCAAGACACCGGAGGCAGATGTCCCAGGCTGCAGGGTCCACTTTAAAGTTAGTGAAAAAACGCGAGAAAGAGGAAAGGGTCTGGTTAAGAAGATTAATTTGGGTGGTGTCACTAGGGTTAAGGTCGGTGAAGGCTGCAGGAAAAGGGTGGGCGCTGTGGGTGACGTGTATGCTGTTGTGGAAGTCAACTAGAAGGGTAGAAAAGATACGAAGCCAGAGAGGGCGGGGCAGAGGGGATTCATTGTCGCAAGACTGGAAACCTTGATGGAGGAAGGCGCAGAGTCGGTTGAATGCACCGAAGGCATTTCTACCTTCCTGGTCGTTGGGGAAATCTGCGGCTCTGGGAGAATCGATAGCTGAGATAGGGTGGAGGGGTTCGGTTTGGACAAGGGTAGTAGGGAGGGTCCCCACTATGACCAATGGGGACGGATCTGGAGGGAGGTATGCCGACATGGCTTTTTCGGTTGCGTTGTCTTTAGATGCCTCGTGCCAACTGACAGTTGGTTGTGGCACGGTCACGCAGCAGCAGGGGTCGCAAAGCGTTATCCCAGTGCTATTGACCAGAGAAAAGGAGGGGGGTGCTCTTGTATATTCTATCCTACTCTAAGCTACCTGCTTTCTTTGGCGAGAAAATGCTGCAGAGGTGGTGGTTGCCGAAAAAGGAAGCACCTATGAGGATTCTGTCTGTAGCGACAACTAGATTGTCAATGAGATCCATGAATTGTGATCTCACTTCGAATACATGCAATCGTCAGAGGACCATTCCAGAGACAAGAAAGCAAGTACCTGAGACGATCTCGGCTGGCAGATTGCTGAGTACCCTACGAAATAAGGAAGAGCGCGACTGTTCAATCCATGTACGTGCGTTGGTTCTCGCGAAGCTTCCACCTTCGATTGCGACAGCCTGATCAAATTTAGTAAATACGACAACAATAGGCACTAGATCTCGTGTTAGTTGAATGTATGTGCAAGTCTTGTATTCGCAACGCGCTCACCTTGTTTCGTGGTCAGAATCTCTTCGATTCCTTCTCCGATGTTCTCATCGATCGCATCGGCTGTGGGGACACATACCCTGAATGAAACATTTCAGCCAACAGAAATCAAGGATATCTGAGCATTGATTCTCTACCAAATAGCATGTAGGCTTTCAGCATCTGAACGGCTCGGATCGGCCCGATATGAAATGAAATCTCGAATAGCCTGGCAATCGCCAGGTCCAAATCCAGAGCTCTTGTGGACGATAAGATAACGATTATCTTCTGGATGGATCTCGAGGTTGATATCCACTCTTCCTGGCGCTGCCTGCCTTCCGTATATAGTCACGTCGACATGGAAGACAAAGGCACAATACAAACTAGTATGTTCGCTTTGAAGACGGCATTGATGAGCGAAGATTTTCCCGAGCCTCTCTGCGATCAAGAGTGGTACCGATTTGACATCGGTTTGGTTAGGCGTCGTGTGAACGTACCTTTCCCACCACAAGAATCCTGAATCTACGGATGCATGAGACGGATGTAATTCACATATGACAGAATCGGGTCACATACTTGGGATGTTCAGAGAGCACTTGCCTCACCGTTGGAGTGAGTGACTGAGTCCCTGCATATTATAAAGCAGTCATTGGGCGTTCATAACTCAGCCAGGCATTACTCTTACCCGGGTTCGTGTGTCTGGGACCGGAGCAGCTATCCTTGCTAGGCCTGAGTGACGTCTGGGCCTTCATCGACGACCTCAAGCCCGTGGGATTCATTTCCTGGGACGCAGAAAGCGTCATATTGCGTGGAGTTGGATATGGCCGCGCGGTACTACGGTATGTCGGGTGGTGTGTAGACGGTGCTCGACCGCGGGGTTGGTACGAGGCGCTTGAAGAATGCTCCGGGACGAGTGGATGTAATGCCGCCACGGCGACGGGTCTCGCTGTTATACTCTCTTCCACCACATCCGGAGAGGGGCTATTAGCAGTGCTGTGGCAGCAACCCATGGGGCGATGCAGGCAGGGGAATTCGGTTTATGAGAGACAAGTAAAGTCTGGGAGCGGGTACTGCAACCTGACATTTATAGTGCGCACGTCTCGTGTTTGTCTGTACAAGCGCTGTGCCGGATACCAACATAACCTAAAGGCCGCTAGGCCGCTACTGTTGTATCCCCTTCCCCTGCCGTCCTAGGTTATCGAGCTCAACCGCCCAAGCTGGGACACAGCATCTGCAGTTTGACCACCCCACGATCCAACCATGCCAATGTCCTCTCATACATTCCTCATGATTGGTGTATCGTGTTCTGGGTCTTTGTATGTTTTGGTATCGCACTTTCAAGTTCCTGGTTCTACATTTGCTGAATCTAACGTTCGGCGCGGAAATTCCCGTGTTTGTCACAAGTCGCAAGTCACAAGAAAACAGAAAGTAGAATAAAATAAGGAACTTTCGATAGCTTTGCGCCAAATAATCGGTTTGGCGCATCACGCCTCACATCACCAATATCACGGATCCTTTTCCCCTTTTTGGTCCGTTGTGTTTTTGGCGGGTACGTAGGGGGCGCCTCCTTTTTTCCTTCGTTTGGGGTCTGGGCCGAGTCACTGTGAGAACGAGAACATGCTGACATCACTGGCAAATTCGGCGTCGAGCGATTGGTCGCTAGGGTGTGAAAATGAAAAGTGGTGGGGTTCCCATTTGTCAACGAGTTTCGATTAGCTAATCTACTCCCGCGCGCCTCGGTTCCCCGGGCCGGTCGCCTGTCATGCATCAGTGTCCGGAAGATTAAACTCCGCTTCTGTCACTGATGCGGATTTTTCATTTTATGGTTGGTGTCCTGGTGTCCTGTGGTGGTGGTGGCAACCATATTGGTTGATTGTTACACAGCCTCCTCAAAGACCGTCGAGGGGTGAACTGTGATAATTTCGGCCAACTACGCCACATAATACAGCTCAGGTAAGCAGCCCTAAACTATGCTACCTCGTTGGCTCGTAGGAAACCGACGGAACCCTGGTTGCGGACGAGGCCTTACCACGTGTTTGGTTTTGATTGCTTTCTGCGGTTGGGCTGGTCTGTTCTGGTCAGAATCTCAGATCGGGATCACGCCCTGTCTTTCTGCAACAAACAACAAACATTGAATAGCCATCGTCTTCCAGTCGTCGGGTTGTCATCCAGCTACTACCAGGTGCAAAAAAAAAGACAATTATGAATAACCCCAAGTGCGTCAAGCCAGGTTGTTCAGTTGCCCAGGTCATGCACCACCTGTCCAATCACTAATTCTCCTGTTGTGATATTCTTCAAGTTTTCAATCCCTTCCTCCTCGAGACGCATGTCTAACCATCCATCCTGGGCCTTGGCATGGAGGCATTTCTCGTAAAAGTCAATAGAGGGCTGGTTCCACTTCAAGACCATGAGCACAGTTCAGCTGACTTTAATGGGTTTAAGCGTCACTACCTTGAGAACAGACCAATCCATACGAGCGCAGTCCTAGAAATCACGTTAATTTGCGTGGTTAAACAGAGGAGTCAGTGCTGTGACCTTTTCTTGCGCAATGATGGCAAGCTCTTTGAACAGAGCCTTTCCTATGCCTTTGTTCCTGTGCTCGGATTTGACGTAGAGGTCTTCAAGCTGTGAAGAATAAATCCGAATTTGCCTCATATTCCCGAAGATTAGCAACATACGTATAACCCAGGCCTGCCAGTCCAAGTCGAAAAGTTGAAAAAGTACAGGGCAAAGCCAATCGCCTCTCCGGGAACGTCTGGGGACCCAGAAAACGCAAGAAGCGCGTTTGCGATACGCGTTTCGAAAATATGTTTCCTTATCTTCGAAAGGATTCGCATTATCTAGAACGGCGTTATCACGAAGCGGGCTCACCAGTTCGGGGGTGGCCACCGCTAGATGAGGCGCTTTTTCGTAGACAGCCTACTCCCAGTGAAGACATGAGTTATTAAAATTCGAGATGATCTAAAAAGATAGATCCATGCCAACTCGTGGATAAGCTGGAGGACTGTGGGCTGTAAATGTAAATGTAAATGATGTCACTTCATCGCCCTTTCCTGGAGCGGCCTCAATAAGAGTCAGGACTTACCACATCTTCTGGTTGTACAGGTCTAATGAAATAGGCAGAATCAGACATATCTCAGAGGGAAAACTACCAATCGCTAGTGCTGTTCTCGTCGGGTTAGCAGCACCACAATCAGATCGACCCACGCCCACGGTAGTCTCCGTCGCAGAGATCTAATTTCCGATCGCTCTAGATGGGCGCTCGCTTTGACCTCGATGAACGCCTATGGGTTATCATTGACCACCTCTACACTAAAATATGAACGCTAGATATTTCTCTGCGGCGTCGTGATTCGTACAGAGACTAGAGACGGTTTTCTCGGTCGGAAAGTGGTTATAGCATACAGGCACTCCAGAGGTCTTACCAAATACATATTTGTTTGCTAATATTTGGTAGCCACCCGTTAAACCTTGTTTTTTCAGCCAACGACACAACACAAGCCAAAGGTCCCAGACAATGTCAACCATCGATGCCGCAAAATTGGCCAAGCTGCAAGCGCAGGCGGCCGCAAACAGGATCGGTACGTCTACCTTGACGTTTGGGGGCCCGACTTTTCAGCGTTTTTCGGTGGTGGTGTGTTTGGTTACGGTTTGGTTTTGCTGACTGCCAAGTTTGCGTGGTCCAGGCGGGAAGGGGACCGTGCGGCGAAAAATCGTGCGCAAATCGAAACCTGCGAATGCACAGGACGACAAGAAGCTCCAGGGTGCGCTGAAGAAGCTGAACGTGCAGCCGATCACGGGCGTGGAGGAGGTCAACATGTTCAAGGAGGACGGAAACGTGTTGCATTTTAGTGCTCCCAAGGGTGAGTTTCGTTCTCGTTCTTACGGCGGTGCTCTAGGGGAAAAGACTGGACTGATTGATCGACGAATTTTTTCCTTCATATGTATGTGTCAACTTGGTGCCACTAACCAGTGCACGCCGCTGTTTCCGCGAATACATTTGCGATCTACGGCGCGGGGCAGGTCAAGGAGCTTACCGAGCTCGTACCCGGCATCCTTAACCAACTCGGTCCCGACTCGCTTGCGTCGTTGCGCAAACTTGCCGAGTCGTACCAGGCGATCCAGCAAGGGCAACAAAGGGGTGGCGCCGGCGCTGCGGAGGACGACGATGACGATGTGCCCGATTTGGTCGAAAACTTTGATGTGGAAGCGGAGAAGAAGGATAGCACGCTCGAGGAGCTGAACTGAAATCCCCCCTCCCCCCCACGACATGTAATTTTCGGTGGCGAGAAGTATGTAGGATATAGTATTTTCCCCCCAAGAACTAGACCTACGCTTACATTCCGTCTTCCGTCCTTACCGGTTTCTTCCAGGCGTTTGCGCCGTTTGCTGAATCGTTATCAAGTCTGTCGTGCATTTTGTATGCTTACAATCCTATTTGTATCTGATGCATCGCTACTCTTTCGGCTATTAAACGAGTACAAGTCCAGTGATGTCTACGTTACCTTCAACGAATCTATAGTGATCATTCGACCACTCCCAACAAAGAAATAAGTATACGTCGCCAGCCCTGCAGTTAATATCGGTGCGCCACGGTATGGGTTCTACGCTTGCATGACGTCTTCTCCGAAAGCAGTTCTAGCCTCTGTGATGGCAAAGTAACGGCACATCAGTTTCCTTTCGTTCCTTTCCTAGCCTTCCTCCACACGGAAACCTCCTTCAGCAGGGTGACCAGAAGAGGAACTGCGACTGGGGCGAATAGGGGTGTATACACAGCATACTTGTGCTCGGCTGGGAAATAGAGCAATGCCAGCATTCCTGGGTTGAAAAAGGCACGGGAGGCAAGCGTCAACGCCCGGCTCGAGTGTTGGAGAGCCAACGCAGGGGCATTCCAAACCCCGGAGTAAAGCTGTGAAACTTTAGGATGTGGCAATAGGTCGAAGAAGTTAGGCACACCAATTCAAGTGCTGACAGCGCCTCGAGGACATCGTCCCGGACGTCTCGGCCAACAGGCATATTCGGTATCTGGTCGACCAACTTGACGATGCTCTGTAACGTCTCCCTGCTGCTTCCCACGTTCTCAAACGCACGTTGGCGAT
>Ga0307510_10002175_pt1 | contig 22134 bp, 18 predicted proteins | sample 12_EM_MG_FD_207224 | JGI IMG/M metagenome (GOLD analysis project Ga0307510, IMG submission 207224) | Populus trichocarpa ectomycorrhiza microbial communities from riparian zone in the Pacific Northwest, United States - 12_EM | ecosystem: Host-associated > Plants > Roots > Unclassified | place...
TATTTTATATATTATTTTTATTATGTTACTACACTAGCCAAATACAACCTAACTTATCGTTTTTAATAATAATATGGATCTTCTCGTACCCCGCTTTTGATTGTAAGATGGATCTTTGCCTGCCAATTAAGCTGTTTCCTGATTTGAAATGATTCATTCCTCAAAAAACAATGGATAAAAAATCCATGCTTCCTGCAAACTGAGTCAATGCATCATATTGTGCTATTAAGAACTTTATTAATGCATCTGCAATAAATACATGCATGCCGTCAAAAAGTGTCTCACAAAAAGGGGCCCTTCTTGCTCTAGGTGCAGGGAAGGGGCTCGGATCATAAGATTTGTAGTCCCCATGAAATCATCAAAGCAAGTGTCATTATGGATAAAAAAGACATTGAAAAAGCAAATTTGATTATACATATCAAGTACTCCCAACTGCTCATAGAAAAACTGAAAAAAGATGAAGGTTACGTTTTTCTTAGCCTGGCCAATCATGAGATCAATCTTTGGCATACGTGTCGTCCCATGGTTGATTCCTATTTACTTGCGATTGGTCACTCGAGTTCAAAGCAAAAAAAAAAAAAAACTTGTCACCGATATCTTGTCTCCCTCCTGCCTCTTTCTTCTCTTGCAAGGTTCCTCGAGCTGCAAAGAGAGGGGAGGGGTGATTAGTGATCATCGTTGAATTTCTAATTTAAAGGGCTACAAAGCATCTTCTTCTTTTCTTAACAAGCTTGTTGAACTTAATTCATCGATCACTGATTTAAAAGGGCTACAGAGCTTGCTGAAATTCCTTTTGACGAGAAGCATGGCATATAGTCAGGAATGGACTGCCCGAAAGGAGAAAAGAGAAGGGGGAGAGGGGGCTCGAGGGATCAGAACTAGTGTAGGATCTGTCATGTCATGTGACTCATTTCCTATTGTTTTCCTATGGATACCGGCAACTTTTTTTCCTATTTAAGATATTCCGTGAAGACTTGGACGAGTTGAAGATGTGGTAATCAAACAATAAAGAAGACGAAACAAAATGGCAAAAGGCTATTAATTGCTTTTTCCTTTGAGAGGCTCTCGAGGATTATCGATTTTGGTAGCAAAAAGAAGACTACGTGCTCGATCTATCTAGTATTTTGAAATAGTTTTTCAAATGTATATATCAACTATTTAATTATGGAGCCATTCCAATTGATAATGGATCCTATTTATAAAAACTAATTTAGGATGAATATTGTTTCACATACTATATTTAATTTAAGTGTGAGAGATTATTCTACCTCGTTTGGACCAAATATATTTACTATTTAAATGGTAAAACCAATGATGATAATTTTACCCAAACCCTATGTATAATAATTGAACCAACTATAGTTATCTTTTTTCTTATATATGTAATAATTATAATATAAATATTATTAAATTCAATTAAAAATCCGATCCAAACTCAATCTATTATATATATATATATATATGTTATTTTTATATTGAATAATAATTATTACTCCTATAAAATTGATATTCAAAAGCCAATAAGCGGCTATGAATATCTAATTTAATAAGTAATATGTTGGATATAAATATAATAGAGATCGATCCATTCCATCCTAGGTAAAAGGGTCTTTATCTATGGGCTCACATAACATGGAATTCATAAGAAGCTTCATTAATAATGGCCCAATTATTAATATGGGCCTACATATCTAGATCCAAAGTTACTAGCCCAAGACAAACGTACAATCGCCTCCAGGGACATTTCCGTAATTACAAATAATTTTCAAATCCCGACAGTCGTCAAAAGCAGCTGCTCATCCCGCCCGTAAACAAAAATCAAATCAAAGAGAGATAGAAAATGGAGAAGATCTGTGTAGCAATTAGAGTGAGACCACCTGTCACTGTATCTGAAGACACCACCATCAATGGAACCTACTGGAAAGTGGAAGAAAATCGCATCTCTCTTCACAAATCTCACGGCTCTCCTATCTCCGGCGTCTCTTATGCCTTTGGTACCTCATTGTTCTCTCCAATTTCTCTCTATTTCCTCTTTGATTTCTGTATTTTACTCACTGATTTTATTTTTATTTTTGGTAGATCACGTGTTCGATGAGAGCTGCACAAACTCTAGAGTTTACGAGCTCCTTACCAAGGATCTCATTCTTGCTGCTGTTGACGGTTTTAACGGTATGATTCATTAGAGCTTGTGTAGTTTCAATAGTTATTTAATTTGATTTTTTTTAATTTTTTAATTTTTGTAATGCAGGAACGGTGTTCGCTTATGGACAGACTAGCAGTGGAAAGACGTTTACGATGAACGGTTCTCAAAACGATGGAGGAATTATTCATCGAGCTGTTAAAGATATTTTTGAAAAAATTCACATGGTAATTACCGCAAGCACGCCGTGGCTGCTGTGTTGGGCAAAATTTGAATTGATTGATGAATTTTTTTTTTTTGAAGCAGATTTCCGAGAGAGAGTTTCTCATAAGAGTTTCGTATATGGAAATTTATAATGAGGAGATTAATGATCTTTTTGCTGTTGAGAATCAGAAATTGCCAATACATGAGAGCTTGGAGGTTGGATAGAGGCTTTGGGAATTCTCTTACTCTTTTACTAGTTTCCTTGCTTGTATAATTCACTGATTTTAATTTTTTGATTTTCCTTTTTGTTTTTGGTTCTAGCGCGGCGTGTTTGTTGCAGGACTAAAGGAGGAAATTGTGAGTAATGGTGAACAAGTGTTGAAGTTAATCGAAGGAGGAGAAGGTTTGAAGCATAATTCACTCGTAGCCCTTGTTTTTAAAACTTTGTTTTGGTGATAATGTATGTGTGGTTACATGTAATTTGAAATTTGTGCACTGCAGTTAATCGACACTTTGGAGAAACGAACATGAATGCTCGAAGCAGTAGGTCTCACACGATTTTTAGAATGGTAAGAAGTCATTGACATGATTAAAGATGTAGTGAGATACAATTTCTTTGATGAGATTTACTATCAATCTTGAGGCTGTGTGTGTCAGGTGATTGAAAGTAAGAGGAAGGATGCCAATTCTTCTAGTGATTATTCGAGTAGTGATGCTGTCCGAGTTTCTGTGCTGGTGTGTAATCTCTCCACATTTTGCTGCATTAAGGATAACACATTGAATTATATAGGATCTGGTTTTTCTAATTTTTACATGCCATTTTGTGCTGTGTGGAAGTAGAACTTGGTAGATTTAGCTGGATCAGAAAGGATAGCTAAAACTGGTGCTGGTGGTGTACGTTTAAAAGAAGGGAAGTATATTAACAAGAGTTTGATGATTCTTGGTAATGTAATAAACAAACTAAGTGAAGGTGCCAAGCAGAGGTAATTGCTGCGCTGGAAATTTATCTCTTTAATTAGGTTTTATCAGAGCTGTTTTTGTTAATGTTTTAGTTTATAAAATACAGGGGGCATATTCCTTATCGTGATAGCAAGCTTACTCGTATACTTCAACCTGCTCTTGGTGGAAATGCCAAGACTTCAATTATATGCACTGTAGCCCCAGAAGAGGTAGTCATTTATTTGTTTCCATTGGAGTGTTTATATTCTATACATCGCCAACGGTTCCAATTGGCCCACCGTCAAGTTGAGCCTTCTACGTTAACTGTATTTCGTTTTTGTTGTTTTTTAGCTTCACATTGAGGAAACAAAGGGAACTCTCCAGTTTGCTAGTCGAGCTAAGCGCATCACCAATTGTGCCCAAGTGAATGAGGTATGTCTGTTGTTTTGTACAGAGCATTAACCATTTTATCACCTTAACTAGAGTAGGTAACTGGGTTCTAATATATTCATTGCTCGCGGTCTTCTTGTAGATTTTGTCAGATGCAGCCTTGCTGAAGCGGCAGAAGTTAGAGATAGAGGAGCTGCGTAAGAAACTTCAGGTTATGATCATGCCATGTTCATTGTAATTTCTACATCGTAAAGATTTAGATATTATTTGATTAAGTTAAATACTTGTTCAGGGATCCCGGGCTGAAGTACTGGAGCAAGAAATTTTGAAGTTGAGAAATGATATGCTGAAGGTAGATTCTACGTCTAACATGATCTGACCATTATCATGAACACCGCTCAAAACTTGTGTTAATTGAGCTCCAATTTCCAATTTCCAATTTCCAGTACGAATTGGAGAGAGAAAAGCTTGAGATGGAACTGAAAGAGGAGAGGAAATCACACAAGGAACGTGATCAATGCATCAAAGAGCAGCAGATGAAAATTGACAATCTCAGTACCAGTGCCTCCTTTTCAGATGGTGATAGGAACTCTATCCAGGTATATATCAAGCAAAGCAAAACGCCATAATTTCTCGGCACTTTTGTCCAGCAGAGCAGAGGTCACTACACGGATAGCATAACCTTCTTTCTAGTACTTTGATAATGGCAAATTGGCAGCAGATACTGGTTTTACCATCATCCACTATGGGTCCATATCTTCTTGCTGTAAACAAGAGTAACTTGCCCTGGTTCTTGGATTTCTCCATCATTTATGCCTATATTAGTAATGCAGCATTTCAAAATTTTCTTAAAGACAAATTTATATGACTGTTAGCATGATTTTTAATGAAGCATCTGAAGGATGCAAAGAATAGAGTGATATAAAGCACATACCTGGTGCAAACTGATCATGTACAGATGTAAGCAAGATATGTAACCTCAAATTTGTTCCCTTCTGGTCTTCTATAGTCAAGTTTTACGTCACAACAGTCATGGCAAAGAATATATATTTATTCTATCTGTATTCATTTAATATATTTCATGTAATCATTACTATTCTTTCTGTGATTTCTTATGCATTAACAAAAACTTCTACTCATCTCTTAGGTTACTGATATTCTTATAATAAAATAACTACTGGTCGTAGGAACAGAATGCTGGGAGACAAATCCTCAAGGAAGAATTCAGTGGCAGCAACAGTGTCTTCAAAAATGATGTTTTCAGAACCCCTACATTAAAGGCAGATTCCAATGCCTTTGTTGGCAAACGGTCCAATTACTCCAGGCTGCCAGATTTCAGTCCTCTACCAGATAACTATAGCAATGTGGCCGATGAAGACACATGGTTGAAAATGAACAAAGGATTCATCGCTGACCTTGATTCAATTCAAATGACTCCTGCAAGAAAAGTTCAATCCTTTCCTTTTGGTGATGTTACTCTAGTAAGTTTATGTTAAGTTTTTCATATGCTCAGTCTTGTTATCTGCAATTGCTACTTGTCCCTTTCCTATGTGTTAAACTAAGGAAAAAGCCTGAGATGAGAATATCAAGGATGTCCTCTTGAGAACTGATGTTCACCTTTTCTAATTCTTCTCTATTTTGGTCTAATTCATTTTTTGTTTCAAGTGTTCGAAGTTTTCTTGCTTGCATGTGGTTTGTCTCTCCATCGCATTCATAAACCATACAAAAAAACAATGTTGAATTAGAAGCTAAGGGTTTCCATCTTTGGTAACTTAACAGAAATAAATAAATAAAGCATACATGCTGGCATGACCTTTATTAAATTAGTCTTCTAGTGTTCTAGCATTTTCAAACTTTGATATTGCTCGTTAAATGTGATAAATAGCTATGATAGTGACACCTTTTTATTTTTCAATGTTTAGATAATACTAGTAGCACTATCCAGCCGCATAATTTTTTTAATTATACTCATCCACATCGCTGCCAGGGTTCTTCAACTGAGGATTACAAAGTAGAGGTCCAGAATCTCAAAAGGCAACTAGAACTTGCCCTTGAAGAGAAGAATGAACTCGAGGTTTGCCTTTTGCTCTTGCCCTTTCTCAATTTTCGATTTCATACATCGTTGATAATTCAGTGAGTTAGCTTGATATTTGAAAGTGGCATGTTGTTGATGACTGTATTCAGTTGCTGTTGTTTGTTCTCCTCAAATAGTTCGATTTCATTGGGCACTTTTTTATACAGTACGCACCACTACTATTGGTAGCTATGATGTAGAAATGCATCCAATGTGCAATTTATGACACAGGAACGAGCAATGACGACTCTTTAGTGTGCTTGTTTTTCATTTTTAGCTCATTTGAAAATTAGAAGATTTACACTTCTAAATTCCCGTCCACACACAAAGCTTCCATCTATTCCTGGTGTTAGCTATGCATTGATACCGGTAGAAAGGTTTCTTTTCAATCTGAGAGCTCTAAATAAATACTGTTTCTAGGTATACGTCTTACTCCAAATAGGAGAACTCTTGATATCTCTGTGAATTGATGGAACGTAGCGAAGTGTTTTTGGCTGATCATGCTATTCAGTTCTGTCTATTTTATTCTTCTGGTGCAAGCATTTAATCTTAATGTATTGCATGCATATGTTTGCAGAAGAAGCACTTAGAACAATTACAGTTGAATGATCATTTAATGGGGGAGATATCAGAACTCAAACATGAAGCAGTGGTAATTCGAGAAATACCTCAAAGACTATGTGAATCTATGGCTAGTTGCAGAGACACTTACAAAGATGTTCTGTTAACGTTGCAGGTGACGCTCTGCATTTATATGCCTCTGTCAGTTCATATTTACTGATAGCATTAGATTAGTAAAATGTAATTTCTACTTTGACATCTAAACAGAGTTTTGTACCTGATGGAGACTCTTCAATTGGAAAATTCCTATCTACCACAAGTGAAATTGGCTTAACCCTTTTCTCAAATTTGGAAAAGCGTTTCTCTATGGCAATGGATGATCACAAATCTTTTAATGAGAATGATTCTCTGGTCCAAGAAAACTGCGAAGTGCTTTCTGAAAGATTGAAAAGCACAATTACATCCCTGGCATTAGCAGAAAAACTAGCTGTTCAGAATAAAGAAGAGAAGAATCCAATATGCGGCTCCACATATAAGGTAGCTGCCTGGTCACAATCATCAAGATATCATTTATCAATCATGATTTTATTTTTCATCCTGATGTTTGGATATATTGTTCCCTCTTTCAGGATTTCTGTCATTTAAACTGTTGCTTATTTAGCTATTTAATTATATGACAATACAAGCCAAAATAAACTTAGAATTGTATTTGAGTTGATCTTCATGTCATGGCAGTATGGATGATATTTGAAACATTCTAATAAACCATTTAAATAACTCTTTCGATGTGCATGTGAATGCTAAGTGTAAACTTGCCAGTCTCTGACCAAAAGAAGAAGAGTCATACCTAAATCTGATGTATTCGTTTATCTTGCCTCTAAGCCTGTCTTTTACTCTTCCGACGATATCCTAGGTGCTGCCTGCATTTTAAGATATATATACACGTGGGAGTTTATACATGTAGAGAGTTATGTTCCATAGATCTTATATGTAATTCTTACTTGTACAGTGAATCGGTCCTGTTTTTTCTGTGAAGTCCACATGATGCATGTTGTCAAGTTCCAAAGTGTGGCAATAACGATCCTTGAAACAATGTTTAGTGTATGCTACTTTACAATGAAAGAACTGCTTGTGTATCAAATCATACATCATTCAGGTCACATTACATTGTTTGAAGGTTTAGTTTTGAAATGTGATAAAGGAATGCACTCTGGGAGAAGAACCTGCTTCTTGGAAGGAGAAACTGGGCAGTGAACTTGGTGCTATCAAGGAAAAACTCCAAGCCTTGGAGAAAGAGTTAGAACATAATAACCAGCTTCTGAAGGATTCAAGAGAAAGACATGATACCATGGAAAGAGATTATTGGCTTTTGAAAGAAGAAAGAGATTCTTTGCTTGAAAAGGTCTCCGAGTCATCTCAAAACCTAGCAGCGGTTGCCCTTCAAAAGGAAAACATTTTGAAGGATTTGAACATTGAAGCAGAGAGAAGGAAATATCTCGAGAAAGAGATCAAACAATTCAGTGTTGCTTTTGCCAGTCGGCAGAGATCCTTCATGTCTTTCCAAGGTGAATTTCTATCTAAAGTTGAGAAATTGAGAGCCCAAAGTCCAATTGCAGCATCCGAATCTCTTGGGTGTTGAAAATTGAGTTTCGACTGCTTGTTAGTTTATTCTGTATTTCACATGGTTCTGTTCATGTTGCTTCCCATTTACTTGCGTTGATTTCTGTCTGTAATTCTACACATGATCTTCTGAGTTTGGATGTCCTTAGGAACTAAATCATGCAGTTATGAGAGACATTTAGTCAGTTAACCCTTGTTACAAGGCCTAGCTTGGCATGGGGGGTCAACCCGGTGACCCACCATCCCGGGACTTGGCTGGGCCATAGCTAGTGGGAAAACCATGAAACATCATTGTTTGGGTTTTTTTTTTCTTCAAAAAAAGAAGTTAAGCTCGGATTGATGAATTAACTTGTGTATCAACTAATTTAGTTCTTGGCATAAATAACATATTTGACCGTCCATTCCTGCATTCAGAAATTTCATTCACCTAATTTGAAGGAACTAGCCTAGACTACCTTCTGATAAATTCCCAGTAATATTCTGAAATGAATGCCTTGTATCAATAGATAATTTGAAATGTAGCATCGAATTATTTGTGCATAAATATTCTATGAAAACAATGCATGTGTGAAAATACTCTGAAGATGTTGCTACTTTTAGCATGCAGCTCATGCGCAGATGAGCCGGTGGTTCCAAACTGGTGAGCGAATTCTTGATTCAAACATGCACCTGAATTGCTTCTATTCTGTAAGAACACTGTTTATACATACTAAAGAAGTGAGAATTCGTTACATTGCAAAATGCTTGTTCACTACCTGTATGATGCGACAGGAACAACTCAATTCGAAATCATTATATGTCGGCACAGAAAATGAGAGCATTGCTTGGCCATTCAGTCTTTCAGCTTTATGGTCACCCTCAGTCTCTTTCAGTGAGGTTGCACTCATTGCTCATGTCCATCCCTAAGCCCTTCTATATTTATTTTCTTGGAAAAAATTTGAAGGTTGAAAATTTCTACCAAGATGCTCAATCGTTTCATCGAGCTTCATGTCTTCATTGAATCCACGTCTCACGCGTGTAAATGTCAAGCAGACACGCCAAAAATTAACCTCGTTAGGTAGCCAAGGAAATGAGAGCAAATTCTCCCTCTAAAAAGTCCCAGTCACATTAAAAGCCTTGGTTAAAAAAGCATAGATACTAGGCTCCGAAGCATGAGAGAGAGTCCATGAGCAGTTTGCTTTTTGGATTATTGAATAGATTGTGATGGATGTAAGGCCCGCAATTCCCATCAACTTTAATAGTATTTCCACAGTTTGGGCCCCAATGAGCCCACGATTGAAAGTTGATGATGATGCCAAGAAAATTATTACACATTTATATCTTTTCAGCTTCTAAATCCGGGATTAACTTTATTAGTGTTTCCACGGTTTGGGCCCCAATGAGCCAACGATTGAAAGTTGATGATGATGCCATGAAAATCATAGCACATTAATATCTTTTCAGCTTCTAAATCCTGGATTTAAAACCCGTTTGGAAACACGGTCGCACATATGACACAACCCGTTTGGAAATGATGCTTTTAATTTTAGAAATGCAGGTCGTTCCACGTGTCCAAACATGTTCCCAAACAATTCAGTAATTTTTTTAAAAAACCAAGAATCCCAAAAGAAGCCGCCCTAAAATGAAACAAAAAAGAAAAGGCAAAAAGGTGCCTTTTACTTTTCATTTCCTCCTCTGATAATAAAGCAAAGATATTGAAAATGTCCAGTCTATGGATTAGATTTGGGACATGGGAGAAAATTTGCCCCCCCTAGTCTAATTGTGCATAAATACTCCAAAGATAGGCACTCAACTGATTGGTCAAATGGCGTTGATCAGAAAATATGCTTTCATTGCGGTATTAAACTAATAACATTAAAAATAATAACAGGAACACAAGCACATAAGTCAGCAATCCATTGGACACCCTCTCCAAATGGACACAATTTTGTAGGGACCATAAGCATACCTACGTTCATAAATGCATGTCTATCACAGAGGAAGGGGTGGGGATTGCACAAGGTCCGAAGCCTGCCAATAATAACAAAAAATGACACCGCCAAAACAACACTTGGTTTTACAGGTTGATTTGGAAAATTTAAAATTTAACATCTAACCAATTTTTAGGTTTTCAGTTGAATTAGACAACCCATTTACCCATCAGAACTATTCGACCTAGCCAGTATTTTAGTGACCCAGCCGAACCTAGTAAAAACCCGGTTGGATCAATGCCTTTCAAAAAAATAAAACAAAATGCTACTGACTTCATAAAAACTCATTATTCTAAATTCACCCAATGACTCGCAAGTTGACCCAATAACTCAACAATCTAAGTTCTTTTTTTGAACCAGTCCCGGGTCAGGTGTAACAGTTATGACAGAAACCGCACACGACCTAAATTTATGATTACAGGTGATCTGGAACAAAGGGTGCCGCCAACAGTTAAAGCCGTATAGCCTGGAGACGAATTACACGATGTCTCTATCCCTCACTATCCAATACTCAAATATCCGTTCCCCTACTATTTCTACTCTAGTCAGGTCCCAAACCAACTGATATGCGCGGTCTATAGTCTATACCATTTAATGCAATACAACACCACTATAAATCTCATCATCTTTCCAAACAGAATACACAAGCACCCCACATCTCCATCTCACCACCTCTCCAGCCCCAGGCACTTGGACACTTCTCTAATGGCTATCACAGAAACAAAACCACCCAAGCAACTTCGAGAGCTCCTTCAAGAGCAACAGGAATCTTTCACCCTAAATATTCACCTTGTAGAAAGAGGATATTCAAGAAAAAGCTCGAATTCAGAACATACCTTCAGCTGCTGCTATGGAAATTCAAGCAAGTCCCCGAAGAGATCGGTCAGTTGTCATCTAAACACGACCAAAAAGCCACAACTTTCAAAGGTATTAAGAGCTGTATTAAACCAGGTCATTTCCACAAAGAAGAGGCTAAGAATCAATGGTTCTAATCATGAAGATGGAAAACTAAATGTCAGCGAGAAGGGCAGGAATAACCAGCAAGTTCCAGAATTAGATAAATTTTCGTCGGCTAGCAGTGCAACAGTGTTTAATTCATGTTCTGAGAGTGAAGTAGAAGAAACGTCAACTTCATCGCAAAATGATATCTTGTTCACAACAAACACTTCACAGCTTCCCAACCTCCACAATCCACAGGAGGTAGAAAACCTATAATTATTAGACAAAAGTTACATTTTTCATTCGTTTCTTTCCAAGGAATCAGACTGGATTCACTTACTCACAAAGCTAACAGGCTACTGCAGATAGAAAGCTCCAACAGCAGTGTATAGAAGAAAGCAGGCAACTCAGCCCGGCATCAGTACTAGAACGGATTCCTTCTCATGGAAATTCCCCAATTCACAGCAGTTAGTCTCTTTATCTGCCATGAACACGGTGTCCACTTGTACTTTTACTGTCAGCCTTTTTAAACTTTTCTTGAAAATAAATTCTTGTTCTTACAGATAAAACAGAGGATTCCAGTACAACAGAAGAAGAGAGTGCTTCCAAAACTAGAGTTATTTTACCCAAAAAATTTACAGAAGACTGCATTTTATCAGCATCTCTCTGGGAAGTCCTTTTTTACTCACCAAACGAGAAACCAGTTTGTGGAGAAGCCACAGAGATACAAGAATTTGTCCTGTCTTATTTTTCTCCACAGTACTTGAAATCCAAAATGGTTCTGCAGCAAACAAAGCAACTTCTGTTTGATTATGTAAAGGAGATTGTTGAGACCCAAGAAAGGGAGGGGAAGCCGCAATGTCATCACCAACAATTCTTGGGGCCAGAAGAGCTTGGAAAGATAATTGGTGAGAAAATGAAGCCATGGGATAAACAATCTGGCAATGAGTCAAACCTGACAAAATTGCTGAATTTGGATTTACTGAGTTCACAAGGCGGGAGTAATTATAAGCCAGAGAGAAGGGATAATGGGTTAGCAATTGAAGACACTGTTTTCGATTTACTGTATTCAGAACAAGACTGGAATGAGTATGGGCTACAGAGGAGGGAAACTGGATCAGAGATTGGAGATACTATTTTGGAAGAGCTTGTGAATGACACAGTAAGAAACATGATTGGTTTCTCATCACCAATTACCAGATGTTAAGCTTAAGCTAGCTTCAAAAATTAATTAATTCCCAACTCTTTTGACTTTCTGTCACCACTTTCCATCTCCCTGAATTCAGATATCAAACTCCGCTGCCATATGTTGTTTGCTGATAAAAACAAAACAAAACAAAATGGTAGGCATTCCATTTAATGGTTACTTTTACATCCATTTTATTCAATACAATAAAATAAGGACACTTTCAAGCAGTAATCACCATCCATGAGTCTAGAATTTCTAGCATTAACCATGTATCTTTCACTGTAAATCACAAAAACCCACTCACACAGCACATCAAGGTCAATCAGAAGGGTTGCCAAGCCATCGTATGGCTGTATGGGTACACCACACTTCCATGAGCCGACCCTAGATTACTCTAGTTCCAGTCATAGGAAAAGGAAGCAAAAGGAGTGTTCAAGGCACACAAAGTTATTGACTAGTGGATACTGATGTTTCACCCACCAAAAGTAACACAAATAATTGAAAGCTAAGACATGTTATGGGTATCTCTGATTATGTGTGAAAGTTGCAGTTTGTTCCACAACCACACTCTAACAATCTGTTGTAGAAATATTACAATATTCACTTTTGGTTCCTCATCTTTCACTTCCCATTTGTTCTTTATCATTTCTTATGAGTTAGGTCTTATCTTATCTCTCTCTTTTTTTAATAGAGGGCTTTTGAATGATCCAGTCCTGAAGTTTTGATTATAGCCGAGTTGAATTAATCATTATTCTTGAAACAAGAACAAAATTAGGACTATCCATTTCCCTTGGAAACCTTTTAGCTTCCATTTATGTTCTTCTAATTCCAATTTCCTGTTGAATTATTCCAGCCAAAGTAAAATTTATCCCTTAACCTTTTCAAGCCAAAGTCATAATCATGGTTCCTGATACCAAAGTCAAAAGCAACACTTTACTCGTCCTATAAAATCAGCAGTTCTTAAGGCCAGCCAAATTTCAGAATCTATGAAGTTCATATCATTTCCAAAACAGTACTATGCACAGTAATTTGTTGCAACAAATCAAATGCACAAGGAAAACACTGAAAACTATATCCAGCATATACCAAGGACAGGCTATGAAATGCTCATTTGTAGTTGGTGCATTTGGATTAACAATCTGTAAAACAAAAGGAAATAAGGAACTACCGGATTTCCACATCATCGCCAAGCTCCCCATCTTCAAGCTCCTCATTGCTGCCATTTCTGCGGGAACCATCACGGTGATCTCTCTTGTGCCTTTTATGCTGGCTTTCACCATCTGATTCAGGTGTGTATGTGTGCTGCAGAGAAATATCACCAAGAAAATCAGAAAATTTTTCTCAGAAGTTAAACTACAAATGCACCACTAGAATTGTACCTTTCTAGATTTTTTACGGTCACTGCTATGCTTGCGTGATTTTTTAGACTCTTCTTTCTCATCCTTATCAGAATTTACATCATCAATGGCACTTTGATGCCGTTTCCGGTGTTTCCTATCTTTGTCCTTTTCCCTCTTTTTGTCATCCTTGTGGCCATAACCATCACTTGCATCAACATTTTCACCATCTGTTTCATTCTTTTTTGTCCGTTGCTTTCCTTTTTCCCTTTCACGTTCTTTCTCTTTCTCCTTCTCCTTCTCCTTCTCCTTCCTCTCCTTCTCTTTTCTCTTGTCTTTTTCCTCTCTCTCTTTCTCCTTCCTGGCCTGTCAAAAGAGAGAGAAAAAACAAACAAATCAAGAAATTAAACAGCATAACTAGCATTATTTACAGGGGGGAAAGCTCAGACAGATTATCTAGGGTAGCAGCTTCCACATTCAGGTTCTTGTGCGCTCTCATCTAAGCTCAGGTTCTTGTGCACCCTTATCTACAAGGCAAACTGAGGGGGTGTTTGGAAGTGTGGTAGCAGTTTCTTTTCAAAGAGTTTTTTGCTCGGAAATGCACCAAAATAATGTTTTTATTTTTTAAAAAAATAATTTTAATATCAGTTCATCAAAACGATCCGAAAACACAAAAAAAAAAAAAATTAATAGCAGTGCATTCAGATAGAAAGTGGTTTTGACTTCCCCTTTCTGTTTCTTTTTCCGAGTGTAATTTAAGTTCCTTCTACAGGCAACCCTTCTCTTATCAAATATGCTGAAAGGTCAATCAAAAGAATAAATTTGAAGTATGGAGGTACTTATTAGCCCCACATGAGCTAAACACTTCAAATTTGTTTGACTAGTCATGCAGAAAACGCCACAAAAAGAACCAGAAGAAACAGTTAACAGCCATATGAAATGACAGAATCACACCGGCTTAGCTAGGTATACTAACAAAATATAAGTACCTTTTCTTCCTCACGCTTGCGTTCCTTCTCTTTGGCCTTTTCCTGTAAGTGTGTGACATATTCTTCAAAAATTTCCTTACTCAAACTCTCTTCCCCAATTGACCTACAAAAGAAAAATCAACACAATGAAATGCACAGGGAGGTGGGTGTAAACAGGTTCTTAAAGATAAATGATTAGCAGGTCATCTTCAAAGAGGGAGGTGGGAGCAAGCTGCAATACCTGTATTCCTGGCTCTCCTCAAAAAGCGGTTTGCAATCCTCCCAGTTAGAAGAAGGAGTTACTTCCTATAAGAGAGCATAATATTAACAGATTAGATTGGATAACTAAGAAAATATATCTATGTTTCTATCTCTCTCTTCTTTTTTTGCCGATAGAAGATGATCCAAAGATTGTAAAACAGAACAGAGATCACAACATTTTCAAAATATTTTTGATATACCTTAAGAGTATACAGTAATTTAGTGAAATCATCAGCAAGACGTTGCTGTTTTTTAGCTTCTTTCTCCTCCTTCTCCTTGGCTCTTTCAACTAGCTCCTCGTATAAAAGCTTCAAAGTAGAGTACAATCAAAATCTTAAGATTGATTACCCATTGTGTGCAGTCTTACTTGATTATTACAGTAAAGCTTCAATGAGATCACCTCATTAATGAAACAGTAATTGGGGTGCTCAAATCTAGCCATTTACTGCAAGTGACTAGTAGAAAGTGACACTTGATAGTAAATGAAGCATCACTGAAATACCCATGTAAAGCATATGAACAACATATTCAAGGCCTGCATGTGTGTTTGTGTGGCCCCAAAAAGCAGGACAAAGTGTTAACCAAAAGAAAAACAAGATGAGGTCCAGGGCAATGTAAGGCCACATTCATGCTCGTGAAGCAGCATCATGCTAATAATGGAGCAGTGATTCACTCTCAAGTTATAATGGAACTTCATCAGATAGCATAAGACATGAGGTGCATTAGAAATAATTTCCTCAAAACTTGCATGCATCCATGCATCAAAAGCTTACTATATAACTTTTCCTCATGGCAAACCACCATTGCCATCTCAACAGTCTTAGATTCTCATGGGACTATCACCAATATTAAAAAGTTCAATAACAGTTTGAAGGCAGTGCAGACAGACTTCTGGTTTCATATAGAACAGGATGAATTCTACAGGTTTAGTGTGATTTGCTCCTTTGGAGGACAAGACATTTTTTTCATTGACCATAAACCTTCAATTTACAGCTCACAAGACCTTTTTGAGAAAACCAGGCGGAAAACAGAAAATGTAATACCTTTAGGTTGATATCTGATATTGGTGGAGAACCAATATCATCAGCAACAGCACCCTTGAAGTCTTCAAATGTCCATGTTGACACCATGGTAATCTGCACATATAAGGGTTCCAGATTTAGAAAGGGGCTGTGAAAAGAAGAAGCATATATTATCTTACCTTGCCCAGCTTCATTGCATCCTTTATTCGAGTTTTATCATCATGATACTGTCAATACAAAAAAGGAAAGGTTAGACACGTGTGTAGCAGGTTTCAACTGTTTCAGGCAGAAAATATAGACAAAACCAGTTATATGAATATAAAGAAAGTAGATTGAATATACAGTGAATAATTTGAATATATGGGTTATAACAGAAACGAAATTTCACATCAATAAAAAATATATATTGATGGAGTCAGGGCAATAAAAGATTGCGTTTACTAGTTAAATTATATACCACTAAGAACTGATGAACTTGGAACTATAGAATAGCACAAATAACAAGCTTAAAGCAGTGCTAAGACTAGTATTTTGCAACTGAAACTGGTGAAAAACATGAAAATTTGATGCAAGAGGGTTGCAAAATCAAGGTCACCAATCAAAACTATCGCATGAACAAAATACAAACATAAGTTATACAATCTACATTTCTGTACTTTTTTTATATTGCAGGTCAAGATTCAAATCTAACCCATGCCAATGTTTCCCACCTAAGCAATGCACAAGGAGCATATACTATATTACTTTCTATCCCAACATATAATCAACTAGAAACAAGAAGCCATGAGATGGAGGGACATGTGGACCAGTTATGCCAGGAAAAAAATTCTAAATCCAAAAGAAGAAAAGATGTAAACTGAAAATAAACTGTCTGGTGTCATGATTATATTAGAACAAAACCACAAATGTTGACACACAAGATTGATCTTGTTTGATTTGGCAGAGTAATGAAACCATAAATCCTCTTACTAAAAATAATTTATGCAAGTCCCGATCTTAAAAGATTGAAAAAAACAATTCATCATAGATTGCAGGAATCAGAAATGAGACAAGTTACTTGTTTCTCTAGTTCTTCAGAAACATCCTCAAACAGATCTTTTGGCTTTGAGCCAGACGTGTTTGTTGCAACGGCCTGATATGGAGGCAAATCCTTAACCTACGACCAAAAGAGAAAATAATGAACTAACAAGTTCAGATCCAGATATCAGGTACAATTTTCCTCTCATCTTTCATTTAATTCTTCTTCGTGTATTTCACAAAAACAAATGAGAATGGCACCTTCAAACAGTAGTCAAGCCAGTGAGTTTTAGCTGTAAGGGAGCCAGAAGCAACATGTTCTTCCAACAATTTGCGAAATTCATCACGATTTTTCCTTTCAGCCCGTCTCAATTGTTCCTTTTATTTAGAGATAAAAAAATGAGGTAAGAAAATACAACTGAAGAGAAAAAATTACAACATAAATAAACGGGTACCTTTTGTATCTTCTTTTGTTCCTCTTCCTCTTTCTCCAAGTCACGAATATAGTCCTGCCAATACCAATATCAGCACCTAGTTCACAACAATATATTGAATTACATGTGAGAGAACATACCTGGAAAATGAGTAAACGGTCAAGTTTTTCAAGACACAAGCACCGCTCATCATCCTCTAAGCGATCTTGAATTTTCCGCCATTGGCTGTTGGCCTGAAAATGGAAGAATAATCATGCCAAGGTACAGAAGTAAAAATACGTTGCTTTATTTTTTTTATGTCCCTTGAGAAATACCTTGATGAAATCACAGGACTCCAGAAATTTTCTATATTCTGCTACATTCCTCCTACGGTCCTCAGCAGCCTTCTCCTTTTCCTGCATCACAAGTCAAAACATAAACATGTAAGAAATGGATGCTATGCATAGTACAATTAGCCATCCAAGCTTGCACCTGAAATGAGAATGAAAATTAAACACCAAGAACATAGCAGCATGACTGATGTTTCTCCCAGTGAAAAAAGATTAACACCATCCAGAAATACAAATGCCTCCTAGGGTGTGCCGCTATAACAGAATAAGTTACGCACTGATTGAATCTTATAAGCATTGACTGAGAAATACAAGATCTAAATGTAAAGACATTATTGGATTTCTACATCAAGAGAAACAAATGGAGTTTCTGTTATGAACATACATTCAATAGCAAATTGATACAACAGAGCTTGGGTGCTAGATTAAAAATCCACATAAAAACCCTACTGAAATTCATTTTCTCCATTTTTTGTTTCACCGCACATGAAATGAGCATGGGCAATGTTCTTCCAAAATCAAAGTAAATCAATCAAAGTTTTGCTCCAAGAAACCCAACTATCTTTTAACCAGTAATAAAAATTACAAGTGTCAATCAAGTTAACAAACTACTGAAAGAAATTCTTGCTTTCAATTAAATTAGAGAAGCATACAAGTTTTGATGGAAGTTCTAGAAACCTATTAAGTCAGGATTGGAACTGCCACACTTCAAGTTTCAAAACTTTTACTATTTGTAAGCCATGTAGAGTAAATATAATATTACAAAAGACTTTTTATCCAAGAAAAAAGAAATGTATACAATATCACCTCTATGTCTAATATCACCATCAGGCAATTTCATGTCTATATAATATAGAAAAAGATTCACATTTACACTTCACCTATATGTATATAGGTGTGCTCCTGCACAAGCAAACAAAGCACAAGTATAGAAATATTTACCTTCCTCTCAAGGTCCACAATGTAGCTGTCAAAAAGATCCTCTCGGTCTCTGGCTCTCTCAAGAGCTTTGTATCGTTCATCATTTTCAAACAGACTTATAGCTTTGCTGAAATAACAGGGCATAAGTTAAAACAATAGAAAACTTCACTCTACAGCAAAATAAACTAGATATCAAACTTTTCTTTGAATAGACTGAAACTTCAACCTCCACTTCATGGATGAAGTCAATTCCTTAGACTCCTGAAAACAGATAAAACCATCAAAAAGCATTATAAAATCAGATAAGAGAGAGAAAAAGACAAGACAATTTAATTATATGCAACATACTTCCAACATCTTGGCAAACTCTTCCCGAGCCTTTTTCTGTCTTACGCGCCTCTCCTCAGCTTCTAGTTTTTTCCTTTGACCTAAGTACTAAAGCAAATAAATAATCAAATTGACATCAGAATGGCATGAATTGATACATCAATGCACATATAGAAAAGTATACGCAATCAGAACCACTCAAATCCAGTTCAATCACAACAGATTCTCATTAATTTATGCCAAAAGTTCCATATGAGATTGATATGAGGCTTACCTCATTAAATGCTTGCTTTCGCTCACCAAGAGTTTTTAAAGCAGCATATCTTTTGTCATTAATGATCTCTCTCATCGTCTGACATCAAATTCCCACATTAATGACATTCATTTAATGAAGAAAATAGATGGTAAGAATAATAAATAACAATGATACCTGCTCCCAAGTCCAGTCAGACTGGACATTTGCGGATTCTAGAAGAGCTTTGAATGCATTTTTTGCCTCCTGAACATATCAAACATGTAAGTGAAAATAAATTAACATGATGATAATGAATATTAAATAATAAAATACTCTACCCCACAAGGGAGAGAAGATGGTTATAATGATGACTAAAAGAAGCATTACATATTGAGCATTGCAGTTTTGTTGCATTATTTTCCTTTCAGAAGCAAATTCCCACACAGAATCAACATAGTTTCCCATATATGAAAATAGTTAAGTGTGATACATTATTCAAGATTTACTTGTCAAGAAAAGTAGGGAGGGAGGCAACAAGTAAATTTTAAGTTGATACCAGCTTGTTGGCGAATACTAAAGGTTCCTCATCTGGGGTCTTCTCCTCCAAAGGACTGGCGTTAGTTTTTCCCATATCCATTGATACTTTATTGAATTCCTGTGGTGATGCAATACAGAAGTCAAAAAAAAACAATCTAACATTCAGATTTCATTGTGTAGGCCAACTCTTGAAAATAAGTGTGTTTGCCATAGGAGGATGTTTACTCAAGCAGCCTTGTTTTAATATGAAAACCAAGACAGAGGTCCATGGATTTTCAATGCCTTTTTTTCTTTCAAAACAATGACTCATAAAGGATCTAAGCATGAATATATATTACAAACATACAACAGGTTTAGTGATGCTCTTTTTTCCACAACATACAATTGGCAGTGTGGTTAAAACATGCAAATCCAGCTTGCAAAATTCATAAATAGCCTGTAAAGAATTAGCCATACCGCAGTATCCATCATAGATGCTCCATCTACAGAATTTGCAGCACTTTGAGATAATAGATTATCAATGCTACTCCTGCAATTGTTCAAGCATGTATTAACTTAGAAAGAAATACAGGGTTTGATTTTAATATTTCTTCAAGATTGAGTGTGTGACTCTTGTTATGGTGATCTGGTGTGGCTACACCATCAGCACTTGGGAGGAGGGATGGGGGGGGGGGGGCAAGACAGTTTCTTATTACAAAATATCATCAAAAACTAAAAAGAGGTCCATACAGTGATGTTGTCTTTGCGTCAACTGCTGCAGCAGGAGCTCCAGTACCTACTGAAACAGCAGTGGGTAAAGGAGTCACAGAGGGTTGGACACCTACAGCACTAGCTGTGGTAGAATGTGCAACAGGAAGAGCTGGTGACCCAGAAACTACCACTGGGGGTGGATTAGCGACAGCAGCGACTGAAATTGGGCTAGAAGAGACCCCTGGTAACATCACAGAGCTAGAGCTAACTGAAACAGCTGTGGTGGATGTTTCGCTTGAGGTAACAGCAACAGCAGTTGGGACATTTGAAGCTGCGTCGGTTTCTGATTGATTCCCCTGGCCAACTATTTGTTGCGCCTGTTCACGAGCCATCTGGAAGCAGGTGTTGAGGGGGAGAAGATCAGAAATGCCACATCAGGGAAACAAATAATAAAAATTACACAAGCATACCTTCAATTCCTCAGGAATTGACCACTTAGATTGCTTTGTAACCTTGTTGTAGTAATACCTGTAAACACCACCCCCCAGATTCAATAGTGATCTTGTTGAAAAAAGAAGGAAGAGATACTAGAAAGCACTCCCAAAAACTCTTAGGTGTACAAAAATAAAATAATAATGGAATCGAAACATACTTCTTCCCCTCTTGAGTTGTGAATTCCTTCCAAACAGTCGATGCATCAGCCCTCTGTTAAAATGGCAGCAATTATCAGATGAATAAGCAAGATCAGTTTCAGAAAATATAAGGAAAGGACAGTTGATATCACAAATATAAAAACACTTTAACAGCTACAAAGAAAGGTAACTATGCATAAGAATGATGAAACTGAGGATAAAAAAGGGAAAAATAACATGTACTTATGGCTTAAAGATAAAGTATAACTCTACAAGAAAAGCAATAATACAGCAGTAAGTGAAAGCAACAAAATCATAAACGTCAAGAATAAAATTAAGCATACCATGGACAAAGAAATGCGCAATGGAAAAAAAAAACCTGTAATTCAATGTAAACAATGAAAAGTAACATTTTCTGAATTATGTTGCTCAAGGAAAGCTTAGCATGCCACCACCTTCAGTGATAGTTTGTGTATTTTTTTCATTCAAAATTGTATCCAGTCAATATTCAGTTCCTGATTTTTAATAAATAATCATCACAAAGTGAAATTATAACTCCCCATGTGCAACATTTGCTTGTACATATCTACAGTTGCATAAGGACTCGCTAGCTATAAAACCAACCAGATCTTAGAAATTTCACATGACATGACCAAAAAGGGCCCATTTCTAGTACAATCCAGATGGTTTAACCCAGTACCACCAGTTTCTAGAAGAGTTGGAAGTGTAAAACTTCCTCCTAAGTGGGGATCTTTGATTCAAACCCTCACTTGGAAGAATTATATAGGTTAGGCAAAAGGAAGAAAACAAAAATCAATTAAAAAAGTTATTACTTCATTCAGTCATAGTAACATGTCTTGATTGAAAGACCTCACCTTTGTGAAGAGGATAATGTTATAAAGTTAAGTGATTGCATCTACATGTAAAAACAGTGAGTATTCTGAAACTAGATAAAAAGAGGAAAAGTCTCATGAAGCCATAAAGTACAACTTCAGCGCATCCAGATTAAGTCAAATTAAACCCTCCCCTAATATTTCTTTTAGTTATCAATTTCACAAGCTTCTAGATGCAACATCATTTTTTGAGTACAAGATACAATCCAATGTCCAGAAACTAGTATCCATTATCATTACAATAAAGGAAACTGAGGGTGTTGTAGAATCACAACAAAAAGGGTCCAACCAAGAACAATATTTTTTCCATGGTATCTAGGCCAACCAGGACTCTAAACTTTCTGTTAAGAAAGGCACCAAGCAGTATATGCCAGGTCAGCAACTACAACCAGAAATGCGAACATGCCCGACATACAAAATCACAAAGAGGCTGTTCCTTCAAGACCTTTGTGTGGACACTTTTATTTCTCATAGGCGCAATCAGACTTCTTAGGTTTCATAAAGC
>Ga0307510_10002176_pt1 | contig 22131 bp, 22 predicted proteins | sample 12_EM_MG_FD_207224 | JGI IMG/M metagenome (GOLD analysis project Ga0307510, IMG submission 207224) | Populus trichocarpa ectomycorrhiza microbial communities from riparian zone in the Pacific Northwest, United States - 12_EM | ecosystem: Host-associated > Plants > Roots > Unclassified | place...
CGGTATTATAAATGGGACCTCCCTTATTTAAGGAGCGCAGTCTTAAGTGGACCTTGTCTTAGCTTGTCTTAAACGAGAAATAAGGTTCCTAAGATAGGGTTAAGGAGCCGAGAGGTTTCCTGATGCAGTCACTGCAAGACAGATGAACTGAGGGAGAAGGGGAGAGCGCGCGCATACGACGCGGTGGGATTCTGAGTCACGTGTACACGAGTTATGGTATTGTGATCACCACATTCCAACACTCCTCCTCGATACCATACGAGTGTAGGTACTGGTGATATAAGGTAAACGCATGCGTGCAAGTGATTGTGATTGTAAGTCGAAAAGAAATGTCCTTGAGGGTGCGCGAATGAAGGAGAAAAGAGAGAAAGAAGGGTAAAAGAAGGGTATAGTATGGATGTGCGAATGAAGGAGAAAAGAGAGAAAGAAGGGTATAAAGAGAGAAAGAAGGGTATAGTATGGATGTGCTCCTCCTCACCCGAGAAGGGCAATTTCTCCTCCTCACCCAGATGTGGCATTTGGGCCAGGGGCACGAAGTCTGAGGTGGGAACGCAAGCACTGGAACGCCGAGCGGCTGAGCGCCTTGGTCAGAATGTCTGTGATATTGTCTGCAGATGGTACCCGAAGAATCTGTAGCTCTCCAGTCCGCACTTGGTCTCGCGTGTAGTGAAGTTCCACACGGAAATGTTTGGTGTTGGAGTGCCAAATATTGTCTTGGGACAGGCGGACGGCAGCATTGTTGTCGCAGAAGATCGCTGTTGGGGGGCATTTCCCTGGCTTAGACTCAAGCAGACCAAGTTCTTGGAGCAGTTGTCGTAGGAAGATCCCCTCTCGTGCCGCTTTGTGTAAGGCATCGTATTCAGCATAGCAGGAAGAGTCTGTGGGGTTGTCCTGTTTCTTAGAGCGCCACGATACCATGCTGGATCCCAGTGAAAAACAATAGCCAGCGACAGAACGACTCGTGTCAGGGCAGTTGGCATAGTCAGAGTCCGAGAATCCGGTGAGAGTGGTGGTCGTCAATCTGCCTAGTACCAGCTGCAAGGTTCGAGTCCCTTTCAGGTAGCGTAACACACGCAATGCTGCAGTCCAGTGTTCGGGTCGGTAGCAGTCCAAAATGGAAGCAAGGCGGCCCAGAGCGAAGGAGATGTTGGGTTGTGTAGCAACTGCAATGTAGTTTAAGCTGCCGACAAGCTCCTGGTAGGGTGTGTTGTCCACCCAGGTAGCGAGTTCAGGGTCTAGTGGGATGGACTTGTCGGGACGGCGAATAAGTAGACCTTGGACCATTGGAGTGTCAACGGGGTGAGCATCCGAGAGATTGAAACACTCAACCAGGCGGTCAATGAAAGCCGTCTGGGAGAGATTGATAGAGTGATCTTTGCGGTTTCGCTCGATACCAATGCCCAGAGCGAATTTGACGGGACCAAGGTCGGAGATTTCCCACTTAGAGCGTAGTTCCGCCTTGAATTGGGCGTTTTCTTCGGGGGGGGTCTGCGATACTGAATATGTCATCCACATGGATCGCGAAAACCACAGTACCGGTCTCTGTGTCATGTCAGTATATGCACAAGTCGCTTTCCATGCGCTGGAACCCCCAGTCAGTGACGGCTTTGTTGAAAGTCTGGTTCCAAATGCGTCCCGCTTGTTTTAACCCATATATACTCTTCATGAGCCTCATGACCCAATCTTCTTTACCTGGCTCTTCGAAACCTTTTGGTTGCTCAAGATATGCGGTTTCATCCTCTGGAAGTATGCCATGCAGGAAAGTGGTTTTGACATCGATTTGTTGGATGTCCCAACCCTTCGTCGCAGCGATGTGAAGGATCGCCCGGAAGGACTCGAGTCGGGCGGTCGGAGCCGTCGTCTTGTCATAGTAGACACCATACTGTTGGGCATAACCCCTTGCTACATAGCGGACTTTGTAGTGGACAATGTTGCCCGCGTCATCCTGCTTTCTCTTGCATACGAGCTTGCCTTTTAGTGGTCGTCTGCCACGGGGAATGTCAGAACGAGGCACAAGGACGAATACATGCATATGTGCAAGGCTGCGTAGCTTGTCGCGGGCACCGCCGATCCAGTATTCGCGTTCTGGGGAGCGCATGGCTTCGGACCAAGATGGATCGTCGCCTGAATCAAAGTTAGGCTTGGCGGAGCCATCAGAGATAGAGGAAAGAAAAACATTGACTGAAGGGAAGTCGGAAGGCGTGAAATCAAGGGGCAATAAAGTATGACTATCATGAAGGGGGGCAAATTCAGAGAGGAAAGCAGAGTGTAGACCCTCAGCGTTGGTATGTTCGCAAGCCTGAAGACGGGAGGATCGGTGTAAAGGGGGTGGCATGGCAGGGGTGACGGTATTGTTATTGTTGTTGGTTGTATTATTGTTTTCAGGTGGGGTAATTGTAATAGTTGGAATGACGTTGTGGTCTTGAGGAGGGACAGTATTGTTATTTTGTGGAATGACGGTATTGTTATTATGTTGTATGACGTTATTGGGATTCTGTGGTTGTATTGTACTACTAACTACTGGAGACGTTGTTTGTGTGGGAGGTGCGCTTTGATTCGTTTGCGACGGAATTATGGTATTGTTTTGTTGACTGACGTTATTGGTATTTTGTGGTTGTATCGTACTGCTAACTACTGGAGATGTTCTTTGTATGGATGACGTTCTTTGGTTTGTTTGGGAAGAAGGGGAGATTTGGGGTATGAGTGGGGGAAACGAGGGAAGGATGGGATCGGGGATCAACTCGTCATCATCTTCATTGGGGATGTTTGACAGGGATGAGGTGGGAGGTGCCAAACTTAGGACGGGTGCTGAGTCCCAACTAGGGGCGGCGTCTGGGTTCAGGTTTATTGTTGTGCCCAGGAGAAGATCAGTGGGTTGGGATTGGAGGTGTTCAATGAAAGTGATGTGGTAGCTGTTGAATATTCTCCCGGTGGTTGTGTCCCACAAGCGGTAGGCCTTTGCGTGTGGGGCATAACTGATGAGGATGCACGGGGTGGATCTTTGAAAAATTTTAGGGTTGTGGGTCTGAATAAGGGCAAATGCCCTACAGCCAATTTCACGGAGGTGGGACAGGGACGGCATGTGGCCAAACCATAGTTCGTAAGGGGTTTTTCCATGTAGGGATGAAGAGGCGGTGAAGTTGGTGAGATAGGCGGATGTTGCACAGAATTCGTCCCAAAATGGGGCAGGGGCGTTACATGAGAGCCGCATCGCACGTGCCTTCCCAAGGATGGTGCGGTGTAGGCATTCTGCCCGGCCATTTTGAGCGGAGGTGTAAGGCGCAGTGAGTTGATGGTCGATACCGTGTAGTTGGCACCAGGCGGTAGTAGTGTTAGAGACAAGTTCGCCATTGTCGGTGACAATGATCTTTAGTTTTTCTCTGGTTTGCCTCTCTACAGCATGGTGCCATGCACGAAGCACATTTACAGCATCACTTTTACTCTTTAAGGGCAGACTCCAGACGTAACTGCTAAAATTGTCGATGACGTTCATAGAATAAAGGTGACCATATTTCGAAACACAAGGCATTGGCCTGCATAAGTCGACAAAAACCCGTTCCAACCGCTTGGTAGCCCGCTGCCCCTCACGTATCTTCGGCACATGTGATCTTGTCTGCTTCCCCAAAATGCAGTGGTCACAGGTTGCCGGTACAGAGGAGAGGTCGATGGGCATACCTTCGACAATGCCTTGACGCGCCATGTTGATGATTTTATGGTTAGAGCAGTGTCCGAGGCGGCGGTGCCATGTTTTGAGGTCTGGCATTCTCATTGCGTACAGGGCGGAAGATGGCATGGTGTTCGCAATGTTCGCGCTTGCCTTGGGTGTAATGGACTGGTCAGAATTTTGGGTGCAGTCAAGGATGTAGAGGTGGTGTGACATCCAGGCGTGGCCTGTGATTATGACAGTTCCATTGGAGTCGATGATGGAACAGGACTTTGCGTCGAAGTAACAGGCATTTGACCCGTCGTTGTTGAGTGTGAATACCAAAATAAGACGAATGGTGGAGTTAGGCACAAAAAGTGCGTGGTTAAGTGTCATTCGCTTTCCGGTTTTGGTATGCAGTTCGATGGTGCCAATTCCCGTCGCATATATGCAGGATCCACCAAACCCAGTGATGGGGTGCGGAGCGATTGGATTCAGTGTTACAAAATCACCCCATTCAGGTGATATATGACAGGACGCCCCAGAATCGAGTATAGATGGTGACTCGTTGGGTTGTCCGTGTAGTTGCGAAGCTGAGTAGGCTTTCACAGGGTGGCTGAATTCATTCCAATCGATGGACATGTGGAGTGGCGGCTTCCCTTCCACATAGAAGGATCTGAAGGGGAAGTTGGGGTCTTGGATCAGCAACAACGTAACGTTTGCGGAATCAACTGGAGTAACGGGACCGTATGTGATCCCGTTTATCATGAAGGTACTTGGTGCCACGCTCGACGTTGTGTTCGATGTCGCAGTCAGTGGTATGTTTGATGGAGCGGGCGAGGATGGCCTCGACACCTCTTTCATTTCGCTCGTAGCGATGTTGGCGGACGAGGGTCCAATATTATTTTGTGCTTTTGTTAGCACAGCACGTTGGGCAACGTGGGCCTCCTCGAGGGTGTGTCCGGCAAATTTTCCTCCGCGTGAGATGCAGAACTCGGCCATGTGGCCAGTACGTTTACAATGTGTGCATATGAGAGGTGAGCGGTCATGCTCACAGCGCCCTGTTTGGGAAACCAGTGTGCTGGATCCCTCGCCCCCTTCCGCGCGGCGCTTGATGAGGTCATTCTCCTGCAAGATGCAGGCGATGACAGTGTTCGCCGAGAATCCAGGCTCATTTGAGGAGGCATGGACCTGTGATTGCATGTATTTGAACTCTCCACCAAGAGCATTGATGAGCGTGTAGGTTTTGAATGTGGGCCAGTCAAGGTCACCCATATTTGAGACACGCATGATTAAATCATCTATCTTCTCAACGGTTTCGTTAAGCGGAGTCCCCATTGTGAATCGCATCTCAAGGAGCTGCTTCACAAGCATAATTTGGTGCCATGTGCCGTGTTTTTCGTGACATGTACGCAGCGCTTTCCACACCTGATTTGAAGTCTGTAGGTGCTCGATAATTTTACATTCTGCCCACAAGATGTTTTGAAGTATGAAGCCGCGCATGGAATCGTCGTTTAATTGCCAAGTATAATGCCGGTTAGCTGTTGCAACCACGTCTGGTGGAGCGTATGTTCCATTCAGCCAGTAGTGGAAACCCGTTCATTGGGCGATAATCTGCATGCGGTGGCTCCACTCATCCCAGTTCCCTTTTTCCAGATCAAGTCATAGACTTGAGGGCCAGGCAGGGTCGTTTATGTATTTCTCAGTGACGGGAAGTTCGGCCGGCCAAGCCGGCGGTGACAGGTTGGAATTCAATTGGGTACTTGGGGGAGTACTAATTTGGGAGGGAGTAATCGGTTGGGGATTTGGCTGACTGGCCGGAGTACTCATTGGGGGATTTGGCTGGCTGGCCGGAGTACTCGTTGGGGGAGTTGGTGGACCCGGTGGACTTGTTGTAGTGTTTGGGGACGGGGCAGAAGACATGATTTGGCTGAGACGAAAGCGCCAAAGAAGGCAGCAAAGACGTAGACGATGAAGAGGATGAGAGGACGATAGACAGAAACGTCCAAGACAGCAGTAAAGGGGAGGGCGTTGGGGTTCTAAAAAACGATGCCCATAACCTATTACAACCTAAGAGCGTCCCTCAGTCACTGCAAGACAGATGAACTGTTATTATGTACCTAAGAGCGTCTAAGTACAATTAGCCGTGTTGTAAGTAGGGAGATAGTAATGATAGTCGACTTACCCCTCAGTCACTGCAAGACAGATGAACTGAGGGAGAAGGGGAGAGCGCGCGCATACGATGCGGTGGGATTCCGAGTCATGTGTACACGAGTTATGGTATCGTGATCACCACGTTCCAACAGTGCAAGATGTGAACAAATGCTTAGGCAGCTGACACAGAGAGTGCAGACGCAAGTGAGGAAAGGGTAAATCGTTATGGGTCGGAGCGATCTCATGTGGGCTGTAATTCATCCAGTGTGGTGCTCAAACGGCTGATGATCCCGTCAGATGACAAAGCATGTATTCATACGTGGGCCAAACCGAGCATGCAAACTAGTATTACCGAGCTGTGGCAAGAGCACGGCATCTGTAGCAGCACCCTCCAGGTACCAAGAACTTGAACATGCAGCGGTGAAGAATATGGGCGCGTGCATGAGGAAATAGGATGTTTCTTTAGACCAGAGTCACGGTAAAGAGAAAATGACGTTGAGATGACACTACACGGTAGCTAGCGGAACGAAGTGCATAGGCTTGTGACTGGTACAAACTACAGTAAAGAAAACACTGATGCGAACAACGTATATGGGTGCCTATGACACTGAAGGTACAGCCATTCCTAATCACTTGGCGCTCCGTCCTGACAGAAATTCCGCCATTTCGTGATACCCCGTCTCCAACGCTAATTGGAATGGTGTCTCACCCTCGTCGTTCTCCGCATCTATATTTGCGCCATGGTCAAGCAGTAAGCGTGGTCCTTCGACTGTCCCCTTCATTGACAGTAATACTCCTTTTCCCACCACGATGAATCATGCAGTGGTGTACATCCATCATCATCCCGTACATTCGGGTCTGCACCATGATCCAGTAATAATTGCATTGTTTTGAGCATACCTTTGGGGTCGACGGTGTCTTCGGACATTGCCGCCCAGTGCAATGGAACCTTTCCAAACTTGTCCCGGGCGTTGATATCCGCATTATGCTCAAGCAGTGTCCGAGATATTTCAGGGCACATGAGTACACCTTGCAGGTGGAGCGGAGCAAAGCTATTGGCATTTATGGCGTTCACGTCTGCGCCGTGATCGAGAAGCCATCGCATGATATCGAGAAGTTCGTCGATTGATGCTTGATGTAGTAGCGTCTGTCCCGATGTACCGCGAGCATTTATGTCCGAAACGTGCTTATGCAATACGTCTGCAACCTGGAAATGGCCCCGGTGTAATGCTGCGACCAGTGGAGTTGCCATCTGACCGCCTTCAGCATTTACATGCTCTGGATTCTTGACAACTAGGTGTTCTGACAGAGCATGGAATCCGCATAGCGCAGCGTAGTATAATGGGACTGCCCAACGAACCACGAAATAGGGCGTGATCCCCGGCCAACTGTGGTCGTCTATGTCGTACACACGGTGCCATGCCGCCCAATGTGGCTTCTCCGCGTTGAAGAAATATTCCATCACGTCTTGAATGTGTGATGACACGTCCTCAAATTGTGCATGGTTCACCCAGTATCGTGCCGCGTAATAGGCAAGGGGAATCTCCGAGGCGTCGTGCACCGTGATGTGCTCGTCCAGGCGAAGTAGGACGCCCAGACAGGCCTGCGCGAGGATGGTGTGTGCAGGTGAGAGGGGAATATGATACCGGGAGATGTCCCCACTTGAACATGCGAGCCGGTCTGACGTCAAGAACTCCTTGACCGAAAAGTGAGAAAATTGTACCACTTGGGAATCTCCATCATCGACAATGGCAATCAGACTCGAGCACGTGGACAGCACCGCCTGGTGTTGATCTGACCACCTCCAATCTGGCTTGAGAATCGGGATCCCTCCGTTCCGCGCCGAGTTGAAGTCAACCGCAAGGACCTCGGCCAGTTCTTCAACGCGAAGTGGTCGAACCGCAACCGTGACACATTGCAGCAGACGAAGTGCATGGTCTCTGTTCGCCTTGTTGATGCTCTTCAGGACGCGCTCGTATGTCTCATCCAGTGATTCAGGTAACTCATCAAGAATTCCCTTCACACTCGGTGGGAGACAGTGACGGAGTGCTTCCAACTGACAGTAGACCCACCGAAACCTGAATCACAATATTGAGGGACCATCCTAATTCTAGAGTCTGGCATGCTTACATCCCGTCAGCTCTCTCGGAGAGTGTCTCGATCACCTGTCTCTTGTCCTCCTCACGCCATCTCCGCATTTTTGTGTCCGAATAAACCACAGAGCAGACATACTTGACGATGTCCTTCTTCTGTCCACTTTGTTCATGGAGGGAGACACGGAAAGATGTCAAGGGTTCGAAAGTGGACCTGATATCGATTTCTGGGCGACTGGTCACGCAAATGTGCAAATTGTTCTGGCATAGGCCAACGAGATGCTTGACAAGGTCCAAGACCTGTTCTCGAGAAGACGGCATGCCAGTATTATCGGGGCATTCATCGAGGGCATCGACGATGAGGAAAACAGGTCCCTGATTCGGAAGAGAGAGCACATCATTCAAACATTTCATCAAGGTACCATCATTGGGCGTTTGAGAACCCTTGTCGTGTTTCGAATAAAGTTTAGACAGAAGGTCGAAACAAAGATTTGACTGAGCAGAGAGTCGGAAAAGAATGGAAAGGAGGACGCTGCGGTGGCTTTGCTTGTCTTCGTCACGAAAATCACAGTAAAAATAGGCCATTGATGCCGATTCAGCCTCGCGTAAGGCAGTGATGTCCTCGATTATAGCAGAGCTGGTAGACACGTTAGTTCATCATTGCAGGATAAACGGCGAAACCGCGCACCAAAGGACGCTCTTTCCAGAGCCAGCTGTGAAGGCGATAGTCTTTAGAGTGTAGTGTAGTGAAAGGAAAGAAGGGCGTACGTTTCCCGTGGATCCACAGGAGAGAGGGTGTTGACCTCCATTCTTCATAGAAACCACCCTGGAAGAACCAGGTTGATGTCCCCTCGTGTTGGGAACCGTGGACAGTGTTGTGATTTATCGAGGGGTCCGGTGGAGAGAGCCACTTTCGAAGGTCCTGTCGCGACAGCGTCTCTGTGGGTGTAATTGAGATCCGGAAACACAGTGGTGACATCAGAAAGTGACTAACGCTTGACTTCGTCTACATCGCGTGCTGTCTGTTGCATAACGTCTTTTGCATCTTTCCCGTCTGGCCATATTCACATTCAGGACACCCTGAATGAGAAGAAAACAACGCATTGCGCACCATCAAGTACCACCCTAACGTTGTCGTCGACACTTTGCGTGACCCTCATGATTTCCGCTATCGCCATCCGCGCCTCCTCTTGCGTAAGTGTATCCAGCTTCTTGAGGGAATCCCCGATTTCATTCTTTCCCAATAGCTTCTTCACATATTTTTCTAAAACACGTATGAGTCAAGATCGACTAGATGCCGACGTCAGGTATCAACTCACTCGCTCGTCTCTGTTTGATCTCTTTTGTCGCGATGGCGAGAATGCAGAGTATCTCAACCATAATCTTCACGATTATGTCCGTCATTGCTGCGGTCGGTCGCACTTCTGTATATGACTCCAGCCTCCGAAAAAAGCTTTCGATGCGCCCGAAGAGATCTATGAGCACGTCTTGACTCGCATCGACGTCCTTGGCCGCCTGGCAGACATCGAAATTACAATGACCCGGAATGGTATGAGACCGAAGAGGATGCTCACCTGAAAAAGGATGCCAATACCGGCAAATATTACTTTCGCGGGAGAGAAAACCTAGTTCGCGATCATCAGAGCCGAGGACCCACAAGGATTCTCAGTAGAGATTCCGACTCACCAGTCCGACACCCTCGCCAAGCGCGGCAGAGAACGCGAACAAGACGTTCACCGTCGGGTTGAGCCAACTACGAAACCTTTCATCATTACTTCGACCCTGATCGAATTGCTGTACTAGTCCTTGAAGCAAGGACAGGATGGTAGCAGGAGAGTCGCAGGATTGGAGCTGGGCGGCAAGTGGATGTGTGAGAAGCTTGTTCTTTGTTTTTGTATCGTATCGATCCACAGCAGCATTGAAGATTGATTGGAAGTTGGACAGGGAGGAAGTTGAGGGTGTGTTTGGAACCTGGGACATTGAGTTGATTTCGAATAATATTGGTTGGCAGGTAGAGGAAGATAGGAAGTTAGCGAGCGCTAATACGAATGACGAGTGGTGTAGGGCGTCATGGTGCTGGAAGACCGCCGGGCTCAACTTGTTACTCCTCGGCCCTGATCAATTTCGACACCATCATCATACAAGGAATCTTGTCAACTCCCACACAACTGAAGACAAGCACAAGCTTCTACTATAGAGGAGGAGGGGCGCCAACTCTCCCACTGCGTTTTACCCTCGCGATTCAGCGGTCCTGCAGTGCGTACTTGTAGTTATCGTACCCTCATCATGTTCTCTACACCCACTTCTGTCAAATCCCACGATGAGCTGCAGTATCTCAACCTTGTCAGAGATGTGCTCGACACCGGAGAATTGCGTCTAGATAGAACAGGAACCGGCACTCTCTCCTTCTTTGCACCCCCTTCCCTTCGCTTCTCCCTGGCGAACTCTACCCTCCCTCTGCTCACGACCAAAAAGACATTCCTTCGCGGGATAATAGAGGAACTCCTTTGGTTTGTCAAGGGGCAGACAGACTCGACACTTCTATCGAAGAAGGGCGTCAAAATTTGGGACAGGAACGGATCGAAGGAATTCCTTGAGAAGCGAGGGTTGGGGCATCGCCGTACTGGGGATTTAGGCCCCGTTTGTGGCTTCCAATGGAGGCATTTTGGCGCAGAATATGTCGATGCGGACACGGACTACTCTGGTCAGGGCATCGACCAGTTGCGCGAAGTCATTCGCAAAATCAAGGAAGATCCAACAAATCGTCGCATCATCATGAGTGCTTGGAATCCCGCAGGTTTGTCCTTGGCCTTCCATTGCACACAACGCTTCGATCGTCTCTCTTCTATTGACAGATATACCACTTATGGCACTGCCGCCTTGTCACATGATATACCAATTCTATGTCCACCTGCCGGGCCAAGATAACCCTAGCGCACGGCGGCGATTATCGTGCCTCATCTATCAACGGACCGCGGACCTGGGGCTTGGAGTCCCATTCGATATCGCATCCCACGCACTACTGACGCACATGATCGCACGTGTGACTGACACGGTTCCTCACGAGCTGGTCATTCAGCTCGGAGATGCCCATGTTTACCGGAATCATGTGGACGCACTCAGGCTACAACTTAGCCGCCAACCGCGCACTCTGCCTACTCTCCGTTGGGCGCGCGACATCACTGACATCGAAGGTTTCACTTACGATGATTTCATCATAGAAGGATATGATCCTCACCCCGCTATCGCAATGAAGATGAACATCTAGATCGAGAATTGATGTTGTAATTTCGCGAACCCTCGGTTAGAACTGATTCTAACTCCGGACTTGTCAAGGGATTGTTTTCGGGAGCTTTTCTCTCTAGTGATACCTTCAGGAATAACAAAAGAATGTATCGTCAGTATTGGTCAAGCCGCTCAAGTCAAGTGCAGAATTTGTCGTGTGTTTCTTCTCTTGCTCCTGCTTGATTAGAGTGACGAGGTAGGTTCAGTGTTCGAGTATAAATAATCTCTGGGTCGCGGGACGTGGTGAACGATGGGTCAGTGTATTTTACTGGACCCTTGTTTCGGCGAATGCCGCGAAAACACTAGTAACGTAAGCGTGAACTGTTTTAAGTTAAAAAATTATCGCCTTCCCTGGCGTCACCACCCCCTACAGTACTGGGAACTCCACATGCGGATCTCGGCGTCTTGCCAAGACAATTCCCCGTATCACAGACGTGCAATTCCCTTTTGAATGAACGAGAGGACTTGAGGACTCCCTCAGGCCGTCCAACTTGCCTATCTCCTCCTTGGTCATCTCTCAGGCAGGTTTGCCTACAGTACAGCGGAAGCCGCCTCTTTCTCCCGCGTGTCCATGTTGTTACCCCGGGAAAGCTTTGGTTGTCGCACCCCAGGTCAGCGCGATTACAAATTCCCACAATACGCGCTGTTTTCCTTTCGGCGGCGTGTCCATCGTGATGGGCCATTCTCACTTCGTCAAAGCTCCTGGGCGGGGAGTATGTGACCATCGTATTCGCCGATAGTGTCTGGCTGTCCGGCCCATGAGAACAGGTGTGAGTGTGCGACCCTTTTCTGGATGGCGTATTGCGTCGTTTTGTCGCTTTCCATTCCCATGAATGAATTTCACACTTCTTTCTGAGTCATCTACCAACTCAACTAAGTTCATAACAAAGGGATTTCTGTAAAAGCTAAAATCCACCGCTCCATTGTTTTGCGCTCGTTCCGACGGCCGCAAGAACAGGGGGGCGTGTTTTCTTTATATTCAAGCCTTTTGTTACCCGAGCCATTCACGGAACCTACCCACTACCCACCAGTTACCCACCCTGTACAAGGACCCACACATTTACATCCATAGAAGTGCAACAATCCCCTTTCCGAGGTATTAGGTACAGCTACTAGTGACATTCCCTTCATTATTTCTCACTCCTGTCCGCTTATCTCATAGAGCGATCTAGAAAATGCCAAAACAATCTTCATCGAATTCCACAACGACGAACTCGTCTTCTACTAGCGCATCGGCTCCAAAGTCCGACTACGCGTACCATAAGTCCTATGGCGGGTGGCATGGATTCATGCATAGCCATGGTCTGAAACCGTCGAATGATGCCGACGTTCAGGAGGGGAAGGATATCGTCGAAGCGTTTAGACAGCACGACGCGGCAGACGCAGACGGAGGAAAAGCTGAGAACAAGTAAAAAGAGTGGATTGTGGCAATCACTTGTGTATGATCTCGTCTCGGAGTCTCTTCACGTAGCGTGGGTTTGGCATTGTAACACATACAAACGACGGTGTTCAAGTTCCGAATGTAAACCTATCATGATCAAAATAAGCGACTTTTTGGTTTGACTTGGTACCATCTGGCTCATTGATACAAATTCTGCCGTTTAAGATTTTCCTGGTGTTGGGACGAACTGGAATTTTTCAACTGAACAAGAGTGGCAAGAGGACCTAGACGATCCACGATGGCTGCAACGTCTCAATCCGGTTATCTCCGTGAAAAGTCTGTATTGCATCCAAGAGACTGGGGCCACTTTGCGGAATCCCACGGTCACACACCGGGCGCTTATCCTCGCCGCGCAAGGCGTCAACATCTTTCGTACATATTTCACTCCCCGTCTCAAGACCCAACGTTCACCGGTCACCCTTCGCTCTACCCCATGAGTCCTGTCGTATATCGTCTCCTCAAGGACTTGTCACTGTCTCGTCTGTTACCTCAAGGAAGAGGCCGTGGTGACATATCCACATGCAATGCAAGAGCTCAAGAACTTGAAGGGGCGTCTCCCCGAGTGGTACGCGCAAGTTGTGGGTCCCACACCCGGTTTGGGCTAAAAGATTTGTTGGAACAAGGGAAAGATGGCAGCACCCCTCATCATCAAAGATTACTGGGGCCTTCCCCAGAACGCGACGATAAAGGACGACCTGTATGCCCTTCGCTCGGATGAAACCACCCACTGCTTCGTCAATCATAGTTTTGGTAACCTTGATCCTAACGACGTTAACCCGTTTTCGCGAGCCCGACATGCATGTCAAGGGCGGGATCATCGAGTACCCTCCATCGTCTTCATGATAAAAGTCCCATGCAGATATCGCTGACTCGAACCACTGAAACAGGTTCACTCGCGAAAGAGCTGCCAAGTACGTGAATGACAGCGAAAAGGTGTTCCGAGATCATTTTTCTCCCCCTAAAGCGTAGTATTTTCTTCTATTGTGGTATGATTCAATCCTCTCCGCTTGTTCGTCTTCACCTAATAACTAAATGGTTTTGCCACGGGCATATACCCTTGGAGGGAACCCAATGTCGCGCGATATCTTTTAAGCCAGTAAGATGCGTCGAGTGACTTTCGCAAAGTCGAGTTCTTCCAAACGGGTTTTTGGCTTTCAAAAATACATCTCATCGTGGCAGTAAATTTGGATTCATGTAGTGGCCGGGGCCCAGGGGTAGCAAATTCCAAGCACCGTATCGAATCGATGTTATCCGCATGATAAGGCAGAAGTCCTATGGTGCAGTCGCCTATTCATGACGGAGATATGGCATAGGAATATACGCTCACACCGCTGCCATATCCGTCACCCTTTCCTGGTTCATCGCGTTCTCCGTCGAGTACCGGTAGTTCTTGTCGCGGTTGAAGCGAACACCGGGACGCGCGAGTAACACAGATCAGGCCACTGGTCCGCTGCAGGGTGTGAACAATAATTTTGGCAGCCGACAGAGAGAGAGCAGACGCGGGTGAGGAAAGGGCAGATCGATATGATCGAAGCGATCTCGACAGCGTGAACATGGGCCGTAATTCATTTCAGACCAGATGATTCCCTCAGATGACCAACCAAATATTCATGTGCGGGCCATACACAGTAGGTGCCTCGGGCAAGTCGAGCGTGCAAACTAGTATTACTGAGTCGTGGCAAGAGCCTGGGACCTGTAGTATGTAGCAGCATCCTCCGGTACCCCGAACGTGTCAGTGAAGAATAGTCTCTTTAGAGCAGAGTCAAGAGAAAATGACATTGATATAATGACGAGATGATATGGTTGCTACAGTAGTCCTTGAAGCAGGTATAAAATGGTAGCAGGAGAGTCGCATGATTGGAGTTGGGCAGCAAGTGGATGTGTGAGAAGCTTGTTCTTTGTTTTAGCATCATATCGGTCCACAGCAGCGTTGAAGATTGATTGGAAGTTGGACAGGGAGGAAGTTGAGGGCGTGTTTGAAAGCTGGGACATTGAGTTGATTGCGAAGCAAATTAGTTGGTAGGTGGAAGACGTTAAAAGTCAACGGGCGCTAATACTACGTACGGCGAGTGGCGTTGAGGGTCATGGTGGATGATCGCGTCAAGGGGATGGAGATTTTGGGCTCACCTCAGGCTCAACTTGTTAGGTTTTTTGTCCTCCCCGATCCTCATCAATTTCGACCCGCTCTTTGATGGGGCATATGCTGACCCTTCACTGCCTTGTGGTAATTTCTGCTGGCTGACTGGCTCGTGACACGACCTCGGAAGATTGTATGGATTGTGCGATCCCTTCCCGAATATCTCTTCCATTCACGTAAACTATTTTCAAATGGCTGTCCGAGTCACTCCGGTATAAAGTCCATACTATCCATGGAAGGGATACCGCGACTCGAAGCGATGTGTCAGGGCGTGCAATGCAAAGAAATCTGTTCCACATCCAGTCCCGCATCCGCGCCCCCATAAACTCAAATTTTATACTTGCGTACATCATATCTTACACACCCTTCGAGATGGAAATGTGTGGACAATTTCTTCGAGCTGGAGAAGCGAATTAATGAGGGACCTTGATCACTTTTCTACATTGGGGATGACTGGGTGACTGAAAAATCACAGAAAGTCCTATGATTGCTCCAATCACTTATACCAACTCATCGCACACAATGGCCTGACTGAAATCCAATGTGTGGAGGGCGCAAAGGGTCAGAAAAGATTGAAGGTATCAGAGCGTAACTGGATATTCAGAGCCTGCTTGGCATCGGCAACACGCGAGTCGCTGTTTGGCTGTCTTCTGTTTGAGGGCAAATGGCCCTCGACCTCAGCATCCCTGGGTGTGGTTTGTGGAGGTGCTACTTTCGTTCTGAAACAAAATATTAGGGAGGAGGGCAGTGGACGTTGGACAGCCCCCATTGCCAACATGCTCACTACATATCACCGTGACGTAATGTGATAGTAATGAATAGATATTTATAAAACCTAAAAGCCACAGCACTACAGCATATTTTGCTTTCATCCTAACATCCGCACGAATCGGGGCGTATTCTCTTATATTCAAGCCTTTGCACTTGAGCCCATATTGTGCCCCACTGTACAAAGCTCCCATACGCGCGCTTTCTCATCTAGAGAAGTGCCGAATCATCCTCTTCCCTAGGCACTACGTAGCACTGGTGAGCATTCTTTCATTTCCCACACCCTGTCTACTCATCCCTTGGGGCAATTAAGAGATGCCAAACCAATCGTCATCGAGTTCCAACGCGACGAGCTCCTCTTCCACTAGCGCATCGGCTCCCAAGTCTGACTACGCATACTGTAAGCCCTATGGTGGATGGCATGGATTCATGCGTAGCTATGGTCTGAAACCACACGATGACGATGACGTTCAGGAGGCGAAGGATATCCTCGCAGGTTTTAGAAAGTATGATGAATTTGAGGCAAACGCGGGTGTGGAGAAAGCCGAGAATAAGTGAGGGTAAACTGGGCAAATCAATTCGTTGTATGTATGATACGACCTTTTCTCGGAGTCTCTCACCGTGCAAAGGCGCTGCTATTGTTGATACAGTACACTGCCAATTTGCTGTCCACTTTCATCGTACACCCTGCAAAAAATCGTTGAACGTGTATTATCGTCTCCGTCTAGCCATCTCTATCATCAACCTTAGCTGCAGTTGAAAACGTTGGCGGGACGAACAATAGGGCGTTTGTAGCTGTTTTCCTGTGCACAATTACAATGTACCGCATGGTGGTAGCCAGTTGTCATTTTTATTGGGCACTCGGATGAAGCAAACCCGCCCAATTCCCAGAAACAGTGAGGTAGCAAGGCATATCTTGAATTGTTCAATAGAGCGGAGTACGAAAGAAATTATACCGAAATGATACGATGACGCCCGAGCGGCGAGATGTGTGCCCAATACCGGTACAGTAAAGGGCTCTAGTACGTACACCGCATCTGAGAGTGTCTCTCTAGTACTCTAGATACAGCAATTTGTATTCACTTAGCGCCAAGACCTGACAGAAACTCCACCATTTCGTGATGCCCCGCCTCCAACGCTACCCTGAGCGGAGTCTTGCCCTCATTGTTCTCAGCATTGATGTCTGCGCCATGATCAAGTAACAAGCGTGAACTTTCGACTGTCCCATGACGTGGCGCGAAATAATCTTTCTCCCACCAAGATGAGTAATGCAGCGGGGTGCATCCATCATCATCCCGCGCATTCGGGTCTGCACCTCGGTCCAGTAAAAATTGCAGCATTTTGAGTGTTTCTTCGGCCGAGGTGAAAACTGCCACAACGTGCAATGGAACCCCTCCCCACCTACCCTGGCCATTGATATCGGCGTTGCGCTCAAGCAACACACGACATATTTCAAGGCGCCCCCACTCGCATGCCTCGTGGAGTGGAGGGGAGCCAAAGACATTCCGGGCGTTCACGTCAGCACCGTGATCTAGAAGCCACTCCACGACGTCAACAAGTCCAGAGACTGATGCTTCGTGCAGTGGTGTCCGCTGCAACGTACCCCGAGCATTTGTGTCCGCGCCATGGCGATGCAGTAAGTCCGCAACCCGGAAATGATCCCGATACAATGCTGCAACTAGTGGAGTCACCATCCGACCGCCCTCAGCATTTACGTGTTCAGGATTCTTGGCAATGAGTTGTTTTGCCAGGTCATAGAACCCACACAGAGCAGCGTAGTATAATGGGAACCCGCCAGAAAGCACTGGACCGGGGGTGGTGGAGTACGGCCAGGATATGTCGTCTACGTCGTCGACACGGTGCCATGCTGCCCAATGTGGCTTGTCAACGTCGAAGAAATATTCCATCACATCCTGTACGTGTGATGAAACGTCCTCGAATTGTGCATGGTCCACCCAGTGCTGTGCGGCGTATCTGGCAAGTGGGATGGCCGATGCGTTATACCGCGTGACTTCATCGTCCAGGCGGAGTAGGACGCCAAGGCAGGCCTGCGCAAGGATCGTGTGTGCGGGTGAGAGAGGAATGTGATACCGGGAGATTTCCCCACTTGAACATGCAAGCCGATCCGATGTCAAGAATTCCTTGACCGAAAAGTGGGAAAATTGTACCACTTGTGAACCGCCATCATCGACAATGGCAACTAGACTGTGGCACGTGGAAAGTACAGCCTGGTGTTGATCTGCCCACCTCCAATCCGGCTTAATCTTCGGGATCCCTCCGTGCCGCGCCGCGTCAAAGTCAACCGCAAGGACCTCCGCCAGCTCCTCGACACGAAGTGGCCGGACCGCAACTGTGAGACATTGCAATAGACGATGAGCATGTTCTCGATTCGATTTGTTGATGCTCCTCAGTACACGCTCGTATGTTTCATCCAACGATTCGGGCAATTCATCGAGAATACCCCGAACACTTGGTGCGAGACAGTACCGAAGTGCTTCCAATTGACAGTAGACCCACCGAAACCTGTCCCACTATATGAGTAACTATCATGAGCATAGAATGCGGCACTCTCACATCCCATCGGCTCTCTCAGAGAGTGTCTCGATCACCAGCCTCTTGTCCTCCTCGCGCCATCTTCGCATTTTCGTATCCGAATAGACAACAGCGCTGACATATTCGATGATGTCGTTCCTCTGTCCAGATTGTTCATGAAGTGAGACACGAAGGGATGTTAGGGGTTCGAGGGCAGTCCTTATGTCAATTTCCGGGCGACTTGTAACACAAATGTGCAGGTTGTCGGGGGACAGGCCAACGAGATCCTTGATAAGGTCGAGGACCCGTTCTCGAGATGATGGCATGCCTGTATTATCGGGGCACTCATCAAGGGCATCGATGATGAGGAAAATAGTGTCTTGATCCGGTAGAGAGAGCATGTCGTTCAGACATTTTTTCAAATTGTTTTCACTCGGCTTTTTTGCACCCTCGTCACTTTTCGAGTAAAGCTTGGAGAGTGCATCGAAACAAGGATTGGACTGAGCAGAGAGCTGGAAAAGAATGGAAGCGAGGGTGCCACGTCGGCTCTGTTTATCTTCGTCACGAAAATCACAATAAAAATAGGCCATCAATGCGGATCTAGCCTCGCATAGCGCCGTGATGTCTTCGATTACACCGGAGCTAGTACACAATTTAGTTCACCAAAGTAGGATAAAAATAGAAACCGCGCACCAAAGGACGCTCTTGCCAGAGCCAGCTGTGAAGACATGAGCCTATGGAATGAAGAGTAGCAGAAGGGAGATCCCTAAGATGAACTTACGCTTCCCATGTATCCACAGCAGAGAAGGAGTTGACTTCCATTTTTTGTAGATATCGGCCTGGAGGAACCAGGTTGATGTCCCCTCGTGTTTGGTACTGTGGACAGTGTCATGATTCGTCGAGGGATCCGGTGGAGAGAGCCATTTTCGAACGTCCTGTCGCGACAGCTTCTCTACGAGAGTGATTGAGCTCAGAAACACGCAGTAGTGAGATGAGATAACGAACGCTTGACTTCGTCCACATTGTATGCTGTCTGTTTCACAACTTCTTTCGTAACTTTCTCGTCTAGACATATTCATGATCAGAACAGCCTGGATAACCAGAAACCCACGCTTTGCGCACCTTCAAGTACTACTTTCACGTTGTCGTCGACACTGTGGGCGACCCTCAAGATTTCTGCGGTTGCCATCCTCGCCTCCTCTTGAGTAAGCGTGTCCAGCCTCTTGAGAGAATCCTCGATTTCATTCCTTCCCAATAGTTTTTTCACATACTTTTCTAAGCAAGCGTAAGTCGAGGCTGAGTAGACGCCATGGATCAACTCACTCGCTCGTCTCTGTTTAATATCCTTTGTCGCGATGGCGAGGATAGACAGTATCTCAACCATGACCTTCACGATGGTGTCCGTCATTGCTGCGGTCGGTTGGATTTCTGTATACGATTCCAGCCTCCGGAAAAACCCCTCTATACGCTCGAAAATATCAACGAGCATGTCTTGACTCGCATCGACATCCTTGGCCGCCTAGCAGACATCCAAGTCACGATGACCCAGAATAGTACGAGATCGAAGAGAAGCCCCACCTGGAAAAGAACGCCAATGCCGGCAGAGATCACTTTTGCGGGAGAGAAAACCTAAGTAACGATGATCAGAGCCCAGACTCCACAGAGACTCTCAATTGAGACTTACCAGGCCAACACCCTCGCCAAGAGTGGCGGAGAGGGCAAACAGGACGTTCACGGTTGGGTTGAGCCAATTGCTTAACCTTTCATAACTGCCACGACCCTGATCGAATTGCTGGACTAGTTCTTGGAGCAAGGACTGAACGGCAGCGGGAGAGTCGCAGGATTGGAATTGGGAGGCAAGCGGATGTGCGAAAAGCTTGTTCTTTGTTTTGTTCTCATACCGTTCCAAAGCGGCGTTGAAAATAGATTGGAAGTTGGACGATGAGGAAGTCGAGGGCGTGAGAGTAACCTGGGACATCGAGTGATCAGAAGATTGAGTCAACGTTGGTTGGCGGGCGCCAAATCGAACGTACAAGATAGGCAAGCGTAACACCGTTTCTGTTGCAGCCTCCGACTCCGAGTCGGGCTGAATTTGCCGCCACCCGGTATTTGATGCCACTTACCACCACCAAACAACCGACTGAGCCGCGACTCGCACGCACAAACATATCTTAATCGTTCGCTCGCTCTCATAGAATTCATCAATCCTCCAATCACGTTGGGGCCCACTACGTCAACTGAACAACATCAAGTTTTTCCCCTATAGGCTGAACTCCCCGTCACGTCACCGAAGGTCACTGTGTACTCCGAGTCGACGGCTCCTAGACAGGCTAACATTACAATTGGTAAGCTAGCCGGACGACGGTTCAATTGACTCCTGCTTGATCCGTGCCACCACCAACACTGTAACCGGCTCTGTCCGTGTATCATTCTTATCTCCTGTTCACTTTTGGAACTGTAGAAGGCAGTAAGCACGGCGCCAGAATGGCTCCGAACAGTACTAGTGAACATAACCAAGGACAAACGCCCGTGATAATCGATCATCACCACATCACTGTCCACGCTTACCATCATTACATGTCTCATCTCGTACCTCCCGTCCCTCGCCTTCAATCCACCGACAGAATAGGCTTAGGTGTGCAAAGTTACGGGTCCCGATGCCGGAGGTAGGTTCTCTCATGATGTTGTTTCTCGACTTCAAGGCCCTTATCGTCCACCTCGACAATGATTCCCTTCTGAACGTTTTTCGTATCTATCTGGCGGATCTTTTATGTGGAGCCAAAGACCACCATGGACGCATCGTATTGGGAGGGGAGGGGAGTCGTGAACGTCGGTGGTACAAGCTCACGCACACGTTTGCCGACGATGGCGGCACCTCATACTTGGATCTCCATCGCACCTCGGCCTTGCCTCCTTTGTACGCATGGTGCGCCAGTAGCAGACATGCTGACACGTTTCCCCCCATTTCCACTCGTTATTGATTACTGTCAATTCTTCCTCACGGCGGACGATCAAACGGGAAGAAACCCCGCCTTCTGACACTGTGACCGTGTACGCAGGTTACGTCTTCAGACGTCTAGCGCGAGTATGAAGGAGCTCATCGTACTCGGTACCCTCATTGTCTCGGCATCGATGTTTGCGCCATGACCGAGCAACAGGCGTGAGCCTTCGACTGTCCCCTTTCTCGGGGTTTCTACAGAGCGGAGTACGGAGGAAAGTATGTTGAAACTTGAAATGATACGATAACTAGAAGCCCTGGCAGCGAAATGTATGTGTTTTGTGCCTAATACCGATATAGTACAGGGCTCTCGTACGTACACCGCATCTGAGAGAGTCTCTCTAGTACTCTAGATAACTTACAGCAATTTGTATTCACTTAGCGCCAAGACCTGACAGAAATTCCACCATTTCGTGACGCCCCGCCTCCAACGCTACCCTGAGAGGAGTCTTGCTCTCATTGTCCTCAGCATTGATGTCCGCGCCATGATCAAGTAGCAGGCGTGAACCTTCGACTGTCCCATAACGTACATACTCTTTCTTCCGCCATGATGAGTAATGCAGTGGAGTGTATCCATCATCATCCCGCGCATTGACGTCTGCACCTCGGTCAAGTAATAATTGCAGTAGTTCGGGTATATTTTCGGCGGCGGAGAAGGGAGCTGCCGCCCAGTGCAATGGAACCACGCCCCACCTACCCCGGCCATTGATATCGGCGTTGCGCTCAAGCAACACGCGACATATATCAAGGTGCCCACATTCGCATGCCGCGTGGAGTGGAAGGGAGCCATTGACATTCCGGGCGTTCACGTCAGCACCGTGATCGAGAAGCCATTCCAGGACGTCACCAAGTCCATCGGATGATGCTACGTGCAGCGGTGTCCATTGCGACTTACCCCGGGCATTTGGGTCCGCACCATGCCGATGCAGTAAGTCCGCAACCCGGAAATGATTCCGACTCAATGCTGCAACTAGTGGAGTCGCCATCCGACCGCCCTTTGCATTTACGTGCTCAGGATTCTTGGTAATGAGCTGTTTTGCCAGGTCATAGAATCCACACAGAGCAGCGTAGTATAATGGG
>Ga0307510_10002177_pt1 | contig 22131 bp, 19 predicted proteins | sample 12_EM_MG_FD_207224 | JGI IMG/M metagenome (GOLD analysis project Ga0307510, IMG submission 207224) | Populus trichocarpa ectomycorrhiza microbial communities from riparian zone in the Pacific Northwest, United States - 12_EM | ecosystem: Host-associated > Plants > Roots > Unclassified | place...
AAAAAACTTGATCGCAGGTTTCCTACCCCCTTGCCGAATACAAGTTACTTCTTTTTTGGTGCTCACCATCAAAACGAGAGCAATTTCAAATGGCAATCTGAGTCTGATTCTTTCTACCTAGGTTGTTACTCTATCAGGCGGGGCCCTAACTCTACGGCCCTTTCCGCAATCATTGACACGCTTTTTCGGTTAATCTTCAAAGGCAGAACTACTAGCAGATCTTTACCCCAGAAACCACTCTGTACAGGAACCGCCCCTAAGGCCCTCACCGGACACGGATTGGTAAAAAAAATCATACTGCCTATTCCCAACACTAAAATATTTCTCAAACCTACCTGGAGCCAATTTTAAAAGGGAATTGTAAGAGAAGGAAAATTGAGGGATCTTTTTTTGTTCAGTATAGTTTGGCTCATCCGTACCGATATTATGATACATTGTTTTTTTCTTTGTAAAAGGGGGGAAAGGCCTGCTTGGGCGGTGTTGGATGTTTTTGTCCAGGGCGGTCAGTCGCCAGCGCTGAGGGTACGACAACAAAAACCCGTTGAGTCCCGGTGTGATTAAGTAGAAATTGGGTGCGAGTATTACCTGGTTTGTAGAGGGGTGTCAAATAAATGCGAGCCCCTGCTGTGTACCCATGATAAGACACCTGTCTCAGGTAAGGAACACTCGGAACCAGTGACTAGTCGGATGTGTCGGAAAATCCCTTGGTGCTACAAGCTCGCTACTAATATTTCCCACAAATCGACTATGGTTGAACTGCGAATAATGGCGGCGGCGAGTGACCGGGCGTGAAACGAAACAATAAATGCCAAGGCAAAGAGTAAGGCTAAACGATCGCACAGGAGCGGGGAAAAATCTTTCTTTAGCAACAACACACTCTCTCACAACTATCTCACGATGCTCAAATAACTAACATAACTGCCGGCGAAAACAGGAGTATAAGTAAAACCAACGATATCTTCCTTCCGTCCACCGAGTCCTATCATTCCATCGATCACCACATATGTCCACACTCTTCCACGCATGCCACCGCTTTTCTCTCCCCCTTTCCGCTCCTCTACGCAGGTCTCCCTTTCCTTTCCGTGCAGAACAATCATGCTAACAAAGGAAAGAACAAAGAAAACTCTTCCAGATTCCGTAGCCTACTCGCATATGAGTTCTCCTCACCGATCGCAAGCACCTCGCCGGAGGTTTGTTGAATGACAACGACGTACGATGCACCTACGCCGGGCGGCATGAAAGAACCTGCTCCCGCTGGATGTATCGATCCACTGGCCGAGCGCGGGAGCGGTGGACTTCTTTGTCTGAAACATAACGGGGTAGGGTATGTGCGGGGCCGTCGGACTGATATGCGGCCGGGGTTAATATGGTGAGCAGCAATCGACCATTTCCAACAATATTTCGAATACTTCCTCCCGAGGCAAATATCTCAACACATCTCAATAATAATTCCTTGGGCTCGACAGAGGAAACAAAAATGTGGAATACAGCTGAAATCTTGCACACTATCCCTCAACATCATTGGCGGCCTTCATCTGCCGGATGGACGCCACCCGCATGATTGCGGAAGCAGACCAAATTTAGTAGCCCCCGGAGTGCCTATTTTGGGTGGGTTGGGAAACGACATAATGGTAGGAAATACTTTGCTAGACTTTCAGTGGAGGTATAGTACTTGGCTGCGGCTCTCGGTGTTCTCGCTTGTTGACACCACTCGATATGCATTTAGTCTAATGTGGTTAACAAGGACTGCAGATCTTACCCAAAGTGACCTGACAGGTGTAATAGCGGCCAACCTCCCCCTTTCAAATCATCAAAACTAGATTTCCTGCTTTTGCACCTCGGCCATAGCGATGGTAGTAATTTTCTCACCTTTGTAAAAAACGGCCGGGCCGTCATTCATCTAGACTTTACCAGTGGGAATATAGTCTCAGTAGCAGCATGCCATAAACATCATAAATGTAACTGGAATATACATTTACAATAAATTCCTCTGGTAGGGTGTTCTATGGACTCCCAACCTGTGATAATCGGAAAAGGTACCCGAAAAGAAAATTGAAAAACCCGGGAACCGTCCAGAAATTCCAATATAAGATTCGGTAGCCTTGGGCGCCAGGTCTAACCAACCCTCTCAGTCCGGACCCTTAAAAACCTTCTGGAGTCTAACCTAGATACGAGTTATTCATTAATAGTCGTATTGGAGGTTGTCACTCGCTTTCCTGGGCGCTTGAGATCACCAACAAATATTGGGCTTCTCAAAATTGGTCCTTCCAAGAGGCCATACAGTGTCCAATTCTCGAACACTTTGAGTCTGCTCTTGTCAATATTGCTCTCAATGGGCGGGCTGGCAAAATCATACTCTCACAAAAGTATAGAGGTATGCAGGAAGTCTGCATTTAGGGTCTCAATTCGGGATCTGATTTCATAGCTTCCACACCCCGACTGGGTGGGATCAAGGGCCCAGGTCGCTAAACCTTGGCGCTAATATCTATAATACTCGGCATCCCCGTAAACTGCTGTGTACAATGCACGGAGAGACAGCGCTAGTCTATGGGGGGGGGCTAGGGGGGCGTGGGAGGGATGTTGCTGAGTATCTTTACGGAGGGGGTTTATGCTCTGCAGGTTGTTAAGTCCCCTTCCCTAATTTGTGTGACAACAATCTGTAGAGGATCATACAACCCGACCAGCATTTTCTCCGTGTATTTTAATGCCCTGGGCATCCAGTCTAAGACGGTCAACCGCCGCGGCCTGCTAGCTCTGATTAAAGCCAGAGGAACGCGTCAGCAATCTTAATCAACAGCAATCTTCCAGTTCGGAGATGTAAGCGCTAGCTCGCCCAAGATTTAGGAAATACCCCCTGGACGTGCGGAGGAGGTCATCAGTCGTGGCTCCTTCGGGATGAGGGATTCATATCGATTGTCCATACAAACTAACAAATAGAAATTAACATAATAGTGTGTTCTATTATAGCAGCTACAACTTCCAGCATCGTGTGGTACGTACATGGACAACTGCCAGCTAAATTATATTAACACCACCTAGCCCCTTCTGTGCACCCCACTAATGCCCTTCTAGGGACCCTCCGGATAGCATGCGCAGGGTTAGGGTTATTTCATGTCCCTCTCAGAATGTTATAGTCATTAGCGCTACTTTGGCATTTTGGCGGAAAATCTGTAACTCGGGATGCTAGGATATACCTAGAGCCTATAGTGTTCAAACCACGGTACCGCAGCGGAACCCCCTCGACGCTGTTCTGTTGGCACGAATCCTTCTTTTGCCTTGCCGAAATGAGCGTGAGACAGCGGCAAAATGCCGGGCAACGTCATGGCTAGATATATGAGGAAAATATATTCATGTACCGCTGCCTCTATAATGGCTAGGTGGGCAACACTACCTTCGGTCCAAAGGGGCTTCCTAGATACAATTCAGCTCACTGGAAGTCTCCGCCGCACTGTAAATACCCTTGTGATCCACTCTTCCGTATTATCCCTGTTATCACGGGATCATCCTACCATATATTTCATTTGTCAAGTTGACAAGATTGCGAAAACCGGTTAACGAGACCCAGCATAGCCAATGGACATAGGCTACATTGCCGGGTAAGCACTAACCCCTCTCGAGAGCTTTAGTCTGAATGCCAGGTCTACAACTTGACGGAGATAGAGAACTGGAAGGGGCTCTGGCACCAGGCTTCCCACCCAGCCCACCCCCACACGGAAAAACAAGGTTTCCTCGTATGGCCCGGGCTCTCCGAAGAGTCTACTAAGCTTTCCGGCGCATCTTAGTTGATAACGCAACACCCAGCTGTCCAAAAAAAAGGAAAATCGTAGCAGATAGATAGAGTGAAGGATATTGTGGAGGCTTCTTAAATTAACGGGGGTGCTGGCTGATGCGGTATTAAAATTTGAAATAGGCATTTCTGGTGCAAAGTGCCTAAAAGTGTTACACTAACAGCGCTTACTTATTACGTGAGTTCTCTTTTTATGCTTACTGATTACAGATATGTTTCAAAGCAAAATGTGAGCTACGCTGTCGTTTAAAAGCTATGTAACCCTTTGAACACATAATGCCTTATGGTATTGGTCAAAAATCTAGTAGCTGCAATAAACCCTTTTTCTTGCCGAGGCCTGACACTGATGGGGGAATCTTGGCAAAGTTACTGCGGGGCCGTTGGAATACTTCCCATTAGCTTAGTACATACATTGGGGCGAATGAACTCTACGGCATGTATCACAGAGCCACCGTACCCCACGATATCACACTCTTTGTGCTGCACTGAACCTGGGGTTAGGGTTAATCGCGGCAACCAATATACTCTCTGGGGCTAATCCTAACCCACTCTTTACCATCATATCATACCCCGAAAGGCACTACCCGAATATGTAGAGTAGTTGGTCCTGCAGCACTTGAGCTGTCGTTTTTCACCCCAAGGGATAGTATTAGAGATCCTTTTTGCCTCGCGGTATGAGAGCGCTCACTGCCCCACTTCAACTATTCGCATGTCTCGTCTCGGGCTGTTTCTCGGTCTTCAAGAAGAAAACGCCTCACAGATACCTCTGGAGACACCTTGAGCACCCCGAGTTGACGGGTGGACTGGTGGCGAAAAAGCTGCTCGGGAAAATCCTCGCAAGCAGGAGCGTGACCGGCTCCTTCCTTTCCATATATTCACCTAAGGTGTACTGACATGTTTAAGGTAGTCACGATGAAGAGAGAAAGACGAAAGCAGAGGCCGATGACCGCGGTGTTTAAACTGCGTACTAGGAGGATGGTGCCTACGGAGGAGGCATTAGTAGCCGAGAAGGTAGCCATTTTGGAGGGGATGCCGGCCGGGGAACAGAGCGGTGATGTTATCTAAGTTACAATTCTTTATTCCTATTTTATTTCGGAGGCTGTAGAGGGAATATTGGTGATCCCAGAGGGAATTAAAGTATGACACCGGATTTCTTTGCTGGCCGGTAAAGCCTCCTCCAACTTCCTTAAATATCCACTAGCGCTATTTTATGAATTCTACTAATACAGGCGAATCAGTATCTCCTCGCCCCCCCTTGGTGAGTTAAGGATTCCGAGATGCAGTGATGCTGGTCGTCGTGCGGCTAATCGCTGTTCACAAATTTTCACTGCCTGTTCTAAGACCGTTACCCCATTTAAATCCATCCTATTTCGGTGTCTCCGGGGCTTTCGAGCTAGTTCAATCTCATCACCGTGCCGGGGTTTCCTAGAAATGGAGTCCGGCGGGTAGCCGAGACTGGGGGGGTAACAACAGTAGGACGGTTATAGATCATCAAGTACGCTGGAATACTTGTAGGTCAACACGACCTGAGTTTACAGCTCCCCCGGTCGAGAGTAGAGAGACAGTTCATAGAAGCGGTATCGTATCTCCTAGAACTTCAACACTAACACGCTTCCATTTTTTAACCACAATTCAGAAGTATGCGCCCTTTTGCATTCATGGTAGCCCTGAAAGATCGAGTGCGGTACCTGCACGATGCCTTATCTAGAAGCCCCATGTATGGCAACAGGACAAAGGGTCATCGTTGGTGAGCCCAAGGGCCGTCGAGAAACACACTAAAATGAATGATTTTTGGATAAGGAAAATCTCCATTTGTATCCCCACCTCTCAATTAATTAAAACGAAAAACATATTAATCGTTAGCCAGTGGCCTAGCAATTATTGGGCTCGCATTTTTATAAAGTATTTCATTGTTCCCTGGCCAGTGCTAGTTAATTTGGGGCAAATCATTCAGATGCAGGAGCTAAGTGCCAGGAATTTGTATAGGCACCCCATAGAAAAAGATAATACTTGTTTGCAAAATCTCCGATTTTGTATCACTATAGTTCATCCAATACTATACTATTCAGTACAATATTAAAGTGGCCTGTTTACAATAGTCAGAATGAATATTTCACCAGGGGTTGATTAGCCGCGCACTATAGGTGGTGGAGTTCCGGTCCTCCTAAACTCGCCGTTGTTGGTGCAAAAACCGCCACAAACAATGACTTTTGTCAGGGTGCTGTAGATAAATATTTGAATTGAGCAAGATCCAGGGAAATAAGTTTCGCCATATTTAGGATAAGCGAGGTCTTGAGAAACGGTCTTTATCACCCTTATACCGGTAGTTTGCTTTGCCACTACCGTAGAAACTCGAATAATTGTACTCGTGCTATGCATTTGGGCTTTCCTCTGTCAGTAAGGCGGGGAATTATTAGTTTTCTGTCTCGGGAAGGGAGTTTTGGACTTCTTAGCACACGGTTCGATTATTCGGATTTTACTGTATGGTGCCGGGCACCAGAGATTAGGCGAAACCCCGCCCAATAATACTTTTTACGATAACCACATGTTTAGGAAGATATGGTCTGACAAAAGTGTTCAGAATACACACCAGTCAAGTTCTATAGTTTTAAGTTTTCGGTGAGAGCAATATTCACAGGGATGATAAAATTTCGAACCCATGTATGTCCTTGCCGACTTTGGTTATAGCCGACTACCATTCCTCTCCAAGTATTATCCAAGTATAATAAATTTCCTACTAGTGCTGATTTCAAGTGCGCTGCGCAATAGCCCCCATGTCAACACACTTTTCTATCTCGTATTTACGCTAGTACGTATCTAGCACCAAGATCGAGGTAAATGCAGGTACAGGTGCCAGGGGGGATGTTTTCGTACAGTCTAACAAGTACAGGGGTGGCCTAATACATGTATTTACTTGAGTAGAAAAACACCAGAAAACAAGCAGCAGACAAAATGAACCGTAAGAATACTAAGAAAAAAAATATAAAATAAGAGAGAGAGAGAAACATATAAGAATAAGTTATGAATATATATAAATGTAAAAAAAAAAGGCAACTCCTGTCCAGCCTTTAATACCCATATCCATTATTTTATCTCTAATGTTTTACTGTTCGCTATTCTGTCTTCCCTGGCTCTCATCCAGTTAATTGCTTGGCGTTGGCTGTACGAAAACACCCCCCCTGCGCCTTGTAGTTTTGAGGGCCGTTGGGGGGTGGGGTACAGCCCCCGACTCTTACCTTTTGATTGGTAGACTGTCAACTACCGGCAGACGATTCCCAGGTTGAGAACAGGAGTGGGCCGAGTATTCGCGCACGGGCCACTCCGTGGCTAGAAGGGTTACACACTTCCCCCTTATTGCTTCCTGCATAACAACAATCTGCGAGCTGCTGGGCGAATGCGCAATGTCGCAGTCCAGTGTATCGGCCCTCTCTCCGGGATGCGACTTCACTATGAACCGGGTTCCCGGAGCGGTATGGGAGAAGTCTACTCTAACATGAACCAATGAGGTTGCAGAATGTTAAAATACCCGGGATGGAGAGTTAAGATAAGGGAAGGGACGGAAAAGGGGGCAGTGAACAACTGTTCCAATCTGACGTTTAACACCTGCAATTATTTATTTGTCTTAATATAACAAGCGACACCGGAGCTTTTGGTATACAAGGGTTCGGGATCCAGATATACAGGTTGTAGAAGGCGGAGCAGTTTGAGTAAATTTTGGCAAGATTCAGATACACTGCGACCCAAACAAGATCTCGAGAGTAAAATCTGCTTTATGGCGTAGAACACCTTCATCAGGAGGACAAACCCAATATTGTTCACGTTCCTCGATACAGCACCTATAGCCGAGAGACGGGGTGTTGGGTGCTTAACCAACACATTCTCTCTACTTTCCTAACGAAGCTGATCTGAATTGTAGGGATCCTTTAAGTTAGCTTTGGCCGATCAAGAGTTCCTGTAGTGTGTAAAATAGGCCTAGGTCTTAAGGACCTACCATACTTCAATTGGAATTTAGAAGTTTTTGGTCTAATTAGCATATAGAATTATCAGCATCACCTGCCATGATTTTCCTCGATTGACCTTCATTGGCCAAGGAGAAGCCATAATTCTCACGATGTCCCTTGCACATCCATCTACCCCACATGGGGAGGGTTAATTACGGACTGTACGAGTACCATGACTTAAACCTGGACCCTTGTGTTCGCAGCCCCTGTTCGTTGTTGCTTTCCTATAGGTTCGCTGTCCCCGTATTCTATTCTGGAAGCAACGGTGACAGAATCCCAGTCTTGCTAGTTAATCCTCTCCTCGCATCACTCCCGACACTACCCGCCTTCCCTATTCTGATTATGTCATTAAGCACTTGGTTACCGGCCCGTAATGCAGTATTAGCGCACCAACCAACGAGCTTCCGCTACCACTGGCTCATTAATAAGCGCTTCCCTAATAGGCTCTCTTCCCTTGGCCTTTTACAACTAAACTAGGCTTATTTTAAAATGTATTGGGTCTTTATTACCGCGGGTGCACCTCGTTTGTTTGGATCCAGGGTGTCAGAATAAGGTGAGTGTCAGGATTTCCCGCAAGGTAACCCCTCCCTGTTAGCCGTTTCCATTAAACAGATAGGAAATGCCGCGAAAAACAATGCCCTCGGTAAATTCTTGGGAAAATCCTGCCCCTAAATGTTATTCATCAAAAAGGCTCACTATTTTGCCACACTTTCTTTTGACCTCTTAGCGCAAAAACGGGTTTCACCGGATTACGCGGTGCTGCTGATACTCGTCCCAGGCAAGAATTATCCGGAAACAGGGATTAAAAATATATATGGTAAAACCCCTGCGATTGTCTGAGCGCCCATACAAACTCAAAACTCGTATTTTCGAATACTTCTTCCCTGGGACGAGTAGAAGACGTGCAGGTGTACTGTACTCGAGTAGTCTGCAACGCCTTTTCTCCTTTTTTAAATTGGTGGGGGGTTGTGAACCAAACTCTTTTGAAATTTGGGACAGTGACGGACCAGTTATTCGCACATAAGCCACCCGCTGCTAAAGGCACACTCTCCCCTATCGCCCCTAGCACTATAATTTAACCCCTATAATACTTTTTAGGTGCAGGTCTGGAATAGTGTGGCATGTGATACTCATTCTAGGCAAGTAGTATCCAGAAACAGGGATTCGCAACATATTGTACGGAAAATCCGTGCGTGTCGCGGACTCACTACTCATATTTCCTGATACTTCTTTCCTAGGACAACTGCCATGACAAGGGCGCAAGATGACTGTGGTTCTCAGAGTATGCTCGAGTACCGTATTTACTCGTTAAATCAGCTATCGTGGATCTCACTGGATCCCGGTGCTAAACCATAATTGGCTTAGAAAAGTAGGTTAACGAAATAACGAATACTAGCTAACGAGATCTCGCAAGCTCAGCCTCCCCAAGCTATACCCTGTCTGGAACACACTATTCCTTTTCCAGGTGTTTTGTTTTGGATTGCGAAAGCTCGGAGCCCGATCCCCGATAGCTGATTTAACGAGTAAATACGGTAATGCGGATGCAAGTGTCACAAAGTATTGTCCCTGGACAAAATTAACCGCGGAGTGCACCATGCAACAGGGAAAACTTCAGCCATTTCCAACGGTACTTCCCCACCAACCATACTATTATGAAGCCCCCCGAAAAATTAAAAACCAAAAATGAAAATACATAATAGAATACATAATAGAAATTGATCCAGAGAAATTTCTTCCGGTGGTGTTGGAAGCGCGCGATGATGAGGGGAGCCCAGTTGCTGTGGATCGTTTGTGCGCAGTTAATTTTGCCCAGGGATAATATACCCAAATCATCGGGTATATAAGGGAATCCATGCCAAGGCTAGAATTAAGGGTAGGCCAATTTTCCAAAGCTGCGAACGTATACATTATATCCTATTTACTGTGAAAAGGAGAGAAAGAAAGAAAGAACAAATTAACACCAAGCTAGAACCTGCCACACAAAAACCTGATCCTTTTCCTTCGTCCGTATTAGTGTCGTCCATTTTCCACTGTGGGAGGCATTGGGGTGAGTGGATTGCTGCCCTTGTCGCTCGAGGTCGTTGGCACCGGTATATCCTGGCTGGCAATGGGGGCGCTTCTATTGTGGAGAGGGGTGGCGTGTGGGCGGCAAAAGACGCGAGCTGTAGGGAGGTTTGAGAATCTGGGGTTTTGGGAAGATCTCGTGTTTTTGGATGGGAGTTCGCGTTCGATGGAGTTGAGAGCTGGTGGGTATTGTAGGAAGCTCACGGACCCGCCAGGGTGGAGCTATGGCCCCCGGCTGCATGAGTGCTCGGTTATACCTTTTTCCATCGACCCCCGAGACACTTCTAGTCTGTTCCGGCGATCTCCCCGATCCTTTGCCCAATTGGCAATGGGTTGTTCCAACCCCCCATTTTTCTCCAGACCATTAGCCAACACTCAGTATTTTGTCTGTACTGAGGGGTCTCCTTTTCTCATTCAGATCAGGTTGAGAAGGAAGGGAGTTGGACAAGAAGTATACAATGCAGCAAGTACATGAAGGAAAATAAAGGAATAATAGCTTTAAAAAAATAGAGATTTCGGGAAATAGAGGTGCGTGAGAAAGATTGGGCACTAAATATACTGGAGGAAACACAAGTGTTGGAAAAAGAGAAAATACACAGAGCAGGGCGAGGCGTAATTGTGTCATATGTTAAACCTCAATCCCATCTAATCATCACCTGTATTGCTGTAAGTCTTCTTTCTGGGCTACCGATATGTATATATCCTTCTCCTGGTAGTTACCTGACTCAATGTTCAAGAGCGGCCAGCTCAGTTAGGCTTTTACAGGACCTGGCCTGGCGAGACTACAGATGCCTTCAGGATTCTGAGTGACCAAGGTGATTGCTGGGTATTTTGAAATATTGCAGGAAATTTCTCAAAACTAAGAAGGATTGAGAGTACTTCACCTCATGAGACTTTAAATATTGCAAAAGAACAATTGTAGACCTCAACTTCTTCACGAGCTAATTGATACATTGTAAGGGACATCCGGATTCGGACAACCAATAAAGGCCAAGTCCTCTCCAGGCTTGTGCAATACCAACTGGTGGATGGTAATGCATCTTGGAGGTTCATGCGTCCAAGAGGTCATACCAAAAGCCCAATAATATGATTATAAGATAATCATCCCATAGTGAGCATGAAAGATATTACCGCAACCAAACATGGAACCAGCAGAAGCTATCTTCAGGCATTTGAAAATGTTTGTAGCAGTCTTCAGATATCTGCCGGTATTCTCAGACATCTGCAGACAGCGACAAGTATCTGTAGATATTTTGGATATATGTTGGTATCTTCGGATATCTGCTGGCATGTTTAGAGATCTGTAAATATTTCTGGGGACCCGGCTGTATCAGCTTCCGGCCAAGACACTATTGGCCAATTGGGTAACATACACAGAAATACTAGCAGCTCTCCCTAGCATCCATGAACCCCCAGGAATTCCATAGAGCCCCGCCTACAAAGCGTGCGGCAGCTTCGCCTTGGCATGGCCAGAGCAGATAGTGCATTAAGGGACTATCTACATGCCCAGCCCCTTGAGAACGCTTACTTGGCTGGCTTCCTGACTGGTAAAGCGCGATCAGAAGAAACGGTGCACTCCCTAGGCATTGATAAATCTTGCTACAACCCACCTGATACTTTGTTTCCCATACTTTGTTACTTGCTCAAGGCTAACACCACCTCCGTGGACAATTGAGGGTAGTGGGGAAAGCTAGGCAGAGCCCGAGAAAGCAAGGGACAGAAGCTTTTTCGTAAAGCACCAGAATGATTAGTAGACAACTGTAAACCGAAGTAAGTGGGAGAGGGGAGAAGCCGAGCGGTCTTCAAGGGGGAATTGCTAGTCTTATCAATGTACTATACTATGACTTTGACAAGTGTAGTCTGATCATCCCATCGCGAAATTACATGCGAAGTGTCAGTCTGTATCGCACAGTCCAGATCATATTTCAGCATTATGCATTGAGCCCAGGTATGCCGGTACGATCTCTGCTAATTTTAGGCCTCTCACTAAGGACTATCTATGCATCATTTTGTTACGAAAATCAAACCACTGATGATGAAGTAGGTAGGACGAGCGAAGCTTGCTATTGTGAGAATTCCTGAAACTTAGGAGACAGGGCTCATTTTCCAAGATAAATGTGGCAAATGAAAATTATATTCTTTTCTCCTGCCCCGCCACTCGCTAATCTAACGGTCTAGGGCAGTGTTGAAAGCTGCCAGTTCGGTCAGGCTTGGGGTTTAAGGCGGCCGGCCGGGCCGGACTCTGGGCTACAATCAGGATTCCAAATAGTCCAACCGGTCAAGTCTTGAAGGCAAGGCCAGGCTGGCCAGTCCTGGTTGATGTCGATGACTGGACCCGACTAACTCGGGTGTCCATGTCAGGTTTGCACTAGTCCTAGACTAGTCTTTACAAAAGATGCCATATGTGAGAGGAAATTATGCCGAAAAAAGGGATGCCCCACAGGCAGGCCCTCTGATTTCAATAAAATAAATGCCTGAATAATTGAAATCAATACGGGAAATTCCAATCATATTCCCGACGTTTAAAGTGTGTGGGGTAGGGTGGGCATGTCGTTGCTGCCAGTGTAGAATTTCACGAGGATTGGAACAGCACTCTAAAACCTGCCAAGAGTAGAAGTATAGCTATAGCAGGATACCAAAGCCACCAGCCACCTATAAATAAACAGCCCCACAATCCAAATTGATAGAGCATTCTGGAGGGGGTCGGATATGGTGGGGATGCGATTATGGGATGGATAATTTGTATCGAATACTGGTATTTTGGTATCTGGTCATGTAATATCACTCACTTGGTGCTTGAAAAAAGTTTGATACTCGAGAACCAACTTTCGCCACCCCTAATCTAACTGAGGGACTATCTAAATTCCGAATCTACTGCATCATCCAGACCAGCTAGTCCGGTCCAGTCTTCCGCCGACCATTCGGAAACCCGCCGTCCCGTCCTAGGCAAAAGACGGACGGACTGGACGCTTGGGAACACTGACTATACTACACGATAGTTCTCACAAAACGGAGGGCATATATTAGTCTAGCAAAGAACTGGAAAGAAGGAGAAACATGATAGGCGCAGGTGTAACCAGAACTCCGGAGAGGGAAAATGGTGAACTAAGAAAATGCAAGTAGATAAATAAATACCAGGTATTGTGTAGAAACTAGAAAAGCGCCCTTAATATAGTCTATTTACATATCCATCTCCGGAGGACTTCCCTACATCCATCCCGAGGTGAGGATATGCTAGGTAACAAAGAAGGAAGAATGCGAAAGGGAAAGGCGAAACGGCAAAGCAAGAGAGGGAACAATAAAAGACCGGGAGCGCGTAGAGGATGATTGATAGTGTGGTAGGATAGGGGTCAGTCCCTCTGGCGGGGTACAAGAACACCACAGTCTAGATAGCCGAGTACGTGGTAGCGATGCATTTGGGGATGATGATCCGAACACCAAAATTGCAGCCCCCAATGGCCAACCTGCGATCCGCCAGTAGACCACTACGAGCGACTAAGGCTATCCGACCTCAAGGATTCTGATTCTAAGTGCGCGCGTAGCCGCCCCCCCTCCACCGAGCCCCCCAGGCTGTCACCCACTCCAACGCGCGTTTCAAACGGGGGCGGGGAGATCCGGCCACCGGGTCTGCGACATCGGATTTGACATTACCCCACTCAAGCAGGAGCTCCGCGATTCCAGGGTGCCCATGGGAGCGAGCTAAGGATAATGGGGTTTGGTGAGTGTAATCTAGCGTGTCGGTGCGGATATTCTTGATTTCTAAGAGCATTTTTACTACCCCCTCATGCCCGCGCAAAGCGGCCCATGCCAGTGGCGTTCGGCTAAATCCGTCTGCATAGTTCGGATTAACGTCCTTGCGTTCCAACAGAAACTTCACGATCTCCTCTCTCCCGTTTTGAGCTGCCATTGAAAGTGGTGTCCGCCCGCCGCCGGTGTCTATATGGTCTGGATTGACGTCCTTTCGCTCCAAAAGTAACTTTGCTACCCGCAGATGCCCTAGCGCAGCCGCCCACCCTAGTGCTGTGCGGTTATTATGGGTGTCGGGCTGGTCTGGATTGACGTCTTTTCGCTCCAACAGCATCTTCACGACCGTCTCCTGCCCTCTCTCAGCTGCCCATGTGAGAAGTGTTCCCCCCATCCAACCGGCTGCATTGATGTCCCATCCCTTCATCTCCAATAGAGCAGCAACTACCTCCACGAGCCCGAGGGATGCTACTGCGTGGAGTCCTGCCAACCCCGTACGTCCTTCCTCCCCGTTAAAATCAGAACCCCAGCCTCTCTCGTAATGATAGCGCGAGAATAATAGTTGAGCCGATATATGCTGATCGAATCCCTCGAGGAGAAGACTCAGTGAAAGCCGTTTGACATTTTCTGTCATCCCCCTTCTTGCGTGCTCACCCCAGTATAAAGAAGCATATTCCAGAAAGGGCATTGTTGGGGGGGCCTTGTGGAGGGTTGGCGAAACGCTCCGGACAGATCCAAAATTGAGATGTGTCAAGCAGACCTCGGCAATCGTTGAGTGAGGATTATCGAATAGGATAGGATCATTTGAGAGGTACTCCTGCAGAGTAAAGTGCACCAATCGAATGGTGGACGAAGAAGCCTCAACCGTGACAAGGCCTAAACAAGATGATAGGAGTGTCTTTAGTGCAGGAACGTTTTCAAGATCCAACTCTGTGGACCCCATCTCCACGCCCAAGGCGTAACAGAGCTCCCTCGACCGTAACGGGCGCTGTGAACAAGACACCCACATTAGGACCTTCAGCCCAAGTATTGGCCTATTTCCCTTCTGGGCCTTGAGTCGAGTTAGGGTTTCCGTGTAGGCATCGCTCAGCCCATTCCCTCGTGCCATCTCTTCAAGTTTCTTTCTTCTCTGCCGAATTGTCATCTCCCCTAGAATAGCGTCGATGTTAAGCGAAACAAGGAGGAATCTACACATAATCGTCAGTAAGTATGCATCGTTGATAGGAGGAAAATCGGATTCTCCCACGCACATATCGGACATCTTTTCCAGAAGAGTCCTCTTAATATCCGCCCGTAAATCATGACTCATCGCCTCTGGCTCGTCATCCCTATCTAACCTCATATCCAGATAATTCCTAATATCGTCCGGGTTAGGGCTGATGGGTATCACGACTGCCTTGGCAAAATATCTTCGAATTGCTTCCCTGACATGGGGCCTCCCGGTAAGGAAAATTCTCATCCCGGAGCACTCCTGAAAAATATCTCTTAGCGACTCAAGGAGCTCGGGAAGATTCTTCGGTCTGCATTCGTCTAGTGCGTCGATACAGATGAAAACTTGGGGTAGCGAAGCAACAACGGCCTTCAACATTCTCATCAGATCCTCAAGTCGCGGTCTTCTTCCCCCAATCTGCTTTTTCCCTTCATGAAACGCCTCGCGTACATTCCCCGGGATGTCCCCCATGCCTACCAGCTGCTTCAGAATAACACCGATCATGTTAGTGATCGTCTGCTCCTCCTGAGCCTGGAAGTCGTAATATAAGCATGCAACGGCGATATTATCCTGTTTTGCCCGATCGCACAGCCTGTCGATCACCAAAGAGCTAGTATTTCTCGCCGTTAGTGGTATTCGCTTCTCCCAAGGCACCCCGCCACTCACCTTAGATACGTCTTGCCTACTCCTGGATTCCCGGAGCAAAACAAGACAGCCTGATCGGCTCTACCTTCACTCTCCCTCCATTCCCTCCACTCCCTTGTTTCCAAAAGCCAATCCCCGACACCTTCGAGTCGGTCATTTCTCACGCCCTGATGTCTGTCACTTGGCTCTAGTGGGGAGAGCCAACGCAGAATGTGGGTATCCTCCTCATCGGATTTATAAACGTTAAGGTTGTAACTGCCAATTGTGTTGCCGCAGTTGGTATTGTTGTCGCCGAATTCGATCGATTGTCCATGTGTGGTAAGGGCCATGATGTTCCGTGCAAAAGGTTGGTTGTGGATAGAAATGGTATAGCGCAGCGATATGTTGGCGAAATGGAGTGGTTTACAGCACTTCCTAGGGGCAAAGCTGAAGAAAAGCCGGGCGATGTGACTTCTTTTATAACAATTACCGTCCAATCATTTTCATACCAAGGAAACAACAACACTGTGGAGGCTATGCGAATCGCCACAACCCGGTCCCCCTCACAAACTACCGGGCGGTGCACAGCGCTTAAAGGTGTGTACTATACAGTACGGTAGGGGATGAAAACCAATTTTTTCGAGTGCCAAGTTTCCAGTTGGCCCCTAGTTTTGTACAGCCTCGTTCGCAAAGTTCTCGCCGATCGGTAGGCATCTTAGCAAAAGTCTGGGGACAACTCATGTACCGGTACAAGAATTTGTACTTCAGGTTTTTTGCAGACACTTGTACCAATACATTTGTTACTGCCAATATTTTTCCCTAGTACCTCTTGATCCGTGAGAACTTTGCGAACGAGGCTGTACGTAAAAGGCGTTACACACGCCAAAAAAATTTCGGCTCGGGAGGCTCTGCCTGACCACTTCTCAACTCTGGACAACGCATCTAATTCCGTTGCGACCACGGACCCAGGAATTACAAAGGAGCAAGTGACGCACCCCCCAACACGTGGCATACCGTAGTGGATGAAGCCGAAGTCATAACCGGCTGAATTATCATAGACTACAAGTACTGTATCGTAGCTAAACTCGTGACGGGGGCTATGTCGGTTCGGGGATTATGTCGGGAACGCGGATACGCAGGGGCAGTATACTTCAGTACTCGGTACAGACCTGAATCCCAGAGTGACGTCAAATGTTATTTCTTGTTCCTGTGTCCCGGAACCGACATCCCCGCCGCGAATTTACCCCACGAAAATGCGTTAACCAAAGCAAAAGGGGGGGGCTTGCTCAGAACTTTTTTATCCTTTGTCATCGCGTCCTGCTCATATACACTCTACAGTATTTTTCAGCATTGCACAAAAGTTGATTATATCACTAGTATACAAAGCACAGTGGGAAAGTTTCGTACAAGACAGGGATTATTTCGCTGGTTAACCTAAATTAACTGTGCAAAAACACATTCCTGGGTACTTGTAACTCGCAGCGGGGATTTGCGTTTTTTGCCCTTTGGCCCCTCGTGCTTGCGGCGCCTGGTTGAGAAGGGAGAGAGGGCGCTGCAGTGTTTCCCTGCATGGCGGGCGCCCGGCGTGGCGAGCGCTGGCTTGCGAGATGCTTTGGACTGCGGCGTGGAGGCGTATAGCCCATGCCGAGATGTGGGGGTGCTCGCTTCGTAGGGCAAGATCGTAGTTCCTGGCAGGAGTAGCTTCATCTGGCTTCTTTTCTTTCACCAACATTCCCCGGTGCTGTGAACCAGTCAGGAATCGGGTCTGTTCGTTTTTATAGTGCCCTGTTCGCTTTTATAGTGCCCCGTTTGAAGCCATTTGCTCTATAAAACATTGAACTCGAGCACCGTGTGTAAGCACAGGCCACGGCAGTCGATGATAAAGCCACACAAAATGTTTGTGATATGTATCATAATAATATTATGTATCATATGAAAATCGTCCCTAGATTACCCTAGCCTGTAGTGCCGGACAACCAAAACCTGCCCTTCACCCAAAGTTCTCCGGAAATCTTTGGCATACTGAATTATTAATAACCGAGGAAAAACTTTAAAAATAATTCCTCTGGTAATTTTATAGAGAATACCTTTCCAAAGCCTCTTGTGGCTTTTATCTTATTATCATTTCATTGGTAAGTTCAAACCCAATGATTGGAACCCCGTTGCAGGGGGGCTGTTTAATAAAGATGAGCAACATCCCAATTCCAAGCACAACAACAGCCTCGTCCATGGTCTTATATGAAAATCAAAAATGATGGACTTGTTCTAATTTGTTGTTTAAATAATTTTATCAGAGGAAATTCCCTTATACCTTCTCAATGAGACACTATTCCCAATTTAGAAATTGGATCATGTTGGTCACGAGGGTATTCTAGACCCCATGATTGCCCATCTTTGAATGATGAAGGCTCCAGAACAACACTTATCAAAAATTTAAATCTCTTAAATGATAGATTAGAAGCTAGTGGACAAGGTAATAGAAGCTGATTTTAAAATATATGAAGTTTTGATTGAGTTATGGGGGTTTGAAAAAAGGGCAGTTATTGCTTAATTTCACCCCCCTATGATTTACTGTTAATAGGCAGGTTAACATGCCAAGACCATCGGTAACCTTCTGGTAAGTCTATGATATATTAAATTAACCTAAATTAACCTATAATTAGTAAGCTAAAACCAATGTCGTAGTAGTCCGGTTTAAGGAGTCCCCCACCATATATTTTGGTTGTCCGGCGCCATACCAGGAACCTTTAGCGCCCAGACTCTCCACCCCCATCTAAACTTTGGGCACTCCAAGAATTCTAGAAGCCGGAGTCCAAGTGCCGGGCCCCTACTCGAGTCGTCGCGGGCAAACCATGCGGGTGAGGGAAACTTGTGGGACTACGCATTTCCCCCACCAAATAACGGGGATATTCTGAATGACCATCAACAGCACAAAAGTATTTATAAATCAAGACATTGCATAGCTAGCTTCAATTAACTCTGGGAATTAACTGAAGAAATTTTTAGAAGGTTCTTGTAAAAGGAATTCCTGTCTATAACTGCTGGAGTTGAAATTACATCCAACAACACTGCATAACAGACGCGTTTTTGGTGTATGATATCAATGTGTGAAAACTCCATATTTTGGTGTTGTATTCGGACTTGTCCCACTACTCCCTTCACTCGTGTGGACGTACTGTGAGTCATGCCCCAATCAGCCACTCAACGCCATCTACTCGAGTATTCCGAACCCCACCCACCCCAAGGATTTACCCGGGGGTCACTTCCACTAGAAATCCGAGAAGGGTTCCGGATGCCATTTGCTTGGCGAGTAGTCCTTCCGTGTGCCACAGATCTGGAAATATCGTACAAGTACCATAGAAAAAGTGAAACTTGTACCAAAACACAGAACGGCAAAATATTTACACGCCATTTCCTCTCTTTTTATCCCTCAAACAGGGCGAAGGAATTGAAGAACGTCAAAGGGAAAACAAAGAATTACTTGAACCCTTCGGTTATTTTCCCTTTTATTTTTTAAGGAGAACTGAGCGATAGGCGAAGCTATTAAGCGGTTTTCTCGGGATTCGAGGAGATTGTTTCCGCCGCCGCGCATCAGACATATGGTGTGCGACAAGAAAAGAAAGTAGACGATCGCGCCACAGCTTGCATACGTCAGGAGGGGTGTTGTGGGTTGGGGCGGGGCTGTAAGGGCATTTAAAACGTACTCGACTGCTCCCAATTGCATGACGTTGCAAAAACGACTGCTATTGCATACCACCCAAATCCTGAGGCTCTGGTCGATTTTTTGCACATATGCAAGAGCAGTCGTTTTTACAAACGTCAGGCAAGTACCGGTATGTGTGAGGTGCGATACGGTACGGCACTGGTTATCCTGTCCGTGACCTTATCTGACGACTCGAGGAACTACCGAGGACCCTGTCTGGAAAAGGGGAATCGGTTGGGAGGAGCGGAGGTGAGAGATTGAATGGGTGACTGTGTGTCGGCAAGGATGGAGGTTGTTGCGATGAAGGGGCTCCCCTACACTTGCATGAGTGCGCATGATGGAATTTCCTTTTGGTCAAAAGAGAGGTTTGTCGAGACGTGTAAGTTAACCAGCCCCATACATTGCGCACTCTCTCAGCCGCAGAACCCCGATCAACGAGGACAATCCATCCACTGTGGTTCCGCTTAGCATCTTAGCACAACAAAGCACCCAAGACATACCACTTTTAGGCGAGGGAGGAAAAACCCTTTCAAACAGTAAAAAAATAGTATATAAACAAAAAAAATAGGAATCACATATAAAAATTAATTTCTATTTCTATTTTTATTTTGGTCTCTCCCACCCCTTTTTTATGGGCCAAAGAAAACAGCGATTCTATACAAGCGGTTTCACTTTTTCGGTTGCCTACTTCGTGGTAGTTGGTACTGTGTGGTGCAGTGCAGAGCCGATACTGTATTCGAACACTTGTATCGGAAAGTGTTTACTACGAAGCGCATGGTATCCAAATGGTTTACTCATCCAGAATGCGACCTGGCCAGGAAAATTCTCAAGATTATCCGACTAATTATCGCTTGCGCCCCACTAGTTATGAATGTAGTTCCAGCACCACAGCTCAAGTATTTGATGTATGGACGGACACAAGTGCTCCTGTCTTGGCAATCACGATCCCTCACGATGACCAACCTTGAAATCCTTCTAGGGGTGACGCTTTGGTGATGGGGAATTGTCCCTGCGGTGAAAGCTTGGGAGTAGCAGCCAAGGGGGGTTTTTTTTTTGTGGAGAGAGCAACCCCAATTCGTTCTCCAACGTTGAACAATTTTGTAACTCGCGTGATCCGCTGAAGGGGAGCGCTCTGACACTCGCCTAGAGGACCGCGAAACTATGCGACAAGGAACCCAGGCTAGCGTAGGCGTAGCAGGAAAATTCTGCGCCCCGCAGGCCCCCACTGTCCCCGTTAAACCACAAGCGTCCTCCAGCTAATCACAATTGCGGGTCCGGTGATTCGGGGTGCGGTCGCCTTTCTTGTCATTGGGTCGGGGGACTTGTCTCAAGAATTGTGGTATGCACAAGGTTTTGGGCTGTGCCAAGCTCACTAGTTATTGGCCACTCAGTGCGCGAAATCGTGGGGTGGAACAGGGGAGTAGAGACTGGCCAATCTGTCACCCTTGTGGGTTTCCTTCTAACTAGCTTACTCGCGGTAGGGGTGAAGTATTGGAACAAACTAGGGTCAAGATAGCCAATGCAAAATTTCCTTCATTCAGATCGCCGGATACCTAAGAAGGAAACTAACCGCTCTTTTTTCTGTTCCTCGCACAGACAACTACCCCCCTGTTTGTGTTCTAATACTTTGCCCCTACCGCGAGTACTAGAACCACCGGAGCCATGCAGATCATAAGGGATCACCCACTGCACGATTATTGGTGATGTTTTGTACACTATTCACCTGACGATTGGTTAGCGATTCATAAAAATACTCGCATCACATCTTTGATGTGGTGTGGAGTACAAACCGAAGCTTTCCTCTTTAGCCTGGTTTCTGTTTTAGACGGAGCTGGGATCAAACGTCATGAGTGATATCTTATGATTCCATGCGGGAATCATTATACACCCCCGACCACCGAGACCCCCTCCCTCGCCGGCGCGCCCCCCCAATATTGAGCACCCAGCATGCAGCGCATCTCCAATTCCCAACAGCCTCCAAGTCCCCCATAGTCATACCCTATATAAGTGACAATTACCCTTCTCGCGCACCGTGTTCTACCACTACACAAGCGGACGGCCTTCCACTCTTACTTTAGCAAATTACCCTTGGGGTTCTCTCCTCTCTCTTGACGTCCACCCACTCCACTTGCCAACCTACTTCCATTCACTCGTCCAGCACAACCAGGACCAGCAAGTTTGTCAAAAGCATCAAACTCGTTCGCTAATCATGCCTAGCCATCCCCATGAAGCCCTGCCCGGGTGTTCGATGCCCACTAAGGGTCCCTCCTCCTCTGTCGGTAAAATAATCACCCCACAAGCCCCATCCCGCCTCTATCTTTATCAAGATCAGCCCATCCCCGCCCACCTGCCCGTTGACTTTCAAGGGGAAATCTATGCCTCATGAGACATGAGTACCCCGACTTCGATGAAAATAGGGCTTGGCTCAACCCACTACCACAACCCTAACCCTATAGAAGCACTAGGGGTAAGTGGAGCTGACCATACCGATATAATCAAATTAGCAGAGGGCAACGAGGCGGAGGAAGAGAGGAGGTTGAGGACCATCGAATCCAGCCTGCGTTCCGACAGCATGGAAACAACTGAGGAGGAGCTTGTTGCTCAGAAGGTGGCCATACGGGAAGGGATGAGGGCCGCACAACAGAGCGGTGACCTTGTCGGGGTTAGTGTTCTTTATTCTGTTCTTTATCGGCAGCCGCCTCGGGATTGTGGCTGATCGGGGAGGAATTGACCGTAGTATTATGCTGGCGTTCTCTTGGATGCCGCCATCAGCGCGAATCCGTAAAGACTTCTCAAAAATTCAGTAGGCATCGCACTGAGGTTCCCTATGTTCGATCCCGCTAAGGGGTTCTAGGTTTTGTTGCTTGGACAAAATTAACTGAACACAAAAGATGCAAAGCAACCAAATACTCCCCAGAGCCCTGCACCTCAACCCCAAAACCAAATCATTTCGTCAATTCCTTCTTGTTTAGGATTCTAAGCTTCCTCTTCTGCAGTT
>Ga0307510_10002178_pt1 | contig 22125 bp, 21 predicted proteins | sample 12_EM_MG_FD_207224 | JGI IMG/M metagenome (GOLD analysis project Ga0307510, IMG submission 207224) | Populus trichocarpa ectomycorrhiza microbial communities from riparian zone in the Pacific Northwest, United States - 12_EM | ecosystem: Host-associated > Plants > Roots > Unclassified | place...
CCTTACTCGGGTCAATCTGTCAAATAAATTCTTAGGAAAAAATGGGTCTCCCGCACATGGGATGGTCACGCACGTTGGCAAAGATGAGAAACACTTCAGCTTCGTGTGAGTTCGTGATCCACATTTTTGAACCATTGATTATCCAGTGGTCCCCATCCTTCGTTGCGCGCGTTTGGAGGGCAAATGCGTCAGACCCGGAAGCCGGCTCTGACAAACAAAAGCTGCCGAGCTATAGAGCCGTCAGGCAATGGATGAGGGGGGAGGAGCACACTCAAGTGGTCAACGACGAACCTTCGACTCTGCTAGCTGAGGTAACCACTTCTCCTGTTGTCCCTCTGTACCGTATTTTCGGATGACCGTGTTTACGAGCGTATTGTGCACGTCGCACAAAACAGACACCGATGGGTCGACTCTGGCGAGCTCCTCAATCGCAATTATCGCTGAAGTGAACGAGGACTCTGCACCGCCATGCGCCGCGCTTGTCTCGATACCCATGAGCTATGATGAACGTGAGTTGGGTAGAACGAAGAGAGGCACTGTTGCGCACCCCTTGTTCAAAGAGGCCGTTGATGACGGAGGGATCCATCATTTCGTTCTCATCCATCTCACGGACTTTGGGACCAACGACATCCTGCGCAAAACGCTTCACTATGTGGACTCGTGAGTGCATGGATTGAGTGACAATGGGCCACAGAAGGCATACCAGATTCACGCAGAAGCTCCTCCTCCTCGGTAAAGGTGTGCAGCGAGTTGATTGTGCGCCATGCAGAAGATGTTGAGAAGGCTTTGCTATAAAAGGTCAGCAAAATGACAACCTAGTCTTCTCCGAGCTGCGCACCTGGCAGATAGTTTGGAACGAAGGGAGCGGGTTGCAGTCAAAGTGGTTCGCAACATTGTGGTTACGAGTCAAGGTCCGGAAAGGGAATCACATGCACAATTCTAAATTAGCCGCCCGTTACTCCGAACCGACCGAAATCCAAGCGGCGCGGAATACAAACATCTTTGCACAAGCCTATTTCCTGTAATTCCCCCCAAATTTTGCCAAACCGCCGCCCTAAAAAATAGCTCAACTCCCGGAAAATACTCAACACAGTTTGACCGAATCAGATCCACTGAACTTGTATTTGAAAACAAAAACCTCTAATGAAAGGAATCTCATATAAAAAAAAGAATTTTCAACAAAATCAGGAAATTTTCAGAAACCAAATCAAACAGATTCCTACGCCCCGTCGCCCACAACACAAAAAAGCAGAACGTTGGAGGGCCGCACAATCAGCCCCCTCCACCATAGTAGGAAATTGAAAGTGAGCCAACACAGCCAACCCAACCACTGACTTCAGGGGACGCGGCGGAGCCGCGGAGGACGTTTAAAAGATTGCGTCTACGCGCGCGCCGCGTGTTGCGCTCGAAGGAGCACCGAACACGATACGGTGCGAATCGAAGACGAAGGATTTGGTGGAACATAGGACATGGCCTGTGGAGAAGCGATAAACGGATCCTAAGTTAGTTTAAATTTTTTTTTTTTTACTTTTCGTGCTTTTTTGGTGAAAAAAAGGTAAAATTGGGGAACGCACTTTTCTACTTAGAAATATAAATCTCCCGTACTTTTCCGTGCCTCTATTTCCAGTTAGTTTCAGGCCCGAGCCAATAATGTCATCAACACGGACTTGCGCTGGGGCGATCGACAAGGCTGAAGTGAGAGGTGGTGGTCTTTCCGCTGCCGCATCAGATTCGGCATCGGCACCGAAGTATCACTGGCAAGGGCAAATACGAATACGTACCTAGGCGTAATGCTTCTTAGCCGTGTGTTTCTGGAGTGACTGCATAATACGATAACATGCCCCAGCTGATGATTCAAGTTGTTGTGGTCAGTTAGATCTAGACGGCACAGTACAAGAACTCAGGCAACCTACATGGGCCACCACATCTGTGCCATTCTCGATGAGGATTTAGGCGACCTGGCTCGACACGGAACGGCGTGATATTCACATGTTTTTTATACGACGCCAAATGCCACGGAGTCCCGCCTTTGTCTGAGTTGTTGAATGCCTCAAACTGGACTGAAAAGCTCGCACATGTCGATTTCCTGAAACCGAGCGCAAACGGGCCATCCCATCCTCGTTCTGGACTGCTACGTCTGCCCCACGCTCGACAAGAAACTGTGTGCCTTCCCTATATTCGGTTTGGGAAGCCAAATTCAGATGAGTCGGCCCGCCCTCAGGCTTGGCCTGGGCCATCGGAGCTGGGTCATGTTGAATAGGGAACGGCACAGCTTCGACATGTCCATTTTCTAACGCACAATGCAACGGGGAGCACCCATCGCTTTCCTGGGCTGCTGGATCGACACCATGCGCAGCAAGGAACTGCACAATTTCGACATGTCCGTTTTTCAATGCCAGATGCAAGGGGTTCTGCCCGTCCTTATGCTGGGCTGTCGGATCTGCCCCATGTTGAACAAGGAGCTGCACGATTTCGACATGTCCTTTTTGCGATGCCAAATGCAACGGGGTCCACCCGTCCTTATACTGGGCTGTCGGGTCTGTGCCGTGCTCGACAAAGAACTGCACAACGTTCATATGTCCGCTGAGCGCTGCCCAATGCAATGGCGTCCACCCACGCTTGTCCAGGGCTGTCAGATCTGCGCAGTGCTCGGCAAGAAACCGCACAACTTCGACGTGTCCATTTTCCGCTGCCGAATGCAAAGGTGTCCACCCATCCTTATGAGGGGCCATCAGATCTGCACCATGCTCAACAAGGAACTGCACAATTTCGACATGGCCATTTTGCGACGCCAAGTGCAATGGTGTCCACCCGTCCTCGACCTGGGCTGTTGGATCCACGCCATATTTGACAAGGAACTGCACAATTTCGACATGTCCGTTTTGTGACGCCAAATGCAAAGGGGTACATGCCCCCTTGTCCTGGGCTGTCAGATTTGCACCATGTGCAAAAAGGATCCGCACAAGTTTGATATGTCCCCTGAGCGCTGCCGAATGCAATGGCGTCCACCCACTTTTGGCCTGGGCTGTCGGATCTGCACCGTGCTCAACAAGTAACTGTGCAACTTCGGCGTGTCCATTTCGTGACGCCAAATGCAAAGGGGTCGACCCTCTTTTGTCCTGGGCTGTCGGATCTGCTCTGTGCTCGACGAGGAATCGTGCGACTTCGACACATCCGTTTTGCGATGCAAAATGCAAAGGAGTCCACCCGTCCTTATGCAGGGCCATCGGATCTGCACCGTGCTCAACAAGGAAGCGCACAATCTCGACATGTCCGCTTTGCGATGCCAAATGTAAAGGGGTCTGCCCGCCCTTATGCTGGCCTGTCAGATTGGCACCGTGCTCAACGAAGAACTGCACGACTTCCATATGCCCGCTGAGCGCCGCCCAATGCAATGGGGTCAATCCATGTTTGTCTTGGGCTGTCTGATCCGCTCTATGCTCGACAAGGAGCCGCACAACTTCGACGTGTCCATTTTCTGATGCTGAATGCAAAGGGGTCCACCTGTCCTTATGCTGGGCTGTGAGATTTGCGCCATGCTCAACAAGGAACTGCACAATTTCGACATGTCCGTTTTGCGACGCCAAATGCAATGGGGTCCATCCATCCTTGACCTGTGCTGTCAGATTTGCGCCATGCTCAGCAAGGAACTGCACAATTTCGACATGTCCGTTTTGTGACGCCAAATGCAAAGGGGTACATGCCTCCTTGTCCTGGGCCATCGGATCTGCGCCATGCTCAACAAAGATCTGCACAAGATTTATATGTCCGTTTTGTGCCACCAAATGCAATGGGGTCGACCCTCTTTTGTCCTGGGCTATCAGATCAGCGCTGTGCTCAACCAGGAACCGCACAGCTTCGACATGTCCGTTTTGCGATGCAAAATGCAAAGGGGTCCACCCATCATTGTGCGGAGCTGTCGGATCTGCGCCATGCTCAACAAGGAATTGCACAATATTGACATGTCCATTTTGCGATGCCAAATGCAAAGGGGTCAGTCCACCAGTATGCTGGACTGCCGGACCTGTACCGTGCCCAACAAAGAACTGCACGACTTCTATATGTCCACTGAGCGCCGCCCAATGCAATGGGGTCAATCCACGTTTGTCATGGGCTGTCGGATCTGCGCTATGACCAACAAGGAGCCGCACAACTTCGACATGTCCGTTTTGCGATGCCAGGTGCAAAGGAGTCCGCCAGTCCTTATGCTGGGCTGTCGGATCTGTGCCATGCTCAAGAAGAAACTGCACAATTTGGACATGTCCGTTTTGCGATGACACATGTAAAGGGGTACATTCCTCCTTGTCCTGGACTGTCGGATCTGTGCCATGCTCAACAAGGAACTGGACAATTTCGACATGTCCTTTTTGTGACGCCAAATGCAAAGGGGTCCGCCCGTCCTTGACCTTGGCCATCGGATCCGTGCCGTGCTCAACAAGGAACTGCGTAATTTCGATATGACCACTTTGCGACGACATATGTAAAGGGGTAAATGCCTCCTTATCTTGGACTGTCGGATCTGCGCCATGCTCAACAAAGAGCCGCACAACTTTCATATGTCCGCTGAGCGCTGCCGAATGCAACGGGGTCCACCCACTTTTGGCCTGGGCTGTCGGACCTGCACCATGCTCAACGAGTATCCGCGCAACTTCGAAATGTCCATTTCGTGACGCCAAATACAAAGGTGTCGACCCACTTTTGTCCTGGGCTGTCGGTTTTGCGCCGTGCTCAACAAGGAATTGCACAATTTCGACATGTCCGCTTTGCGATGCCAAATGTAAAGGGGTATGCCCGCCCTTATGCTGCTGGTCTATCGAATCGGCACCATGCCCAACAAAGAACTGCACAACTTTCATATGTCCGCTAAGCGCTGCCCAATGCAATGGTGTCCACCCACGTTTGTCCTGGGCTGTCGGATCTGCGCCGTGTTCAACAAGAAATCGCGCAACTTCGACATGTCCGTTTTCCGACGCTGAATGCAGAGGGGTCCACCTGTCCTCATGCTGGGCCGTCAGATCTGCGCCATGTTCGACTAGGAACTGTACAATTTCGACATGTCCGTTTTGCGACGCCAAATGCAATGGGGTCCATCCGTCCTTGACCTGGGCTGTTGGATCTGCACCATGTCCAACAAGGAACCGTACAATTTCGACATGTCCATTTTGCGATGCCAAATGCAAAGGGGTACACGCCTCCTTATCCTGGACTGTCGGATCTGCGCCATGCTCAACAAAGATCTGCACGAGTTTCGCATGTCCCCTAAGTGCTGCCGAATGCAATGGGGTCCACCCACTTTTGGCCTGGGCTACGGGATTTGCGCTTTGCTCAATAAGACACTGCGCGACTTCGACATGTCCATTTCGTGACGCCAAATGCAAAGGGGTCAACCCAATTTTGTCCTGGGGTGTAGCATCTGCGCACTGCTGAACAAGGAATCGCGCAACTTTGGCATGTCCGTTTTGCGATGCCAAATGCAAAGGTGTCAACCTGCCCTTGTGCTGGGCTGTCGGATCTGCTCCATGCTCAACAAGGAACTGCACAATTTGGACATGTCCGTTTCGTGAGGCCAAATGTAAAGGGGTCCAGCCGTCATTGTCCTGGACTGTCGGATCTGCGCCATGCTCAACAAGGAACTGCACGACCTCCATATATCCGCTAAGCGATGCAAAATTCAAAGGGCAGCGCCCAAGCTTGTCTCGAGCTGTCGGATCCGCGCCGTGCTCGATTAGAAGCTGCGCGACTTCTACATGTCCGCTGCGCGATGCCAAATGATTCCACTGGCTCTTGTCCCCAGCAATTGCGTCCACCTCGGGATTGGGATGAAAGCGTGGTGTTCCTGTATATCCATGGCGCAATGCCGCGTACAACGAAGTGCTACCATGAACTGTCGTATGCATTCCGCGCTCAAGGGGGTCGCGGGTAACTTGAACACTTGCCTCTCGGGAAAACAGATAAGATTGGACGTCGATTTGCAAGGCTCCATTCAACCGTGCCAGCATATTTTCATCCTCATCTTCGGCTCTCGTATCTGCACCACCGTTAAAAACATGTGGATCTTCTACGTCTCGAGGTTTCAGCGCCAAGTGGAGTGGTGTCAACCCGACTATATCTCGGGCTGTTGTAGATGCACCGTGCTCAACAAGGGCGCGCACGACTTCTAAATGTCCCTCTCTTGACGCCGCATGTAACGGAGTCCGGTCCCCATCGTTTTGAGCTGCAACATCCGCATCACCCTCCAAAAGGACGCGGGCGACCTTCTCATGTCCCCCGAGTGACGCCATATACAGGGGAGTCAGATTGTCGAATCCCCGAGAGTCCACATCGTGTGGGTGCTCAACAACGAGTAACTTTACGAAGGCATGTATGCCACAAATGGTAGCATAATGCAGGGGGGTTCCGTTGGGTGGCAATGGCCTTTCGCTTCGTTCGATTAGCTTCCAGGAGGGAAATTCTGTGTTGTGTAGTGAGACCCAGATGGCGAGATGAGGTTTGCTTGAATCAAGCAGGATTTTCATCCCATCTTCTACATTTCGTGACACACCCTCGAACCGGGCATGGTCAGCCCAGTGCAAGGCAGCATACGGAGCGAGAGGAAATTTCTGGAGGGCGTCTTTGGCGAGGTTTTCATCTAGGTGAAGGAGGATTCCGAGGCAGGCTTTTGCAACGAGGGTGTGAGCAGGGGTCATGGATACATGATATCGGGAAATTTCTGGTTGTGCTTCGGCAAGGCGCGAAGAGGTCAAGAATTCCTTGACAGAACAATGCGAAAATTGGATAATTTGGGAACCTCCAATATCGACGACGGCAAGAAAACTGGGGCAAGTAGACTGTACCGCATTGATTGGATCTTCCAGACGCCACCCCTCGTTAAATCTTGGGGTTGACCCCACGTTGAAATCGAATGCGAGTAACTCCGCCAATTCTTCGACACGGAGAGGGCGGGAAGCCACGGCTACAAATTGAAACAGTCGGTGCGCAAGTTCCCAGTCTGCCTTATTGATCTCTCGCAAAGTGCGCTCATACGCTTCATCGAGTGTCTCCGGTAATTCCGCCAGGGCACGCTGGATACGTCCTGGGTGGTAGCCGCGAAGATAGAGCACCTGGAAATACACCCATCGGAACCTACATTACAAGTGTCAGCGAGAGTCTTCATGAAGTTAGCTATCGGTGGCTTACATCCCGTCAGCGTTTCTTGTGAGGACGTCAATAACCATCTCCTTGTCCTGCGCTGTCCACCTTCGGTTCCTTGGGTCCTTCTCGACGACTGACTTGATATAGTACTCGATGTCTTCCATTTGTCCCCTTTCATCGTGTAGACAAATTGACCGGAAAGTTAAGGGTTCGAGAACAGCCTTAACATCGACCTCAGGCCGGCTTGTCACGCATATGCGAAGATTCGGAAGTTGCGATTCGATAAGCTTCTCCACAAGTATCAGGGCCTTCTCGCGATGTGACGGCATAGGGGATGTGTTCGAGCACTCATCCAATGCATCCACGATCAAGAAAATCGGGGCTTGTCCTGGAAGCTTCAGTATGTCCTCCAAACAACGGACAAGGCCATCATCGCTAGGATTTTGTGCACCATAGCGGTGTGTCGAATAGAAATTGGAAAGGATATTGCAGTAGGAGTCGGACTGGTCGCAAAACTGGAATAAGACAGAAGTGAGAAGCCCACGCAAATCTCGTTTTTGATCCTCCTTGAAATCGTGGTAGAAGAATGCTAGGGAAGCGAGCCCACATTTCCTCATGGTCTCGATATTATCTATGATTGCGGAACTAGGCAGCGATATAAGTTCTTGAAACAAAGTACTGGGAGGCTAACGTACCAAATCACACTTTTCCCTGCTCCGGCTAAAAAGGAAAGCCGTCAGCATCGGCGAAGGTGTAGCTCAGGGCAACGACTAACGTTTGCCATGTATCCAGAGAAGAGAACTTGCCCCGGATGATTTCCATTCTGAGAAAGTATTGCCCTGAACAAACCATGTTGCTGTCCCTTCATGGCGTGAATCGTGGGCGATGTTGTGGTTTTTCCAAGGATCAGGGGGGGAAAGCCAATTTCGAATATCTTGCAGTAATTTATCACCTGGCAGGCGATCTCAACATCTTCAGATGGCAATGGAAATATTAAAATATCACTAACGTTTCGATTTATCCATACCGCTCGCCATTTCATGTAGGATTTCTAACGCATAATCAGGTATGGAACTAATGCACTGTTGTCAACAAAACGCACCAAGATTTTCCCGGACGGCATCACCAGATTCTCTGCCATCTGGCGAGAAGGGCACTTAATAGCCAGTGAGAGACGAGTACAGTACGTTTGCTTACTCAGTGTCGCCATGTCTTGCACAAGACCGTAGACAACTTTAAGATTCTCCGCTGCAGTCGTTCGAGTCCCGTCAAGGGTGAGCCGATCGAGCCTCTGTAGGATGCTTGTCTCCTCCAGAGATCCCTTGTACGAATCCCTCTGCGTTGTGTTGAGTTATATAATATGTCAGCGCGAACTGTAGCGCAGGTGGAAAGTCCACACTTCTAGTGGGTTCGGGGTTTAGTCCTAGATCCAAGTGGGCTCGCGATCCCGAGGGAAAGCGAAAGCGCAAGGGGAATAGAGAGAAGAGAGGGGGGGTGCGTGTGTATGTGCGTGTGTGTGTATGAATGCGAGATGGAGAAGTGATGGAGATGGCTCCGCGTGAGCCGTTAGGATAGTACTGAGTGATGGCAGACCGTGATGGGCACTCGTGGCTCCAACGGCACGGCTGACGAATTCGTAACGATCGTAAAGAGGGATTGAGAGGCGCGCGAACTGAAAGAGAAGGAAAATATATCCTTCGCTCCCCTGGCCGAGGCCGGGCGAGGGGGATTATATATGTGACAAGTATGCTATGCACAAGACGAGTCTAGAACGAAAGGACAATAAAGAACGTACCAAGGGGGCCTGACACGGAAAACGGATAGGGGACAGCGACGCGCGCCCGCTGTCCTATGGCGTCTGTCGTATTGGGCGAGGCGCTCATGTGGCGATGGGGAAAGCAGTAGAGACGAGGGCGTTCCGAGGCTGCAGCGCTGCCTATACCATCACCGAGGGCAGTGGTGGCCGAAAGCTTATATAGGAACGATATTGTACTCCTGATTGATCTTGCCATCTCATCTCTTCGTCGAAATTCACCGAAGGTTCTTGCCTGGTCTTGAAGAAGCGTAGTGATTGACTCGACGGAACTTGAATAAGCTTGAATCCCAATGAGGATTCCATTGACGCCATCTGATGTATTTCGAAATGATCCGCTCACCCAAATTATGATTCTTCCCAATGATCATTTCACACCTGTTTTCATCAGAAAAAAACTGGTTTCATTTGATGCTATGTGACTACAGATTGATCTATAGTCCTTTCCCATATCTCCAGGCTCCCCTGGATTGCCCTACTGCGCCCGTCGCGTCCACCACGTCCACTGTGTCTGCTGTGTCCAACGCGTCCGAGTCCGCCCACATGCACTACTCATGCACTGCGTCCAGCATGTCCGCCACGTCCACTGCATCTGCCGCATCTGCCATGTCCGCCACACCCATCGCATCCGCCGCATCCACCGTGTCCACCATGCCCACCGCGCCCACCGCACCAACCTCACATACAGTACGGCGAATGAACAACGTCCTGTTTGAGTACAATGATTCGTGGATGGATACAGCGCGCGGTTGGGTCCACACAATCTGATGCCTGTCTCAGCCCAGGCACGAGTGGCTGCTGCTGTGGCCCCATTGTGGCAGTTGCAGGGTGCTTTATCACAGCAGCTTTCATCGCAAACTTGATCAAGTTGAGAGGAAACGAAGTAAGTGACGTCCTGCCCAAGACCATGTCACACATCAGAACAAGTCGTATAAACTAATAAAAGACTTACCCAAATCCAAACGACGCCAATCCAACCGGCTGAGATCTTCTTGATATAGGTGAGGCCCCAATTGGCGAAACCGGTGATGATAGAAGCTGAACGGTGCTGTGGTGCATGATGGTAGTATGGTCAAAGTTCGAACTAAGGTGTAGACGGAGAGCAAACCGTTAAGTCGAAAGGAGATGAGAAAACGTACGAAAAATGGCCCCAAATACAGTAAAGTCCCTTCTAAAACAGTGATGGAGTCCCAAACTGAGCCTGACCAGTGTGGGGCTGTGAATGGCACAAGTCATGTTGGGCTGTGGCCTGCACAGGGAAATGCGAGTCAGCCGATGAGTTGAGTAATCCGCATGGGTCCAGTGAATGCACTTGACTAACAAGGGAGGCTTGTCTATTCAGGGAAAGGCATCGATCTGATGGCGACAGGGGAGGCGGAGGAATGGAGGCAAGGCATGTGAGGCAAGGAGGACAAAAGTAAGCAAGTTGTGGTGGTTGCAGTCGAGTCACGGCGTATCGAGTTCAACTCAGAATCATACGAGCAATGCGACTGCAATGCGGTACAGAACATAGTCAACTGGCACCCCTCAGAGTCAGTTTTTACCATCCAGATCAGTGTAAGGGGCGCACACGCTGTGGCCTCAGAATCGGCCATTTCCGACCACGTGACGGCTCCCGAGTTGCCCGAGCCCGCCACAACTTGTTCCTTTACTCACGCTTCATCTCCTCGTCTTCTCCCCTCTCGGTTTCCTCGTTCTTCACCCGCGTCGACAACGGATCAGACCCTTCCCCCATGGAGTCAAACCGCACGGCTCACCACGCACCAAGCCCTCTCAGCCGCAGGTACTCGGATCGCCCTTATCGGATCGGCCAACGTCAAGAACCGGAGTCGCTGTCGCTCCATGCTGTATGCGCCTCACAATGCCCTCGCCAACCGCCCCGAGGTCCGGACCCATAAGGAGAATTAGGAAGGATTCAGGATAGTTATAGAATGGCTCGGGTTCCACTGTGCGTTTTTCTCTCTTATTTCGTTTGTCTCCCGCTCTCCATTCTTCGCTTCCCCTTTTAGACTTAGATCTTTCATCGTTACTCGCCGGAACATTCATCATCACCTTCGCGTTCGTACTCGGTGTCGTGCACCTCGCGACCATTCAGTTTATTTTCTCGTTTTTTGGACACTGGTCCATATCGCATACGACGCCGCGCGGTCTGTCGCCGGCAGCATCTCAAACCGTTCGTCTCTTTTCTTCTTCCTTTTTACTCACTTTCGTGCGTAGAATACCTTGTTTCATATCATCTTCCCATTACCTATAAATACCCCGTGTCTGGTCCGTCAATAGGCCAGGCAATAGCGGCCCACTTCCCCCCCGCCTTGTGTGTGCTTTCGACTGTGTGATGACTCGCGTGCCCGCTGTGCCGCGACCGCCTTGCTGATCTCTCATTTCATTCGGTGTCCGCCCTCCCCATCGTCCGTCCTTGTCATCGCTCGTAGCCGCCTTTGCCATCGCTCTCGTCGACGCCGCCTTCGTCTGTCGCGTTGCCACTGCCTTGTCTCGTCGACTTCTCAAGACGCTAGTTAAACTTCGGCGACGACGCATCGACATCAACGCTTCTTCCGTTTTCATTATCCGCGCGTTCTCGCTAGTTCGGGAACGCAGCCTCTTGCTCTATCTCTCACCATCTCATCTGGGGATCTCCCTCGAACTCGACCCGTAGACGCCGATTCTACCTTACATCAGCCCGCGTCGAATTGGGCCACATGGCGTCAATGCATTCCTCGATGCCATTATCGCAATTCCCGAGTTTCTCAGCAAGTGGGTGCTTCGCCAATGATATTTTTGTCTTATTTCGTACTCTTCCAGAGCAGAGCCAACTCGAAAAGTTTCCGGAGGCGAGATGATACTGACTGGTCAGCCATGCTAAAATGGGAGAAACCCGTGATATTGAGAAGGGGAGTTGGTTGGTTATGAGGAGACGATAACGGCGCGGTGAAAACCGTTTCACTAAGCGCGCACGCCTGTATGCTAACTGGTCCGTTGCCCCCGCCCTCCCATCGTCCGAGGCCGCGGACTGAGTGCTAACTTGCCCTATCCCCCCTCTCCGCCAAAAACCTACACAAGGCGACAAATTCCCCCCTCACTTCCACCCCCTCCTCGCGTCTCTGCCCGTTCGTGCCTACGGAACCTGATAGGTGGACTCAGCTTACGTACATAGTACTGTCTTACGATAAATAGAGACAATAAACTGATTTTTTTAAAGCGACGATAACGAGATAGTGAAATGCTGTGGCAGAGGACTTGGGCAAAGGTCAGTGTGTTGGAGTGTCCTTCGCTCCATTATATGGTGGACGCAAAGCGGTTGCCTGAACAGACGGGCGTAAGTTTGAGTCGAGCGCTCACTGAACTGTGTTTGTGGCACGGGTGAGAGTTAAATGAACTCAATCGGCGCACTGGACGTTGTGAGGAAAGTGCGATGTATAGATCGCAGCTGCGATGAAGGTGCAACTTGGAGGTAACAGAAGTAGCATTCGGCCAACGATACGAGGGCAGTGAAATAAAATTAAAAAATTACACGAAACAGCAACCGAAGGCAAAGATACAGTGCTGTATCGACATCAGGAAAAGCCTCCCGTGATAATTACAGATAATCCGCGTTAGCGAGGCTAAGCAAGCTAGGCACACACCAAAATAGGAAGATAGGCGCCAGATACATACTATATTAGGAAGTTTGTGACAGCATTATCGCGGATTATCATGGGAGGTTTTTCCTGATGGACATCACTACATCACACCTGTAATATTGTACGCGCGCACGTTCGGCGTTGCGACGACCTCAATGCTTGGGCGAGGACGACACCAACACGGGCGAGGCTGTGGCCGGGCTGACACCCTAACGACACTTCTGCTAATACTATCTAGTGTTGCCGCGGTCTGGTCTAAAGACTGCGGACCACCTGGACCGGACTGATTTTGGACTGGACCGGACCGCTCAAGCGGTCTGCGGTCCAAAGACTGAAAAAGTATGGACCAGACCATGGACCGAGCCAGACCGTGACTGGCCAGCGCTATTTCCTAAATAGTGTTCATGGGCAGTAGTGCACCGGATGCATGTGTGGTGCGATAACTCATCGATCTCATCACATCACTCACTCTCTCACAAACACCCCCTTCCTTGTTTTTATCCTCATCCTTGTCCATGGATCCCACAAGTTCATCACTGTCCCTCTGCTGTTCTCCACCTATCGCTTTCAAGAATTCCTCCACCTATCCCAAATGGAACTCGGATTTCTTTCGGTCCAGGCTTCCTTAGTGACCCAATCCGTAATTCTGGCTTCTGTGACTGGGCCCACGTTATCTGATCGCCTCTATCACACCTCACAGATGAGCTTGATTATATTTCAGTGACCACTTTGTCCTCTGTTGGACACCAACTCGTCCGCTCAGAAAGCCACTTGCATACTCGGCGTTCAGCATCGTCGTTCGATGGAACCCACCTCACTCTCACCTCTACACATCATATCCGGTCTTCCCGAGGTACCTCACACATGGACCCTTGCAGATCCAGATTCCGTCATGGCCTTTCCCACTCTGAGGGCACTGTCAACCATTGGTGGCAAGCAGAGGTCCTTGGGAGTACCGGAAGTCCTGGTGCTGGTGGTGGTAAGAAGAAGCGTTAGGTGAAGGGCGATACCAAAATTCTCAAGGCCCTCAGCAAGCAGGAAGTTGGAAAGATGCTCTCTAAGGCCCTTAAGGTGAGTCCTCTTTGTTTTTTTGCTTCCCTGGAAGTTCACATATACGTTGCTTTCATTTATCATTTACTCGTGAAGTCGAGATAATAGCCTCAACACTTCAGCCGGCTTCTCCGACCTATTCACCCTCCTCCAATCTGGACGTAAGTTACGTAACCAGTTCAGAGTCATGACGCAGCCTCCCACATCGCACACTGCTGCTGTTTCCATGATCAATAAGGAAATTGGCGCGGCCAGGTGGCTCGTCCAATCCCTCCTTTCGCGTCGCAACGGCATGGCGCCAATCTCCACTCTACTGCCTGAGCTCCTTGCACGCATCTTTCAGTTCCTTATCCTCGGGGACATAGCCTTGTTCAGTGTGCCGGTGATGGGCTGGTTCGAAGCCACGCATGTGTGTCAGCACTGGCGTCAAGTCGCGCTCGATGACTCATCATTGTGGGCTAGGGTCACGGGATTCTCGCCAAGCCCAGAGTGGATCTCGACCCTTGTTCACGCACGTAATGCGCTGCTCGACATCAACCTTGTGGGCATGCTGGACCCCAAGCTACTCTCCAAGTTCCCCCCACACATCCCCCACCCTTGCCAGCTCAGGCTCCGCAACCTGTGTATGCACCATTCTCAACGTGTCAAAGATATTTGCGCGCTGGAAGCCCCTGTGTTGGAACATTTCGAACTTGGGATTTCTACTGTCCATAATTTCTCATTCATCCTTCCTGCTCCTTCCACTCCCCTCACTCCTTCATTGTCTGTAGGCCTCTTGTGTTCCTCGGTTTTATCTGCAACATCCTCTGGTCATCCCACATCAAATGCCACATCTCTCTACCCATATCATGACTTATTCTCTCCTGCCCGCCCATCATCTTTTCTTGGTCCTCCCGGTCTCTCTCCTCCTTCATCGACTACCAACCGTGGTGTCGGACCAGGTGGTAATAGCAGCACACCCGATACACCTGGGAGCACCATCACTTATCACGGTGTCTGTCTCACCACGTGATCTCATGCGGATGTGGAGCGCCGTGCGGCTATCAGACGCACATTGGAGGCAGGCCATTCTTGCAGTGAATCAGCACAGAGTCTCATTGCCGCGCCCCTCAAGAGGCTATGAGTGGGCACCCAAGACCCAACATACCAAGCGTGGGGTGACCACAAGTGCAGCAGGTGTGGGCCATGGATGGCTCATGGTGGTGCCACGGATACTGAAACGGACAGTGGTATTAGCAAAAGTGATTACAAGGTGGGGAGCACCGAACAAAGTCATAACCCTGGCGAGAGCATGCTGTTCCTTTCCAGCAACACCATGTTTTGGCTCATGTATGCTCTGGGTGCGTATATCCTCTATCCTTATGCATGGCTTCAATCTATTAATGTAACTTTTCCTAGCCCTTGTGTCTAGACACCCTATCTATGACCTCATGCGTGACTATCTGACCCTTTCATGGGCTCGCTTTTCAAAGGATGTACAGTCTCAGACACTCCAAATCTTGAAGATTTTGTCGCATCCTACTCCACGTGCCGGTGACCCTATCAAACTCGATGCCTCTGCCACGGCGAAATCTGATGCTGCAAGTGCTGGTGGGCCCGACACGAGCCTCAAGGTGATTGCATGCTTCCCCAGAGGGTTGGACTTCGGGCGCGGGCTTGTTGACATCAATTCTACGATGTGGCCACTATTCAAGGCCCCAAACATTGACAACATTCTGACCGTCTGTGAGGTATGTACAAACATCATATTATTCGATAATGTGCTCATACTCCGAAGGATTGTGCTGGCTCCGACTGGGAGAATTCTGTTCTATTCCCACTATCCTGCCATGCTCGGGGTACGTATCGCTATTAAAACGCGGGTACATATTCCTAACTTTTCTGGATGTTGTAGATCGCGGTGTCAATGATCAAGTACCTTGTTGAACTCTGTGGATGGAATGGTGTTGCATTGCAAGCAGTTCATTCCCGTGATGCCAAGATCTATGTCGACGACCCAGGCCCCTGGATTCTGGGTCTCGCCACGGAAGCCCTGTACAGTGTGCGGGCGCCGCCCGAGGTATGCGTTTGCGATCTGTGAGTTGTTGTCATTGGGTATATTTGCAATGGGTATTAATCATGTCATTTCATAGTGACATCAACTACTTGTGTGTTGGTATTTCTGCTCATGCCTGATCTACGTTAATATGATGGTTATAGGGTCTGCGCTTCTCCGCCACCTGGTGTTGTGTCCATGAAGCAGCAACGTGAGAAGTACCGACAGAGGCTTCTCTCGGCTTTTGGTTCACATTATCATCCTGATCATTCTATTCCAAGGTATGAGTATGATCAACGTGTGTGCCAGCCTTTCTGAGAGCCTTTCCAAGCTGATGCTCGGTTCCCATGCTTTCCGCCGAATGTCTTCATCCCCTTTGCCCCGTACCCCCAAGCTCTCCCCACCACACCCCCGGCTTGCACAAGTTCTCCTGTCGCACCAACGTCTCGACCGCATCTGCAAGCAGCAGCAACCGGCAATCTCTCTCGCCACGCCTACCAGGCGCATCCCACCACTTGGCCACAGACTCAGAAACGATGCTCACAGACGCAGCACTGCCAAGCAGAGGCGGGCAATTCTCACCAACGCACACTTACCTGCCCACGCCGATACCGCCCCATGCGGGCATGCGGGCTCCGCCGTCTCTGAGCACTGTCCACACAAAGCTTGACCAGCCTGCTCGTCATCCACACCTCGTCATCTCCGAATTCGTGTTGTCGCCCCAAACCCATCATCCCACCGCGGTGGCGCCCGCTTCTGAAGGGCTGTTCTCGAGAGCGCTTTGTGCGCTGCAGAACAACACGCCCACGAGCACGACAAACTCGTTCTCGCTGAGCCCGCTTCCAGACGGCCCCCCGCCGACGACGTCGACAACAAGGGGCATGCTGCGGCTCTTCGTCATGATTTGGAGAGTTCGCGGGCTGGGCCATCGGACTCGTTGGCGGCTCCTCTGTTCACCTTCAAGGACACGACCCCCATGTTTGCCGTGGGCTCATCGATGGGGGTGTTTGAGATACACCTGGACGACGTTGGGAAGCTTGGTGTCGATCTTGGGTTTTGGATTGCCGTCATGCTGGCGTATTGCGAGTTCCTGGGGGACAGAGAGGTGAGTTCAGGTCAGTGGTTTATGCACCGTCTCCAGCACTGGTGTATTTTTCTCAGGATATCTGGCGGCGGTCGCTGATTAGGGGGTGATTACAATGTGTTGTCTTGGATGCTGGAAATTTGACGATGCTACTGTCCCCATTTGAGTGGTCATGTTGCATCACTCCTTTACTCACATTTGCACTCCGCAACAGTGCCAAGAAAACGTTGAGCCCACACCTAGCATTGCCCTTGCCCAGGGTTCTAATGCATCAGCGTTTGCAGTTGCAACTTTCTCAGTCGCACCAATGATCCTGATGCTGTCAGTATCCCTGGGCTGGGACAACTGCGGCATCTGTGATCGATGGCATGCCCCCTGGTTTATACCGCACAACATGCGGCAGTCTAGGTGCGTATTTGAATTGTCATTGCTCGCTAGAGGTATATAACGTATTTGTTTCTCCTGCGATGTTACGTTCAAATGATGGAGTTTAGCACGACACGAGGTGATGATCGGCCTTTGGCAGGACATTACAAGGCGGCCTAGGTGTGTATTTAATTTGTTATTCCTCGCTAGAGACATCTGACGTATTTTTTTCTTGTGCAAAGTTACGTTCACCAACTCGCCTGATGTGAAGAACAAGAATCTAGAAACAATTACTTTTCTAGTTTCGACACATAGATCAGGTTGTAGCAAGGATAAAAGAGCATACGTTTACAGATGATAGACTCATCATCATGCCCCCCAAAAAATCTCGAGATGTTCATCTTAACAACGGTGCTCTACAAACCGTCTTTGAAGCCAACCGTATGTCTATCTCTATATTTACCTCTTATCCTTTCATTATTGCTTAATGTCATCATTTAGCTCAACCTGCTAAGAAGAAACCCAAGCAAAGTAGCAAGGTGAAGGGTGCAAATAACGTCCCTTCTGTCCTCAACGACGCTATTTTATCTTTAGACCAGGATGGTAAGGGCTTTTTGTTCTATTTTAATCTTAAACCATTAATCTCTCTCGTAGCTACACCAAAGCGTCGGCGTGGTCGGAAAGCCCAGCAAGCACGCACAGTGGCTTCTGCTGCCACAGCCGCCGACACTGCTACCACTACTGTTGATACCGCTGCCACCACCGCCACCACCACCACTACCATGGCTACCATGGCCGCCACCACTCCTACTGCCACTACTCCTGCTGCCGCCACTCCTGCCGCCACTCCTGCCGCCACCACTCCTGCCACCACTCCTGCCATTACCACCTTCGTCACTCCTACTAGAGGCACCATCACCATGCAAGCTGCTACAGCTATTACTATCACTGGTTTTAACCCCATTGACGACGATGACCCTTTTCTTGTACCTTCATCTATTCACCCATATGAAAGGTCACCCGCCAACCAACCCGATGCCAATATCATATCAGAGGGAAGCACAGTGCACCAGAAGAATTCCAAGGATGCTGCAGAAGATGTGAAGACTTTCTTCCGACATGAGAACGAGCGATGGTACTGTAAATTTTGCAAGTATGTATTTCATTCATCTACAATACCTGCTTTTCTAATATATAGTTCACAGTCTCAATCGGTCCACATCATATAAGGGTACTTGCGGTACCTCTACACTTCGTCGTCATCTCTTCAGTAAGCATAAATCCGAGTGGATTACATCATGTAAGAAAGCCAGTATTGCGATCACCACAACCGACAAAGAGATACGCAAGGCACTTGAAGATTTTGACCATGTGGATGAAGACAATGGGGGGGGGGCTGTACCTTCGCATGCATATACCCCCGAGGCTTTTCTAGACTTGATAGCCAAATGGATTATCGCTGATGACCAGGTTCGTATTTTATTTTATTTTATTTCTTTACTGACATATGCTCGTCACAGTCTCTAAATGTTATTGAAAGTATAAAGTTCCGATCAATTTTCTTGATGTTGCGCCCTGGGCTTCACAACCAAGATATCCCACACCGCACAAAGCTTTGTAGCCATATTATGAATACTTGGGATTTGCATGTGCGGGATCTCAAGAGGAAGATGCGGGTGAGTCATTATACAACTTATCTATGCTGTTCTCTTATCTGGAACTTAGGGAGCACTCGGGAGGATTTCATTTACAGCTGACTGTTGGAGCGATTCCAACCTTATGCCATTCATGGCTATCACAGCACACTGGACCAACCATCATTCTAAGGACACCCAACAAGGGCGGCGGTACATTGTTGGCCTTAACTCGGAACTTATTGCATTTCATTGCGTGCCTTCTCGACATACTGGTGAACATTTAGCAATGGTTTTCATGAGTATGCTTGATCGCTATAAGATTAAAAATGTGCGTTACCTGTCTATATCTTAATCCTAACTAATGTAGATTGTTCTTTAGATTGGGTGGGTAACACTTGACAATGCAAGTAATAACGACACAATGCTTTTATCACTTGAAACTCAACTTATGGCCCATGGTGTTGAATTTTCAAGCCATGAACGACGTATCAGGTATGGTTACTCATGACACCATAACATCTAGGCTATACTGATTGTTATAATATATAATAGGTGTTTTCCGCACATTGTAAATCTTGCAGTTCAGGCGGTACTCAGCTCAATCACAAATATGAGCTATGCAAAAGAGGATGCCAATCATTTTAGCGTATGGCAGTCAACAATGCATGATGTCATTGCTTTACTCCGGACACTTATTAACAAGGTGAATCATTTCTTCATACACTTGTGAGAAATTACTTAAATGTGTAGATCCGTGCATCAAGCATTCGTCGTCTAGAGTTTGAGGAAATACAGAAGACATATATGAAGGACAAACCGGTATTAAAGCTTATTCGTGATGTCCCCACACGTTGGTCTTCCACCCAGCTTATGCTCCTACGTGCAACACAACTTCAACGTGTGCGTTCATAAATTCAATATTTGATTATTATTTTCTAAATATTTTTTGTCAGGCAATTGATATTTTCGTATCAAAAAACTCCGACCTAGTTGACTACAGACTCAACGCAGCAGACTGGGCACAGATTGAATCATATATAAAGATTCTTGAGGTATGTCTCTTATCTGGTTATCTATAAAGTAATATACTGATATGTTAACCTATCCAGATACCTCATGCTTTTCAACACAAGCTTTCGGCTGAGAAGACACCCACACTATATGAAGCCCTTCCATCCTTCCAAAAAATCATTGGAAGATGGGAGGATTGTCAGAATGAGATGCCAGACTATGCACTTCATATTGAAGCTGGTCTCTCAAAGCTTCAGAATTATTTTTCCCTTGCTATGCAGGTCCCAGCATATCAACTTGCAATTTGTTAGTCCTTTCCTCCAGTGCTGAGTAACAGATAATTATTGATAACCTTTATTCATATCTTTTAGTACTCCATCCATCAAGAAGGCTCCTCTGGTTCCAAGAGCACTTCCCTGAGCTGGTCCAGCCTGTCTGTGAAATGTTCCTTGAACATGTAAGCCGCTAAATCCTTTCCTAATACTATGCCAAAGACTGATGTCAAATAGCTCCAGCCATATCAGCCATCTTCAAATCCCCACACACCACGGCCCCAGCGTGTTGTTTATCATGCAAGAGACCCTGAAGCAGAATGGGCTGATTCTGTCTTGGGCACCGATTCATATGATTATAGCATCTCTGGTCACTCTCTCCAAAAAGAGGTGGATGCCTACTTTCTTGACACAGTGACGACATCATATACAAGTGTTATGATGTTCTGGCAGGTATGCATATAACTAACAATTGTTAATTTATCAATGTTCACTTTTTTTGTAGGAGAATCAGTTCCGCTATCCTACAATCTTTATGCTTGCAGTGGATGTCTTGGCCATCCAAGGCTCTTCAGTGCCATGCGAGCGTGTCTTCTCATCAGGAAAGGAAACGATGTCAGCACGCCGCAACTGAATCAAGTATGACCTTATGGAGGCACTTCAGATGCTGAAATTTTCAGTCAACCATAGTGACGGACTTGATTTTACAACAGGATTAGGGCGAAAGGCTGAGTTGCGTGAGTTGGAGAAGGTAGATCAGCTGGACAGTCTTGTTCCAGAGGATCTACAAGCTTTTCGTCACAATCTTGAACTTCTTCTTCAGGAAGATGATTGCTCCTCCATCTCATCAAACGAATCGGACCTTTGATGTATAGATTTTTGTTTGTTGGCCTGTAGTTTCACTTGAAATAATACTATTTTGTTGTAAACTCATGTGTGATAGCACTGATGGGTGACGCGCGTCGCTTTGGTGGGGTTTTCTTGCGTGATATGACTCAACTCACCACACTCATGCCGCTGCTGCCATTGTTTTCTTTGTTCCCTCACCATAGTCCGTCGTCCATTTCTGAAGATTTTGTTGTCCTGGAGGGAGTCCAAGTCATCGTCGGATGTCAAATCTGGTTCACCAGACTTGATTAGTTGATCATCGTTGCCACTTCCATCTGTGCCCGTGTCAGGTGCTAGCAGAGGGAGGGGGCCCAGAGGCTTTCTCCAGGGTCCTTGGGTGTTAAAGGTGCGTTTCCGGTCCCAAGTTTTTCTAATCCTTGGCTGACTTCCCTCACAGTCTTAGATGCTGTGTTGTTGCCGAACCATTCACTGCCACCTCACGACGACACCACCCACCTTCCATGCCATGCCCGATGGTCCTTGTACCACCACCCACCATCCCAACCCTTGTCAACCCTGAACATGAGGCCAAGCAATAGTGGGCATGGGCCCGAGCATGCCTATGGGGCTGGCTTTGGCACTGCAGCATCAAGTTAGCGACTCTCAAGGATGCTGCGGCCAATCAGAACCCCCCACAACCCACCACGTCTACCTCCTAACAAAAGAGTCACAACCCCTTGTAGCCGACCCAGCACCATATGCGAGATGGTCACCCTCCACCTCGGCACTCTTGTCGACCTCTCCATCTCATTCTCTCACAAGATCCGGGCCTTCTACGTTCGTTGCTCATAAGACACCAGAAAGTCGGTCTATGCCATCAGTTTTCCACGCGAAGACTCCTGAGCCTGCAAAGCCCCCCACATCCGGACTCCCAGATCCTGTGCTAGTCTCCGTAGTTGCCAGGAACACAACCTCTCTCTCCCACCTCGCCCACCTCACCCACCGTGAGCCCTTCAAGTACAGCACCAGAAAAGATGAAACATGGTGGGATGGCACCGCTCGTTGTGGTGAATCCAGCCCCACCTCCTCCACATAGCCCTAGATCTCCATTGTTGTCATCCAAGTCATCTCCAACGTTTGCTGCAACGTCAACACCTGCCATCACGCATCTACTGTTGGCAACGGTAGATGAGCCAGCTGGCAACATTCTACCAACGAGCCTCTTCCCCCACATCCGAACACCCCCAAATCGAACTTGTTGCCACAAGGCTATCCATA
>Ga0307510_10002179_pt1 | contig 22125 bp, 32 predicted proteins | sample 12_EM_MG_FD_207224 | JGI IMG/M metagenome (GOLD analysis project Ga0307510, IMG submission 207224) | Populus trichocarpa ectomycorrhiza microbial communities from riparian zone in the Pacific Northwest, United States - 12_EM | ecosystem: Host-associated > Plants > Roots > Unclassified | place...
TTCGTCTCTTCCACCATCATGACATCATCGCACACAGAACTTCCTCAAAAGGTGACTGGGTCTGGCAGCGGGGCAACTCAAACCTGGCGTGCTCGCGACGGCACGATAAGGCAAGGATAAGGTGCGAGTATTTCGCGTTGCGCGCGATTCGGAGAGCAGGGTGCACGACGTGGTCGATTACAACGCTACCATGCTAGGCGAAGGCACGGTTGAGACTAGGGGCGCACAGATTCCCATTCTTCCTGCGCCGCCAAAGTCATACTGAAATATCTTTGGTGCCTCAGGCCTCATGTCTCCAGCTATACCCAAGGCGGAAATAGCGTCGTAAATGCGGCTGGCTCGAGTACGTCCTTTCTTTACACAACCATCCCTCTGGGCCCTCCCGTCGTCGAAGTCGATCATTAATCAACGTCCGCCGATACATTGAAGAACATTACTAACTGTAATGGGGGTTCTCGTCTCAGAACACCCTCTCTTCCCCGCCACCAACCCAACAATCAGGCTAAAAAATGAGGGTTGACGCGACCCGTCTTTGCTTATACATCGTAGATTTGGCCAAGGTATCGCTGCACGTGCTAGACCCTGCCCGATTCGCGCCGTACCTTGCGGTGCACCTGCTCCTGCGGTACGCGCACCCCAGGGCCGCCTTCATGACCGTAGAGCAGCTGCGCTGGGAGCGAATAGAGGCCGCAGTGTCCTGTACTGGTGAGGCGGCGGCGGGACATAAGCACGCGTTCTGGCGTGACGGAGCGGAGAAGCGGTGCGTCGAAATCGAAGTAGCGTGCAAAGGGGGACTAAGATGGCACAGTGACGCGGGTGGCTGATGGACTGCTGGACCCTCTCGGTGCGCGAAATGCGTTTTATTTTTACATCCTTCTGGTGGTTCACACACGCAGCCTCATCGAGTGGATTTACGCTGCGTTGGTTGATGTCATTTTAGGGTGATCAAGTCGACGGGATCGGCATTTGAGAATTTCGTGGGGGGCGAGTACACGACGGTGGTCGAGGTCGATGATCGGATCTTCAACATCTTTGTAGACTTGAGGTACGGATACGGCGAGGTGGCGGTGCGGCCACTGGTAATCGGTATCTCCGGAGTCGAAAGATGGGATGCAAACGTAGTGGCAGGCTGGAAGTAGGCGACAGCAAACGCTGATGGCGTGAAGGCGAAAAATACTCATCGGTCATCGTTACTTCGCATGTATGCTTCCCTCTCTCGTTTCCCAACAGAGGACAACTATGGGTTGCCCGGTGCGGCATCGCACGACTACAAGCTGCCTAAAGGCTTCCCGGAAAGGTCCATAGTTTGAGGGCTGGAGTCCTTCAAAGAACATATTTTGAAGCGCAGGTAGCAACCCTCCAACTCTCCTCTCGGCCTTGACGACCTCTTCCAGAGCAGGCGGGACGCGTAGGGCAAGTTCCTCGGGTATGAAGAGATCCTTCACATCAGTAAACGGGCGAACAAGTCCGAGTCAATGAATGTTCTCCATATCATACTGCCATCGCGACCACTGATATTGTTCCACGAGGATTTGGAGGCATTTAGAAGAGAGTGGGGGGAGGGACGAGCGAAAGACGTTGGACAGGAACGGGGGTCCATATCACTCTCTACACAAGATGCCCAACGAGAGCATTGTATCACCGTCTGTCTCTATTTGCGGGAAAGGTGTGACCCCGGCGGTGTCCTTGGACAAGCACAAATCGACTTTGTCGAGCGACATGAACTTTCTGGGCGACGGATGAGATGCGGAAGCTCTAAAATGTCAAAGGAAGGTTCATTGAAGAATGTTATCTTGACAGAATCGAGTAGAGTGGCGTCAACGTGCGTCACGAGCACCTCCAAGTACACGCTGGCGCCGTGAAACCAAAAATGGGTGAGATTGGCGAGGGTGATGGACGAAGTCGCGGGGGTGGAATCCGAGCCCGAGGGCTTTGAGCTGGGTCAGATAGGACAAGGAGATGGCCATCGTCTCGGGTGAGATGTGGCCCGAATCAGGAATATTACTAATGTCAAGATGGACGAGGTCGCTGGCAGACGAAAGCAGTGTCCGCATTCTCTAGAATGGGAAAGTGACAGTAGACACGGGGCAGATCCACCCAAGGACGAATCGGGAAGAACCGGTGCCATCTCAACGGAGAGATCCGTCAACGCCAGACATGGCTCTTCCATCGCCGCTGCGACTTTCTTCGCTTGAGGTCGATACGATACAGGTCATCCTTGTGCCCGAGAGCAGCCATGACGACGTCCACAGGCACCACGGGAGGTGTTGAATTGACACAACTAGTTATGGCGATGGGCAAGGCGGACCGAATAGCCAGCCTCGCCCTCACACGCAACAAGCAACTATCACTCGCTCATCCCCAAGAGCACGCTTCTCATTCTGTCGATGAATCCAAATCAAATACATGTAGATGAAACCCATTATTGGAGTTGACGAGGCAAACGCGCGGTACCGACGACGGTGAGGGAGAAGTAGATTGTTCCAAGTTCGACAGGCGACGGCACGACCCCACCCAACGACGGCGCACGGGCTGAGCTCAAATGCACGTGAAACACCAGGAGAGAGCACCGGTTACGCGCCGCGATCTCTCGAACCTGCGAAAAACCATAACTAAATCAGACTACCAGCTGCACCAGCATTCGACGAGAGAGAAACGAATGGGGAAACGCGACGCACAGAAATTGAAAAACGCACGTTGAAAATGTCATACGTCCGAAGGGACTACTTGCCAAGACGGGCAGACTGCCCGCTCCCAACGACCTCACGCTGATAGCCCGCCAAGCACGCGAGAGTTAACAGCATCCCACACGTCCCAAGCATGCGGCCTAGCAATGTCGGGGACAGTAGGCGGGAGGCGACATGGACGTGCTTGAGCACCCCACTCGATACGGCCAGGTTGTACCCTATTGGCTGCTGGACCGCTGGATCGCATTGCAGGAAAACAAAACAGCACAGGGAAATCATCAGCTTTTGGGATAGACAGGGGGAAAGATACGTATAGGGAGAGATGATAGGTACAGTCAATCACAAGAGAACCTGGATGTTGCGCGCCGAGCCAGCGTTGGCGATGCGTTCATGACCGGTGATCAGGTAGTGCCGAATGTGGCCTGTTCCCTGTTGTGCATGTTGCGGGCATACTTCGCTTTCTGCAGATGCGAAAAACGGTGAGGTAGCACCTTCGGCAGCAACTGAGAAATAGAACAGAGCGTTGTGAGTTGCGTAACTTTCGAGTTTCTTCCTATTCGTTTAGAAAGAAGGGGGGGGTACAGTATGGTTGGTCATTCATAACCGAAAGGAAAAGAGGGGAGAACTGACGGGTCGGTTGTCCGTGACGACAGGACATGGCCGTCGTCGCGTCGCGCGAAAGTGGTGGCGGAGCGGAGAACGGAAAATGACTGGCGGGCTCTGAACCGTATCGCCGCTGTAACTCCGAACCTGTGCTTTAGTCTGTCGTTTGTCCTCCCTCGTCGTTGTCCCACTATTTATGCTACCCCTCTAACGCCAAGGCCGATAAGTAAGATGGAGAGCAAACAATCTCACCCCGCATTCGCGACACTTCCAAGGCTTACACATCGAGAAAAAGAACACAGCACTTCCATTTCTTGTCTCCACCGCCCTCTTCGTACGTTCGGTCCTCTGCCAGTTCGCTAGTAGACTCTGCTAACAAACACAGGTTCTTTTCCCATCCTTTCCTTAGATCGTGAAATGTATCGTAACAGAACGAAGGCTTGGGGTTTCTTAATGAGTTTGTCTGCAGGGTCTCACGATTTCGGTCAACCAGCCGATGGTTATGTTAGAGCCAGTCATGAGTCACGACACTTCACTTCGTGTACACATGACTTGGGACCTCTTCGTGTCGTATGCACGCGCGTCCCTCTCTTCCCTCAGTCCACTTACGTTACAGTGACTGAGGGTAAGCTACAATATCTCTCCATGCCATTAACATTACTAATGTACTTAGATCATACTTAGGTACACAATATGAGTCCACTTACGTTACAGTGACTGAGGATCATACTTAGGTTTCAACAGGTTATGGGCTTTGTTCTTTGAAACCTACTGACCCTCGTATTCGCTGCGATCTTGGACTCTACTCTTGCACTTGTCTCTGTGCTTCTGTCTCTGTGCTTCCAACGCTCCCAACCCTTTGTCTCAGTCCCACAAAATGTCGTCTGTCCCCTCCCCACCGTCCAATACCGCCGCCCCGACCGGCGGAACCAGTCAACCAGCTACCACCACTGCCCCCACTGCCCCAACTGGTGGAGGCAGTCAGCTGATCCCCAACACTGCTACCCCAGCCAACGGGACGAGTCAACCAAATCCCCAACAGACCCAAATTGGTCAAACGAATTCCAATCTGTCACTGCCGGCTTGGCCGATGGATCTTCCCCTCACTGAAAGGTTTATGAACGATCTGGCCTGGCCGGCAAGTCTGCGACTCGATCTGGAAAAAGCAAACTGGGATGAATGGAGTCATCGCATGCGTAACACTGCGCGACGAAATGGCTTCTGTTACTGGCTGGATGCGACGTTTACTCCACCAGACCTCACCACAGAAGCTGGTTGACATTATACTTGGCAACTAAACGACGATTCTCTCCGTGGATTCATCCTTAACACTATCTCATGTTCTGAATGCAAAGTAATCGAACACCTGCAGACGTCCAATGCCATCTGGGAAGCACTATGCGAGTGTCACGAAAAACGTGGAGTCTGGCACCAACTCATGCTGGTAAAGCAGGTCCTCGAAATGCGGTTCATGATGGGAACTCCGCTTAACGAAACCATTGACAAAATCGACGACATAATTACCCGTGTCTTGAACATGGGTCCCCTCGACTGGCCCACATTCAAAACCTATGCGCTCATCAACGCCCTGGGAGATGAATTCGAATACATGCAGTCACAAATCCACGCGTCGGCAAACGATCCTGGTTTTTCCTCGAATACCATCATCGCACGCATCTTGCAGGAAAGCGACCTCATTAAACGCTGCGTGGAAGGGGGCGAGGGACCTAGCGCATTGATCTCACACACTGGTCGTCGCGAATGTTCACCTCTTATATGCACACACTGCAAACGCACCGGCCACGTAGCCGATTTTTGCATCTCACGCGGTGGCAAATTCGCCGGACACACCTTTGAAGAGGCCCGCAACACTCAACGCGCTGCGCTGGCAAACAACAGAGCACAGAACCATAACGGATCATCATCAACGAATCAGAGGACGCAAAGTCAAAATGGACCATCATCAGTGAACATTGCGACAGCCGAAATAAAAGAAGTCTCAAGGCCATCCTCCCCTGCTCCGTCAACCACACCGTTGGCGACAACATCCGGTACTTTCATGATAAACGGAATCACCTATGGTCCCATCACCTCCACCGACTCTGTGAACATCGCGATGATGCCAATCGTCAATCCTAATTTCCCATTCACCGCTTTTCACGCAGAAGGAAGCCCACCATCTCACACCTCCATCGATTGGGACAAGTTCAGTCACCCCATGAACTGTGACGACGACATACCTTCTGCCTATTTGACTTCCCAACTAAGCGGACAACAACTCTACGACTCACCCTTCATACTCGACTCCGGTGCCTCTTGCCACATATCACCTGAAAGGAGTGACTTTATAACGTTAAACCCAACCGCACCGCACCCCATCACCGGCTTTGGCGGGTCCTGTGTATATGCAACTGGAATCGGCACCATCAAACTCTGTACCAAGTCTGGAAAGAAAATAACCCTTAACCGTGTCCTCTTTGTCCTGAACTCTACTGTGCGCCTGATTTCTGTATTCTCACTCAACAATGACAGACCGAATGCCTGTTACTTCAATGCCGCTTCGTGTTGTGTGTTGGATTCCGGTGGAACGATCATTCTCAAAGGCTGCGCCTGGGTACAACGCCACCTCTATATCCTCGACTGCATCCCTCAAATCATCACACCCACTGCCAGCATAAACCTTGCAAACGCCAAACCCTCTGCCCTATATGTGACAAAGGCACCTGACCTGGAAACATGGCACTGACGCTTGGGCCATTGTTCTAATCGCACTATCATCGATATGGTGTGTCGAGGCGCCGTTGAAGGTATGCCCATCGACCTCTCCTCTGCACCAGCAGCTTGTGACCACTGCATTTTGGGAAAGCAGACGAGATCACATGTGCTGAAAATGCGTGAGGGACGTCGGGCTACCAAGCGGTTGGAGCGGGTCTTTATCGACTTATGCGGGCCAATGCCCTGTGTTTCGAAATATGGTCATCTGTACTCCATGAATGTCATCGATGACTTTAGCAGCTATGTCTGGAGTTTACCCTTAAAAAGTAAGAGCGAAGCCATAAATGTACTTCGCGCATGGCATCGTGTGGTAGAAAACCAAAGTGGCGACAAATTGAAGATCATTGTGACTGACAATGGCGAGCTCATCTCTAAAATGACCACCGCCTGGTGCGCCTTACATGGTATTGACCACCAGCTGACAGCGCCTCATACGTCCGCCCAAAATGGCCAGGCAGAACGACTACATCGAACTGTCCTCGGAAAAGCACGTGCAATGCGACTCTCATGCAATGCCCCCGCCCCACTTTGGGACGAATTCTGCGCGACATCCGCGTACCTCACCAATTTCACGGCCTTGACATCCTTAAATGGGAAAACGCCATACGAATTTTGGTTTGGCCACAAACCCTCTCTTTCCCACCTTCGTGAAATTGGATGTAGGGCATTTGCCCTCATTCAGACCCACAACCCAAAAATTTTCCAATGATCCATGCCATGCATTCTCATTGGCTACACCCCACATGCCAAAGCATACCGCCTATGGGATACGACCACCGGCCGGATTTTCAACTCCTACCACGTCACCTTCATCGAACACCTGCAATCCCAACCCAGTGATCTCCTCCTGGGCACAACAATTAACCTGAATCCAGACGCGCCGCCAAGCTGGGACTCAACGCCCATCCTACGTTTAACACCCCCATCAAGCGTACTGGACCCAGATGACGATATCAATGAATCAATTCCCAATCCCATCCTTCCTTCTTTTCCACCAATCATACCGAACCAAGCCTCCCCATCCCCACACAACTCACAGAATACACCCCCTCCAGTAGTTAGCAGTACGGTACGACCACTTACGATACCATCACAGAATAACAATACCATCACCAACAATACCAATACCACTTCCAATAATACGATACAACCAATTACGATACCGAACGAAAATAACAATACAGTCACCAACAACCACAATAACAACAATAACAACAATAACACCGTCACCAACAATACCAATAATGTACCACCACCCTTACGTCGCTCTGCCCGTCTCTTAGCCCGCCAAGCGAGCAACGCAGAAAATTTACACACAGTTTTCCTTTCCGAATACGTACCTTTCCTTAATACCCACGATGACATATTACCACTTGAATTCATCCCTTCAGATTTCGGATCCATCGATATTTTTATCAGTTCTATCTCAGATGGCTCTGCGGAACCCGATTTTGATACGAACGATGACCCGTCTTGGGTCGCCGCTATGTGCTCCCCTGAGCGGGAGTACTGGATCGCAGGGGCCTGTGACGAACTACACAGCCTCGCCGACCTCCAGGTCTTCACTCTTATTCCCCGCTCTGATGTCCCACACGGTAGACGTCCCTTGAAAGGCAAACTCGTCTGCAAGTGCAAACGAGACGATGCTGGCAACGTCGTACGCTACAAGGTGTGTTACGTTGTGAAAGGCTACACCCAACGCTACGGCGTCGATTACAACAAAACCACTGCCCCCACCGCCCGGATGGAATCATTCCGTACACTCATGCACCTGGCTGCGTCGTTGAACTGGGACATTCAACATATAGACGTCAAGACGGCGTTCCTCCACGGAATACTACCCGACAACGAAACTGCGTACTTAGAACAACCAAAAGGCTTTGAGGAACCTGGCAAAGAGACCTGGGTGATGAAGCTGAGGAAGAGTATCTACGGAATGAAGCAAGCGGGATGCATCTGGAACCAAACATTCCATGACACAGTCACAAGCTTGGGCTTCAAACAGAACAAGAAGGATCCTTGCATATACCGTCGCCAGAGCGCCACAGGTACAGTGATCTTCGGTGTGCACATCGATGACATATACAGCATCGCGAACCCCCCCGAAGAAAACGCACGCTTTAAGGAGGAGCTGCACTCTAAATGGGAGATTTCAGACCTTGGTGACATAAAGTTCACCTTAGGAATCACCATCGAACACAACCGCAATGCTTGTTCAATCAGCCTCAGCCAAACCGCTTTCATCGACAGACTAGTAGCATGCTTCAATCTTTCTGAAGCTTATCCTGTGGATACTCCAATGACGCAAGGCCTGCAAATCCGTTGTCCAGACAAATCAATACCACCTGATCCCATGCTACTTGATTGGATCGAGAAAACGCCATACCGGGAGCTCATTGGAAGCTTAAACTACATTGCTGTTGCCACCTGGCCAGACATCTCTTTTGCTGTGGGCCGTCTTGCTTCTGTCTTGGATTGCTACCATCCCGAACATTGGTCTGCTGGTCTCCGCGTGCTACGCTATTTGAAAGGTACTTGTTCCCTACGCCTTGTTCTTGGAGGTCCGACAACTTCGACATTGTCTGGCTTCTGTGATTCTGACTACGCAAATTGCCAGGATACCAGTCATTCTGTTGGCGGTTATTGCTTTAGTCTAGGCTCTGGCATCGTATCCTGGCATTCGAAGAAACATGACCATGCTGGCGATTCCTCGTGCTACGCAGAATACATCGCTCTGCACACAGGCTCACAAGAAACGATCTTTTTACGAGAGCTACTCCAGAAGCTACGATTCCTCAAATCTGACACCAATAGATGTCCCCCCACGCGACTACACTGCGACAACGATGCAGCCACTCAACTGTCACAGGAAAGTGTTTTTCACTCGAACACAAAACACTTCCATGTCAAGTACCATTCCATATGTGATAACATGCGGGATGGTATTCTACAAGTCGTTCGCATTCCTTCTGTAGACAATCTGTCGGACATCCTGACAAAATCCACAAGCCGCGCTGTCTTCGAACATCTAAGATCCCGCCTTGGACTTCGCGGACCAGATGATGACCCCACGGGATCAGGAGGAGTGATGTAGGGCTTCTTTTTGAATGCCCACTTCGGGTGAGGAGGAGCAGGACACTCGATGCGTTTCGTATACACCTCTATACCTTTACCTTTTCTACCTTTTTTACCTTTTCTGATCGATTACTTTTCGCTTTCTTTTCCTTCTTACACGCGTTCGTGTTAATCACCCTCGAGGACATTTCTACGCTTTACCTTTTCACTTTTCGTTACACTCGTATCGTATCGAGGAGGAGTGTTAGAGCCAGTCATGAGTCACGACACTTCACTTCGTGTACACATGACTTGGGACCTCTTCGTGTTGTATGCACGCGTGTCCCTCTCTTCCCTCAGTCCACTTACGTTACAGTGACTGAGGGTAAGCTACGATATCTCTCCATGCCATTAACATTACTAATGTACTTAGATCATACTTAGGTACACAATATGAGTCCACTTACATTACAGTGACTGAGGATCATACTTAGGTTTCAACAGGTTACACTACTGTCACAAATCTCTCGCAACTCTCCCTGACAGACACTGCCATCGTCTCGAGAGTCCACAATTGGTTGATAGCCAATTGGGGCCGCTTGATGGCGACGCACTTCAGAGCAACACTGCCAGTTCTGGAGATCGGCCCGATGGGCTCCGCAGGGGATGCGTTCCTCCCGCCTTTCCATCATCTGGATCGTCTTCGAATCCGCCACTCTCCCAGTCCACAGCGCCATGATCACCTTCCTGCTCGATTTCTCGTCAAAGAGCACGGGTGCTTGCTTAGCTGCGGCACTTGGCCAAATCAGCGTACGCACTCAGTCTCCTACGCGTTCTCCCTGATTGTGTGCGACATTGAACTACCTATTATGCGGGTACTGTGCCCAAAACTAATCATCGCTCGGGCTGGTTTGAGAGGCTCGAGCAGATCCTCGACATTCACACCCGTCAAGAGGTCCGGTACAAGTCAAAGAGGCAACGGAGATTCGGTTTGATGATTTTGTGCTGGTAGGTCCAGAGGGTCCTTATGATGTGTCCTCGACCTGACTGGTCCGCCCGCAGCCCGATGGTAGTACGTCGTTATTCAAACAGTCAGAGTCGTAGAACGCATTACATTTCTCTTCCCTATGTCAGTTCATCTACGTCTGTCATTTTCATTTAGAGGACTAACAGGGAATTTGACATCATAGGTTCTGTAATGTGAGCTTCAGCATCCACCGTGGAAAACCCTCGCGTTTGGGGATATTGATGAGACCTCGTCGGTTCCCCAAGCATCACACCTCGTATCCTCCCCATTTGTCTCTTTGTCTACTCCTCGGGTCTGTCGTACTCTCACTGTCGATCACCATCACCTCGTGCCTCGCCTCCCGTCCTCCAGTTCCCCTGGTTCTCATCGTCTATGTCCTCCTCGCACGTCAAGAATGTCGTCATCATTGACGCTGCTGCTTCACCTTTCGCTTCTATATGGCACTTCCCATTGTTCCGAGAGCCAGCACCCTTGCCAGCACCAACCAATACGGTCTGACCTTACCTCCATGAGGTGCCTCTGCTTGAACTTGTCTGGGGTAGTCGGACTTCATATGTTCTGCTTCTTCGTTTGTGTCTACTGTAATACCGTACTGTATGTTTAGTATTTGCATCACCTACGGGCATTATGCCCCTTGTGCAGTTTCCTTTTATTCCTCCCGTGTCCTTTTCGCGCTTATAATATGTCGCAAATTTGTTGTGGGTGAAAGGTCCCTCCTTATGTGGATGTCAGGCCTGTGTGTTACCTATTATACTACCAATAACGTAGGAGCGTGTCACAGTGGACAGGATCTCATTTAGGGTGCCTCAGCTCATCGGGGGCACAGCCACAACTTCCAATTTTGGCGCACCAACCACGCCTTCAACTGAAGGCGTTGTAAGCTTGACTCTGCCTGCGCGCTTCTCCCCCTTATACCCATCATCTCTTCTGCCTATGTCCTCGACGGCGAACTCCTCTTCCACCTTTGAATCCATTCTTGATACTGCGTTGTCTGAATATGCCAAACAAACGGGGATTGACCTCGCTACACATCCCTCTGCGCAAATCCTCCAAAATTGCAACTCCGCCGATGCGATCCTCGATCTCCTTGGAGACAAAGCAAAAAAGTTCCAGGCATATCGCGATGGGAATCGCAAGTTGCTCAACTGTCTTAAACCCGTAGTACAAGTCCTTCATGCGGTTTCCGGCATTCTTGGTGAAGCGGCCGCGATGGTGAGCCTACCGAATCAACTCATCATATCTGATCGTATCCTTACTGTTCTATCTAGGTGCCATTCCAGCCGACGAATGCGATCCTTGTCGGCGTTGATGTCCTCCTCACTGTGCGCACAATCTTCCTTGAGCCAAGTATATCCTTGTGACATCTCATATTCCAGGCTGCTATCGGAATCAGTGCAAGTTATGACGCACTGGTTGATCTGCTCGAATGCGTCGCCAATTTCCTCGACCGTTTACGAATTCATACCGTGATCCCATTTTCTCCGTCGATGTCTGGCATAGTCACAAAAATCATGGTGGAGGTCTTGTCCGTGCTTTCCCTAGCAACTAAGCAGATCAAGCAGGGACGACTCAGTACGTTGTTTCATATCATTACATTTGCCTTGTTTGTGACCCCGCCCTAGAAAAGTTTGGGAAGAAACTGTTGGGAGAGAGCGAGATTGAGGATGTTCTCCGTAGACTCGACCGCCTCACGCTCGATGAAGCTCGCATGACTGGAACCGAGACACTTCAAGTCGTACATGGTCTTGTGAGCCACTTGAAGATCGTCATCGGCGGTACGCAGCTTTTCCTCTTCCGGCTTCTGATAGTTCACAGGACTTTTCGGATAGACGGCACGACATCAATGCAAGACATATGGCAGGCTCTCGGTATGCTTGCCATATGATCAATTTTCATGAGACTAACTGTGGATACAAGTCACGATTCAAGAGACGACAAGCCAGACAAACAAGATGAAACGTGAGCGCTTGAGCTTTCACTCCCGCCAATTGTGGCATCATCAGGACTGATTGTGCCTCACAGGTCACCATTTAAAAAAAGACATCCGAAGTTGGCTGTCCCCACCAGATCCGTCCAAGAACCACAACATTGCTCATGGAGCCCAACACGATGGAACCGCCGAATGGTTCACCCAGGGCAGCTCATTCGAGAAGTGGATCACAACAGGATCATTGTTATGGGTACATGGAAAGCGTATGTGTTTTTCATATCCCGGTCCATGGCTATTTTTGATATCTCCTGGCCAAACAAACTTGTAGCAGGATCCGGAAAGACTGTGCTTTGGTATGTGCCAGCGCGAGTCCGTGAATTTGCAGCACTTTTATGTTACCAACTAGCTCGACTATAATTCAACAAATCAAGACGAAATGCGATCGTGGACTAGCTCTGATGGGTTACTATTATTTCGATTTCAAGGATATCACAAAGCAAGGCATCCGCGGCCTCCTCGCCTCGCTCCTTTCCCAGTTCTGTGCCACCTTCGATCCTTGCTATCAAATTCTTTCTGACCTATATTCGGAGAATCAAGAAGGATCCCACCAACCAGACAACAAAACACTCATTGAATCTCTGAAGAAAATTCTCAGATTGCCCGATGCACCGATGAGATGTATCATTATGGACGCGATAGATGAATGTCCCAATACTTCTGGATTTCCAACACCACGTGAAGAAGTTCTCGATTTTTTGGAGGATCTTGTTGGTCTAAGCCTCCCAAATCTACGGATCTGTGCCACAAGTCGACCAGAGATCGACATCCAGACCGTTCTTGAGCCCCTCACATCACTCCACATGTCCCTTCATGACGAAAGTGGACAAAAGCAAGATATTCTTGATTACATTAACAATATCGTTCACTCTGACCGCCGAATGCGAAAATGGAGGCCGGAGGATAAGCAGACGGTCATTGATACGCTCTCGGATAAAGCAGATGGCATGTGAGTAATCACAACCATGACGTCCTGGCATCCTTGCTTACGGAACCTGCAGGTTTCGATGGGTGTATTGCCAACTGGAAACCTTGCGTCGTTGCTTACCAACTGTCATTGGGCCTGCTCTGGATGAGTTGCCCAAATCGCTGGACGAAACATATGAACGGACATTACTCGGCATCGAGGAGGAGAAACGAGAATTCGCCCATAGGTTGTTCCAGTGCCTTACTGTCGCCGTTCGCCCCCTTCGTGTCGATGAACTTGCCGAGGTTCTTGCGATCCGCTTTTACCCCGGACAGCCCCCTCAGTATCATGTGGATTGGAAGTTAGGCGATGCACAAGAAGCCGTGCTATCGACATGTTCCAGTCTGATTTCTGTGGTGAATGTAGATGGATCACCAGTGGTTCAGTTTTCGCATTTTTCGGTCAAAGAATTTTTGACATCGGGCCGACTGGCCAAGTCGACAGAGGAACTTTCCCACTTCAATATTGTTCCCTCCTCTGCACACACCATTCTTGCACAGGCATCCCTCAGCGTCCTCCTCCATCTTGGTGACCACACCAACAGAGATAACATGGAGAACTTTCCGTTTGCGCAATATGCCGCACAGCACTGGGTGGACCACGGCCGGTTCGAGGATGTGTCATCGAAGGTCCAGGACGCAATGGAATGTTTGTTCGATGTGGACAAGCCATCGTTCGCAACTTGGATTTGGATATATGACATTGAGTATCCCTTCCGGCAACCCATGTTCGAGGATCGTCCACCACGACCCGAGGCTGGCGCATTATATTATGCAACACTTTGTGGATTCCGGAACCTCGTTGAACATCTCATCGCCAAATATCCAGGGGAAATCAACGCGAGAGGAGGCCGATATGGTTCGGCAGTGAATGCTGCACTTGCAAAGCGAAACATGGAGATTGCCCTTCTGCTCCTCGGTCAGGATGCGGACGTTAATATCACGGACACGGATGGACGCACTCCATTGTACGTAGCGTCAGAAAGTGGTTGTCGTGATCATGTTGAGTTATTACTCAAACACCACGCGGATATCGACTTGATGGATTGTCTGCTCTCCAAGACTGCATTGCGTGTGGCAGCACAGCTTGGAGAAATCGAGATTACACGGGCATTATTACACCACGGCGCATCCGTAGACCCTCAGGACAACGAAGGCCGGACACCATTGTTCTCAGCATCGCGATATGGACATCTAGATATCGCGCGGTTGTTGGTCCAGAGCGGCGCAGCTGTGGACACCCCATCCAACATAGGCTGGATACCATTGACAGCAGCGTCACGATATGGACACCCAGATGTCGTGTGGTTGTTGATCCAGAGCGGCGCAGCTGTGGACACCCCATCCAACGAAGGCTGGACACCATTGTTTGCAGCATCACGATATGGACACCTAGATGTCGTGCAGTTGTTGATCCGGAGCGGCGCAGCTGTGGACACCCCAGACAACGAAGGCTGGACACCATTGAAAACAGCGTCGCGATATGGACACCTAGATGTTGTACGGTTGTTGATCCAGAGCGGGGCAGCGCTGGACACCCCATCCAACGAAGGCTGGACACCATTGTTCTCAGCGTCGCGATATGGACACCTAGATGTCGTGCGGTTGTTACTCCAGAGCGGGGCAGCTGTGGACACCGCAGACAACGAAGGCTGGACACCATTGTTTGCAGCGTCACGATATGGACACCTAGATGTCGTGCAGTTGTTGATCCGGAGCGGCGCAGCTGTGGACACCCCAGACAACGAAGGCTGGACACCATTGAAAACAGCGTCGCGATATGGACACCTAGATGTTGTACGGTTGTTGATCCAGAGCGGGGCAGCGCTGGACACCCCATCCAACGAAGGCTGGACACCATTGTTCTCAGCGTCGCGATATGGACACCTAGATGTCGTGCGGTTGTTACTCCAGAGCGGGGCAGCTGTGGACACCGCAGACAACGAAGGCTGGACACCATTGTTTGCAGCGTCACGATATGGACACCTAGATGTCGTGCAGTTGTTGATCCGGAGCGGCGCAGCTGTGGACACCCCAGACAACGAAGGCTGGACACCATCGTTTGCAGCGTCACGATATGGACACTTAGATGTCGTGCGGTCGTTGATCCAGAGCGGCGTAGCTGTGGACACCCCATCCAACAAAGGGCGGACACCGTTGTACTCGGCGTCGCAATATGGATACCTAGATATTGTGCGGTTGTTGCTCCAGAGCGGCGCAGCTGTGGACACCCCAGACAACGAAGGCTGGACACCATTGTTTTCAGCGTCACGATATGGACACCTAGATATCGTGCGGTTGTTGATCCAGAGCGGGGCAGCTGTGGACGCCCCATCCATCAAAGGCCGGACGCCATTGATTGTTACGTCCACTTATGGTCATCTCCGTATTGCCCAAATCCTGATCCACCACGGCGCCGCCATAAACGCCCAGTGCACTGGCCTCTCTACTCCTTTACACCATGCATCATCTGAGGGCCATCTCAGCGTCGTGGAGCTACTGATAGAGCACCACGCAGATGTGTACAAGCGGAACGACCACCAGCAGACACCCTTGCACCTGGCCACTTCCAAGGGACGACTTGATATCGCACGTTTACTTCTCAAATCCGGATCAGGCCCCGACTGTCAAGATGATAATGGCTCGATTGCGTTGCACACAGCAGCGCATAATGGCCATCTCGACTTGGTGAAACTGTTGGCCGAGTCCGGAGCGGATGTTAACTTGCGAAATGGTAAAAACCAGGTTCCCTTGGATGTAGCACTTGCAAGCAGGAATCGTGAAGTCACGAGGTACTTGGCGAACCACATGGGTGTCATGGATCCTTGTGATGCCATGGACAACAACCCATTAGACAAGACCCCAGATAACCCTGTTCCTGACGCTACTCTGACATCGATCGACCTTGCCAAGAACATACATCCCCATGGAAGACCCAGCGCGAGTTCGCTGCATGATGCATGTGCGAAGGGGAATGCTGAGGATGTGCGGTCAGTACTTGATCAGGGCGCCGATGTCAATGGACGGAACGCAGACTACGACACTCCATTGTTGGTGGCATCGTTCAACGGAAAGTTGGAGGTGGCGAAAGTATTGATGAAGTACGGTGCGGACGTGAATTGCCGAACGAAGACTGGCTGGACGCCGTTAATGTTCGCATCCCGAGATGGATATCGCGACATTGTGGAGTTGTTATTTGACCACGGCGCTGATGTCAACGCAAAACAACAGAACCTTTGGACTGCGTTGCACCTTGCGTCGAACGGATATCTCGAGATTGTAAAAGTTCTTCTCAATGCAGGTGCGGATAGTCATGCACGGAACATCGACGGTCGTACTCCATCTGGAATAGCGTCAAGAGCAGGAGAAGGAGATATTGTACAGTTACTGTCGGGTGTGAAAGTATAATCGCCAGTGGTATGGATCTTTTTCGTCACCTCCCCCCCCCCTTGATATTAACGCCATATATCTCTACATAGTGACTTCCCGGCAGGTTAAACCAATATGACTGAAATCAACGACGCGAACAGAGCGGTCCCCGGGCCTGCAGTGAAGCTGGATGATCGTGCGGCGGTCATTAACCATGTTCAACGTGTTTGACTGTTATATGGCTCATTCCATGCAGAAGGCTGTAGCTGGTGGAAAGAAGTGTGGCAGGTTGGTGGCTATCGCAGTGCAGTAACATCGAAATAATGTAGGTTCACATAAATACGGAATGCCGCTGAATGGTTGTTAGAAGGGTTGTTAGAAGGTCTAAGCGTCCAAGAGGTGTACAACCTGATGATGGCACAGTTTTCATTTAGTCACACATATAGTTCATGACCATTTCCCAAAGCGATTCATAGTTTCCAGAGCGGTGAAAATAGATGAAGAACAAGCAATGATGCATAATGATGTCTCGTCAGGTGGATTCGTGCCCAGACTGAATGGCTATGCACAGAGCTGGAAATTACGAATAGTTTGAGGGTCCAATATCGTCTAGATCTGATTAGAATTAAAGAAAGGGAGCTTTCATCATTCACGTAAACTCCAGGTTGTCTTGCCCTGCGATGATGCCACCGCGATGTCAGCAGATCAATGGAGCGTGACGGGACTCATGAGTAGAGAACAACAGTCGTTGCAGTGCGGGTATTGCTAAACAGGGGCACCATTATTTCCTCGACGCACCAATCACAAGGACAATGAGCACAGCGCGGAAGTCTGTGGGATTAATCAAGAGCAAGTGAGCGCCAGATATACCATATGGAATAATATGAGGGAAGACGCATGCGGGCAGCATGATGCGGTACAGCAAGCGTTGTAGTGTGGTCAATTTGGCGGAATATTTTCGGCTCTTTGCCGCCATGACAGAAATATGGTTGAACAAATTTACCTCTTAACAACTGAATGGCCTGAGGGGGTGGCCGGTAACAGAGGTCAAAGATGATCTTGGATACAGAAGAGCGTGCTTAGCGTGTTGTCGACGATTATCAACCTTGATGGGACCAACTCGCAGTGGCGGCGGATTGCAACAGATCTGGTGGCGTACTCGTTCCGAGCTCGACAGAACAGCTCGGGGTATGACAACACATGTGCCCAGCTCTACTCTACCTTATACCCACCGAGCGACCTACGCCCCACAACCTTTCCAACTTGCCACAATCCATAACACGATCAGACCAAGCTCGAAGAGACAGAGAGGAAAGACCAGCGTAACGAAAATGAAACGCACTTTCAAACGCTTCGAGAGCGTACACGCCAAGACGGGAATACCCCCTGCTGCGCATGACCTCGTGCCAATAGCCGAGCGAGCATGTGCGCGCCCACAGTGTCCCGTGCATCCCGTACATGGCGCCAAGTGACATCTACGGCTAGAGACGCTTGGCGGGGTAGACACGCTGGAGTACTATGTGCACCATGGCGAGATTGTTCTTGATCAGTCGCTGGTATGCAATATACATGTCACATAAAACAAATTCAAACCAAAACAGCACAAAGAGTCGGTGTGGCGGGTTCAGAAAAACGGATGGAGAATAAAGGGAACGGACAGCCAAGAAGACCAGAGGGTCACGGACTGTATAGGCCCAGTACGCTGTGCACGTATTCGCCAGCGCACATGGCCGCGGGTGAGTCTGCGCCGAGCGCATTCCAGGCCTTTTTCTGTGCGGCCTCTGGTGATGACAATGTTGAAGCGAACCGGTGGGGCGCCCATCGCGTTGAGTCGAGCTGGCAAAGTTGTGGATTACTACCTCTTTTTGTACTTTTCTTGTAAAGCAGAGGATTTCTATAAGCTAGCTCCTTTTGAAGGAAGTTGGCAGGTTGGTGAGTGACGGGGTCGCGGCTGTCGTCTCTATCAGTCAAGGTCGCCGTGCTCAGTGGAGGCAAACGGATGCAAAATTTCCCGCGGGAACGGAGTTCCGCGTCCCGGCTGCGGTATTTGGTTGTCTCAGGTTATCGTTATCATTATCAAGACACTTGAGTGGTGAGAGTGTGTCCGCAATCACAAACACACCATGAGCAAAGCAAGAAAAGGGGTGCAACGCAGTGATTGTAGTCCGCAGCCTTTCGGATCTTTCGCCATTATCACCTACAGAAGTTTTTCAAAGGGGTAACTATTCTAATCGATGAGTCTGGATCGAACCCGGCGTGCTCACGACGGCACGAATCGCACTCTATGACGAGGACAAGGGGAAAATATTTCGCGTTTTGCGCGGTCCGGAGAGCAAGACTCACGATGTGGTCAAGTGCACTAGTCGAGGGCGCGATTGAGACTAGGTGCGCACACATTCCCGTTCTTCCTGTACCTCCAAAGACGTCACGTACCGATATACGTTGGGTGCCTCGTGTCTCTCCAGCCATACGCAAAGGGACAATAGTGTGACTCGACTGCAACCCTTCTTCATATCACCGTCCTTCCCGTATCCAAAGTCGATCTGTTCATCAATATCTGCCAATACACTGAAGAACATTACTCACTGTCAGGGGGTTTCTCGTCCTCTAACACACACACTTCCCCGCCACCAACCCAACAATCAAACTCAAAGGCGCGGCCCTTGCACTGGAGATTTGGCCCGCACGTGGTAGATCCGGCCCGATTGGCACTGCACCTTGCGGTCCACCCACATCTGTGCCATGTTTGTGACCCTAGAGCAGCCGCGCTGCGCGCGAATCGGGACCGCAGCATCCGGCGTTGACAATACAGCGGCGGGACATGAACATGCGCTCTGGCGTGACGGAACTGGGAAGCGGTTCGTCGGGGTCGAAGTAGCGCGCAAGGGAGATGGAGATGCCGCAGTGGTGCGGATAGCTGACCGATTGCGTGACCTTCTCTGTGTGAACAATGTCTTATTTGTACGTCTTTCTGATGGTTCACATACACACACCCTCATCGAATTGATTTACGCCGTGTTAGTCGGTGGCACCTTACAGTACCCCAGTCAGCTGGATCAGCAATTTGAGAATTTTGTGTGGGACGAATACAGGACGCTGGTCGAGGTGGACAATCAGATCTTCGGTGCTTCAGCACTTCCTTGGACATACAGGGAGGCTGTGGTGCGGCCACCGCGGGATGAGGGACGGCTGGATTTGGGGAGCAACACTTTGACAGAAACGGTGCCGAGGAAAGTGCACATGTGGGAGGACGCCAAGGCGGGACACCCGCGACGGATGATCGATGATCGATGAACTGCGGAAGCTCTGAGATGTCCATGGAAGGTTCATCGAAGAATGTTATCCTGACAGAATGGAGTAAAGCGGCGTCAACATGCGCCAAGGGCACCTCCAAGTACACGGGTGAGATTGGGGGTGGGCGATGCACGGAGTCACAAGAGCGGAATCCATGAGCTGGGTCAGAGAAGGCAGGGACATGTAGCCCGAATCTGGAATATTCCAAGGGTCAAGATGGATGAGGTCACTGGCAGACGAAAGTAGTGGCCGTATTACCTGGAATGGGATGGATATCATGGGGCAGATCCACCAAGGAGCGTATCGGGAAGGACTGGCACCATCTGAAGGGACAGATCCGTCAACGCCTTCCATCGCTGCTGCAATCTTTCCCAAAAGCGAAGTTTGGAATCCGCTTTAGGCCGATACGACACATGCGGCCTTGTGCTCGAGGGCCGCCATGATGCTGTCCGCAAGCAGTACGAGAGGTGTTGAGCGAGTTGTGGCGATAGAGACGGCTGACCAAATAGCCTGTCTCGCCCTCACAGGCAACAGACAACCGTCACTCGCTCGTCCTCAAGAGCGCGCTTCTCATTCTGTCGATGAATCCAAACAAATGACTGGAACCTGTTATCAGAGTTGACGAGACAAACGCGCGTTGCCGGCGATGGGGGAGAGCAGATTGTTCCAAAATTCGACAGGCAACGGCACCACCCAACGACACGCCGAGCTCAAATGCACGTTAAACTCCAGGTTATGCGCCGCGATCTCTCAAACATAATTAGGGTCATTCAAAGTTACCATTATTGACCCCATTATTGGTTCCATTATTTTCACCATTATGTTGTTTTTAGAGCCAATTTTTGATTAATGGACTAAATAATGAGAAAATTAATGAGCAAATAATGGTCAACTTTGAAACCCACCCCCCCAGGAAAATCAATAATGGGCTGAATAATGGACTCCCTTTGTCTTGTAGACCCATCGGCATGGTTTCGGCAGCTCTGATTTCTTGAGTCTCCAACCCACCATCACAATGCATTTAGGGCCAGACTTTGTGTGCACTTAGGAAAATAAACCAAAGTAATTGCAATCAACAGTCTCACTTCTGTCAAACAGAGGGCAATTACACAAAGAACATTTAAATCAGTAGATTCCTGCATGCACTCCACAAGAGCAGGAGGCATGATTTATATACATTTGAGTAACTACAGTGATCTACTATAGTAAAGGCAGCGATAGTGTTGGTGTTGTTGGGACGTGATGTTGGTGTCGTCGGGACATGGTGTTGGTGTCACCAGGACGTGATGTTGGTGTCAGCGTTGGCATCATCGGGAGGTGGTGTTGGTGTCAACGCTCAGGCAGTGTCAGCGACTGCGCACGGTATGCCCCACCCCTCCCACCCAACACACCCCTCCTGAATATCCACAAGTCGCTCCCAATGCATGTGCGGGGTACTGTCCTCTCCACCAACAACGGGTAACACAATGTCCCACACTGCCCTTCGCACCCACTGCTTCCACGTGCCACTAATGCTGCTGCACTGCCATCTGATGTTACAATCCACCCCATTTTTCACCTCCCTTGTACCCCTCAGCATCCACCCCGAAACCCCTAGCCAAACCACTATCAGTCCTACTGCCATTGCCACCCAGTAACCCACCCAAAGATGCCACCATACACCCACCTACTCCAGTCCAACCACCAGTCGAACCCCTCGTCCCTATCCCCTGGAACATCCATCACAGAGAGTACTCCTCAATGGAGATGTACCAAGAGCCACAACCAGTAGAGAACCCGCTGGAAGACCCAGACAGTCCCATGGAGGACGCGCCACCTTTAGAGCCAGAACCAGTCATGCACTATGAACCTGATGTCCCCGGAGGCCAGACGCATACCTTATCCCCGGAAGAGTCCCCCATCGAACCATGGCAAGCATACCTCACCCAGCCTAGCAGCCCTGTATCCTGCAAACACTCCTTGTCGCCTACAAGTCCTTCATCAGCACCTATACGCCAACGCACCAGTAGAGAAGGCAGCTACCAGTCAATAACGCCCGCTGCCTCATTGCCTATAGCCAGCACATCGTCCCACAGCCAGAGTAACCAGTCGACCTCTTCAGGAGAGTCCGTAAACAATCCCTCATCCACGCATAGCTCCGCAGAAGACGTGGATAGCGACATGGCCCTTAATTGGGTCGCCATTAAGTCTGACTACCATAAAGGGTAGCTGCTTACTTCAGACGCCCATTAGACCATAATGGGCGCGCAGCAACCAGATCGCCTCGGATCAATCTCAAATCTCGTCATCATGATCGCATCATGACAATACTTCCCTTCTTGAAATGACCCGTCATTACTAGTACCCGGTTAAGGATAGATTAG
>Ga0307510_10002180_pt1 | contig 22119 bp, 20 predicted proteins | sample 12_EM_MG_FD_207224 | JGI IMG/M metagenome (GOLD analysis project Ga0307510, IMG submission 207224) | Populus trichocarpa ectomycorrhiza microbial communities from riparian zone in the Pacific Northwest, United States - 12_EM | ecosystem: Host-associated > Plants > Roots > Unclassified | place...
TAAAAGGTCTGTTCCCCAACATGCGATACGTCCACCATTACGCCCAGTTCATTTAAGTGCCGGACTATTTGTTTGCCGTAATCAGTCAAGCCGAGGTGCTTTAATGAATCACGGTGATGGGTTTCGTCATGCGCAGATGTAGCCCATGAGGTACTGTTGTTCCAGGTAAGGGTAAGATAACGCATCCCGCGTTTTGCCAGGGCATCAATATAATCCATCCTGTCCTCGATCATATGGCCACCCTCTACGCCAATCATCGCGGCAAATTTCTTTTGTGCGACAGCATTTTCTAATTCGGCAGAATTCCTGACTAATACTACCTTATCAGGATTGCGCTTGATCAACGCATCCAGTGAATCTATCTCCCTATTTGCGAATTTAAAGGCTGTTCCTTTGCCATATTCGCCGCCGCACCATATTGAAAAAACCTGAACATCCAAACCGCCTTCCTTTGCGCGCACCAGGTCGAAATTTCCGGTCGATTGAAGTTTGGAAAGATCAAGCCTGGTAATAATTTCATTGGATATCACATCATTGTGGGTATCTACAAGAATGGCTTTCTGATGAATTTCCCGAGGGGTTTGTGCCGATGCTTTTATAAATATCAACAGCAATAAAGGAAGTAACAGTTTTTTCATAGGGTGAAAGGTATGGAAATCGACGTAGAGGCGCAATAGCTTGCGCCCATCATGCTTGTAATAATGGAGATACAACATGCACGTCCCAACAACACATTATCAGCCCATTTGATAGATCATCAGCCCAAAAGCAAAAACTACGAGGCACAAGCCTGAAACGACTAACATTTGGCCCAAAAGAGGGCTTTCTGATTTTATACCGGCTATCATGAGTTCTCTGGTTTCACGCTTTCTTGCTACTCCGAATGCAATAAATAATGAGCCGCCTATGGCAGCAATAACTTCATGGAACATATAATTAACTATTAAATAAAATAGTTAACGCAATAAAGGTAATTTTTGTTTTTATAGAAATATTTTTATTTTAACGCAAAAAGCTTGTAGCTGTTAGAACCTTGATTTACAGGATAAAAAATCTCTTGATTTAACTTAATCAACTCAGCTCAGCCCAATTAACTTAGTCAATTACGTCTGTATAATGCCTACATTAAATGCTTTTTCAATGGGCGCGTGGTTAGCAGCTTCTATACCCATTGATATCACTTTACGGGTTTCCAAGGGGTCGATAATGCCATCCACCCATAGCCTGGCTGCAGCATAATAGGGTGTGGTTTGCGAATTATAACGATCGGTTATTTGTTTCAGTAGTTCTTCTTCTTGTTGCTGGGTGATCTCTTCGCCCCTTGCCTTCATTCCTGATTCCTGTATCTGTAACAGGGTTTTTGCTGCCTGTGAGCCGCCCATTACCGCGATTTTTGCAGATGGCCAGGCGTAGATCAATCTTGGATCATATGCTTTGCCGCACATGGCGTAGTTACCCGCTCCGTAGGAGTTGCCCAGGATGAACGTAAACTTAGGCACTACTGAATTGGCTACGGCATTCACCATTTTGGCACCATCTTTAATAATTCCACCCTGCTCCGATCGGCTGCCCACCATAAAGCCGGTAACATCCTGCAGAAATATCAGTGGTATCTTCTTTTGATTGCAATTCATGATAAAACGGGTAGCTTTATCTGCCGAATCCGAATAGATCACACCACCAAACTGCATCTCACCTTTTTTTGATTTGATAACCTTACGCTGATTAGCTACGATACCTACCGCCCAGCCATCGACGCGGCCTAATCCGCAAATAATGGATTGTCCATACCCTTCCTTATATTCCTCAAATTCAGAATTGTCTAACAGTCTGCCGATAATGTCCCTCATATCATAAGGTTTCTCACGGTTATCGGGTAGGATGCCGTATATTTCTTTCTCATCCAGTTTTGGAACTACGGGCGCTATCCTGTCGAATCCGGCTTTGTCATAATCGCCGACCATGCTCATAATATTCCGGATAGAGTCGAGGCAGGCCTGGTCGTTGGGTTGTTTGTAATCTGTTACCCCTGATATTTCGCAATGCGTAGTAGCTCCCCCCAAAGTTTCATTATCAACATCCTCGCCGATGGCTGATTTCACAAGATATGATCCGGCTAAAAAAACCGAACCTGTTCCATCAACGATCATCGCCTCATCGCTCATAATAGGCAGATAAGCGCCACCTGCCACGCATGAGCCCATAATAGCCGATATTTGGATAATACCAGAACTACTCATGATTGCATTATTGCGGAATATGCGGCCAAAATGTTCTTTATCCGGAAATATCTCATCCTGCAGGGGCAAATATACCCCGGCTGAATCGACCAAATAGATGATAGGTAAACGGTTTTCCATTGATATCTCCTGTGCACGGAGATTTTTCTTGGCAGTGATCGGAAACCAGGCACCCGCTTTTACGGTAGCATCATTTGCAACGATCACGCACTGGCGACCTGAAATATAACCAATCCCGCATACCACACCACCTGATGGACAACCGCCATGCTCAGCGTACATTCCATCTCCGGCAAAAGCACCCATTTCGAGCCAGGGTTTGTCTTTATCAATTAAATAAGATACCCTTTCACGGGCCAGCATCTTCCCTTTTTCTTTTTGCTTAGCCGCTGCTTTCTCACCTCCTCCTTCGTATATTTTTTTCAGCTTTGAACGCAGATCAAATACGTGCTGCTTATTTATATCTTCACTTTTATTGAATTCGATATCCATTCTGTTTAGAGATTAGTTAATTAGAGGTCAGAGATTAGTTAGTGTTAAGGTAAAGGTAATAATTGTAAGGATTATGAAAATTACGTCTTCGTGTTTTAAGACTAATCTCTAGTCACTAATCTCTAATCTTTAATCCCCGGCCTTCTCTTTACCGGAGATATAGATTTTACGATGGTTTCGCTCTTAACCGGCTTTTTAACAGGTTTCATCCTGGATAAGGAATTTTGATAAGCTGCCTCCAGCAATTCTTTCATATACCATTCAGGAAAGTCTTCCTTATCCCTCACCCTGATATACCGGTATTGATTTCCATCGCCCAATAGCATTTTGGCAGGATCTTCTATATCCACGCCCCTGTTAAAACCGAAATTTACATGGTCACTGCAAACGGCTATACTGCAAAACACATCCCCGGCCTTATCAGTAGGCGACCACCCAAAAGCAACTGCATTATAGTTATCATAAATAAGTTCGTTGGTATCCGGGTAGAGGTCCCATACAAATTCACGCAGCCACAAAGCCGCTGCTTTTACCTTATCGGGATAAGGAAGCATAAACTTTACCAGGTCTTGTACTTCTTCCTTAGGCATGTATAGTGAGAATATCTTTTTAAATTTAAACACTTAATTCTCAAAACCTGTAATCCATGCCTGTCAAAATAAAAAGAATATATGAGCCTTACTCAAAAGACGACGGTTACCGTATACTGATTGATCGCTTGTGGCCGCGGGGAATCAAAAAGGAAGGGGCGCATATAGATAAATGGCTAAAGGAAATAGCTCCATCAACCGAATTGCGGAAAGAGTTTAACCATATGGTTGATAAATGGGATAAGTTCAAAATAGCTTACCACACAGAACTAAAAAATTCACCAGCCGTGAGCGAGCTTTTGGACGATATAAAGAAACATGGAACCGTTACGTTGTTGTTTGCGGCCAAAGATGAACAGTATAACCATGCCCTGGTTTTACAACAGTTTATAAAAGAAATGACCTGATAAAAGAGCCGACAACGGGATTCGAACCTGCGACCTACGCGTTACGAGTGCGTTGCTCTACCAGCTGAGCTATGTCGGCTTAATTGTGTGCTGTTAACGACAAACTTAAATAAAAAGTTATTTATTCATAATGAAGGTAAATATAGCAGAAGCTTTAGAACAACTGGATCAGACGCATGGCCAATTATTTGCCAAAGTAATGGAAAATGGCACTATGTCTGTCGAAATATACCGGCCCGTAAAAACCGACCCTCAAACTCCTCATAAACAGGATGAATTGTACGTAGTTATCAACGGCAGCGGTGTATTTTTAAATGGTGAGGAACGCACTACTTTTAAGCAGGGGGATGTGCTATTTGTTAAAGCTGGAATAAAACACCGCTTTGAGAATTTTACAGATGATTTTATGACCTGGGTGATATTTTACGGGCCGGATGGCGGAGAAAAGTAGAGACGCGATGCATCGCCTCTCTCCGATATATTTATGTCAAATTCCTGTCCTGAACCAAACCTCATCCGGTTTGGCGTTGAAGTTTTCCATCAGGTCAACCAATTCTATAGGATCGCCGGATGTGAGTACCAATTTGCGATTAGCCGGTTTTAAAAACTGCTGTTCTACCATCACATCCATCTGCTTCAGCAGGAAATCATAAAAACCATTTATGTTAAGTACGCCGATAGGCTTGTTATGAAGTCCCAATTGCAGCCAGGTCAACACTTCAAAAAATTCCTCAAGTGTGCCAAATCCACCCGGGAGCATAATGATGCCATCGCACAGGTCATTCATCAATTGCTTGCGCTGATGCATGGTTTCTACTATATGTAATTCAGCCAAGCCAGTATGGCCGACTTCCTTATCCATGAGGAATTGAGGGATTATCCCTACTGTCTTACCACCTCTGCTGATCATAGCATCAGCCAATATACCCATCATACCAACCTTTCCGCCGCCAAAAACAAGGCTGATATTCCGGTTCACCATAATTTCAGCCAATTGCTCAGCTGCTTGTTTTAAAACCGAGTCGCCGTTAAAGTTGGCACCGCAAAAAATACAAATTGAAGTCATGTATTGTAACTTTTAAAACTAATTATTAACTGACTAATTCAAAATAGGTTTTTATACAAACCCATTTTGAATTTATTTTTTTATAAAGCTTAAAAGTGGTTTCAGCACAGAGACTACCACAATAATAATTATAGTATATGAAGCAGTACTGTTTGTCTTTCGAGAAATAAGGTTTTGAAAACTCTATATAAGACGGCGTTTTAGTAAGAGGATTTGTTTTTCCAACAGAATCAATATAGTGCTTACTAACAATTTTTATATCATTAAATAAACTGTCTTCCCAAATTTTATAATTATCGGATGCTAATTGACCTTTAATATAATCAATATCTTCATTAGGAATTAAATGCTCTTCGGATATGATTTTTGAATAATACTTTTTGTTAAAAACAACACTATCAATTAAATAAGGCTTTATATTCCTATTTAACTCCGGGAATTGAAAAAAGAAGCCTTTAGCTTCTTTTTTATCAATATCTATTGGTTTGCGACAGGAACAAACAGTTCCTGAAAACATTATCAAAACTACCCAAGAATTTAATTTGAGACTCATTATCCCTTGCTTGTATAATTCGGAGCCTCCTTCGTGATCGTAATATCGTGCGGGTGGCTTTCGCGCATACCAGCAGCGGTGATACGTACAAATTTGGCTTCCTGTAATTGGTCGATCGTGGCGGCACCGCAATAATGCATACCTGCACGCAAACCCCCGATATACTGATAGATCACCTCAGCCAATGTGCCCTTGTAAGGGACACGGCCTACTATGCCTTCGGGAACCAATTTGGTAACTACATCAGTCTCGTCCTGGAAATAGCGGTCCTTTGAACCTTTATCCATCGCTTCAACCGAACCCATGCCGCGATATGATTTGAACTTACGTCCTTCGTATATGATGGTCTCGCCGGGTGACTCTTCAACGCCAGCAAATAATGATCCGGCCATGATTGAACTTGCGCCGGCTGCTATCGCTTTTACAATATCACCGGTTTGTTTGATACCACCGTCGGCTATAACAGGGATACCACGTCCTTTCAAAGCAGTGGCACATTCATAAACTGCAAACAGTTGCGGTACACCCACACCGGCAACAATACGTGTAGTACAGATAGAACCCGGACCAATACCTACTTTAACAGCATCAGCACCAGCATCGGCAAGAGCTATGGCGGCATCGGCTGTGGCTATATTACCGGCTATTACCTGCAGATCAGGGAACATTGCTTTAACAGTTTTCACCATATCGATCACCCCTTTTGAATGACCGTGAGCAGTATCAACCGTAATTACATCTACGCCGGCTTGTACAAGGGCCTTCACCCGTTCAATATTATCGGCAGCAACGCCAACTGCTGCGCCTACACGGAGGCGACCAAATTCGTCCTTGCAAGCGTTTGGAAAATTTTTAAACTTCTGGATATCCTTAAAAGTGATCAGGCCGCGCAAATGTCCATCCTTATCTACTACAGGCAGTTTTTCGATCTTATGATTTTGTAATATTTCCTCAGCCTGAAAAAGTGTTGTGCCTTGTGGTGCGGTGATCAGGTTAACGCTGGTCATTACCTCCCTTACAGGGCGGTTCATATCTTTCTGAAAACGCAGGTCGCGGTTGGTAATGATACCCTTCAGTTTACGGTCACCATTGATTACCGGGATACCGCCGATCCTGTACTCGCGCATGATCTTCACGGCGTCGGCTACAGTTGATACCTCGTGCAGCGTGACAGGGTCCTGTATCATACCGCTTTCAGAGCGTTTTACTTTACGGACTTCATCCGCCTGTGCCTGGATAGGCATATTCTTATGCAGAATACCCATACCACCGGCCTGTGCAATGGCAATAGCCAGCGCTGACTCGGTTACGGTATCCATCGCTGCAGAAAGAACAGGGATATTTAATCTTATCTTTTTGGTAAGCCAGGAACCAGTATCTACATCACGCGGTAGAACTTCTGAATAAGCCGGGAGTAATAAAACATCGTCATAGGTTAAACCTTCGGCGACAAATTTGGAGGGATCTAACTGCATAGCAAATAATTATTTGGAGTTATTATTTGCCGGGCAAAGATGCGTATAAATGTGCAGATGTGCAAATGTGTTGATGTGCAGATTTAAAAAACAATCATTTGATTGCTTTGAATTGACATTGCGTGAATGTGCAAATTTCAAATGTGCGAATGTGCAGATTATTAAAAAGCAGTTCTGATGAAGCTCAAGTTATCTGCACATTTGCATATCCACACATATGCACGTTAATATTTCCCAACTATAACCTTATAAAACTTATCCAGATCAAGGTATTCATTGGCTGTTTGCATGATCTCATTAGCTGTAATGGATTTTATAACTTCAGTATACACGTCATAATACCCGTAATCCAGTCCCGAGAAATAAATATTTTTAAACTTATCGGCGTGCGAAAAAATATTTTCAAGACTGCCTAAAAGTGATCCAAGCAAATAGTTTTTTACCAGTGATAACTCATGTTCAGGTACAAGCTCTGTTTTAAGAATATTAATCTCTTTCTCAATTTCGTTCACTGCGGCCTTGCATACATCGGTACCAACCTCGGTAGCAATAAATAATGCCCCGCCCTTGTTTAACGAGCTGGCACCTGAGCCTATGCCGTAGGTATATCCTTTATCCTCGCGAATATTGGCCATCAGCCTTGATCCAAAATAGCCGCCCAATACTGTATTCGTTACCTGCAGCGCGGGAAAGTCGGGATGGGTACGGTTAATTGATGGCAAGCCCATTCGTATAGCCGATTGCAGCGCATCAGGCTTCTCTACAAAATAAAAACGCTCACTTGCCGGCTGTAGCTCCGGCTGCGTAATATCCGCTTTAACTGAATAATTGGACCAGTTGGTGCCAAATGACTCTTGCAACAAATTGATAGCTGAATCATCTACCTTGCCCGCTACCAGGATAGTGCAATTGGATGGCTGGTACATTTGTTTGAAATGCACCAGCATATCTTCACGGTGCAGTGTTTTATAGTCGTCAAACTCAGCGCCTAAACCATAAATAGTATTGCCATAAATAGCCTTATTGAATTTTCGGCGGGCAACCATGTCATTTTTTTGAAGACTTACCTGTAGTTTTTGCTGCTGATTACGGATAAAAGTCACTAGCTCGCTTTCAGGGAATATAGAGTCTGAAAGCAGGTCCTCTATGACAGGCAACGTCGATGCTAAGTGTTTGTTCAAAGTATACAATACTACCTGCGAGTGGTCGTAACCGTAATCAACCTGTAAAAAAGCTCCGTAAAAATCTATATGGTCAGCAATTTGCGAGGCCGACATTTTAGATGTGCCCTCGGTAAGCATGGTATTTACTGCAACATTCAGCAAAGGCTTAGCCGGATCAAAACGCAGGTTATTAAATATCCATTCAATACGTATCAGGTCCTGATCTGCTGAATTGAAACAAAATATTTTACAGCCGTTATCCAGGCTGATCTGTTCAGGCCTTATTAATTCTATGCTGTCTATCGCCTTAAACTCCGGCGCTATAGTTCTTTCTAATTTCATGTTCCGGTCTCCTAATCAACTTACCTGCTCAATTAACTCTTCTGCCAAATAGATCAACGTGGAAGCATTTTCCTTTCTGAATATCTCCCTGGATTGTTTTTGTATTTGCTCCGCTGTTACTGCAAGGTATTTTTCTGTTTCATGGTTAAACATTGCTGCATCACCCAATAATTCAAACTGGGCAAGGTTCATTGCTTTATCCAGCAACGACATTTCTGAAAAGATCAGGGTTGATTCTGTTTTATTCTTCACCTTGGTCAATTCATCAGCAGGAACCAGTTGCTGTTTCAGTTTTTCCAGTTCCCCCCAAATGGCAGTTTCGGCATCTTCAATACTTACATTTTCCGATGGCTTTCCTTCTATTACAAACATCCCCCGGTCAAAGCTACCCATGTTGTAGGCATGGATTTCGCTAAAAAGCTGCTTTTCCTTAACCAGGTTGCGATACAAACGCGATGAATGTCCGCGTGATAAAATATCTGATATCAGATCGATCTCATAATACCCCTCATCCAGTCTGCCAGGCATATGGAAGGCGATATATACATCATTCAGAGGCACTTTAGCCATAACGGTTTCACGGCGCTCCTCATGCTGAGCAGGTTCCTGCGGGAGATTACGGTAATACTTTTCGCCGGCAGGTATCGGTCCGAACCATTTCTCGGCCATTTGTTTTGCCTGGTCGGTTGTGATGTTACCACCCACCACCATAATGGCATTTTGCGGATTATAATGTTTTTTAAAAAATGCCTTTACATCTTCTATCCGTGCATCCTCTATATGTTTGATGTTTTTACCTATGGTTGCCCATTTGTAAGGGTGCTTTTTATATACCAGCGGTCGTAATTTCAACCAAACATCCCCATATGGCTGGTTCAGATAACGTTGTTTAAACTCCTCTATCACTACATTTCGCTGCACCTCAAGGCTTTTTTCACTAAACGCCAGGCTCAGCATCCGGTCGCTCTCCAGCCAGAAAGCGGTTTCGATATTGGTTGCCGGCAGCGTGATATAGTAGTTGGTTATATCGTTGCTGGTGAAGGCATTATTCTCGCCCCCTACCCGCTGCAGCGGTTCATCATATTGCGGAATATTAACCGAGCCGCCAAACATCAGGTGTTCAAATAAGTGTGCGAAACCCGTTTGACCCGGGTCTTCATCACGCGCCCCAACATCGTAAAGGACGTTAAGAACGGCCATCGGCGTAGTATGGTCTTCGTGAACAATGACGCGCAGGCCATTGTCTAATGTAAAGCGATTGAACTTAACCATCGGATGAAATAAAATGAATCGGACTGCAAATGTAGAATTTTTGACGGAAGTAGCTAAATCTGAGCTTATCAGGTTAAAATAAAAAATATATTTTTAATTAAAATTAATTGGAGAAAATATAAACTAATAGTACATTTACAGTGTCTATCAACATCTGTTTATAACAATTGTTAATAAAGTATTGACAAAAAAATCTACCTTTATAGTAGTAAAAACCTGACCTGTAATGACGCAATCGCAATTAATTCAGCATATGTCTGCTCCGGGAAGTAAAATCACGGTGGCTAAGCTGGGGCGTCAGCTGAAAAGAGAAAATTTCTCCTTGCGAGAATTGGTTGACATGACTTTTCATACTGATAAAGAGATCGCCCTCAAGTCGTCCCGCCTGCTGGAATATGTTATGTTTAAATTTCCTGAAAAATATTACGAGGATATTGAATATTTTATTGATCATATTGAGAATGTAGATTCTCCGACCAGGAAAAAGCCATATGCTAAAATACTGATGCATATCACCTCTCCCGAAGTACCAAAGGAGGTGCGTGATAAGATGAAAGAGATTGAGCTGGAGCGTATAGTTGAATTATGCTTTGAATGGATGATCGATCCTAAAATGCTTGTCAGCGTGCGCTCATCGGCCAGCGAAGCGCTTTTTAATATGCGTCACCGCTACCCGTGGATAGCCGAAGAACTTTCCAGGCAGCTGGAATTTATGACACGTACCGCTACGCCTAACCTGCTGGCTAAGTGTAATTATATCCTGAGCTACCTGCACCCGGAGGATTAGCCGTATCAGGTTTAAAGATGCTTACATCTGATGAACTGATAAAAGAAATAAGTACTACCATGATTAAAACCAAGGTAGTTAAGCTCAGTGCAATTCTACAAAAGCAGCAGTTCGCGATAGCAGATTTGATCAATATTACTTTCCATCCTGATAAAAACATTGCTTTTAGAGGCGCATGGATACTTGAAAATCTTTTTTTGCAGCAACCTGAAAGGTATTTGGATAATCTTGAATACCTGGTTTCACGGGTAAAAGATGTTGATAACCCAAGCTGCAAAAGGCATTATGCCAAAATTGTAATGCATATTACTTCACCCAAAGCTCCCGCAAGCATTCAGCAAAAGTTATCAGAAATTGACCTGGAGCCTGTAGTGGAGCAATTGTTCGACTGGATGATCGATCCAAAGGTATTGATCGCTGTTAAAGTGTTTGCCTCGGAGGCTTTATTTAATATGCGTCGCCGTTATTTGTGGATAACCGAGGAACTGACTAACCAGATCAGATTTCTGATGCGCGATGGTACAGCAGCCATACAATCAAGAGGAAAAAAGCTTCTTAAAGCTCTTGGCCGGACTTAATTACGATTTAAGAATTTAGATTTACGATTTTTTGAAATGAAAGCAACATAAATCTAAAATCGTAAATCTAAATTCTTAAATCCTAAAACGTAGGCTGATCGCTCCGGTGTAAATGGGTACTGACCTGGTTATGATGCAATTTTGCTTCAATTGCCGATGAACTATCATCGGCATAAGTGCCGTAAGCATTTACCAGCACTCCCTTCAGTTTATATTTGGGCGAACTGATACCGTATACTATTGACATATCAGAAGGATTACTTTGCCCCTCAAAACGGTAAAATTCATCTATTTCGAAATCATCGGCTCCCATATGGATATCGTGTTCTTTATCGTCCAGCGTATCGCCTTCAAGACTCAGGTTGGCGGTATATCCTCTTTTATATAGATCATTAGTGGCGTCCACTAAAGTTTCATAGTTTTTCATAGCGATGTTTTTAAACAGGTTTATTATTAAACCTTTAAACAGTCTATGTTGTTTGCTTGAAATATTTTGGTTTGGAGGTATTTTGCGGAGAACTATTAAACCACCGGGGGAAAGCAGGGTCTAAAAACGAGAAAAGCCAGACCTCGCGCCCGGCAGTTCAAATTAATTTAACTACTTTAACTATTATACGCCGCACACCTATCAAAAGTTAGTAATAATAATGTTACAGTACGCCAAACCCTTTGTTCAGATATTTGACCAGTTTAAACAGGCTAATATATAGCTAACTATTCACTGTTAATTTAATACCCCATGAAACAACTCAGCTTTACATTATTGCTGTTTTTTGCCTTAACAGGCATAAGTTTTTCGCAAAACCAGGTGAGGGACGTGTACCCTAACGCTACCATTTCTGTGATTGACTATCAAAACGGGCAGCAATACCTGGCAACTTCAGAGGATGCGATCTTATTTAAAGATGCCTTTATCAATCTTGTTATTAATACCCAATCAGCACGTATGCATAATAGCCGGATGGTTGCCGGGCACAAAACGGTTACTATCGCCCAGGCTGATCCGCAAGCAAACGGAAATGCTTTTCAACTCACGATGCAAACAACCTATTTGGGACAGACAACGGTGATCTATTCATTTCTTTACAACGTCGATCAAAACACCTTATATTATTTTAATCCGCCTGCACGCAACTGGGTGCCTGAGATTGTACAGGGCAATAATGTCATCAACCTGAACAATTGCCTGGCTTATGGTAAATTTAATTTTCCAAATGCCCAGCCCATGGCAAATGCACCTGCGAACGATAACCAGGGTGCGGATGGCCCTTCAGAATATGATAGCCCTGTTGATACTGCGGTATCCGCCGAGGTTGCCCCTCCGCAATTGCCGGAATATCAACAGCCCGAATGCCCGCAGGAAGGTTATTTATGGCAGCCCGGGTATTGGGCATACAGCCCTATGCGGAATGATTATTACTGGGTTCCGGGTGTATGGGTGGCTCCGCCTACTGTAGGTTATTTATGGACGCCTCCTTATTGGGGCTTCTACGGCGGCCGTTATGTTTTTCATATGGGTTACTGGGGAACAAGAGTAGGTTTTTATGGCGGTATTAATTATGGCTACGGCTATGTGGGTGTAGGATTTGTGGGCGGCGAATGGCACGAAAACCGTTTCAGGTATAATACTGCTGTTGTTCGGGTAAATACAGTAGTAGTACATAATACCTATGTAAATACCACCGTAATAAACAGGGCAACTGTTGTAAATAACCGGGTAAGCTTTAACGGGGGTGCCGGAGGCGTTAATGCCCGGCCTAATCAAAATGAAATAGCAGCTATGCGTGAACGCCACGTTATGGCAACCGCGGAACAAAACAGGAACCAGCAGCTGGCCAGGAACGATCATGCACAATTCGCATCAACAAATCATGGCGGGGCGCCTGCCAACCTTGCTGCACCAAGGCCTCCTGACAGAACGGCTTTTAACAATAATGGAGCAAGAAATCCCAATAATGCAGGACAAAGGCCGAACGTGAATAGTAATCCGAGAAATGGTGCGCCGGGCAACATGGGCCAGCATCCGAATGGCAATGGTGCTCCTGGTTCAAATCCAGATGCACAGGGCAATGCGGGTCAGAGGCCAAATGGTAATGGGGGTTCGAATCCTAATGCACAAGGTAATGCAGACCCCAAACCAAATTCTCCTGGGAATGCATCTCCAAGACCAAACGCCCAACAGGGTAACAAACCGGGCGGCGCATATGGAAATACCGGTGGACGCGGGCAACAAAAACATAACAACAGACAGCCCAAACAAAGGAAAGAAGGGAAGGACAACAAAAAACAATAACGTTTAACCATACTAAAAGAGGCTTCTTTGAATATTCAGGGAAGCCTTTTTTGTTGGTTCCGATAAGCATACTTTTGGTTAGTTTTGGCATTATCATAAACACAGGCAGATGGCTGCGATCAGTATAAAAAAAGATTCAATTCAATTTTTGGAAGACCTTTCAAAAAACAATAACCGGGAATGGTTTGGCAAATATAAAGACCGGTATGACGAAGCACGTGACAATATCATTGGTTTTGCTGATGCGTTGATCATTGAAATGAATAAACATGATCACATTGAAACTGCATCAGGGAAAGACTGCTTATTCAGGATTTACAAAGATGTGCGTTTCTCAAAAGATAAAACGCCTTACAATAAGCATTGGAGCGGAATATTAAAGAGAGCCACGAAGAAACTGCGCGGAGGCTACTATTTTCGCATTGAACCGGGTAATTCCCGTTTAGTAGGAGGTTTTTTTGGCCCGGAGCCAAACGATATGAAAAGGATACGGCAGGATATAGATGACAACCACCAGGACTGGAGAAGTTTGCTTGCTGATCCAACTTTGATAAAAACATTTGGAAAGATGGTTGGGGAGCAAATCGTTTCGGCCCCAAGAGGCTACGCAAAGGACCACCCGGCTATTGATCTTTTACGTTATAAGCAATTTATGCTAAGGCACACTTTTACGGACCAGGAAGTATTAGACCCGGACTTTTTATATACGGCGAATGATGTATTCAGAAAAATGAGACCCTTTTTTGATTATATGAGCGAAGTGCTGACGACGGATACTAATGGGATATCGGTGGTGGATTAGGGGCTTGAAAAAACTTGAACAGAAAATGAATTGGCATCGACAATAATTATCAGGAGATTTATAGTATTAAAATCCGGCTTGTATGAAAACGCTATCCTGCTTTGTCTCTGCTATTTTCTTATTAACAGCATTAAATTGCTTTGCTCAAACCACTGAAGAACTTCAAAAGAAATACACCGTCTTCAACAGGACGATTAGCCCCGGAACAGAAGCCGGAAGTATCCATCTGAATGAGGCGGAAGGTGAAGGCCATGCCTGGGTTAACAATACAAAATTCACTAACGGCACCATCGAGGTTGATATTAAGGGAAAAGATAAATTACAGGGTAGTTTTGTCGGGATCGCTTTTCACGGCGTAAACGACTCTACGTTTGAAGTCGTTTATTTCCGTCCGTTTAATTTCCGGGCAACCGACCCCGTAAGAAAATTGCACGCGGTACAATATATTGCCCCGCCTAAATTTGGTTGGGAAAAACTCAGGAACGAATTTCCCGGCAAATATGAACAGCCCATTTCTCCTGCCCCTGACCCCAATGAATGGTTTCATGCGCGTATAACCGTAGATAATAACAATATCAAGGTTTATGTAAACGGAAGCAGCACACCATCATTAGTGGTCGAGCCGCTTGTACATACCAGTGGTACTTTAATCGGTCTTTGGACCGATACAGACGGCGACTGGAGGAATTTGAAGGTAATAAAGGAGAAATAATAATCACTTGAATGGTAGATGTGAAATCACAATTTCTACTTTTTTCTTGTAGGTTTCTTGTATGTGATAATTAAATGCTGCAGCCCATTCATCTGCTCTTTCAACTTTAGGACCTAATGTGATTTTCTCAAGCACGGGTGCTATTTCTATCATCTTGATATACACTCTCGGCGGGCTGGTTTTCTCATCGCTAGCATTCGATTTATCAATTACTTTAGCAATTCCGACTCCTTGAACTACCAACCTAACCTCATATTCATATTGATATTCTGCACTTTTAAATAGATATGCAATATCATTTAGCAATTGCGTTATATTATATTTCTGTTCACTATTTAACTCAGCAATCTTGTCTTTTAGTGATTTTAGAAGCTGATTAAATTTCTGTAAGTCGTCTTTGTTAATATCACCAGGTATAAGAAATTCTTCATTGTCCCAATAGGCAACTTTATAAAAAGTAAACTTGTCTCCACTTTCTGAGATAATACTTTCTTTCTTATCTACAGGATTTAATATTGCTTTAAAACTATTTATAAATTGCTCTCTTTCAATTGTTAAAGCACACCCTTTTGCTTCAATTTGAGCTTCTTTTCCATACATTCTCCAAAGAGTAAGGTTATTGTGTTTATTGTCAGCTACAAAGCTTCCTATAAATGGTTTTTCTATAAAATTTTCTTCAATAGTTCCATCTTTGGTCGATTTAGGGGTTTCAAATGATAAATATTTAAATAACTCCTTACCTTCTGATGTATCATTTAAATAGGCCCCCTCTGATAACCGAAATGGACTGCTCTCCAAGATCATTGCCTTGGCTGCAGAAAGACTTGTATAATGAGTTATACATCGCTCATCAAAAACCAATAGCTGCCTTATTTCTGATATTATTTGCTCGATTTCTTTATACCATTCATTTCTTATATTTGCCCTTAATCTTTCAATTTCTGATAAGGCAATTTTTGTATTATAATCATCAGGATTATTGATTAACTTAATGTAATTCTGATAATCGTCTATTGCCTTTTTATATTCCCCTAACGTACTATAGGTTCGACCTCTATTATAATATGCGAACGGGTAATTTTCATCTAACTGGATAGCCTTGTTATAATCGTCTATTGCTTTTTTATATATCTTTTTATCATGCCAAATTATCCCACGATCATTGTATACATCTATATAATTTTCATCTGACTCAATAGCTTTAGTGAACGCTTCAATCGCTCTATCATTGTCTTTTTTTATGCTCCATACAAGCCCAATATTCCTGTGAGCAGAAGTATAATTTGGATCTAACTGAATAGCTTTAGTATAATCATCAAGCGCTTTGTCGTAATTCTTTTTATTATACCATGTATTGCCGCGACCAACATAAGCAGGTATATAATTTTCATTTAGCTGAATAGCTTTGTCGTAATCCTCAAAGGCTTTTTCATCATCGTGGCCATAATATGAAAACCCCCTAGCGAAAAAAGCCATAGGAAGCATCGGGTCTATATTTATCGCTTTCTGGGCGTATAATGCGCCGTCTTCGGTCTTCCCGAGACCACTAAGTACTCTCGATTTGTAAGCATATAAAACAGCACTATTATATTGTTCCAATACATTATCGGTCAGCAGGAGGTTTATATCTTGATATTTTTTCCCCTTAAGAAGTAACTCGACTTGTTGTAGTAATTCTTTATCAGATTGGCTCATGAATGATAAGTAGGTTTTATCAAAAATAGGATTATATTTAATTATAGCATAGGAATTTATTGATTTGGATAATAAGTATTAAATATTCGTTAACTATGTAGAGTAGAACACAGAAGCCATCCCGTTGTTCGGGATTTGCAATCCCTGGACTAACCGGCAATTAAAATATCAAAGAACAATTCGATTATTTTCTCAAATAATAATATGATGGAATGCCTGAGGGCATAGAGGAGTAAAGGGATACATACAAATTTAAGCATACCAAACAGGATAAGTGGTGACACTGTTTTGTCAGTAGTGTGAACAACTAAGAGGTAAAACAGAAAAGCCACCCATAAGGCGGCTTTTTGATATATAGCTAAATTGTATTATTCTGCGTGTTCCGGTTCATGTGTGTTAAGGAACACAAACTGATTATCAAACATATCCAGCTTGATTTTACTGTCCTTATCTATTTTACCGCTCAGTATCTGTTTTGACAGTTCATTCAGTATCTTTTTCTGGATCACACGTTTTAACGGCCTTGCACCAAACTGCGGGTCGTAACCTAATTGTGCCAGCCAATCCAGTGCTTCTTCGGAAGCTTCGATAGTTACTCCCATTTCAGCTAATGAATCCTGGACATGCTTGAACTGTAGTTTCACAATTTCGCCTATCTCATCGCGGCTAAGCGGGGTGAACATGATGATCTCATCAATACGGTTCAAAAATTCCGGACGGATGGTTTGCCTTAACAGTTCGAATAACTGGTTCTTGGTTTTGGCAATCACCTCATCCTTATCACTATCCTCAAAATCCTGGAAGTTTTCCTGTATCAGGCTTGAACCGATGTTGGAGGTCATGATGATGATAGTATTCTTAAAGTTTACTACACGACCTTTATTATCGGTCAGGCGGCCATCGTCCAGTACCTGTAACAGGATATTAAATACATCCGGATGCGCTTTTTCTATCTCGTCCAGCAATATCACACTATATGGCTTGCGGCGAACGGCTTCTGTCAGCTGACCGCCTTCATCATATCCCACGTAGCCCGGAGGCGCACCAATCAAACGTGACACGGCATGACGTTCCTGGTATTCAGACATATCGATACGTATCAGTGCATTTTCATCATTGAACAGGTATTCCGCCAAAGCTTTTGCCAGCTCGGTCTTACCAACACCGGTAGTCCCCAGGAAGATGAAAGAGCCTATAGGTTTCCTTTTATCCTGCAAACCTGCCCTGCTGCGGCGAATAGCATCGCTGATGGCTTCAATAGCTTCCTCCTGTCCTGCTACACGTTTGTGCAGCTCATCTTCCAGGTGAAGCAATTTTTCGCGCTCGCTCTGGATCATTTTTGATACCGGGATACCTGTCCACCGTGAAACTACGCCGGCAATATCTTCAGCGGTTACTTCTTCTTTCAGCATGCGGTGATCTTTCTGGTTTTCCAGTAAGGTGGCCTTTAGCTTTTCTACCTCATCCTGCGCTTCCTTGATACGGCCATAGCGCAGTTCGGCTACTTTCCCGTAATCCCCGGCACGTTCGGCCTGGTCGGCTTCCAGCTTAAAGTTTTCTATCTGTTCAACTTTTTGGTTGATATTATCCACCACATCCTTTTCGCTTTTCCATTGCGCATGCAACGAGTCACGTTTGGCTGACAAGTTGGCGATCTCCTCGCTCAGTTCGCTTACCCTCTTTTCATCCTTTTCGCGCTTGATGGCCTCGCGCTCAATTTCGAGCTGCATGATGCGGCGGTCAAGCTCATCCACCTCTTCCGGAACTGAATCCATTTCCAAACGGAGTTTAGAAGCGGCCTCATCCATTAGGTCAATCGCTTTATCCGGTAAAAACCTGTCGGAAATATACCGTTGCGACATTTCTACAGCAGCTATAATGGCTTCGTCACGTATGTGTACTTTATGGTGAGTTTCGTAGCGTTCTTTCAATCCGCGAAGAATTGAAATAGCATCCTGGGTATCCGGTTCATCTACCAATACCATCTGGAAACGGCGCTCTAAAGCTTTGTCCTTTTCCATATATTTCTGGTACTCGTTCAATGTAGTGGCACCAATGGCCCTTAATTCACCACGGGCTAAGGCTGGTTTCAGAATGTTTGCTGCATCCATCGCACCTTCGCCGCCACCTGCACCAACAAGCGTATGTATCTCGTCAATGAACAGGATGATCTCGCCATCGGCTTGTGTTACTTCTTTGATCACCGCTTTCAGGCGTTCTTCAAACTCACCCTTGTATTTGGCACCTGCAATCAGTGCGCCCATATCCAATGAGTAAACGGTTTTGGTCTTCAGGTTCTCAGGCACATCGCCTTTAATGATCCTGAAGGCAATACCTTCTGCGATGGCAGTTTTACCCACGCCGGGTTCACCCACCAAAATCGGGTTGTTTTTTGTACGACGGGATAATATCTGTATCACACGTCTTATTTCGTCATCACGGCCTATCACCGGGTCGAGCTTACCAGATTCGGCATACTCGTTCAGGTTACGGGCATATTTGTTTAAAGCATTATAAGTTGCCTCAGCATTTTGATCGGTTACTTTACTGTCGCCCCGCAATTCGATGATGGCTTTTTTAAGATCTTTTTCGTTTACACCAAGATCCTTCAGTATCGTGCTGGTTTTACCACCCGCAGCCAGTATGCCTAACAGAATATGTTCAACAGATACAAACTCATCTTTAAATTCTTTCAGGTAGGACTGTGCCTTTTGCAAAGCAGAATTAGTTTCAGATGAAAGATAAACATTGCTTCCGCTTACCTTTGGGAAAGAGGCAATCTGCTGATCCAGGCTATCATTCAACCGGTTAAGATTGACGTTCAGTTTTTTTAATAAATAAGATATTACATTCTCATCAACCAATAACAAGCCTTTAAGCAAATGAGCATTCTCAATTGCCTGCTGCTGGTTACCAGTTGCAATTTCGGAAGCCTTTTGTACGGCCTCCTGGGCCCTTATGGTAAAGTTGTTAAAATTCATGGTAATTGATTATTGTATGTATATGCTATCATCAAAAGGGCTGCCATTTAAAAGAAAATGAAAAAATGTCACGCACGAATGGGTTTTAAGAGACATTTTGTCTACTTTTATAGACCCTAACTAAAACATACTCAGGCAATAAAAATACCATATTGCTTGCTATTGTGCCGAATTTTTATATTTTTGATATACCATTAGTTAATGCATTGAGTAGCCAGAATAATAATAGAATTCAGGGTAAGACCAGAACCTCGTATCGCGACTATTATACTCTAAATAACCTTGGAGCAGTGAGAACCGGCAGTATCATTTTTTTGATATTGAACCTGGTGCTCAGGGTACTCTATTTTGTATTTCCTGAGAGTCTTACAAGGGCTCAAAACTATCCTGAATTTAATTTTACCAACTGGCTATACATCGCCATAACACCAATTTTCCTTGGGTGCAGCTACCTGCTGATACATCAATATAAGAAACATAGGAAGGCAAATATTGTTATGACTGTTTTTGTCTTTTTGTTTGCCTTATATATCATCTTATGCGGGATGTTCTCAAGCTTTATCGCGACTGCGGATCCCCGCAATGCCATGACCCTGTACCTTACAGCACTAAGCATTATCAGCGTGGTGTTTGTGTTTGAATATGACGAGAGCTTTTTGATGATCTTTATTGTTGAAGCTTTGTTTACCGCTTTGCTTTACACCACCAAGAATGAGGGGATGGAAATGATCTATAACCAATTAATCTCCGTCACGCTCTTATTCTGTTTTTACTTTATATCCAGGTATTTTTATTCATATAAGTCGAGCTATTTTTTGCAGCTGGTCGATATCAGGGAAAAGAATGTAGCTATTGAAAAAGCAGGTGCATTCAAGAACGAAATACTGGGCATGGTGGCACACGACCTGCGCAACCCGATTGGCGCCATTGAAACCCTTGCCATGATGATGGAAATGGACGAAGTGGATAAGGATACGGCTGAGAACCTGGAAATGATTAAAATATCGTGCGCCAAGGCAAGGGGTATTATTGCTGATCTGCTTGATGCAGCTAATAATGAGAATATCAACATCATTGAAACACAACGCACGGAGCTGAACAGTTTTATTAAAAATATCATCAGCGAGTGGAAGATTCAAAAGGATGCAAAAAATAACATTGTGCTTGTAAGCTCAAAAAACCAGGTTTTTGTAGATATCAATGCAGAAAAGTTTCAGCGGGTGATGGACAACCTGATCACCAATGCGCTAAAATTCTCTAAGAACAATAATAAGATTGAAATATACCTGAATACTAAAAACAGAAAGGCCATTATAGAGGTAAAAGACTATGGCCTGGGAATACCTGCAGATTTGATCCCGCATATTTTTGAGCGTTTCTCAAAAGCCCGAAGGCCAGGTTTACGTGGTGAGCAATCCACCGGTTTAGGATTAAGCATATCCCGGCAGATCATTGAAAATCATCACGGCACCATTGATGTGACCAGCGAGGAGAAACTTGGCTCTACTTTTACTATTCAGCTTCCACTGGTTGACTAGTGCTATTTTCCTGATCAACCTCTGTATTAGAAATATCTGCTATCCCCTACCAAAAGTTAAATTCATTTATAGTAGATTTAATTTTCAATAATTCAATAAATTAATTACATTTGCTTATTCAATAGTAAATGTAATGGATACAGTTCGATTTAATATTGGTGGGCTGATTTATATTGCGGGTTTAGCGCAGATAGTCCTTGCATTGGGTAGCCTTGCCATACCAGGAATCCTCCAATGGAGGCTTGAGTTGATAAAGGTACGTCCCTTGATCAAACAGATGTTCTGGACATACGCAGCTTACATATTCGGAATAAATTTATTCTTTGGATTGCTTTCTTTGTTTGATTCAGGAGAGTTAATCAATGGTACTAAAGTTTCCACTTTCATCACGGGATTTATTTTTATTTATTGGATATCCAGGGTTTTAATTCAATTTTTTTATTTCGACAGGTCAGATTTTCCAACCGGGAAATGGAATAAGTTTGGTGAAATTCTACTGGTCACTCTCTTTATTTCCCTGGGCATCGTCTATGGGTGGGCGTTTATTGTCAATTACAAGCAAATCTGATTATGAATCAAGAATTATCGGACCTATCCTGCTTTGCTCTTATAAATATCGTAGTAGTAGTCCTGGGATATGTTTTTTTAAAAAATAAAATGGTTCTTCTGAGCTGGATAATGCTGATTGTTGGCATTTTCACAATTTATATCATTTTCCTGCACGAAACACCTGTTATTAAGATGCTGGCGATCATAGCAACGACTTTCACCTGTATGAAAGTTATTGCAACTACGATGTACTATCAGGATAGACCCCTGAATCTGAAGTTTAATCAATGGTTTGTTTTTGCTGCGGGATGGGCCGGGATGCGTGCCCAACCATTTGAAGCACTGGGGCAAAAACCCTTACCCAACGCCTGGCCTATGATTGGTTTTGGTATCAGCAGGATTGTTGCAGGACTCTTATTAATCTTGCTGGCACATTCAATTGTTTTATTGCCTTTGAATCCTAATTTGCTTTACATTTTAGTAAGTGCAATTTTACTTGTGGGCTTTAGCCTGATCCTCCATTTTGGCCTTTTGAGTATTAGCGCTGGTATGTGGCGATTTTCTGGTGTGAATACATATTTTTT
>Ga0307510_10002181_pt1 | contig 22116 bp, 27 predicted proteins | sample 12_EM_MG_FD_207224 | JGI IMG/M metagenome (GOLD analysis project Ga0307510, IMG submission 207224) | Populus trichocarpa ectomycorrhiza microbial communities from riparian zone in the Pacific Northwest, United States - 12_EM | ecosystem: Host-associated > Plants > Roots > Unclassified | place...
GGGGTCTGCACCGTCTGCTGACCCCTTGTCACATGGTTTCTATGGCCTCTCCCAGAGATCTTTGACGATTTTTGAGAATGGCATTATGATCAGTACATTGAAAGAAGTCCATTCGCACTTGTTTCAAGAGCATAACCTAAGTTTAGGGTTGGCCAACTTTTTATTTTACAGAAAAATTAAAACATGTTTTCTGAACGTTTTAAACAAAAATACATCATTCAACATTTTTTGTCGATTTTGGTTGTCCGGCACTGTACTAGTATCATGACTCATCCTGTCATAGCATCCTCGGAATTCATTGGAGATCCGTGCTCCGTGCTTGCTCTTCAGGAACGGAACGGCGGTAGCGTTGCTAAGGGGAGTGGATATTGAATGCCAGTGTTGTCCCCATCTGCTTCCGCAAGGGAGGTACAGTAGAGTAGACCAACCGCCCTCTGACATAATATCATGGCCTCGGATCGCATGTTTGGTTGGGTTTGTGATGGTGGCACGCACTGGCAGAACGAACACTGGAACGTGTGTGAGTTGGTCGGATAGTTTTAGGGGTCTATGAAAATGAAAAGGACGGGGCAATTAATTGAATTGATACCATACCATCATATAATATGAATAGGGCGGTCAGCACGGAACTTGCCCACTGAAACAACTGAGAGCGGTCCGGTCGGTGGTGCCTTAAGCCCAGAAGGGGCAATTAAGTGAATGCGACCACCCTTGTCTCGTGGTACCTTTCACTACGTGAACCCCCAGATTTCACAATGTCCAAAAGCCCCCACCGCCCAAGACCTTCTCTTCCTGCTTCGTCCACGGACTTTGCCCTCCGAGCTTCTTCATCTCCCCTCCAATCACCGAGCGACGACTTCATCGGCTTGAATCCCCTCCTTTTTAGGTTTCGTCGCCCCAGTCTGCTCGTGCCCAAATACCTCTCCGATTCACGCTTGTCGAGCCCATTGGCCACGTCATCTACTTCTCCGCTACGCCCCTCTTCCGCTTCGGACGTTGATCGGGAGCGTATATGGGCAGACTCGGGCTCCACATCTGAGAGCTCGGAAAACGCAACACCACCACTCAACGGCAGCGAGGCAGATAAGGACGCAGGCATCGATAGCGACAGTGCAATGAAAACCAGCCGACCCCAGACGCCTCCCCCGCGTAATCCATCGTCGTCCAGCATGGACGTCATCGCCGAATCCTCACATCTCACGCATCTTCGTCGCCTGTCCCATCCTGTACGTCACGTGATACTTCTTTCCCCTCGTCCCTCCTCTCTCCGCACCTGGGCGCAGACGCTGACTGACATGCGTCATATACTTCAGCTTAAGCTGCCACGCATTCTGAACCTTGTCAGGGAATCTTCGCGCCCGGATGAGAACGAGGTCAAGTCCGAAGCACAGTTTCAACGGCTCGTCGCCTCATTCTCCGAGCTACCGATGCAACCTCGCACACCGCGCGCTTCGTCGGATAGAGGCCGCTATCCCGAAGAAGCTTGCGAAGATCGAGACATTCAACGCTGCCAGACACCCAGCGACGACAGTGACGACGAAGACGATGGCATCCCGTTCGCATTTGCACCGCCAACACATGAGCCGATCACCATCAGGACACGTACCCCCGCTGCCAGCGTGAGCGGGAGCCTGTGTGGTGATGACATATATGCCGACAGCCCTGGGGCTGCAATGGACATCGACATGGTCAGGGTTCCCCCTTGTCTGTCCTATTATTAAACGTTAAACGCTAACCTCCCTGCTCTTCTAGCCCCCATCTTTATTCGGCTCGCCGGCTTCAGCCTCGCTTCACCAATGGAGATATACACCGCCCCCGACCTCATCATCTGCGGTGCGCACAAGCAAGCGAAAATGTAAGTCTTTTGTTCCCGTTCCCGTCGTCCCCTGTTTTACTGATTCGCCCTTACTACGGATGTAGATGATGATCGCTTCGATCCGTATCCCACCTCGTCAAAACGCCGTGCTGTTTCCCCCTCGGTCTCTTTCCTACGCGAGAACCACACGTCTCTCTCCCCGATATATATCCCGCGTTCGGGCTCCTCGTCACGCGGACCTATCCCTGTGCCTATCACATCATCTGCTGCGGGATCGGTCGCATCGTCGCCGATCTCACACAGCGGAACGTTGCCATTTGCGAGTCCCACGATGCGTGCATCGATGGGCCTCGCGAGCCCGATCACGCGACCGAAGCGCATGAGCAGGCGCGTGGATGGTGAAGATCGGGAAGTCGATGGGACTGGAGAGGCCGTCAACGGACTCTCCCTCGCATGACTGTCTGCCCCTCATCGCGGCACACGTTTTATATAATATATTCTTGGGTCGTTTTCAGTTGTCGCACACCGTCGTTCTCTTGCATTGCATCTTACGCATCATTGTACTCTACTACACTATTTCATACAGACGTTGTAGTCTGTTCACGTCCCTGCCTATACTTAACAATTTCGTGCTTGTATCTCTGGGCCCTGGTGTATGCCTCGTATCTGTCTCAGCTATTGTATTCTTTTGATAGCTGAGTCAACTAAAAGGCGAGCGCTCATTCTAGGTTCGCCCAGCTTTGCAATATCACAAAAGCCGCGCACCACCCGCCGCAGGTTTTTGAATCCACGAAACTGCGACGGTATGCCGAACCAATTAGCTTATAGGTTAAAGGAAACCGAGATGCTTCAGAGATGCCGCACACGAGGGGGTTAGAAAAAGAAAAAGGTCGACTACATTTTTCATTATGAGCCAGGATCGACGGGCAGCGCGCCGCAGGCGCGTGCGACCTCGTCGACGCGTCGGCGGAAAGATGTCCACTGCGGACTGCCGACTTGGAGGACGTGCTCGCTCGGGGCATCGAGTGGTGTATGGAGTTTGAGGAACGGGTTAGCCGCGGCGCGATAATAAGCCCAATGCAGTGCCTTGAATATCTGGTCATCATTGTCACATCAGAATGAATCGCAGAGGTGCGGTGGAGAGGGGGGAGGGGGGGGGGGGAGGAGGGCGAATGAGAGACGCACGGAGATGATGTCGGCGTCGCGTACGACAGCATCGGTCAGCGCGAGGGCGACGACGATCTTGAGTTTGAGCGGGGTCACGTAACCGTACACGGCGACTTCCTCGAGTGCGTAGAGGAAGCCGAGGTAGCTGCTCTCGGCTGGCGCTTTGGGCGCTGCCGCGACTGCGCACAGAGGGTGGTTAGGAGAAGTATGTTATATATTATGTCGACGGGGAGATGATGGGTACTAGGGGGAGCTGCTTACTGCGCTCATCGATGACGTCCAGAGAGGTGTGCGCGACGTAGTGGTATTTGAGCAGGTCTTCGGGCGAGCCTGAGAGCGCGCGGACGAGGATCGGGTGGTTCTGTGGGGAGATGAAAGCGATGGCGGTAAGGCCCAAATTAGGTTGCCCGGCAGGCATCGCGAGCCACGTCGCACTGGCAGAACGTAGTGTCGGTAGCCCTGCTCTAGGACTGCTTCACGTCGTTTGAGTTTGAGGCCAAAGTGTCCAAATGTGAGGCATTCCCTTTTCGGGTTGGGCCATTTTTCCACTTGCCAGTGACTGTCTGCTGTCTGCTGTTCTCGAGCGGCGCCGCCAGGGGCGATACAGTAATAGAAGAGAGCCCAAAGCTTGGAAACCAACCTGGACCTGATCCTGCAATGCCCTCGAACCCATCCGTGCGCCTAACCAAGAAGCAGCGAAAGGCGACAGCCTTCCGGGAACGTGGCAAAAAGTCAAAGGGCGTCCTACACGAGGACACGGGCAGGTCAAACCCTGCACCCGGACGCCCGCGACGACTACCTTCGACCGGAGATAACGACGAAGGCCAGGACTACTACGATGAAGACTACCGTGAGGATGATGAAGATGCTAATGCGGTACCTACCATGGAGGGTCAAGATCAAGCTCTGGCTAAGATGGCTGGAGATACGGAGGCAATTTCGAAGAAGCCCGATGGGGGTCGCCCTGTCAGGGTCCAGAAAGCCGCGGTCGCGGTGGACTCTACTGCAGCGCAGAAAAAGAAGGACAGGGACAAGGACAAGAAGAGGAGTAGGGCAGACGATGGAGGGGGGGCACGCCCGGCGACGAAGAAGGCCAGGCTTGCTCGGGGTTCTGACGAGATTCCTCCTCCCCTGGCGCGCGAAGGGGACAACGACGGCGACGAAGAAGCGACGAGGATGAGTGTGCTCGAGGATGGGGAGGGTGCGCATGGTGCGTCGGACACGGAGGACAAGGAGGGCAAACTACACCGGTATATTCTATTCGTTGGTACGTCCTATCTTCTCTACGACCACCCAACCGAGCTTGCCCCTAACGCTCGTCGTCGAAGGGAATCTCAAGTACACCACGACGCATGAGGCAATCCAGAACCACTTCTCCCAGTGCGGTGCGGTTTTCCTCTCCCCGCCCTTTCTTCTCGCGTCCCTCTAACCCACGATACGGGGCTATGCGCCTGTTCGCTCAACGCAGACCCGCCCCCGGCAGTGCGCCTGCTCACACCCAAGGTCATCCGTGCTGGCGTGACGGTGACCAAGTCCAAAGGCTGCGCGTTCCTCGAATTCTCGACGCGGTCCGCGCTGCAAGCCGCCCTGCGCTTGCACCAGTCCGAACTCGACGGCAGACGGATCAACGTCGAGCTCACCGCGGGAGGCGGTGGGAAGGGAGACACCCGACTGGCGAAGGTCAAAGCTCGAAATAAGCAGCTCGCAGCGCAGCGCGTACGCTCCTCTCTTGTTCTTCTCTTTCACCTGTCGGTCACTCGAGCTTATGGTCGCTTCACAGACGCGGCGGACCCTCAAGGCAGGGACAAAGCAGGGAGTGGATACCGTACCGCATGAAACGTTACAACCACAACGTTTCTCGACAACGTCAGGGGAAGGTGACGTGCCCCGCACAAAGCGTACTTGGACTGTCAGTGATAGCGACCAAGGTATGCATCGTGGGGGGAAGAAGGCGGGCAAGAAGCGTGGCACACGGACAAAACACTTTGGCACTGGTGTAAATGCGCTTCCAATCGGATAATGCTCCTGGCATATGCATGTGAATTAGGCAGTAGTCCATGGCGCATAGCGTCTATCTACATGATGAATATACATGACCACAGCAAGTCGCAGCCACGACTGGACAAAGTCTGTCATGATACTAAGATAAAGAGTAAAAACTGCGAGTATTACAGTCAGCTAGAGGTCCTCCAACAGAAGAGAGAAAGGACGCACGAAAACGATGAGAATACCAAAGACCTTGAGCATGAGCCACCGGTTGCTTGATATGCTCGTGTAGTACTTCAGTAGCTCACGTTGTGCGCCGCCGACGTTGGACGCAATGTCGAGTGTGTCGGCGTCGATCCTCTGAACCGTCTCACGTTGCTCTGCAACCATGTGTGCGAGTTGGTTGAAGATCTGGCCAAGTTCCGCAATCGTAGTCTCAATCGACTCGATGGCTGTGGAGCGCGATTGGATGTAGCTGTCCTACACGTGTCATTGCAGACGAATCAGAACGATCCGTGCTGTGAACGAGGCGGTAAGCATACCTGTTGCTCCACGAGCTGCATCTGCTGGAATGCACTATTGCCACCATTTGGGGCACCCATGCCGCCTTCAGCATGTTCGAGGTCAAGGGCGAGCATGCCATCATTCGGGGTCATTCGGCCCTTGCCCTTCGTATCAGACCGGGTGGAATGACCGTCACCCATAGGGTCCTGACGCTGCGTGCTCGAAAATAGAAACGAGTCTGGAATGAATCGGGTCAGTTCGGAACGGAGACCCCACTAGAAGAACCGGGCTGACTGGCTGGTGCTTGGCTTGCCGCTGCGGCTGCGGAGGACGTGAATTGTTCTGTTCGGTCTTTTGATTCTTTCATGTTCTAGTGACGTTAGGCGTCAGACGTGTGACATGAGGGGTTGCTCATAGGCCAGAACATACCTGAGTCCGAACCTCCAGCACATCCTTGAACGTCATGCTCGTATCTGCGAGCTTATTTTGCAAGAGCACGACCACATTGTTGTTGTGTTCCTCAATCTGCTTCTCCTCGGCCGACTTGGAGCCGGTCTGCGCTTTCCGTTGCTTAACATCTGCCTGGAGCGTTGCAATCTGCTTGTTGATGCCCGCAATGTCTTGTTTTATGACAAAAGTAAGTTCCTAACAGTCGTTTTTGAACATTCGAGGAAGAAATGAACGGCAGAGCGGGTGCCACGTACGCTGATTTCAACCGGCCGGTCATCAAAGAGCGTTTTGCGTTTGGCCACTATGAAGTCATAGGTATGAACGAAAGGAAAGTGAAGGTGGGAAGGAGGGTGCTCACATTGTGCCAACTTTCCAAGCTTGATGGTTGTGCCGCTGATGTCTTTGCCGATCGCATTAGCCGTGCGAGTGAACTCGCTTTTACCGTCGGCGCGCGCTTGTTTGTCCAGGAGGCGCTGTGTGCCAGGAGGTTTTGCGGGCAAGGAGGAACGAGTGCGAATGGACTCGACGCAAGCAAGGAATTCGTTTGTACGGTCTTGTAACGGCATGCCGATATAGATAAGATTAAGGAGAAGGTAAAGGGTCTATGAAGAGAAACGAGTGTGGGTGTCTTTGTTGTTGTACAGTGCCTCTCGTCCGTGACACGCACTTGGTATCTATCAGCCGTGACAGCAGTGCTCGTCACGTTTATCCTTAATATGGTAATACGGTAGTCACAGCAAGGCACGCGAGATCATTTCATTGTGCCCCCGCCCTCCGACGGATGGAGTGTTCTGTTGGTATATTGGTATATCCAAAATATCCAAAAGATTTGGCAATCTAGACCTAGGCCATTTGCCATATGCGCTTTGCGAGGCTCTTATATGCTCACACCCCACACAAGTTGCCCCATTTTCCCCATACTTTTCCCCATCAATTTACTCCGCTCACACGACACTTCCCTCCGTCCTCGAATTCAGTCTATACTCCCGTTAGATACTCTAACGTACACAGCCCTGCTTTCAGGATGCCATCTAGTTCGCCGACTCAAAGGTGCAAAGTCCTAGTACTCGGCGCTGGCAACTTTGGAAGTTGTCTCGCTGACCATCTCGGAAACTCTGATCATGAAGTCTTCATGTGGTCTCGTGAGAAGAACATCGTCGACTACTTCAATGAGCACCACAAGAATCCACAATATCTCAAGGACCATTGCTTCCCAAACACGATCCATGCGGTGGGACCCGATCTTCCAGGTTCGGACTTTATCAAGCGGATAGATGTCTTGTTATTTGCTATACCGACGCAAGGACTCAGGTACTCTCTTTCCTTGCATCAGTTTTCCAGGCGTAAATATGTACAACCTTACCTAGGGCACTATTGACAAAATTGCGTCCAAGTCTCGACGACGCGAACCTTCCCTTGCTCATATTTGTAAACAAGGGCATCGAGACGGATACTAATGCCCTGACGCTTGAGATCGTTGCGGATACCTGTGGTAAAGACATAGCCAGGGTATCGACCTTCCTTGTGAGCGCGACATGGACTTGATTCCCAAACCTTTATACCTGAGTTATTGTTCCTTCTCAGTCCGGACCGTCGTTCGCGTCAGAAAGTAGGGCACAGCGTTTGGCTTTAAAGACTACGCTGACAAGTTTGTCTTGCGCAGTCATTAGGCGTCAACCAACCATGGTCTCGATTGCTTCGCTATCAGAAGATCACGCAGAGAAGGCATCACTTGTTTTTCATCAGCCGTGGTTCCGCTGGTTTGTCTGATGTTTCAGCAATATGGGAGCAAACTCTAACAAGTTGCTTGCACAGCTACAGAGGTAACGACCCTATTGGGCTTGAGTTGGCAGGCGCTCTTAAGAACGTCTATGCGATTGCGTCTGGTATTGCGGAAGGGTTGGGGTACGAAAATAACACGAGAGCAAGTTTAGTCATCTATGATTTCTTGGGCATTTGAACGGCGCGCTTACCACGAGGGATCTTGACAATTCAAGGCCTGATTACCCGCGGATTGTCCGAAATGACACGGATTGGTGTGGCATATGGGGCTAACCCGCTCACATTTTTGTCGTTGGCAGGGGTCGGGGACCTGTTTCTGACGTGTAGTTCATCGACGAGTCGTAACTATACGGTCGGTTACAGGCTTGGACGCGGGGAAAGCTTGGAAGTTGTTCTCCAGACCCTCGGTAGTGTTGCAGAGGGTGTGACAACCGCAAAGGGCTTGAAGGCTATCGTGGATGGCCTCGATGTCCCAGCCCCTCTTGCTGATGCGGTACGTTGATTTCCTGCTTTGGTGTTTCATACTGCGTTACGGTGTGCGGTGGATTGATCTGATTGGCGTATGTCTGTCAGGTCTATGGAGTGCTATATGAAGGTTAGCGAAACGGCGATTTGACTGATAAGCGGCTATCAGCTGAAATACCGCGGTAATTCAGGTCGAAATGTGCGCGAGCAAGCGCAGGCGCTTTTGGAGCGACCGATGGTGAAAGAACTTGACCTGCCTAGGATGTCTGGTGGTCCTGCGCGGGCGCTGATGAAGAAATTAGGGATTGAAGAGGATTGAAGGGGTCAAAAGGGGACATCGTACGTAGGTATGTTACCCGTATATATTCGCGAGTATGATATGCATGCGATATGGTGCGAAAGATGATGATGACTCGGGAGAGCAGGCGCGAGGATCCGAAGGGATAAAGTGACGGGGCGAGGTTTAACCGTGTTTGGGAGGGAGGCGCTTGGATGATCTGATCGGATCTTGATCTCGTTACATTTTCCTTTCCCAGCCCAGGTAAATTTTTGGGAGCGCTCGGCCGGATTGGTCCAACGCGTCCCGGCTAAAGCTGACCTGAGCTGCCTTCCTCAAGGTGTCATCAGTTTACCACCACCACCACCACTCTCTCATCCCTTCCTCTCACACACACCATCCTCTCTCTCTATCTGCTTCACGATTCACTCCCTCTCTTTTTCAAAATAATGGTTTCTGACCTCTCCCAAGCGTGCTTCGAAGGTGACATCAACAAAGTCAACCAACTCCTCACTCAGGCTTTCCCCCTAGACATCGAAGAAAAAGGTCTGCCCCTTTTTCATAATTTTTTTGTCCCACATCCCTCTCATCATACCCTCCATCCTTTCTTACGCGCTTCCCCTCTTTCTCTTCTCGTCTCTTCCAAAGACCAGGACAGTGTGACACCTCTCATCGCTGCGGTCAAAAACGGCCACCGTGACGTGGTCAAGGCGCTGTTGAGCCACGGTGCGCCACATCTACCTTGTCCCTTACACTCGGCCCTCACCAACGCGTTGTCTTCTACTAGGTGCAAACCCTGCTCACGCATCCACTCACGGCCTTCCAGAGCAGTACACCACAGATACTGCTATCGTGGAATTGCTCCGTTCTGCAGCAGTTCCCAAGGTCAATCCTGACGCCCCTCCCCAGGACCCGAGGTTTATCCACGATCCTAGTGTGGGTCATAAAGCTTATTACATGCCACATCCCGGCCCGTATGCCTACTATCCTGGCATACCGGTCCCGCCTCTCCCCGAGGGTGCCATGTCTTACTATCCCCCACCCCCTGCCCCACCCGCGTCAAACCCGCAGTCAGCGGATGATCAAACCTCACCCTCAGCGGGCAACAACGTGTCCAACCTTCCGCCGCCGGAGATCGCTCGGCTCATCCCTTGTAGATACTTCCCCGCCTGTCGCTACGGTGCAACTTGTATCTTCGCCCATCCTCAGGGCCCGTATTATCCGAGTCCCGTACCCCCACCTGTGCAGTATCCCTCGCCCTATGAGCAACCGCCTTATCCTCCCAACTTTTACCCCATGCCTGCACCGCCGCCCCAGTTTCAACCACCGAATGGCGTACCTCCTCCCCACCATCTTTCTCCCATCTCCCCACAGTCTGCGGCGCAGCCCGTACCACCGCCACCTCCGCAGTTCGTGCACCAGCGCACCACTTCAGAGGTTGTGCCCCCTCTGCAGATCCCCTTCAACTCTTCAGGAGCACCCGTGCCAGCCCCAGGACCTTACGGCCCCATGTCTCCTGTCTCTCCCTCATACCATCACCCTAGCCAACTTCCTCTCCCTCTCTCTATCCCGCCTCCGCCCCCAGCACACGCCTCTACCCCAGGGCCGCAGTCACCTACTGTGCCTTACCCGCAACCTGCGCCTCCATCTGTTGCGCACCAGCGGTTCCCCGTGTCATCTGAACAAAATGGCGCACAAAAGTCGTCTCCGCAAGAGGGCTTCGGTCCACGTGGCGATCGTCGCGCAAGTGGCGGCCCAGGTTTTCGCCGCCCGTCGTTTGGCGGAAGTCGCAAGCCACCGTGCTTGTTCTTCCCATCTGGCCGCTGCAGAAATGGGTATGTATTTTTGAGTTCCTACTTTTTTTTTTTGCAACGCTGAATACGTTGCAGGGATGACTGTCGCTTTCCCCATGTCTTGGCCGATGGACATGTAGTGGGGCGTGGCGGCCGTTTCCGTCCCCCTCCCCAAAATGCTGTGAACGGCAACGGCCATGCAAACCTCGAGGAGAAATTGGCTAATCTTTCAATCACCGAGGTGAGCCAATTCACGGCATCTGTTCTCCCATAGACATATTCACGTGACACCTCATCCGCTGCAGAACGGTAATCACCCGCCTCGCCAGGGAAGCAGTGGTAGTACGACGCCTTCCGAGCGCGGCCAGCGCGGTGCTAATGCTGCTCATGCGCGTCCCTCCAAGTCAACGCCCGCCCCACCGAAACAACGCGTACCCAACGCAGATGAGTTCCCCGTCCTCGGTGGCTCATCCACCCCCCCTCAAGTCAACGGGCATGTCACCCACACGGGGCCAACAGCTGCACAAGTATTACAAACACCTGCCGCTCGCAAGGACACATCAAAGTCGGATGCTTCGGCTCTGGTGGTCGAGGGACAGGAACAATTCCGGCCCATCGTTAATCAGGTACGATTTCCCTTCGATTCGGGCACGGCGCGACATATTGATAATAAATATTGTATTTGATTCGCAGACCGTCAAGGCCACCCTTCAGGACACTACGATATCGGCTCCGGCTCCTGTATCCTCACTTGCTCACAAGCTCCCTGTCTCCTTTGCCGCTGTCGCCAATGGTGCGCCCGATACCTCGAAGGAGGTTTCTGTCTCGGCATAGATCTCCGTATTACGATCACTCCCATCACGCCTGCTCTTTTTGCACGCATAGATTCACGTCCGTGTTTCTTCTTCCGCACGATCCGCCTACCCACTAGTCCATCCCGCTCATGCAACATCCCGACCACGACTCGGGCTCCATCATGTCTATATGTTTCACCATCTGTTCACCCGTCAGTTTGCTGCTTCTAGTATTTAAATATCGCTCGTCCGGCCACGCCGGAACCACCCGCATCGTCTCAACCTCTCACACTCCACTTTGCACGCGTCTGATTTTCTTAAATTCTTATCTTCATCTCTTTCGGTTGCCTGCTCCTCCCTTTGGCACGTTTTACGACCATATTTTTTTTTCGGGTTCGTATGTGCGCTTTCTATTTGGCTTTTCTTTGTCTCTTGCTTTTCTATTTCACTTGGTCAAGGTACATATAAAGACAAACCGACATGCCATGCCATTCCCATTCCTCGCCCACCTTTTTCGTATCGCTTTTTGTCGTTTATTGACCCTTGCGCTGCTGCAAGGTCTGTCGTTGTACACTCATCGTCCGTCGTTTGAACCCGACCCACTCCATCTTTTGATGGTGCAATACAATATTGCGATATTGGGAGGACCGTTGGTCGCCCATATTAATCTTGTTGTATTTTTTGGGTGTGCGAAGCCGCATAGTATCGGTGGAGTGATCCGTAGTACTAGTGTGGACACCGGCGGATGATGTTCTGTTCTAGAAGCAAAAAGGGGGCTGGCGTCAGGTAGCTACGCCACAACAACAACACAGCGAGGCGAGAAACAGTGCGATTGAAGCAGGGGGAACGGCTATTGCCGCTAGTTGTGCGTAGTCGGGACGTTGAAGGAAAGCCTGAGAACGAGGAAACGAATTAGTACTTAGTACTTAGTCCTTACTAGGGTTACTGGTCGATGAGATCACGGGATAAGATGAAGATTTTCGCCACGACAAGTTGTCACAATAGACCATTGGCATTCCAAGGAAGGGGAAATGCATGATAGGTCGGCGGGCAGGCATCGGTACACACCACTGGACCGCATAATTATAGGACCGCGGACCTCAGCTATACCAAAAGCAGTTTTTGGATACTGCAGGAGAATGGAAGGGATAGACGGGACAGGGCAGGACACGGGATAGGCACAGGCATAGGTTCTTCAATCGACGCGACGCCGCATCCACGCGTTTTGCGGTACGATCCGATGATAATGGGGTTTGGCTATACTGACTGTGTATAACCGCGCTTTTCAGAGTCAAGGTGGTGAATTTGTTTTTGCAGGGCGTGATGAGCATTTGATTTAGCTTCCTTAAGCTTGCAGGGGCCCACTTTTTTGCGCGCCCTTCTGCCAGTTCGCGCAGTTCAAGGAACCAGGATCGTGATATATGATTGGACAGCCCTGTTGTGGCAGTGCTGTCAGGGTGTGACGTCACAGTGTCACAGTCACACTTGGGACAGAAAGGCGATGCCGAACGAATGTATTATTTATACTCTTTTTTTTTTCTCCAATGTCCCATGGACCCGTTGAACTCAGGCCAGTCGTAGGACGTACGGTGGCGGACATACAATATTGGCGCACGGTCCGCGAACCGAGTTTATTCGACTTTCAAGCGAGCATTTAGTCTGATGATCACCCTGATCGTCGCAGAGCTCCAGCCGGAGCTGACAACGGTCCACCCCACCCCAGGGCTGGGGCAAGCTCAAGCGCGCGGTAGCCAACCAAACGTGTGGACCCCAATTTCAAACGTTGCAGTACGATACGGACAGCGTGGGACGGCTCCTGTGCTAATTAATGAAGTGGCAGGCGACAAGCGGTGTACTGGAGTCCCTAGTGCTTGTCAGATTTTTTGTCTGTCTGTGCACTGCCCTGCAACGGAGACTCGTATAAAGAGGCCAACACTCCAACTTTCGACGCTTCCGCGTACCGTCACCGTGTTTCCTCGTTAAATGTCCACCGACGCTGCAAATCCACTCCCTAGTCGCTTTATGGATCTTGTGAGTCCAGATACTATAGGTTTGCGAGGACGGTTAATTGAGCATTCCTACCTCTCGTTCAGAACGGAAACGCAGACAACTTGGATGGTGTGCTGAGGTTGGAGGGCGCACGCCGCGATGACACCCCATATGCCAGGTAGGTCATCGTCGGCCTCCCCAAGAAGAATTTTTTGAACCTCACACCCTGCCCCAGCGTCACCATCCCCATTCCGAAAGCGATTCTTCACTCGGTCACATTCATATCATCGCTGGCTGCGGTGGAGAGACACCACATCACATCCGTTTTCATCGTATTGTAAGCAAACCGAACCACACACTCGTTGCGCGCACCATCGACTGACGCCCCTTGCCCAGATTGGTTGAATGGTGTTTTCTGAAGGTCGTGGGCTGGTCTTACAAGGATGTTTTTTCCGCTATATTCTTTACATCCCTCTCGGGACTCTTTGCCTGCCTTGTGTGGGCCAACCTGAAGCGCCTGCACCGCAAGCTCGACAATATCTTTGGGAAGATCGAGGTCCTTCAGCAGGCTATAAAGGTAGATATCCTTTCCCATCGTGCTCGAACCAGTGAGTTGACGAGTTGCGTTAGTCCCTCGAATCGAACACTGTTGTTCGCCCCCCCGTTGAATACATCCCCGTGCCCGCCGAGCCTGATATTCTTACCCTTTTTCCGAGGGAAGAGCCCACACTGAAACCAATTGTGCACCCAGAGGTGAACCGTGTCGACAGCGAGCCTGGAAGCCTGAGGCCTGTTGCATACGTGTATGCCGACAGACCCCCCTCTCCTTACAAGGTTTCTACACCGGACGCTGTTGAAAACCCCATTGTCATCGAGAACCACTCCCATATCGTACCACCAGCTACCCCACAACCTCATCGTGATGAAGATGTACAATTCGAGGGATCCAGAGACAATATAGTCGAGGTTCCTGACGCTCACCCACCCGTAGTACCCCCAGTTGTCATCAAGGATCCCCCTACCGTACCATCAGCTCAGCCACAGTCTCATCCTGATGAAGGTGTAACACTCGAGGGATTTGATGGCAACATAGCTGAGGTTCCTGACGCTCGTCCACCTGCCATACCCCCATTCATCAAGAACGCGCCCCCGCCCCCATCACCCGATCCTGACAATGGCGTTTCTGTCGAGGGCTGGGGTAATATAATGGGGGGCCCTGAGATTGAGCCAGAGCCTGCTACAAACCCCGCGGTAAACCCAAATCCTTCTGTGCCATCAGCTTCTTCAGGACAAGATCGCGATGGGGGTGTCCAGCTCGAGGGCATGGACAATATCGCTGGGGTTTCTGATACTCCCAATGCGAGCGGTCCGTCTGAATGGCTCACGCCAACTAATGAAGGCGATTATAGTCGTTCGTTGCCTTTCCTGCGCGAAATCAAGCAACGGTTGGAGGAAGCCACCGAGGGCAAGATAGGGAGAATCCCTCACCCAGATCAGCCATCTATCTCTCTTTCGATTCTTCGCTGTGCCGTGCGCCTCCTCATGTCCGCTGCTTCACTCGTCCCCTCCGCTTTCGCACCTCATTCCGGCTTTTTGGGCCCCGTAGAATCCACGCCCTATTATCCGACCGGTGACCTTTCACACCATAGAGGCATCGCCTTATCCACGGCAATGGGCAGTATAGATGAGTTGGAAGCTTATATCCCCGGAGGTGATGACATCCGAATCGCTACCAAGCTCGTCGCGCTCGCCCAAGCGCTCAGTGACCTCGGTCTGCACGATTACGCGTTGACGACCTCCGGTTTCGCACTGGACGCCCTCCAACGTCCATACACCGTCGAACCCAATAACGCGCGTCTTCATGTCGCATCCGTCCTATCCCTGCGGGCCAACATTCTGTGCGACCTAAAGAAAAACGACGAGGCCAATGACGCAGCGGAGAGAGCAGCGACGCTTTGCAGGGAGCACAAAGATTCTCAAACCGCGCCGGTCCCTGAGTTGACATACGCGTCGCTAAACCATGCGGTGATACTCAACGTTCTTGACCTCAAGGACGGCAGCGCTTCTGTCGCCGATGAACTCCTCAGCGAGTTGGACGCATCGCAGCCAGAGACGAAGGTCGTTTTGGCGCTCTGCAAGCTTTGTATCTCAACTAGCCGCATCGGAGCTGACGATGACATGGCGACGTCTATGGCCGACGAGACGATCGATTTAACTCGCATGTCGTTGGATGCAAACTCCCAGACAGTACTAGCCGGCGCACTACTCGCCAAATCGAAGGCCCTTTCGTCTAAGGATCAGAACGACGCCGCATCCACCGTCAGCGCTGAAGCCGTGACACTTCTTCGTAGCATGAGCGCGGCGCGTCCCGTCTTCTCACTCTTCCTTGCCCATGCCCTCGACACCCACGCCCACCACCTCTCACAGTCTAATCGCAGAGGAGAGGCGTACTCGGTCAGACTAGATGCAGTTGAGCATTGGCAGACGCTGAAGACTACCGCCGGCGGTGCAGTCGCGCGGTCCTTGGCGTGGTCGCTTTTCGAGCTCGCCAAGTTCCGCCACAAAGGCGCCGATAGGCAAGCTCTCAGTGAGGAGTTCAGGATTGCCGAGTCCGCCGTCGACATGTTCCGTGAGGCTGAACCCCTAGATGCTCCTGGCCTCGGAGATGCGCTTTACCTATATGCGGATCGCATGCTAGAATTGGACAAAAACCAAGAGGCTGCTACTTACGCCGAAGAGTCCGTCATATACTTCCAAGAAGCTGCGTCGAAGGATCCGAAGTACGCGCTCGACCTCATTTTCTCCCTCTCACTTGCGTCAGCCTGTCTCGCTTGCACCGAACGAGACGACGCTGCATTTGATTACGCGAAGCAAGCCGTTGAAATCCAGCATAGACGACGAGGGGTAGACGACCCGCAATACGATGCCCACCTCCGTAAGCTTCTGTTGGACGTCATATACCGAGCCACGGAGATGGACAGGCAAGATGACGCAGCTCCTTGGTTCCAAGAGCTGCAAAGCCTTGGTGGATCTGATGGTACATACCGGTTTTCACTTTTTGATCAGTGATTTCAATGACCTGACACGGACCTATAGGTACTCTCGCGCGCCGGAGTGGTGGTCAGGACGAAGATGATCGATTCAGGAAACAGACAAACTTCTGGATGGATGCAAATACGGATGAGACGAGGTCGAACAACGGATCAACCATCTCATCGCTGGCGGCGAGCAGCTCAACGCTACGCGTCGACAAGGGTAAAGGGAAAGAAGTCGCGCCTTCGCCAGAGTCGCGAAGTTCCACTCCACGTGTGGACAAGGGCAAGGCGAGGGAGGTCAACTCCCCATTTGACTCGAGCGCCTTTGGGTATGTTCAGGCTGACGAAGAGATCACCAGCCCTGGCGTGGCAGCGGCAGCAGCCGCACAACGTAGACTGGCTAGTCTCGGGAACACTGGCTCCATGCGAGGTGGGACGGGGATACAGAGCAATTGGAAAAATGGTGCTTGATCCTCGTCTCGTGATGCTTTCTTCCGTCTCGGTTTAGTCGTCTATGATATACCCGTGCCGAGACAATAAACTCCCAATTCAAAAAAAAAAAAGATATACCCGTGCGTTTTTACTCTAAGAGGTTTCGTCGTCTAAATCAAATTTAACCGTCATTAACCGACACGATTTGTATGTACAAACTATTGTGTCGTACAAAACCAGCATTCCCATACAAGCTCTTTAGTGTAGTCAATTTCTGCGCTTCAAATACATATACACTTCAGCTCTCTCTTCCTTATTTGGGTCGGCATTCCAAATGTCAATCCCTAGCGCTAGGGATATGTCAACCTTGCTGGCATCTGACTTGGCGCAGATCCTGTTATTTTGTTGCTGCATGACAAAACGTGTTGTTATGCCCATTTCTCGACTGACGCAGACCTTGAAGGTTTGGTGGTTCAACCCGATATCGCCCCATTAGGAGGACAGTTAGTTGAGTTGGCCACGTTTTTGTTGTCGTATTTTCACCATGTCACAAAGCATAATAAAGGGGCAGTGCCGCGTTGTTTCCGGCTGACAGACGTGGGAATGAGTGAATTGGAATCAAGGGTTGAAAACGTTGAAAGAGGTTTGGTAACGAATAAGAAGAAATGGAAGGTACTGCCGTAGCCTCTGAGGTGAGACATCTGGATAGCCTGATCGCAGTGCGCAGTGGACCGTGGCACATTGCCGCTCAGTCTAAGCGAACAGGGAAAGGGCCATCAAAAAATGAGGTGAGGATGCGATGCATGAGCTTATATGCCTGGATGCGGCAGAACTTATGGGCCAGGCGGAGCGGAGAGGACCCAGAAGACCCTGAGAAGAGGTAGGAAGGAACTTTCATCTAATACCAATGACTCCGACAGATCGCGGGGCAAGATAAAGATGGCCTGCATGAGATACAGTGCCATGACCACTGTAGCAAGGGTCAGTTTGTAGGATATAGGACTCCTGGTAGACAAACTGACGGGGAGGGTTGGCCAATGCGGCAAGCAAGGCATCTATAGTATCTACCCCTTCGAACCATTTGGCTGGAGCTGGCGCTTAACTTGATCTCCCTATCCAAATCGAGAAAGCAACAAGGGTCCAAGTGAAGGCGGCTAGACAGGGGAACAGTAACTGCCTTGGACATCGATTCTTCCCTCGTTTCGGTCAACTTCGTGGCGCCTACACGGTTGCATTAGGACCTGATAAGGCGGTAGATATTAATAAAGAATGGGGCAGTGGTTGCCGTATATTCGGATGGAAGCCTTTTTTCTCTTCACTGGAGCAATGCAACACGCCTTCCATAGCCCACTGGCAAGAGGGTGGTGCGAAGTTTGTGCTACGTTACATGCTGTTCGGGCGCAGTATCACGAGGTGTAATAATAGGATATGTCGAGAGCACGAGGCAGGCTGTGTTGTCAGGGTGTCACAGGAAATATCACGCTCTACCCCCTAGGCAATAATACTGTAAGTTATCAAGTCCATGAGGCTGCCGCGCGGTGTTCGAGTTTGTCATCGCTGCCCCAGCCTTGTGGTGCGCAGCTGTTGTGGACTGGTCCAGTCCGGCCCTCCGCAGCCCTTGTTACAGCCATATGGGCATATTGAACGTTGCACGATCGACATGCGTTCGACTCTTGCAGTCAAATGTATGAGAGGGTCCAGGCAGGCAGGGGTCATTGTGCGGCCGATGAGCTGCCTCGGAAGAGCGGGGATGTCCATCTCCCCGGAACCGGAACATCCTGTGGAGGACTGAGTACGGAGGACTGGCTTGTTGGACAGCGAAAGCGCCCGAGCGGCAAGACCATCATGCGGACCCCAGATCGGGTTTGCGTGCGTGCAGGTCCAGGGTGCACTAGAGCAGGCGATCTTTGCCTTTCACTCGCATGACCAGATGATATTAGTGTCAAACGTGGGTAGTGGCGCATTTGACGCTGAAGGGCACCGCTTCCTATTAACTGTTAAAAACGGTGGTATCCCTGACTAGACGCACCGTGTGCCTCACTTTTCGACCGTGACCACGGCATCCAGAGCTCTTCACCAAGTTTTGTCCGACGTTCTGAAGATTTGATGGATCAGGTGAATCCCAGTGACTGGTTTGCGAACAGACCATGGGGCGTGACTACCATTTTTAGAACCGAGACACGACGCGGTCTTCAACCGGCGCCCTCCAACGTCCAAGGTACTTTATCGCCGCCCTTCCTCCCCAGAGAGAGTTTTGAAATGCCCACCGTGTCCCAGTGTTACTATCCCAGTTCCCAAAAAGGTTCAACGCTGGATATCAACCCTAGGCAAGTTGACTCCAGTGGAGCGACAGCATCTTGTGCCCATCGTCGCCGTAGTGTGAGCAAACGGAAACACAACCTCATAGTATGCGTCAGTGACTCATGACCCCGTGCGCAGATGCGTCGAAATAGTTTTCCTGAAGTTTACACGCCGCTCTAATGCGGACGTTCTTTCCACCGTCTTCTTCACGATCCTTTCGGGAAGCTTTGCGTGGCCTGTGTGGTCCAATCTGAAGCGCGTGCACTGCCGACTCGACGATGTATTTGCCAAGATCGAGGCTCTTCAACAATCCATAAAGGTAATCGTCATTTTTCCATGTGTTCGAGCTGGTGGTTGACGACTTGCGTCAGTCCCTTGAATCGACTCGCCCTCCCATCGAATATGTCCCTATTCCCGCCATTCCAAATAGTCCCGTCGTCTCACCGAGAGAAGATCCCACTCCGAAACCAAATGCGAAACCCGTCATAAAGCCGATCGACGAACAGTCCAAAAGACCCGTTGAACGTCCAGTAGCCGCTGATGTGCCTCACAACCCTCCTTACGAAATCGCTGCTACACCAAAGCCCACTAAATCCCTTGACGCTGTCGAGAACAAAACCCCTTCTATCGTCGCGGATCCACCCCGTATTGTCGTCGCAGACCCGCCCCCATCCATACCAGCCCCCTCAACGCTTGATCGTGGTGATGGTATCCAACTCGACAATTTTTTTGCGGAGCCCCCAACACTTGATCGTGGTGATGGTATCCAACTCGAGGGCCTCGACAATTTTTTTGCGGAGCCCCCAACACTTGACCGTGGTGATGGCATCCAACTCGAGGGTATGGACAGCATTATTGGTGATTCTGGCGTTGGGAAAGCGAGCGGTTCGAGCTCATCTAAGGGAACCCCACGAAAATCTGGACAAGGCATTAGTCGTTGGCTGCCTACTCTACGCGGGATCAAATTACGGATAGAGCAATCCACCAGTGGCAGAATTGAGAGGCTTTCTCATCTCGACCAGGTACGTGTCCCGAGTTGCAGTCCAGAGAAGGAGCCTTATCCGTCCTTACTTCACATCACCTAGAGCCAGTCAATCAATCTTTCGCTTCGCCGCTGGATCATGCGCCTCCTCATGTCCGCCGCTTCGCTCTCCCCTGCCGACTTTGCGCCTTCTGTCGGCTATCTAGGGCCCCCAGAATCCACCCCCTACTACCCGACTGGCGACCTCCAAGGCGATAGAAGCGTCGCCTTTACCACCGCGATGAATTGCTTAGAGGACTTAGAGGCCGATTCCCAAGGAAGCGACGCCCAAATCGCCACCAAGCTTTTCGAGCTCGCCCAAGCACTTAGCGACCTCGGTCTGCGCGAATCCGCTTTGGACACGTCCGGCTATGCGTCGGAGTCTTTCGACCGTCTGTATATCGCCGAACCCAACAAGTACCGACCTCGTGTTGCATCCGCCCTGTCCCTGCGGGCCAATATTTTGTACGACCTGAAGAGAAATGACGAGGCCAGAGACGCGGCGGATAGGGCGGTGACACTTTGCAAGGAACATAGGGAATCTCAAGCCGGACCCGTCCCCGAATTGGCATACGCTTTGCTCACTTACGCTGTCCTACTCTACTCCATGGGTTTCAAGGACGAAAGCGCTGCCGTCGCATACGAACTTCTCTGCGAGGATGGCACGGAACCAGGAATGACAAACATTTTCGCACTCTGCAAGCTATGCATCTCGACTACACGCATCGGAATCGACGACGACATGGGCATGGAGACGGCTGAAGAGACGATCGAATTAAGTCGCACGTCGTCGGATGCGAACTCCCGGACAGTGCTAGCCGGCGCGCTACTCGCTAAATCTAAGATGCTTTCATCAACAGGACAGGATGACGCTGCACCTGCCATTAGTGCCGAAGCCGTGACGGTTCTTCGCAGCATGAGCGCGGCCCGTCCTGTCTTCTCGCTCTTCCTCGCGCATGCCCTCGACACTCACGCTCACCACCTCTCGAATGCCAATCGCAAAGGGGAGTCGTACACGACCAGACAAGATGCAGTTGAGCATTGGCAGACGCTGAAACTCACCGCCGGTGGCGCAGTAACGCGGCCTTTGGCATGGTCTCTTTACCACTTGGCCAGCTTCCGTTCGGCCGACGGGGGGAAGAATGCCCGCCGCGAGGAGCTCCGACTTGCAGAGTCGGCCGTCGAGATGTTCCGCCACGTCGAACCACTAGATGCATCGGCCCTCGGCTCTGCACTCTATCACGTCGCGTCTCGCATGCTGGAACTGGATGACAACAGAGGGGCTGCCACCTACGCCGAAGAGTCTATTCAGCACTTCCGTGAAGCAGCCGCCGAGGATCCGAAATACGAGCTTAACCTTATACTCTCGTTCTCCCTTGCATCATCCTGCCTCGCCTACACCGAACGAGGACACGACGCATTAGAATACGCGAAGCAAGCTGTTGAATTGCAACATGAGCGAAAGGTTGAAAAAGATGAACAATACAATGACCTCCTACTTAAGCTACTGAGGGACGTTCTGGTACGAGCCGTGGAGGCAGATAGACATGTTGAGGCACTCCCTTACTTCCAGGAGCTGCAGGCGCTTGGCGGGTTAGGAGGTATGCCCCAGGTTTCTCTTTTCGATCAATTAGTTGGGTGATCTAACAACGGACTTTTAAGATGCCGCTAGTGCCTTACCGAATTTAAATGCCATCCCCCCAGGCTTTGGGTCGATGCCAATAGCGAGTGGCAGCGGTTCTAACTCCAGCGTTGACAAAGGCAAGGGGAGGGACGCCAATGCAGTACCCGGATCCAGCACCCTCAGCGGGCGTCGACTAGCCGATGAAGAGATATTCAGCCCCGGAGCTGCGGCACAACGTACGCTGCCAGGCTTCGGGGGTACAGGTCCCCCACAGGGCAACATGTTCGGGGGTGGTCCAGGTGGCAATGACATGCTAAGTGGCCTGCTCGGCGCCATGGGCGGCGGTCGCGGTAGGGGTGGCGGCCCTAGCATGAGCCCAGGAATGGGTGGCCTCGGCGGCGATGACATGATGAGTGGCTTGCTCGGCGCCATGGGTGGCGGTCGTGGTCGGGGCGGTCCTGGTGCGGGCCCAGGAATGGGTGGCCTCGGCGGCGATGACATGATGAGTGGCCTGCTCGGAGCCATGGGTGGCGGTCGTGGTCGGGGCAATCCCGGTGCGGGCCCAGGAATGGGTGGCCTTGGCGGCGATGACATGATGAGTGGCCTGCTCGGCGCCATGGGTGGCGGTCGTGGTCGGGGCAATCCGGGTGCGGGCCCAGGAATGGGTGGCCTTGGCGGCG
>Ga0307510_10002182_pt1 | contig 22115 bp, 19 predicted proteins | sample 12_EM_MG_FD_207224 | JGI IMG/M metagenome (GOLD analysis project Ga0307510, IMG submission 207224) | Populus trichocarpa ectomycorrhiza microbial communities from riparian zone in the Pacific Northwest, United States - 12_EM | ecosystem: Host-associated > Plants > Roots > Unclassified | place...
ATCAAGATATAATCCATACATCAACAACAATCAATATTTCATTTAAAAGTGAATCTTACATAAACACATAATATTATGTTTGCATGATTAAAAGTTCACATTAAAAATATACACACATAGACATGAGTTTGCATTCCTACCCTACTAATAGTCAACACGAATTTAAACAAAAGGATCTAATAATAGTTATATGTTCAGTACATTGATTGATACAAAATACATCGTGATTTAGAATGCAACTACATGATTCCTTGCAAAAGTAGGTTCCCGTGTATTGGGTTTCCTAGGCACCTCGTTGGTGTGACGTCCCTGCTGCAGTACAAAACATTTAATAGAATACAATTACTTAATAATAATAATGATAATTAAACGGTCTGGCAGTTTAATGAAGCATTAACATTATCCCATGTTTGAAGCGTGACATTTATATTTCCTTCATGTACTTGGTATAAACAACTTGTAGTACATATAGATGCACCAATTCTTGCAATCAACCATAATCTTAAATCCGGCTATCCTCTTAAGACATCGTTTGCTGAGGTTAACCATTCACTCCCCCCCGGTTATCCACTTTGGATGCCATCAACCAAAGTTAATCAACTGTTTGTCCCGGTCATCTCTTCGGATGCCATTAGCCGAAGATAATCAATCATTTGTCCTGGTCATCCATTCGGATGCCATTAGCCGAAGCTAATCATTTGTTTGTCCCGGTCATCCATTCGGATGACATTAACCAAAGCTAATCAATCGTTTGTCAACATTTAAGCATTTGGCAATCTGATATTTGTTCTAACACAATACAGTAACATTCATGATAAAATATTTCATTATTCAATGTATGAAAAAAGAAGGTGAAAGTTACCTACCTCCTCCACATGTGGGTTGCTCTTGTCTTGACGAAGGTCTGATCCCGACCGCACCACCTAAGACATCATTGGCCACAAATCAGTACATTTGTATCTTTGAATCATATTCATCATCATACTTATTTCAAGAGTTCATATGTTCACATTCAAGTGTTCCACATTTTACACCATCATACTATGAAATTGTTACTAGCATTTAAGTCATTTCTGCCTAGGAGGCCTATTGTAGAAATTGGCAGCGAAAACTGGTTCGATGCAGGCTGCCAATTCGACAGCAAATGCTATGTCGCTGCAGCCAACATGTTTTGCGGCAGCGAATGCTACCTCGCTGCAAACAACTCAATTTCGACAGCGAGTCACAAATTCGCTGCAAAACAATACAACTTCGGCAGCGAATCACAATTTCGCTGCAGAACATGCAATTCAGCAGTGAATGCTAATTCGCAGCAGCCAATTCAGTTTCGGCAGCGAATCACAAATTCGTTGCAGACAACTCAACTTCGGCAACGAATCACAAATTCGCTGTAGAACACACATTTTGGCAGCGAATGCTAATTTGCTGCAGACAGTAGCGAATCACAAATTCGCTGCAGACCACTCTACTTCGGCAGCGAATCACAAAATTCGCTGTAGAACACATGATTCGGCATGAACACATACACATGCTGTAACAACCCCAACACATAAACTGTCACTAAGTTCTAGCAAAACACACACATTGAAACCATCAATTCCAGCATATAATATTTCAACAAATTCCAGCAGAATACACACATTGAAAACCATAAATTCCAGCATTCAACAAATTCTAGCAAAAAACACACATTGAAAACCATCAATTGTAGCATATAATCTTTCAACAAATTCCAGCAGAACACACACATTGAAACCATCAATTCCAGCATATAATCTTTCAACAAATTCCAGCATAACACACATTGAAAACCATCAATTTCAGCATATAATCTTCCAACAAATTCCAGTAGAACACACACATTGAAAACCATCAATTCCAGCATAAAATCTTTCAACAAATTCCAGCAGAACACACACATGCATGCTGGCCAACCTCATAGTTAAGGCCGACCCTCTACCATGATTTTTTCTTTCCATTTTATTCATTTTCTTTGTTAGATGTTCTGGGAATTGGCCTCATTTCGTTTCTGTTTCTTGTCCTCTTAGTTAATTTCAATTTCCTTCACAGCTAACTTAGGTCTTAGGTCAATTTTCTTAGGGTGTTCTTCTTCATTTCCAGTTCCAGGTTTTAAGGACAAGAGGAAGGGAGTTTCATGACCCATACCTTTCGAATCTAAGTAAGTTTGGGGAAGGTTTAATAATATTCTTTCTCCTCTCCTGCTGGTTCTCCTCCTTCTTCTTCCTCTCATGTTTTCTGGCCCTTTTTTCCTTTCCCTCTAGGCAGCTGTCCAATCTTCTCTCAAGGTCTCAACTCTCCCTCACACGTTCACAAGACACTCTCTACTGGTTTGGTTTCGGTTTTCGTTGGAAGGAGGAAGGGAAGAGCAACATGCAACTACTGCAGACGACTTTGGGAAGAGGAAGGGTCACCTTTTCTCTCCTCCTTGTATTTATACTTCCCATTAAATGAGGTGGGGTGTTTAGGGATTGATTTAGATGTGTTCTTATCCTTGTTTTGGTCTTTCCAAAACCGATTTTACCCCTCCCTCCCAGCTCCTTAAAACAGTTCAATTTGTTTCCCTAACTTTTAATAAAATTGTGTTGCTGCCGATTTAGGAAATACAAAAATGTTATAATGAAAAGACTAAAATACCTTTGGATCCATGTTCAAGAAAATAAATTTCAAGCGTAATTATACAATGTAAAAATAATCACCCGTGTTTGAATATATATATATATATATATATATATATATTAAAAGTAAACTAGTATTTTTATTATATAATAAAAATATAAAAAAATAAATTTATTTTCATTCAATTTGAAAATACCAATAAAATTATGTGAAAAAATTAGTTTACCTCTAAATTGTGCTTTATATGATAGAGGACAAAAATATCATAATTCATAGAATAATAAATTTTGGTCTATACTGTTTTATTGATGTCCTCTTTTTTTTTTTTTTCTCTTATACGGTAATGAGAAGATGTGAGAAGTGAGCCCGAGCTTTCACGTGATGCTATCTCAAATGAAGGTTTGTTTTTTTTTTTTGTTAATATAATAATTTTTTATTATTTTAATATATTAATGATAAAAATAATTTTTAAAAAATAATAAAAATAATATTTTAATATATTTCTATATTTCTAAATAAAACATACTTTAAAAAACAAATATTTTCTACCGAACCCTCCTAAAAATTGTAACAATTTTACCCGCATTCGTTCATTACCAATATTCCGGTGCCTCGTTTACGTGTCAGAAAACTAGCCACAAAGACAGATCACCGTTCGTATTTCAAAAGCATTTAATTCATTTGACCCAGCAAGAACCCTCGTGATCCCGCCACGTGCTATTGACATGGCTAATATCCCAGAAGTAAATTATAAATTCGTCCATCTAGTTTTGAGAAATGAATTTATTAATCCTTTGTTTTCAAAACCAATTATTTAGTCCATTACATCCATTTGTGTTCTTTTCCAATTTATTTATTTAAGAAAAATAAATTGATAATATACAAATATTTATGAGAATAGAAGGCATTTTTAAAAATAAATGAATATTAAATCAAGCATGATTAATTCATAATTATCAACCATGATTAATTTAATATTGGTTTATTTTAAAAAATGCCTCCTATTCTCATAAATATTTCCATATTATCTACGTATTTTTCTTAGATAAATAAATTGGAAAAGAATTAAATAATTAATCTTGAAAAACGAGGGATTAATAAATTCGTTTCTAAATAATAGAGGGATTAATTTACAATATACTCTATAAATCCAGTATCGCAGCCACCTGCCCTGCTAGCTGCTGTATACTCTTCATCTTTTTATTCGCTCTCACTAGACTCTTTCTTGATCTCACAGAGAAACAACAAGAAAGAAAACTTACAAAGACATCCAAAATCAAATTATAATATTTATCAATAAAATTTGAATTATAAAGATGCAACTGTTAAATGCGGTGATGGCGACGAGGATGTTGACGGAGTTAGGAGGTCAATCAAACGGAGACGAAATACCGTTTGGATCGTTCTCATGGTTTGCGTACGCAGGAATTTCTTGCTTCCTCGTTCTCTTCGCAGGTATCATGTCTGGGCTTACCTTAGGCCTCATGTCTCTTGGTCTTGTCGACCTCGAAATTCTCCAACGTAGCGGCACTTCCACCGAGAAAAAACAAGCTGGTTCGTACTTTCTTAATTAATTTTCAATTTCAATTGAATTTCTCTGATTTTAATTTTAATTTTAATTTTATTAGCTGCGATTCTTCCGGTGGTTCAAAAACAGCACCAGCTTCTGGTGACTCTGCTTCTTTGCAATGCTGCTTCTATGGAGGTAATCTTCTTTGGAATTTATGTTGAAAAAAATCAAGGAGATGTAGCATTTACAAGCAATTAGGAGAAGATTCCACTACCTCTAACATTATTTGTTAAGATTATCTATATAGATTAACCACTATTAGGTAGGGATGCTATTTTGAGATTTTGGAAAGTATACTGCAAAAATGTGAGTGCCCGGATTAGCTTTGGTTTGGAAAGTGAGGTTGCTTAGTGAATTTGCAGATAATGCGCAATTCATCTCCCTTGAATATTCGTATTATGCTTGAACTTTTTAACTTTTAATTAGCTATTGTTGACAGCAGTTGGATATTGTGATTTGATTTGCAGGCTCTTCCTATATACTTGGATAAGCTTTTCAATCAGTATGTTGCTATAATACTTTCCGTGACTTTTGTTCTAGCTTTTGGAGAGGTACATTTTTTTGTCTACTCATGTTCATCTTAAGCAACTTTTTGTTAAATATTCTTAAAATATTAAATATAGTAATCTTTTTAGGCTTAAGTGAGGTGGGCGTTTTTTATTTTCAGGTTATTCCACAATCAATATGCACCAGATATGGATTAGCTGTCGGGGCCAATTTTGTATGGCTTGTGCGAATTTTAATGATACTTTGTTATCCAATTTCATATCCCATCGGGAAGGTAAGTAGCACAGCGGAAATTGACTACACCCAAAGTTTTCTGTAAAGTGGGATCAGTAGTTGTTTGATAATTTCTAATACCCTTTTAAAATGAAAAGTAGTAAAAACAAGCCCGAGGTTTTACCTATTATTTTATTTTTATCCATTGATGATTAGGTTTTCTAGCTTCCTTTGTATGAATTCATCTTATTGGAAAAAAAAATTATTTATCAGTATAAAAGCATGTATCTAGCACAGCTTATGGCTTTGAAAGAGCTAAGTGGCATTGAAGTTTTCTCTTAGCAAGTAACAGGATAAGGTTGTCCTCTGGAGTCAAGTAAATACTAGCTCTTGCTCTTATTTGTGGTCTTTTACATCTTTCTTTCACTTAATGGTTCACTGTTCACGTGTATGGTCTTGGCTGCAGAAACATGGTGATTGTGGAGCTAGATTAATTAGTGATTTTGTGGTTTGCTACAGCTATATCATAGAATAAGGATAGAGAGTTGTGAATGGCTGTACTTTTCTTCCATGTTCTTCAGCTTTAAAGATGTGTTTTCCTCTCCCATTGAAGAAGGAAAAAAAATTGTACCTTCATTACTTGTTCCTACCTGACTTGAACAATGAACCTTCTGTTAAATTTAGCCTTTTCTGGCTTTCAAAATAAAAAGAAAAAACCACATTCGTTTTTTTCTGCATCCTATTGCTTGCTCGATAATTTAGTCTACCCTCAAACATTCGTTTTATGTACTCTCTGACTCTAAGAAATGTCATGCTACAGGTTCTGGATTGTGTATTGGGACATAACGAAGCATTATTTAGACGGGCACAATTAAAAGCCCTTGTTTCCATCCACGGCTTGGAGGTAAATTAAAATATAAACTACATATAGATAACAAGTTAATCAACCTAAAAAATGTGTCAAGATTTCCAAATCTATGGAAGTATTAGTATATCCTTATTTCCTTTTCCTTTTCTCCTTTGCAATGTAACATCTTTTTCTTGATACATCTAGGCTGGCAAGGGTGGTGAACTCACACATGATGAGACAACAATTATTAGTGGGGCACTAGATTTGACTGAAAAGGTATGCACCATCTGAAATTGGCATCTATTTTTTCCTTTTGTTTGCCATTCTTCACTGTAAAATTTTGATATTGGTCATTTTGTTTTGCAACAACCGTCATGGATGGTACATAACTTTTTTTTTTTTCTTTTTGTTGCATTCTCACAAATTCAGATGCGTGAACATGTACTAGTTAGGCAAATGCGATCACTTCATGTGAAATTTGATGCTTCGATTGGGGAAGGGGGGGTGTGGTGGAGTGGAGTCTTCAGTAGTCATTTGTATTTTGCTTTTTTGCTTGCACTTCTTGAAAAGCATTGAGACAAGGGGTGTGGTGGAGCTTCTCTATTTAAGTTGATTTGAATTTCATATCTAAGCTGGAATTTTGATCATTTCCAGAAGTCAAATAAATTCAGCGAACCCCCCCCCCCCCCTCCCCAGCTATTGCCTGTTTTGATTGACACTCCCTCACTTTTTTTTTATTCTAATGCTTGAATTATGTGATGTTTAGATTGACACTCTTACACTCTTCCATCCATTTTATTTGTTTGTCAAATGACATGTGAAAATCACTCTTGTCCCCCCGGCTAGCTAAATTATTGTTATGTCAAGCAAAAATCTATTACTTTCATTGTCACATCTATGGTTCTTCTTCCCTTGCATTTTAGTCCACACCATAGAGAATATAATTATACTCAATACCCATTTATCTCAATTGTTACCCTTTTAAAAAACCAAACTCAGATCTGAAACAAACCAAAATACCTATATTTACATACACACACAATTGGATATGTAAGCAAAAAGAAGTTACACCAAGAACCAAATTCGATAGCTCATGAATGAAACACAAGAGAGATAATAAGATGCCAGTAAAAAAAAGATTTTTTTTTTCTATTGGGGTTTTCAAATATTTGGAGTCATGTTGGTGCTTTAGTGTGTTTCCATGACAGAAAATGGGATTTTCAAATTTATATCATTTTATGATTTTTCTATTGGGGTTTTCAAATATTTGGAGTCATGTTGGTGCTCTAGTGTGTTTCCATGACAGAAAATGGGATTTTCAAATTTATATCATTTTATGATCAAGAATTTTGAGTTCGAAGTGACGAAAAATTTGGAGATGCAAAACTAGTGAGGTTTACTTGATTTTTTATTTTTATTTTTAATTCATTTCATCCCCCGTTCCTACAATTTTTTTTTTAATGGATATAATCATATAGTTGTGAGAAAATTTAATGCAAGGTGAAGGCGGTTTTGATCAGTCCTTGGTTATAATATTAGGCAAATCATCTAATTATGTGTTTGGTTGTTGCTTTATTTTTCTTAAGTCAATCAACTCAAGTTTTAAGGTTAACTAAAGAAACATGTGATATTTAATGATTGTTTGTACCAAACATCGAAGAAGGGGTCCTATTCCAAATGCCTCATAGTTCAAGTATCTAAATGAAGTAGAAAAATAATTGGTGGGATGGGGGAGGGGAGTGTGCAGATTGGCCAATAAATTCACAAAGTGTCTTATTTCATTATCATTCCATGCCCAAGTTAAATATCTGAGATTCTCTTTCAGCTTGCATCTTAAAGTAATGTTTTATGTTTCATTTATAAACTTGAACAGACTGCTGAAGAGGCTATGACACCTATTGAATCAACTTTCTCCCTAGATGTCAATTCAAAGTTGGACTGGTAAGTTCTGCTCAGTTGTTCCTGAATTATTCCTATTGCCATGGCATTTTCACTTTCTTATGTTTCACTTAAACAATTGCATAAACTTGTGTTTATATATTTATTTAATAATACTTGTGACTTAGGGAGGCAATGGGAAAAGTTCTTGCACGCGGTCATAGCAGAGTTCCTGTATATTCTGGGAATCCAAAAAATATCATTGGACTACTTTTGGTGGGTTTTGTATTTTATAGATTTTTTTCAAATTTAAGTGTTATATTATATTGGGGAAACCTACTAATATCACCTTATACATTATATCATTTATCAATCGTACCCTTCCATAAAAAAATAAATGCATTGTCACCGTTAGTCTGTTCTTAATCTCTAGTACACCCCTCAAACATTTTTGGTAAAATCAATGGTCACATGCACAACACTCGATTGATTTCTTGATGGAAGAATATGGTTGAGAGATGGTGTAATATATAAAGTCATATTGATAGGTTTCTCCTATTATATGTGCTACTCTGGTTTTCTAATTAACTGATTTGCATGTGGCTGTTTTTATTTTTGTTGGAATTAGGTGAAAAGCCTTCTCACTGTTCGACCTGAAACAGAGACCCCAGTTAGTGCAGTTTCAATCCGAAGAATTCCACGGTGTTCATTTTTTTTTTCTCTATATTTTTCTGGTTTCCTTTGCAAACAAAGTACAGAATATGTGCTAAGTATTTGTCTGTGGAAATTTCTCCAGGGTTCCATCTGATATGCCTCTGTATGATATACTGAATGAGTTTCAAAAGGGTAGCAGTCATATGGCAGCTGTTGTGAAGGCCAAGGGGAAAAGCAAGGCTCTTCCACCAACAATTGATGGGAAAGAACATGAAGGAAACAAAGTAACTGGCAAAGAGTCCCAATTGACTACTCCATTGTTGTCCATGCCAAATGAGAAGTTAGATAGCGTTGTTGTGGACATGGATAGGGTTTCAAGGCCAAGTAGGCAGCCTTCTTTACAGCGTAATGATGCTTCAATTAAAGGAATGACCCTGCTATCAGAGGACATTGAAGATGGTGAAGTAATTGGTATCATCACCCTAGAAGATGTATTTGAAGAACTTCTGCAGGTAAATCAGAGACCTTTGTTATCTTTTTTCCTTCCAGTTGTATGATCTAAGTAATCATTGCCAAGCATGCTAATAGTAGTCTTAACAATGCAGGAGGAGATTGTGGATGAAACAGATGAATATGTAGATGTACATAAAAGGTATTTTGGAGTTGATCCAGCTAGAAATTTAGTTTTGGTGCCCAAAGATGGCCAAAAAGTTGACAGTTTCTCTTCTAAATTACTCTGCAGAATCCGTGTGGCTGCAGCTGCAGCTGCTTCATCTGTGGCGCGGGCACCATCAAGTCGAAGGTTAACAGCCAATAAGGGATCTGTAAGTGAAAATCATGTCTTGGGCATTTTCTTTTTGCACTGAATTCTATTGTATGCTTCATCTATAATCCCAAGCATGTTCAGTGATTGTAGTACAACAACCTGAAAACTGCTTCACATGTTCACGTTTGCAAAATCAATAGTGGTTCGTCATTCTGAAATTTATATCCAACAAATACACCCAATTCCGCAGATCTAAGTATCCTACTGGTTTTACTCTTGTTGCTTAGCCTTGAGATATCTTCATTTCTTTCAATACCCAAATGAATTCTTCAAGTGATGGTAGAGTGATTTGTCTCTTTTTATAATTCCCAGGGAGGCCACCAAAGTAAGCCGGGGCAAACACTGAAGAAATCGGAGAATGATTCAAGTGCCACAAGATTACAAGGGACTGCCGGTGAGCCTTTTCTTGGAAACAAGAGATAAATAGGTCTCACACACCCATGTACTTTTGGAAAAAATCCTGAAAAGAGATTTTTTTGTCTGCCTCGTTATTCTATGAAGCATATGCCTATAGTATAGCGAAAACAAGTTTTGTTTATATATCTACATGACAATTAATTCGAGATCATATGAATAAATTGTAGGCTTGTACCAGAGTGTTGTGATTTCGTTGTGCTTTATATTCTTTTGGTTTTAGTTCTCTCTGGGACCAAGTTGTTTGTGCTGTGAGTATTACTCAGCATACTGTTTTCTTCCAAAAACATTTCTCTGTTCTGTCATTGAAATTTTTATTGGTTAGAAAAACATATTTAAATGTTTCTTGTTGGGAAGTGTCTATAAATTTTTTTCTTGGAGTCTCATTGAAAAATTTACACATGATCTTCTGCTTTGCTGACCATTAATTCGACCTTTTCCACAAAACAAAACGATCAAACCAAGTTCTCAAGATTTAGACCTATCTAGCTGGACCAGTTTTCACTAAAAAAAATATTTACTCATCCCAGCGTAGGAGAATCACTGTACACCTCCGTATGATATACAAACGCGTTCTCTGCTCTCGAACCTTTCTTGAACACCTTTGCCACGGTCGGAGCTTTGGCAATCTCATTGTGGGCAAGTTTCCTGCCATAATATTCTTGATATATATGCTTGTTTATGAGTGTAATTGTCAAGGTGTGTTTGTGCTACATGGAAATTAGCTTTGAGAAGCAAGGCCTTGTATAGACAAAGGTTGTGAAGATTTGTGTAGGAGAGACAATGGGTGGCGTGTAGTGAGTGTCGCCCCCCTGAGTATGACCAGATGAGAAGGGGTTAAGGGAGCCCGGCGAATAGGAAGATAACAAAGCAGACCCATCAGCTTGTCTCCTTGACAAATCACCTGGAAAAGGACTTGTCTGAACTTGTCATAGTTTTGAAGGTCATCCCTGTCTCTCACTTGGGCTGTCATATGTCCGATTTTGTGGTAGATAGTTAGCTCTAAGGCACATCTACTGCCTCCTGATTTTCAGGGACTCTTTGGAATTTGGTGGATGCTATTCCTAGCTAGCTCCTTGCATATGTTATGAGATAAATAAATAAATAATCTAAAATCTAATGAGGGCACACAGAAGATCACAAGGATTCACAATGGGTTTTATCATGCAACTTGCTTAGTGCTGCAAAGAATACTAGTATACTGGCCATATAAATAAATAACAAATAGATTCTGTTGATGAGAAAGTCTAAAGGATAAGATTCTCTAACAAACCCAGGGAATATTTATAAACATATGAATATAAAATATATGCAAGAATATAAAATATATAACTAGAACAAAAAATAAAGCTTGAACTTTGAATAATCTTACTTAAATTTGTATTGAGGTAAATACATGAGATATAAATTTGGATATAAGTAATACAAAATAGAGTTTTTTCTTTAAAGATATTGGTTTTTTCTGCCAAAGAGTTGTCTAAAGAAATTTGTCTGTCTTAGAACAAAGAGAGAGCCACCTATTTATAGGGAAAAATAATGGCAAATTTAAAATTTTACAAAGTCTTGTAATTATTAAGCTTTTGAAAGGCTATTTGAAGTAGTTGTTTGCCTTGTCTTCTATCATTGAAAGTTTTTTTTGTTGTATTTGCGAGTAAAGGAAAACTTGCCTTCTTGTGTTGACATAAATATTTGGACTAGGAGTATAAAGGGCCAGGAGAAGATGGGCCTAGATGTACCTGCCATAAAGAAGATTGACTTGATAAAAAGAGAACAAAATTAAAAATGGGCCATAAATATTTTTTGCCTCTAAAAACTCTTTTCTTTTCTTTTTTTTACACACACATATATACACAGACGAAAATGCTTAGGGTTTTTGTATAGGAGGAAGAATGCCAAAACAATCATCTTTATTTTTATCTTTTAAATCAATAATGGATTCTGAAGATGAAAAGAAAACACAATCATTTGATTTAGAGTGAGTCACTTTGTGAAAGCTGCTTTATGATTTCAAATTACTCTTATTTGGATTTTGCTGAAGCATGAGATTTTTAGGTTAAGAACTTAGATTGAGGATTTAAGTCCTTAATCTTGGCCTTTTGATTTTCTTTTAATCATTGTAAGACTACAGGTTTGGAGCTCTTGGATTCTACTGTAAAGGAGTCCCACTATTTGACTTTGGATTTTTTGATGATGATGGGGAATTCATACTGAGTATTGTAATCAAACAATTATGAGAAGACCTAAGGAACAAAGAATTTGAACAAAAAAGGAGAAGTGGTGGAAATATGTTTTTCACATTTTATGGCTTTGTAATTTTGTTTGAAAAAGATGTAACCATTTTCAATCATAGAATGAAGTTGAAGAAGGTCATATAAAGGACCAAAATAGTCCCACCATTGGTGAAATCAGTTTGGTAATTTTGAAGTGTTTATGGAGTTGTTGAAGTAGAATAACAAAGAATGACTACCTTTTGAGTTTGGAGAAGGAAAGTATTAAATCATGTTTGTTGGTAATCCTAATAGGTGTAGAGCGATAATAGTTATGTAGTCTGGCTTGGAAACTGACTGGAAAATGAATTTTTTTGTGAAGAACTTGTTTCCAATCAAAAGAGTGAAGGATTTCTTGGATAATACATATAGAATAGGCAGGTTCAAGATGATTTTGGTGAAGTTTGAAGTGTTTAAATATGTTATTTAAAGGATTGGCATATAATAAGACTAGGGTTATGTAAAATCTCATGGTTTAAAATTACAACTTGAAGGAAACTTTAAAGTTGTTTTTGAAGGACCAAGATGTAAAAATCCATCTTCAATAGAATTTTTTTTTTTTGGATATTTCATTTTATAATATATTCAAATTTTTCTTTTGATTTTTTTTTCTTTTGAGATAAATCAATTTGAGAGTTTTGTAAAGATGAAAGTAAGGTTTTTTTAGAGGAAGAACCTGTTTTAGTTTTGGAAATCAATTTAGAAGATTTACCTTTCTAAGAGGATTTTTATCTTATAGTTTGTAGAGCCAAAAGTAATTCTGGAGAAATTTAAATAGGAATCTACCCAAGTTTGTACTTGAGAAGAATGACTTTTTTCTTCTTCTTCGGTAACCATATCAATCCATGATTTTATTGGTTTTGCAGAAGAAATTGATGAAGAAAGAAGTCTTAAAGGGTTTGAGGGTTTTGGAGATTCTTGTTTTTGTTGCGGGGCTTTGCCCTTGTCTTTAAATTTTGGTGGCATCAGGATCTGTTTTGGAGAAATTCTTTGGTTAGAAAATTAGGTATATAATTAATATCTCTTTTTATAAATTCTATATCAAAATAAAAAAAATACATAAAAGAAATTTTTGTTTTAGCAAATAACTTTAAAATTTTGTAATGCATATGACAATCAAAAGAATTTCTTTTTTGATGATTGAATAATTCTTTTGACAATCATTCAAATGTGCAGATGTAAATTCAAAAATCTGTTCTTTGAAATTTTTAACTTGCTTAAGGATACCACTATGTTCTTTGAAATGTGCAGAGCTAAGGGATTGGCTATAAGCAAAGGATTTCTTGTACCTATTTTTTTTTTCATCTTTTTAACAATACTAGAATGTTCATCAAATCATGGTACAAGATTTTTTCTTAACCTATCATGCGACAGTTTTGCTAGATGGTTAATGTTTGGATATAAGTCTAAGACATAGTTAAGACTCCCTAAAAATCTTTGCAATTGGTTTTCATCAAGGATTTGTGTCTGGAAATTTACTAGCAAAGGTAAGGGATCTTTTTATAGGTGTGATTGTACCTTGAAAAATATAGTGACCAAGAAAACAAATTCGAGTTTGGAAAAGAGAAATCTTTGTTTTTGAAACAAATAATTCATTTTTCTTTGCAAGATACTTTTGTAAATGTTTAAAATGATGTTTTAAGGAGTTTGAAAAAACAAGAACATCATCAATGTAGACTATGTAAAATTTTAAATATGGATTAAAAATATCATTCATGATTCTTTGATTTTGAGGGAGAATTTCTCAATCCAAATAGCATTACATTCCATTCATATTGACCAAAAGGAACTGCAAATGTAGTTTTATAATGATCTTTTGGATGAATTTATATTTTCCAAAAACCTGATTTCATATCAAATCTTGAAAATACAAATACAGAATGTAATTTTTGCAATAAATCTTTGTTTTTTAGAATTAGATACCCAATCCATTTCAAAGCTTTATATAAAGGTTTTGTAGTTTATGACATGTTGTGGTGTGCCTCTTTCTATTTCAGAATTTTTATTGACATAAGAAGTTGCACATGACTAAGGTGATTTAGATTTGTGTATAATATCTTTAGATTGTAAATTTTGGATTTTAAGTCTACAATGTTATTCTAGCTCAACATTTATCTAGATAGGTCTAGCTTTTGTAAGTATTTGTTTTTTATTAAAAATGTCATCATAGGAGAGATCAACCACATGTTGTTCTTTTTTCCAAAAAGCATTTGGTAAATCAAAACAAATTTCAGATTCTATTTTGGTTTGGAAATTTAATTTTTTTTTTTTGTAAAATAAAGTTTTGTAATTGTTATTTTTTCATAAAAAATACATCTTATTTAAGATGCATGAGCGGAATTTGCTTTCCATAAATCAAAGCATTTATTTGATGAGTATGAATAGAACATGCTTTGATTAAATTAAGATTTCTAGTTTTTGGTTTTTCTATGAATGGAAAAACAAGTTTTGAACCATTGATTTTTGAAGTAATGCTTTTATGGCCAATTTTGTAAGGGGTGATCATGTAATGAAAGGAGTGCAAAAAATAACAGTATGATTGATAACATTTGTAACAACAAAAATGTTTTTAAGATAAAAAAAATTGTTTGAAATGGATGCTTGAGTTTTTTATTTTGATTTCTTATTTAGTATTGTTTGTTGTAGAAAGTTTTTTAGAAGTACTTTGTAAAAGTTGTTTTGGAACTATTCCTTGATATAATTTAGATATGCACCTGTATCAAATAAGATGATAATATCTATTTGAAAATCATTTGAAAAAACCAAGGTAATTTTTATGAAATACGTTTTTGAAGTAATTTGAGTTAAAACTTGAAGACAATCTTCAAGAATATGCTCAATGTTTGTTAATATATGATCTCCTAGGTCCTATTCTATATCATGATTAGAATTTGATTGCTTATCAGAATCCGAATCATTTCCAAATTTTGTAAGAAGGAGTTGTAATATGGCATAATCTTTTTGCTATGTTTGTTTAAGGTTGGCTAAGATTAGTCTTGATGATTTTGATTTCAAATTGTAATTTTAGGATAATAGTTAAAGATTTGGAATTTTTTTTTGTTAAGGATTTTTATAAGATCATATAAGTATTTGTATTAGATGAAGGTAAAAGTGAATGACTTTGAATAAGCTATAGTTGTTTTGGTTTATCAAAAGTATTGAAGAGGTTATCTAGGTAAGCTTTTTGTAGTTGGGGATCATCAAGGTGTTTATGGCTTCAAAGATGAATTCTTGGTCTTTGGTAAGGATATTAATTTGTCTTGAAATGTGGTCAGAAGAATCTTCTAAGTCAGAACTAGATGTTGTTAACTCATCAATTTATAAGGGTTCTTCAAAAGTGTCTAAAAGGGTTTGTTTCAATTTCAAAGGCTTCAATTAAAAGAGATTGGATATGATGAGTAACTTCTTCTTCTAATTGAAGTTCATGGAGTTTGGTATTTATAAGGTAAAATCTGGAAGTATGACCTTTGTTGCCATATTTGTAACAAGTAATGGTTTAGAGGTCAAATCGGGGTTTGGATTAAGAATTTTTTGTTGATTTTTTATGGGAAATTTTGTATTTGGGTTTAGATTTGGCATGAAAATATTTTCTAAATTTATGGATTGATCGTTTGTAAAGTGATTTAGAAGGTTTTGATTAAGGCTTATAATAGTTACCACTACAGGTTGACTTTTTAATGGATAAGTCAAACTGTTGAAAAAACCTTTCTAACTATTGTCTGGCTCATTTCATTTCCAATTTAAAGTGTTTTTGGAGTTTAAGATCTTGAAAAATCTTGAGACATTCTTTTTAGGTGAAGCTAATAAGTTTACCATATATTAGTTGGTCATATGGATAGTTTTGTTGCTAAAGATGTCTTTGATTTTGTTTCTGACTCTCTTTTCTAGAAGGGTAGGTAATCCAGCATGAAATTTTTCTTTTCAGAAAGGCTGGTTAGAGTCTTCTTAGAGTATGACAGGAGTGAGAAAGGTGTTTTTGTACCATTGAAAATCACTAAGTTTTTTTAACCTAATATATGGAAGAAGTTTAACATTTTTATCCTTTAGATGAGATATATATCCTATTAAATGTAGAGAAATAGTTAGTATTAGGGTTGATACTACATCTTGGATAGTGGTGCCAGATGGGTTGTAACACCCTTAATTTTATTTATGTCATATTCGTTGAAAAATTAGGAATTTCTTTTTTGCATATATATATATATCATGATTCCTAATCCCTAACTATCCTGACAACAATTTTAAGTTTATTATTATTATTATTATTATACTAACTACCGAAAATTCGGCAGAGTCTCCTCTATAAATTAACCTTTTCAAGTGTCGACATCAACCTAAAACACAATTTATCCTACATATTTATGATCCAACCATCTTAGACCTTCTTCAACAAAATCTGATTTCTCATCACATCATCCACTTCGACTTATACCTTCATCATTTTCCATTCTCAAAGTAGTGCCATATATCTTTTCTCTTCACGCATGATGTCATTAAAATAAAGCATATTATAAAGTTATCTACATGCATACTAAAATTCTTTAATGCCTACACAAAAGAGATTTAATTATCTAAAAAGTGGTAGATGACTTAACACTAATTACAAGCCCAAAAGATAACTTCAAATCATAGTGAGCTAGAATATTACATAATCCACATGCCTAAATATACCAAGTAAATAACTACCCACAAAAGAAGAGAATCAAGGTTGTCTTGCGGTATGAGAAGGACCTGCAACAATGCAACATAATTTATTTAGTAATACCAATTTAATTTATTTACACATATGTATTGTTTACACATTTTTTTTCTTTTTAACACCATAATCTCTAATAAATTTTATGTAAACATATCCTTCAACTTTAGTTACTTGACATGACTTCTCCATTACCAAGCTTCATAGTTTACTTGTAAAGTTTACTCCTTTTTCCACCTTAATCCTCATCTTAATGGAAACCAAGTAATCACACAAATTATCCAGGTCTTCCTCAATTCCTAATCAAATCCATTACCACCTTAGCCATTTCATACATAGATGACTAAGTTCTATAACCACAACTTAGTTTCCGTTCTTACGGATGACTAAGTTATCTGTTCGTACCACCTTAGTCATGCCTTTGCAAATGACTAAGTCAAATATTATTCACTTTAGCTTTCCAACACTTTGGAAACTAAGTCAAAATCAAATGTTTATATCATCTTAGTTCCTGACCATTTAGACAACTAAGTCATACACATTATCTTTTATATTAATTAATTTCATTCCTCGAATAATTAATTTCATTCTTAACCATGTGTTCTCATAAATTCTCTTACAACCATGACACAATTCAGTTCTAATAATTCTCAAACGTACATAACAAAGACAACCCAATCACATATAAGAAAACAAAAGAACAACTACAATAACTTTACATGTTAAAGAGCGAAACACCTACCTGCAGCTCCAGGTGTTCGAGCTTGCTTCGCTAAAATTCCAGCCACAAATGCTCCTCCTATAAATAAAAGGAAGGTATGCATACAATATTCATATCTAGAATTGTAACACATATATAATTTCATTGTCACATTACATATTTCAACATTATATATTCCAATAATTCTCGTCTCAACATTAATTCCATTCATACTAATTAATTCTTCCGTTAGTATTTCTTATCAAAAATACATATTTTCCTAACTTAATTTCCCTTAAAATGCATCTTTTATTATCGGTAATAATACCTTCAATCCTCATTGATTTACACTTTCATACTTCAATTATTTCTTTTTCATAACTCCTTAATTTAATTTTTTTTATATTTGATTTTGCTAAGTATGGCAAAATAACTATGTCATATAATCATCCAAATAAATCCTCACATAATTCCTTATACCTTTATAATTAACTAATTTGTTCATGAACATATAATTTAATACACTTTCCAATAATTTGCATTGTAATACATTAAATTCTCTACCTATACATATTAACATGCATTGACATTAACCATTTATTTACTTAACTTTTCCACATATTATTATATCCCTATATACAACTTAATCATTTATGCATCAACACACCACAATCACACACAATTATACATGCTTTATTACTTTTCATGTTCATCCTCCTTTATTTCAAATTTCAAATGTGACCGACATTGTTGTTTTTCATAACACCCAATTTTTATCTTCCATCCTTCATTAATTTGCATCATTATCAATCTATCCTATCACAATGTATCAATTTCAACAATTTCATATTTTTCCCCAAATTCTCTCATAAAAACCCCAATTCAAGAAATCTAAGAACAATGCATTAAATCTATCTCTTTCGACCCAAACTTGTTTAAACAACTTAGAACTCATTACCCAATACTAAAATGAACTTCGAAAGTTAACCTGATGATGTTTTTCCTCCCTTTCAATTTTTCTTCTTTTCCATGACTTACAACCCCTTTCTCTCCCTTCTCCCTCACTTATTTTTTTTCTTAAATCCTTGCTTGAGGGAGTGATTTGTTGTTTTACACATTTTAGATCCTTAATTCTACACAATTTCTACTCTTTCTCTCAAGGTAATTTTTTATTTCAAGCATTTTTCCCTCCTTCTTTTCTCTCCCTTCTGTTTTATTCCTCTATTACCTTTATTTCTGGCATCAAAAGAAGGGAGAATAAATTGTTGGACTTTGTCAGCTCATCAGATTATTTACAAATCTGCCATTGATGAATTTTATGTTATTTACTATTCGACTATTAGCATTTTTTAAAATATCTTCCCGAACTCAGATTACCCTAAGATTCTAATCGAATGTAGGACTATATGTTATCAGATTTCTCCTAAAATTTTAGTTTGATCTAACAGTTGGATTGAGCGTTCTACTCAATAGTATGAAACTAGTCAATATAAGAATTATTATTATTATTATTATTATTATTATTTAACATTTAACCATTTATTTTAATCACTTTTTTTTTCAAGGTTTCACATGGGTCAAGAATTGGTGTTTGGCCTTTGTATGTTTGAATGGATTGTATAATCTCTAATTGTGATAATCCCACCACCCTTTTAATTGACCATAAAAAATTATAATTAAAAGTTCAACTATGGATTTGTCTGAGGTTCCCGTCTGGGTTTTGTAAGCATTGACAACCAGTAATTTATTGTAAGGTATTAAGGATGTTGTATTCTGAGATTCCATCAATATTCCATTCATAAAAGGTAAAGGCATTAAACTTATATTGGTTAGTAATGCCTGCCTCATTTTGGATTCCTATGTCTGGTGTAAGAGGAGTTGTTTTAGGTGTAGGGTTCCTCCAATAAAGTTTGTTTATTTCAAAAATTTCTTCTTAGAAGGCTTTTTCTTCAACAAAAGTTTTGTTTTTATCATGTTGTATGGTGTTTATATGGCTTGTGGAGGTTTGAGGGTGGTTACTAATTTAAGGTGTGTTAGGAGCAATTAAGGTGGAAGAGGAAGCTTCATGGTGGTTGAGATAGTCTTTGATAGCTTTACAAAAATCATTTTTGTTATTTTGAATTTGAGTTTAGCCAGCTTTAATGACTTGGTATGGTTTGAAAACTAGGTTTTTTAGCTTTTGAGCAACAATTTTTGTAGTTTCAACAAGAGAAAATAAAGACTTCTTAATATGTTTTTATATTTTGGTTAGTTGTTTTCCTATGTTGTTGAGGTTTGTGTTGGTGAAATTGTTTTGTTGTATAATGTGTTTGGTATTGGTGGCAACATCTTCATTTAGGCATTTGTAAGGAGCAACTTCTATTGTTTGGTCTTTTTGAGGAATTTTGAGTTTTTTTAAAGAGGGATGTTCAGATTCAATGAGAGCACCATGTGCTAGTTCCTAAACATGAGTTTTGTTCCTAGTTGTAATGAGACATGCATCTTTGGTAAAAAGAGTGTGTAATATGATTTTCATATGCATAATATAATTCAAACCAATTAAAAAACAAGATTTGAATTTTATGTAATGTAACAAAATCATAAAAACATTTTTGTATTTCTTGTCTTTGTTTTAGAATTTTTTTGAAAAACCAAGATCTCTTTTCAGAGTCATGATCACTATAGAAATCATCAACAAAATAGTCTTTATTAATGATAAAATTTTTTTCCTAAAATATTTAGTTCATTTTGGATATTCTCTATTACAACAGAGAAAGTTGAAGAGGTTGGTGAAAAGAGTCGATCATTTTCTAGGTTTGTATATAAAGGCTTGGGTAGATTTGTGGTAAAATCTGCATTTTGGAAACTAGTATTAGAAATACTAGATGTTGATTTTTCTAGATGGGTTTGTATGGTATGGTATATTTATGACAGAGAGCATCTTAAAGATTCTTCCTAAATTAAGAGTATTAGATGAAGATGATTCATCTAATAATCTAGAATTGGTTGAATGTTTATGGAAGGTTAGTTCAACTTTTCTATCATTATATTCATTAATTTGTTTAAGGAGGACATTTAGTTGTAGGGGTTGTTGAGGTTCAAGTTGGGATGCTCTTTCAAGAACCCAGTCTTCTGGTAAGGTTACATCTTTTTGTTGGATAGCTCTAGGTACAACTATGTTTGATTTTGAAAGATTTGTTTGTAAAAGTAAGGTTTCACCTTTCTGAGATTGAAACTTATGCTTGTTGGCAAAGAAAGAGAACATAGCTTTGTAGTGGATTTTGAAGATCAAAGCTATTGAAATTAATCCTTCAAGTATATTGTAATTATAGGTTTTTATTTGTAGGATTATAGTTTGTAGTATGTTTTTGTCTTTGAAAGAGATGATAAGGTTTGGGTAACAGTCAAAAGAGACAGGACCATTGTATAAACTAGATTCTATAGAGCTCATTATGGAATCTAGCATCTCTGAGGATTGTAAGGATAAAAGTGTTGAGCTTTTCTTTGATTAGGGACTTTATTCCTACTTGTATAAGACCAATATAAATATATTTGTAGTTTATATCCTTGTGTTTTTGTAAGGATTTTTGAGAAAAAAATTGGATGGTTTCAAAAGGTTTTGTAAGTTGTATATCTCTTTCTTCAGTTTTAATTGTAAAATCAGTTTTGAAAATATTGAATAAAGAAGTTTGATAAATTTGATTATTGTGAACTTTTAGTATTTTCCAATCATCAATATTTTTTTGTAAAATCTTCAATAGTGTTTTATTCACTATTAATATTTATTTTGTTTTCAGAGGAATCAGTTGTTGAGGAGACTAAAAGAGAAATAGTTCTATAAAAAACAAGAATCCATGAAAGAAAAATATTACTTAGAAAATCAGCTCCAAATTATATGGGTTTATAGCCCTACTCAACTCTTTTTCAGGATTTAAACCACCTAGTAGGTTGACCTAAGATTCTAAGGTGCTTTATTTCTCATAAGGTTTTTAAAAGTCTATATAACAACACTATTTCGGATCCTAATAGGCTCTGATACCACTGACATTTATGGGTAGAGGAAACTGAAAGAGTAGTTCTACAAAAAAAACATAATCCATGAAAATAAAAGTGTGTGTGTGTGTGTGTGTGTGTGTGTGTGATTTTGACATTTCTAAATAGTTAGCACATATACTAGCTATTAACCATAATGGAAAAAAAAAATCCTTAACAACTTAATAGAGAACAAATAGAAACCAAAATTAAGTTTGATTGGTGAGTTTAGTTTCTTTTACACAATTACAATTAATAAACATGATCATTATGATGTTAGAAAATCAAAATTAATGATCCTACTACATGCAACAAGATTTGCTACATGATCAAGTGCACTTTAATTTGTGAATGGAATTACTATTATAATATCAATATTTACAACAAATCTTCCCATATCCAAGTACGATGACTCTAGCAAAGATGAAATTGACATGCTTCTAATTCAGGGGAGGCAAGGAAAATTAAGACAAGGATCAATGCTTGCTTGTAAGCTCCCACAGGTAGATATAGACACGAGCACGAATGACATATGTAATGCATTGCCCTATAGGAGTTGTAAGGGGTGTTGATCAACTAAATTACAAATATAACAATATTTGCCATGAATTGAAAGAGAGAGAGAGAGAAACTTGTTGAAGGCAATATTTCTTAAATTATATGTTGGTCTTTATCACAAGTCTAGCTACAAAATGTGAATGAATACCAGTTTATCATAAAAGCTTATGAAAGATAACAAAATAAAGAAAAGTGATATTAAGAACACAGACATGTTGGGTTTCCCAAATATCATACACGTAGCAGAAACTATGAAACAAAATTATTCGGGAGTCCCTAGGATCCCGTTAAAAAGATTTAGAGTTGTTTAGATATTTATTATCTAAAGATCTGA
>Ga0307510_10002183_pt1 | contig 22115 bp, 17 predicted proteins | sample 12_EM_MG_FD_207224 | JGI IMG/M metagenome (GOLD analysis project Ga0307510, IMG submission 207224) | Populus trichocarpa ectomycorrhiza microbial communities from riparian zone in the Pacific Northwest, United States - 12_EM | ecosystem: Host-associated > Plants > Roots > Unclassified | place...
ACCTAATAACAAGGGTTATTTTCTCTCTTCTAGATTCATCTCTAGCTTCATCAACAATTAAACAAATTTTTTCATCACCAATCTCACGACGAATTAAAGACTGAACATTTCTAGTAAAGACATTCAAATTTTCCTTTTGAATTTCATGTGAAGTGTACTTAATATTTTGTGGAGCATTACCGAAAACTAGAACACCTACTTGGGATGCTAAAAGTTTTATCATTTCAAGAAAATTACCTAGGTTTTTTATTGAGTTTTTTTTTTGTTACTTTTTTAAAATTAATTTTTATTTTATTTTTGTACTTTGGTAATGAGTTGGTTAGGAACTGACCTTTGTATTTTGTTTTCTTCTGTAGGGTAATCCTATTTTCATGGATTGAGTTGTGGATTTGGGCTATTATAGGTTTACTCAAATTGGTTTTTTTTTTATCTTTTGTAAAATTGAATACTTTCTTTTCTTTTTTGTTCTTCAATACTTGGTTTGTTAGAATTGAATTTCCTAATTTATTTTTATTTAAATTCTATAGGGTTATTATGGTCATATAACTCAAGTTATAGGTTTTCCGAATTAATCCTCTTGATCGATTCATTATATCACCGTCTTAATTTTTTTAAATAAAAATATATCATTATGCATGATTTTAATCATTTAAAAGTGTGTTGTTTAGTATGCATTAAGTTTTATATTTCCTAACATTTTATTTTTAATTTTTTATAACTAGAAAAAACTATCTGACCTAGCTCGGGTTAAGGAGCTAGTTTCAAATCTCATGGCCATGAACCTCCACTCGAAGAAGTGGGTTGGGTTGATTTTTTTAGTACATGCTTTATAAATAATGGGAAGATTTATTTCTTTATTTATTTTAGAAATTTACTTGTTTCAATATAAATATCTTTCAAGCATAAAAGGCACCAATCTTATATCCATCAAGTTAAAAACTTCAATCCTTCCAATTTTTCTAGTTAGATTATGAATGTTCCGATGATTGTTGTCAATAAACTTCAATTATATTTTAAAACTCAAACTGAAACTCAAACTATCATTATATTTCTAAGAGTTTGTTTGAAAGTGTGTTTGCAGTTGTTTTTTAAAATGTTTTTCATTAAAAAATATATTAAAATAATATGTTTTTAGTTTTTTAAAAATTATTTTTGATATTAACGCATTAAAATGATCTAAAATACCAAAAAATATTAATTTAAAGTAAATAAAAAAATAAAAATTTTTTTAATTTTTTTAAAAGTACTTTTAAAACATAAAAATAAATTATTTTTTTTTTTGAAAAAATAAAACTAGGTACGTGGTTTCAATATATTAGATTTCATTGAAAAAACTACTTTTTTGAAAAAAATTATAGCACAATCTTATCTTTTCATATGAGTGGGTAAAGAACTTATTAGTAAACTAATAGCCAAGATTATACCCGGGTTTTGGACTAACCCAAATTTAATTTATTTAGGATTTGAATGATAAAAAAACCTAGTATAAAAATATAGTCAAAACACGGTTCCAAAAGTTGTTGATTTTTTTTTTTATTTTGTTTTTAAAAATTAATCCATGTTGATCTATAAATCAGGCTTGCTAGTTATAAGCTTGCTTCGGGATGACCTGGATCAGATTATATAACCATGGAATATACAACGTCGTACAGGAATCCTTGGTTGAAGTCAATTCCATTTCCACAAGCAATCACACCCAATGACCTTATCTACAGACTGATCAGGTCTCCAAAAAGAAATATTTTATCCAAATCCGAAAAATCTGCTAATCATCAAACTTTCAGATTCTCTGCAACAAGAAGAGAAGCCACGTAACAGCAAAAGCCCTCTTCTGTTTCCTCCGTATCAAATCTGTTTTGATGATTTTGTCCTCTGACACTGCAGAAGAGACTAAACAACCAGTCATGAGTACTACTGCTGCTGATGCAAAAGCTGAACACTTTGAACTCAACAATGGAACCATACGTGTAACTGTCACCAACTACGGTGCCACAATCACTTCTCTCTATGTCCCTGACAAGCATGGTTCTTTTCCTTTCTCTTTCTCAGCATATGTTTCAGTATATTTTGTAGTTAGTTTGTTGGATTCTTTGTTATGTGTTTGAGGGGTGGTTGATGTAATGATTGTGTTTTTGTCTGGTTTGTAGGGAAAGTAGCTGATGTTGTCCTTGGTTTTGACTCGATTGAAGCATATGTGGTGAGTTTCAGTGGCTCCTTTTGTTTTACAGTGAGATTGTCCTTTTCGGTTGCTTCGGCTGCAAAAAGTTGTGGTTTTGACACGGTTTTCATGGAAAGTTTTGTCTGGCTCCTGGGAAAATACAGAAGTTTGGTGAACTTGAGGACTGATTTTGATTTCCCATTTTTCTCTTTCTTTTTTTGGTGGGGTTTGCTTGATCTTGATTCCTCTACGAGGATTAATTTCTGAAAGATGAAGTTGAAATTTGCTGTGTTCTAGCATATTAGGGTTACTGATGATGTGATTTTTTTCCTTCTCTTGGTTGGTGTTTCAGCAGAAAGACAATGCGTCTTATTTTGGTTGCATTGTGGGTCGAGTTGCAAACAGGATTAAAGAGGGGAAATTCCATCTCAATGGGGTGGATTACTCTTTGCCTAAAAATAATGGGCCAAACAGTCTTCATGGTATGCTAGAATTAAATTCCTAATATTTCAATCATGCATGAATCAGTGCCAATCAGTTATGCAGTGATATGGAACAATCGTGTTTTCCTTTGATTAAGATTTTTAGTTCTGCTGACTGTGGCTTAGTGACAAAATTTCCCCCCTTGATAATGCCTACAAGTAAGACGAGAAGATTTGAAATCCAGCAACAAGCGTAGGAATCTCAATTTTGCAGTTCAAATTACTGTTCACTTCATGACACTTTCGTGTTAAAATTTCACTTGACCCAAAACATCTAGCTGCAGTTCTTCATAGGTGTTGAAAAGGGATAAATTGAAGAAAAGGTTGCTTATCGTTGCTTTGAGCCAAAAAAGAAGAAGCAGTGGCTTGAACATTTTGTATTAATAGTAGTTTGGTTAGTAAATTTAAGAGCTGCTTCCTAATCCATCCCTCTGTAATTTGATGAACTTCAGTCCTTGAATTGCTGAAGTTGTGATTCTTAATGTGTGGAATTTATTGTTGCACAAATTTTATGGATTAAGTGTTTCAAGTTATGATGAATACCTTGTTGGCATACTTTACAGGTGGGAATAAGGGCTTTGACAAAGTGGTTTGGGATGTTGTGGAGCAGAAAGATGGTGAGCAACCATCGATTACCTTCAAGTATGAAAGTCATGATGGGGAGGAAGGTCAGCTCATTTTCTGTTCTAATGATTTCCCTAGCATTTCTATCATATATAGATCAATTTACTGATTTTTTCTGTGATCAGGATACCCAGGGGATGTTATTGTGACCGCTACTTACACGCTTACTTCGAGCAAAACCTTGAGGTTGGATATGGAAGCAGTGCCTAAGAATAAGACCACTCCAATTAACCTAGCACATCATACCTACTGGAATTTAGCAGGTCACAGCTCTGGGAATGTGCTCGAGCATTTAGTTCAGATATCAGGATCTCAGATTACCCCTGTGGACAAGAATTCAATCCCAACAGGTGAACTCTTGCCAGTTAAAGGCACTGCTTTTGACTTCACTTCAGAGAAGAAAGTTGGAAGCTCGATTAGGGAAGTCCCTGGCCTAGGGTATGACCATAACTATGTCCTTGACTATGGGGAAAAGAAGGAAGGATTAAAACACGTAGCCAAAGTGAAGGACCCTTCAAGCTCCAGGGTGCTGAACTTGTGGACAGATGCTCCTGGTGTGCAGTTCTACACTGCTAACTATGTGAATGGTGTTCCTGGGAAAGGTGGGGCTGTTTATGAAAAGCATTCAGGATTATGCTTGGAGACCCAAGGATTTCCAAATGCCATTAACCAACCAAACTTCCCTTCTATTGTTGTTGTACCTGGAGACAAGTACAAGCACTCAATGTTGTTTGAGTTTTCAGAGGAGTAATTTATTAACCTGTACCAAGGAGCTGCCAGGTACTTTTTGTATTAATTGATTGAGTTTTTTGGGTTTTTATGACAGAATTCTTAAAAAAATAAGTGAAATTTCATAATTTATTGACTCTCAGACTGCGGATAAATTCACTGTCTCCCTTCCTAAAACACAGCCACACCCAAATTGTTTGGCGAGCTGGTTTATGGTTATGATATATTTGGTTGTGAAAACCTTGAAAATTCTTATGAGATAACTAAATCTAGTACAGCAGAACACATTGCATGACAGATGGATTTGCCAGCTTTATCAACATTCTTCTTGCAAGTATGTTCGGATTCAATCAATTCCATGGATTCTTATTTCGCTGCTTTTATATTTGCTGTGCATCTATGTTGAGCGTCTATTCTTTGCTAATCTTTCCTATCCCAAGGTTGTCTGCCGATAGGATCACATGACCTCTCCAGAACAATGCCTTCACATAGAATGCGATCTTTATATCATGCAAGTTTTCTTTGGAAGAACTAAAACCTGAGTTGAGAAAACTCAGTTTGATAGGTGGCTAATATGCCTGAGAAAATAGATTCCATTATGGATGAGTTTTCTGCAAATCTTTTCATTTCCCAGTTACCATCTTAATTTTTTTTTTCTTCTAAATCCAGGACTGATACTCCTTCACTCAGCATGGGAAAATTCTATTATAGGAGTTTGTTACCAATAATTTTCACCATTGATGAAATGAACAGAACATGGTAGCAATTCTTCTTTCAGTATGGCAATCTGTCCAAATTACAATATTGTCGTGAAAGGGAAGTGTATAAAAGCAAAAAAATAAAATAAAATAAAATTAATGACAACCATCACTCACAATTTTGACACAGTATTTCAACCCAGATGACTTAACCAATGCAAAAAACTAGAAGGAAGGCTTAATCCTCCTTCCCCTTTCCTGTCTAAAACAAAAGAGTGTGATATGGAAAAGGTAAATACAAAGCTTAGTCTACTTGCAAGTAACCTAGCCAAAACCATCAAACCAGGTTACTTGTGCAATCCTTTTCGTCCTTCTCCTTTGCCTGGGAAAAGGCTGCTAGGAGGAGATGCTGCAAAATTTTGGGTTTTACACCTTTTCAGTAAAACCCAAAAGAGAACATTTAGAAGGTGGGGGAGACTTAATTTTTTTCTTTGTGCGTGTGGATATCATTCACCGACGGAAACAAACTAAAGACCAGGAATCCCCTGCTCCATCAGGAGATTTCCTGGTATTTTGCAGAAAACACAGTTCCTCAAACTTTCTGACCTGTTCTTGATGCGGAGCAAGCTTTCCTTCTCATCCATGAGAAAGGGATCTGGATTGTCAAACAAATTAGCTGTGTTGATATTTGAAATCCTATTGTATTATGATATTTTGTTAACTGAGATTTTAATTTGGAACTTGGAATGATTAGCAAGAAAAGAAAAGAAAATTTACCTCATCTCCTCTTTCATGGCTGGTAGGCGTAACTTCACTCCAGAGGTTCCTCACTCATGTTACTTACCCGTAGTTCCACCGCTCTAAGATCACGCAGATGTTTCAAGATCTCTTGGAGAAGATCCGTCCCCTTGTCTCCCATCTGTATTGAACTCATACAATGCTTCAGAAATTCCCTGTCTGCTTCAAGAGCTTGTAGTCTCTCATAAACATGATCTACCTCCTCTTCAATTACTAGTTTTTTTCTGTCTAAATCAAATTTGGGAACCAAAGAGTTTTCCATTCTGACAAATTCAGATTCAACATTTTCGTTGAATATAAACCCTTCTTCAGTTTCATTATCAGCAGCATCCAGAAGAGGGAGGAGGTTCTTTGCCATGGAACTCACTGTTTTCTTCTCAGGATAATCTCCATTCTTTGACAATTCATTTGAAATCCCATTTTCTTCTGGAGTGCTTATTTCATAGATCTCATCGAATCCTCTGACAGTATACTTAGAGGATTGCTCTTCCGAAGGCATATCGTCATTGTATTCATTAGCATCCAAATTTCGTAGCTTCTCCTCCAATGCCTTGAGCTGATCTAAAATAGACAGCCTCTCTTCCTCAAATTCAGCCAGGGGATCATCAAGAGCACTTATCTGCTTCACATAATCCAGTGCTATTTCCTGCAAATTTACGACTTCATCACTAGAAGTATTATTGCTACCAATTTCCTGGTTTTCGATACTGCTGCTACCATCTTCATCCTTCGCTTCACGATTGAGATCAATAGATAGCTCATCAAGATCCTCAGCACTGCTGCATGTAGCAGAAGAAGCTCTACTTCTTATACTTCCATTTTTTGTTCTTCTCATCATTCTCAGTTTTTCTTTAGCTTCATAGTCCAAAACCTTCTTGCGATACACTTCCAACTCTTTCTCAAGCTCTTGCTTCTCCTTTTCTCTCTTGACCATGAGCTCGTTTAGAAGTTGTAAGGCTTCCTGGTCATATTCAGACTGTTCTTCCATCATCCTCTGGTATTGCAATGCTTCCATTTGCATTGCTGCCTTCTCTTCTTGAAGCCTGTTTATCATAGCCATTGTCTGGTTTGCAGCTATTGCAGAGGCACTCCTCTCTTCCTCTAGTTCTGTATACAATGCTCCAAAAGCTTTTCTTTCAGATTTAAGTGCTGTTTTCAGCTGTTCAATCGTAAGAACTGGATCACCGGAATCCATCTCACTTACCACACTTCCATCTAAAGATTCCTCGGTCCCTGACTCTCGTTTCTCAAATATCAAAAGCTTCTTATGCAAGTAGTGAGCGCTGTCAACAGAAGTAGGTGTCTCGGGAAACTTTTCCTCCTCAGCTTCAGTAGACTCCAAATGCGAAGATAAATGATGATTTATACTCTCTTGGTTATTATCTGCTGACATCATTTTTTCTTCTATGGTAGTCGTTTCTCTGTTGTTTGGACCTAGTGTAGCAAAATCACAATAGATGTACCCCTTATTTGGCCGACCATTGTAATTAAATTGAGCAAGCATTATTAGAGTAGGTAAGAAATCGAGTTCTGCTTACCACATTCATTACTTTCAGGGGCATTGAGAATTTCTGCTTCATTGCCATTTACAGAAGAGTGATCTTCTTGCACGCACGGCGATATTGTTGATTCTTGATCTTGTGGTTGATTGATTGCAAAATCAGAGAGCTCTACGAAGTCCTTGGATTTGCTTTGCCCAGTCAACAAGTTGCAGTCATTATTTTCTTCCTCATGAGCTGCTTTTAAATTAGATAATTGCACAATGTTGGTTAAGCAAATAATGTTCAAGAAAAAAGTAGATCAGACAAGCAAGGAAAAAAGAAATGCAATGACTGAGATTTCCATAAATGAATAGTTATGCTATACCTGGAAACTCATCCGGCTCTTTGGTTTCCACCATATCCACATTGTTTCCACTAAGGGATAATGTTTGAGCTTCTTCTAGAGACATGACTTGTTTGCGTTCCTTGCTGTCCGGATCTTTTTTCATCTCTGTGCAATTCGAGTCTAAAGATTTGTCGCAGCAATCCATTGCTATATTCACGCTTTCAACTTCTGCGTAACTTGTGTTTTCTTCATTATTCATTTCGATATGCGATGCAGAATCAGTTGTTCCATTTTGATGAATTTCCTCGGCAAGTTCTTCCTTTAAGTTGCAGGATTCGTAAATTGCGGTGGTTGATGAATCAATCAGTTCAACAGGGATTAAACGATTAAAGTCACAGCCAAGATTTCTCTCCAAATGCAGATGGATGGTTTCAATGGAATTGTCTTTTCCAAAACAATATTCAATCATACTGTCATCAAAACCTTGATGAATAGAATTCATACCGTACGAGTCACGCTCCATAATATAAGCTTCCTTTTCATCACATTGCAAGTTTGTTTCAGACCGTGAACAGTGCTCCACTGCATCTTTGAGGCCAAAACTTCCACCATCAGATAGCATTTGATGTTCATCAGCAGCCTCTTCATGATCCTGTTGTCCTTCTCCATCATCTCTTTCAATCTCATTGTTGTCTTCATGGTCAGTATAATGTGCCAAGATATCAGGTTTGCTTTTTTCCTTGCAGTCAATTCCAATTTTTTCATCATCCATCTCTCCTACGATCAAATCTCCTTTCTTGCTGTAATTCAAAGAATCCCAGGAAGGCTTGAACAGCAAATAAGGAGGGTAGACATTGCTGTTTATGTTCTCATTGCAGCAAGAACACAAGACAATATTTTCACCATTTTCAATTGCATCCTTGCTTACCCAAGTAAAGAAAGCAATCCTCCTTGTCATTCCAGCAGACTGATCACTGTGATTTGGCCGAGAAGCCAAGCAGTCCATGCACATATTCTGTGTCTCAGCTAGTTTTTGATGATTTGAACAATAACTCAGTTTGGAAATCTCAGATGCATGAGTCTCACACACAAGATCTCTACAAGAGTTGGTGTTCTTTCCAGGCTCCAACACATGATCAATCCTGGAACACCAAGGGCAAGGCTTTTTAAGGCCAAAGTACTTGGCAAATCTGGTTATCATATAAGTGAATAAAGAGTTGAGGAGTAGGAGAAAGATCAAAATCCATTCAAGAACTGCATACACTAGAATTACAGTGAGTTTGTGTGTGTTTCTTTGTAGCATGGTTGCAAACTTGTTGCCTGCCATGGTTTCCTGCTCTTGTCTTTTGTTACACTCAGTGGCGAGAGAGAGAGAGAGACGTTAAAAAAGGGAGGGGATGAAGAATGTTTCTGTTGATCAGACACGGCAACAAAGGCTGAGCTGTGCAGAGAAGAGAAGCAATGATGCTTTTTCAGAATGATTTATTTTTTGCTTATAGTAACAGTGATGAATTGTAAAGCTAATAATAGCATAGGTCACGTTTATGGCACTCAACTCTTGGATAAAATCTTGCCATATATTTTTTATAATCTACCAAAACAATCATTTTAATTTATCACAATTGTTTTTAAAAAATCTTGACATCAAATCTCAGACTCATGAATCTCTTGCATTACATTTGTATATTAACTAGATAAGCTCACACGTTATGCTAAGGTCGGCTAAAGTTTTTTTTCAAATGCAAAAAAAGATATAAGGCGAGTGCTCATAAAAAAACAAAAACAATTTGATATACATTTAATAATTTGACTGGGTTTAATAATTTTAGTTAATTTAAATAATACAAATTAAAAAATATAACAATAATAAATAAACTAACAATGTAAAAAAAAAAAAAACTCGAGCTTATTTAGATTAGCATGTGAAATGTATATCAAAATATAAATCGATAACAACACAAGTATGATATAAATCATAATTATAAGATCTGATTTAACCCAAAACTCAGTTTAAAACTTGGGTTGTGAGTTGGGTTTTCAAGTTATGGGTCGATGAATTCATTTGATTTTATTGAGTTTTTTTTTAATAAAACAATATTATTTTAAATAAAAATAAAAAAAATTATTGGACGGATCTAACCTGAGTCATTAATTAACTTTTCGAGTTATTTAAATTTTATTTTTTCATGTTGTTCAAAAATAAATTCTGCTAAGATAAAACTCTAAATCAGTGAGTCGGCCATCAAGCCAGATTGGATTTGACAATTATGATATAGACTCACATAATTACTTCAGTATTAACCCTAATATCTATATAAACCAGGAAGGTAACGTGTACAAATACATTCTTCATTTTTGGCATAATCATGTAAATCGCATTTTCAGAAAGTATAAATTAGGATAAACAAACACTTGTAAATTGGCCATGGGGGGCCCACTTGAATTGATTTTGATTACACCATGCGGAAGGTGTGGCCCACATTCCTCCTCATGAATTGAGCTGGTGGGCCACAGTTTTTGTAAATGGATTGGCCCACCTGCTACGACGCAGTTAGACAGACGCTCTCTCTAGCATTTGATATTATTATTATTATTATTATTATTATTTTAGTAATTGAATATTTTATTGTATTTTAAATGTGAATGGAAAACTGGGCAAACAACACTGAGAATTCAACCCGCATAGCTTTTTTTCTTTAGTGTTTAACCAAATGATTTGAGATTAAATTTATTTTATATATAAAAATTAAAATAATGCTATTTCCTAAGAAATTTTTTTTTAAAAAAATCCATCATTGGAATTTGGATCCCACATTAATATTACAATTCACTAAGAATATCTTTAAAATTATTCATATTGTTTTTTGGGTTAAATATCATTTCTTATACATAAATTATAAGATTGACAAAAAGAAAGGCATCTCTCATTCTATGTTATATCTTTTCCAAAATAAAAATAAAAATAAACTGAAATTGCAACTAAATTTAACCTCAAAAAACCTCAACATCAAACAACTTCACAATTTTGCATGTAGATAAGGTTGCCATGTTTTCATAAGCATGCATGAGATTCTCTGCTGTGATGTCAACTATAACTGGGATGTTCTAGTTACAACTTCAAAATCAATGAACATTTCAGGTTCATGCACTCTACAGAAAGTGGGAAAAAAAAGAGAGAAGAAAAACTTGGGATACTATTTTTAAGTAAAAGTGAAAGGAGGAATCGGAATGATGAAACATTGGTGTCAAACAGTGGCAGACATCATGGGAGGAAAGAAAAAGGGAGTGGAAAAAGAGAGGGGGAGTGGATCAAATTAGGGCATTATGATGGTGACCAAAGAGCCTCTGTGTGAATAAAGCTGTATTTGGTATGGTAGGATCTGGCCCCTCTCTTTCCTTGCTTTTGCTTTTTGGTGCCTTTGTTTTCCTTTACTTTTTGAAAAGTTGATTCCTGGAATTAAGTAGCATAAGCACTGTTAATCAAGGAATCTAATCACACTTGACCTTGAAGATTTCTTTTCTTTTTCTTGTGTTCACAAACCTTATTGCACCAGGTCCAGAAGTCGATTAGTGCAGAGAGATTATTATTATTAACAAGGGGGAAGGGTCCTGTATGTGTTTTTGCCATTTCTTGAAGGAATTTAGGTCCAGTGATGGACCTCTTGTACCCTGCTTAGTGGTGCCTTGATTTACCCCTTATGGGATATGGATGAAGATCAGCTGTTGTCATGTGAATTTGTGATGTAATTAATCAAGTAGGCCCGTAAGATGATTAAGGTCCAATGGTGATCCTCTACCTAACTTCAATCCATTTGGATCTTGCAAGGTACTGGCATGCGGGATGTTCATAGTTTGCTTGGCATTTAGAACTTGAATGCACCAGATCTGCAGCAGTTCAGTTTTTGCAGCAGTATAGTTTTTGCTGCTTTCACAATAGAGCTTCTTGTATGTTTATACGAATTTGATTGTCAAGTTTGCATGCTCGAATCCTAGCACTTTGATGTTGCATGAGCTTCATTGTTCATACAGGAAACAGGTTCCAAAGTCCTTTTTCAAGCTTTCGTCTAGATGATATATGGTAAAGAAGTTGATTATTATTCATGATATGAAATTTTAGGTGGTGAGAAAGAAATTTCAATACAAGGTATCCACGAATGCTTAAAAACTCTATAAAAATTAACTTAATCTTGTCTGTTTAAAGGGTAAGTAGAGGAGCAATTCAGGAATCAAACCACTTGTAATTGAAAATAAAACCCTCTTATAGGGATACATTGTGTAATTAACACATAAAATAAATAAAAAAGTAAGTAACACAGAATGAATTTTTTTTAATAAAATAACACAGTTTGATAATAAGTCCAACATTTTAATAATATCACATTTTAATTAGAACCATAATATTTTTTTAAATATTATTGTTATGAACCATGATATTAATTATAATTTTATAATAATTTTAAAATATAATAATATTGCACTTCAGAACCGCGATATGATTATAATTAATATCACAATTTATAAGTATTTTTTCAATGACTTTCACAAGGACCAAATAAATACAAACAAAATAAATTTTGGAACCTAAACATAAATTTCTCAAATAATAAGTACCAAATATATAAAAATTTAAAACTTCAAGGATGTAACTAGAGTTTTCCACACCTCTTGAACAATAAAAATAAAATGCCGACTTTTAAAAAAAAATTCTTTTTTTAATTTTAATAAAGCTTATTTAGGGTAAATGTTGCTTTTCAGAATAATTTTTTATTGAAAATATATTAAAATATTTTTTTATTTTTTAAAATTTATTTTTAATATTAAAACATTAAAACAATCTAAAAATACTTAAAAAAATTAATTTAAAAAAACTCAAAATTAAGAAACTTACTAACAAAACCAACGAAAAGTCGTGGGACCTTTTTGATACCTATACATGCATTTTTGTTTTTTATTACTCGGGGGAGTCTCGAAACCAAGACTCGTCGCCTTGGATGCTTACACGCAAGTTCATGTCATGAGAGATCAATGGTGTACCTCTGACATAACTTCAATATAGAAAGAGATTGAAAGGATAACTAATTTCTTGCTGCAGTAACATTGGACAACTGATTAAGAACAATTTAAGTAGCTCAGTACTTTATGTTAGTAACAATTCAAGTATCTCTAGCATTATTCGTATCATATTAGGCAGAGGCCATACATATTTTTCCATGTTAGCATGCACTGCTTTTACAGATTAAGACCAACTTTGTCTTTGAATTCTCATAGATCACTCATATGAAATATGAAAAGTTAAGCACAGCTTAGACATGATAAAAACAAGGCACAGTTAGAACAAGACAGCCTTCTACATTGCAATAGCACCCGTCACTTTCTGGTGACAAGGGTTAGCCTGCAACTATTTAAGCCTACATGTAGATATCTACAGTATATGTGTCTGAGTACTTGTCAACCTGTATCTGCGTCGTTATTGTCTTCTTGGCTATCTACTTCTTCAACTGGTTTTTGATTCATCATAAACCTCCAACTATCTCCTTCCTGTATTTCCCACTGTTTCTTCAGCTCATGGATAGTTTTGGATGCTGCATTGGCAATGGCTGGGTTTTTATCTTCTGCCAGTCTCTGCGAGGAGAATGGTAAGTGAAAATTAATGCCATTAAGAAAAGAATTAGCTTTTTTTTTAAAGAAAATTGAAGTACCTGTAAGGCTCCCATGCCTGCATTTCCAAGAGTCCACATGGATGGGGCTGCTGCCAACGCATTGGCCAGTGCTTGTCTGCACCACAAAATTAATTGAACTATAAACGAGAAAAGGGAAGCAAGAAGATGCAGGAATGATAATTGTTATGGAAGTTATTGGTCTCAAAGTCTTAGAGGTTTTCAATGTTGATGCTCTGTCAACAGTGTCCACTCCCTTCAAAATTCTGTGAAGCATGATCGGTAACCCAGGGCTCTCAATATATGTATAACTAATACCTATTATAACTGTTGCTTATGACATTAAGGAACACAGATAAATGTTTAGAACACTGTAACGGTGTCCACGGGAAGATGCAAGTAGAACATTCTTATGCGCTGAGGTCATAAATTAGTCCAGTAAGACAAGTAACTAGGGTTACATTACTGAAAATGATCACACAGCAATTGCAACTACTGACAGTGATCAAACATTTCAAAGCTTACAGGCAAAGATGAAATCGTTGAGAACTATATTAGTAAAAGAATCCAAGTGTCGGGAATTCATAAAATAAAGGAGGGTAATAAATTCCTCTTCTAGAGAAAAACACAAACTTCTTCGTATAAAATGTAGTTGGAGAGTAGGAAAAAAGTGTATTTATTGGGTTGTTGCATCTCAAGAAGCTTACCTTGTGTTGACATCTGGAGAATTTGAACATTCTGCCAATAACGATACACTGCCCTTACCATCCATTGCATCAAGATCTATAAGAGTTGTAACCAACAACTCGAGCTGCTCCAGACAGGAAAAAACATGTGAATAAGAACACATTGAAACCAGAATCATATTTATTGCCTCATCATAAAGAAACATCAGTGCAGTTTCAGACCTCTTCAGGATCTGTATAGTCAATTCCATCAGCTTCAGAGAGCGCAGATGCCATACTCCAGTAAGCTTCCTGTTTATTATCAGATGAAATGATATTAGATTTACAATTACTGAAACAATTGACGAGGATTGTTGCATCAAAATAATAAGATGACAATTAAAAAGGACCTGAATAGCAGTAATGCGATCAGTTGATACTTCTCCAGGGAAGAAGTCCAGTGTCCTACCATTTTTCTCAAGCATTATATTTCCCAGTATGCCATTAGCAGTTAGTGAACCTTCCTCCTTACGCAGCGGGCTGATAGCCAAAAGCACGTCAGGAAATAGCGATTCAGGGATGAGTGGTTTTGTATAATGATGGGAAAGATGGAAATCAATATACAAAGGAGACAAGCCATCAACAAAAGAACTCACAATTTGTACATCTTGCTCACCATCAATTCATGGATATTTTTGACAAACTGTGACCACACAGATAAATTCATCATTCTTTCCAAAGGGCACAGGATAATAAAATCTTACACTCAGTTATATTTGGATAGTTACATTAACTACAAAAACAAAGCAAGTAATGTGGTGCTGGGCATGAAAAACTATGATGATGAGATAATCTTACAAGTTATCTCACAACCTTATCTGCAAAACATCAGTACTACGTATTAAAAAAGAATTGGCAGTCAGCTCACCTCCAACGCCATTAGAGCATCTTCCATTGCACGTTGCTTGGCGCGGAAGTCAGCAAGGCGCAAATCAGCCTGGAAAAGTGTCCAAAGATTCCATCAAGGAGAAACATATCAGATATGCATCACTAGGAAAGATGCATTTATACTTTTAGTGTTGCATTCATTGTATAAAGAATAAATGAAGTCACTGAAGTAGAACAGGAGGCAGGTACCTCCAAGGCTCCATCACTCCAATGCTTGTCAGCAGCAGTTTTCAATTTGGTTTGAGCTCTGTCCTTTATGATCTGCAGCAAAGTAAAGTATTCAAACAAATATTTAGACCCAAGAGAAAGAAATATCATTTGTCTTTCAGAAATCCAGAAATTTAACTTCTAGATTGACATACAGTAGCAATGTGATGAAGACGCTCAGCTTTTTCCTTCACATCACGGTCAATTTTCTCAGTGTCCTCTCTTGCTCGAGCTGCAAGGTAGAAGATCAACACATGAAACAGTAGAATCTGGGGAATCTTAAATAAGAGACTTTAAAGTCATCACACAGAAAGTATATGATTTCATTGTTGCTTCGTATCACATTTATTCAACCCCCACCTAAAATATGAAAAGAAAGAAAAAAGCCATTGCCTTAAAATATGATAAAAAGGAACCATCTGAAAATACAAAAAGTAAAGCTATTGCCATGAACAAAGATAAACATAAATGCAATATAATGGATTTGTCTACATGTTCAATGGTATGAAATTAATTGATCTGATCTAGTTTTCAACATTGACAAAGCATGGCATTTTTAGTGGTGGTATGAAATTGATTGGTTAATAGTTTTTGAGAAATGTTGGCCAGAAAGATCAGAGAATTTACCATCGAGTTTAAGAAACCCAGACCCAAGAATCGCAACACCTTTACGTGCACGAGCATCCAGCCTTGATATCCCACTGAAGAAAATAAGAAAATAATGAGCAAAGGTCTATAAAACTAATTAAGGACATGAAATCAAAACATTTGCATCAGAATGAACAGCTTTAAAACTGTCCATCCAATACTTTAAACATAACTAAATTGAAACATTTCAGCACATCATATTTTCTCTCAGAAAAACTTAAGTTATAGCTCATTTTGTTTAGTTTGCCCAGAAGTTTCCCACAATATGCATTCATTGTCAATCATCAAAACCAGGAAGTATTCCAACTCTACAAGCAAAGTTTCCCATGAAATGGCGCTCATATATATGGTACAGTATGTTACCGTGAAAGTAAAATAATGTCGTTGCGAGCCCTTTCATTTACAAACTTGGCATCATTATATACAAATCTACATGCTTCAGCTAAAGCATGACATGAGTGAATAGTTCTCCCAGACATGAGTTGATGCTCATCTTCCTTTTCTCCAACTTGTGCCCTGATACCCAACAATTTATTTGTACTGTAAATTCAAAGTTGCAATAATCCAAAGGCTAAATAGATTCAAATAGAAAAATAATAGGGCGATCTATTACACTCAAATTACACAAAACTGGAAAGTTGATCCAAAGAACAAAAGAAACACTGACAAGTGACCCTGGTTTGCTAACTTAACAAAGAGAATTTTCTTTCAGAGTGATAGAACATGTGGAACATGAATCAGGAAAAAGATACGGCCGAGCTACAATACGAAATTCCTTTTAAAGGAAGTGCAGTGAAATCATGTATTCTTCAGCATTTATCTTTTTGATGACTGGTAAGATCAAACCTGCGATGTACATCAGACCATGCTGACAATACAATATCTTCACATAAACATTGACATAAATAATCAGATTCCGCAAGCCTAGATGCTAAGATTTGTACTTCTAACACCGACATTCCATGTTAGAAGCATGGGTTGTTATTCACCTTAAATCATACGAAATATGCATTGTAAGAGCTACTGATTAGCACTGTAAGCAACGTTGCAAGGAGGATTAAATTACTTAGTGCCACAGTGAAATTGAAGCCATTAACCGAAATGATAATGGCAGAAAGACAAAGTCCAATGATAAAAGTAAGGATGTCTATGACATGTCTGGTAGATTTCAAGTGGTGAAACACAAGTAATTATGTAATCAGACCTGGATGAATCAGAACTGTCACTGTATGGTCTAGTACATTCTTTTTCTTCAGTTCTATGAGTTCTTGTTGACTGGCATAATGTGGAAGATCTGCGAGAGATGATGAGACTAACTGGTTTTCCATGTATGCCCTGCAAACTCTCACCAGAGAAGGCCAATTTTGCTGTCAAGAGATGCTTACTGCTCAGTTGTTGAAGCTCAATTCCTTGATGAGTAGGGTGTAGTTTATTTTTTTGGAATGACTTGGAAAAGGAACATATGATTCCATGAGATGTAGAGGTAAGTTTCCTTTGAGTCACAAAAGGGCTGCTCGAAACCTTGCTTGCATTAAGTGCCATGGGAAAGATCAAGACAAGAATAAAATGATACCAGCCAGAATTTCCCTCACAACAGCTCAATGCTTAAGTGAGAACAAGAACACTATTAGAACAATCTTAAAAAGGGATTATTCTTCATAACTGTCAAAATTCATATCAAATAGATGTGAATCATGAGATATCAAAACATTATGATCCCCGTCATTTCAAATTGCTTAATAGACACATGGTCAAAATCATGAACATACAAAACAATGAATTCAGTCTGCATCGATCCAACAAATCATATGTGTTTATGATCTGATAGATAATAAAAATGCAATTTCCAGCACAAAATTTAAATCAATGGACATGTCTGGGCGAATGTCTTCTCCACATTTTACCAACAGGATTACCAAATGCATTATTAAAATCTTAAAACATTCAAAGTGTCAAATGATTGATACCTTGGATCTCCAAACATGAGTAATTGAACACATCTCACAAATCCCATAATCTCAAATCCATAACTTCTGAGGAACTACCACCTTTTATTTTGGTTCAACTTTAAGAACTGATTGTTCCTAAAACTTGGATTAAAAAGTTTAGGATATTACAGTAAACTTTTGCACCAGAACTAAGATTAGAAAGCCACAATTCAGTTCTCATCGTAGTTACACACATGCCATTCATCTTATTTTGCAACAAAGCTACTTGGTTAATTCATTTAGGCATGCAATTTTTTCTTTAGGAATGTAGCTTTACAATTTCTTACCAAGGGCTTTAAGTTCAGAGCTTGAAAAGCATTCCCAATCCCATAACATGAAACATGGTGACAAGTGATATCTTCAATTGTATAAACTTAAATGGCAAATTCCAGAGAAGAAATAAAAGAAACCCAGATGCTGAACAGTGTGAAACACTATTAAATAACATAAGCAAAAGGCAACTCAAAGCTGGAGTCTTGAAAGCAAGAAAAGTAAGAGAAACCGAGTGGAACTAACCTGAAGAGAGAGGGCAATGGCATGTATAGAGGGTGAGAAGTGAGAATGGAGAAGCTGGAGTGAAAGTTGGTTATAAATGGACTGTAGATGGAGTTAGAGAAAGCCTGGAAGCACAAATTGCATCCACAAGAAAAACCTGTGGTCCATAAAGGCCAACACTAGTAAACCATAATTTATTTATTTTGATGGTGGCTATGGGGACCTCAGGGGTTCCTATCCACTTCGAAGAGCGAGTAGTAGGTTACAATGGCAATAGTTTAATGGCGATGGTTTAGACTTGCCTTGTCACTCAACAGGGATCATTGATTTGGCCATGTTGGCATTTAGTACCATACCTGTTGATTTTACCACTTGGTTTTATTGCCTTGCTGATTACTATTCTGCCACATTACAACAATACCTATCCATTTTCAGATAAGATCAACACGCACGCCTGTCCTTCCCTAGAAAAATCTTATCAGTATTTGTATTTCACGAGATAGAAGAAACGAAAATAAAATATTAACACAAAACCGTGTCTAGTTATAAAAATATAAATAAAAACATAAAATAAATAAGTTTCTTCTATCTTAAAACCTTAAACAAACGTTACTATGGCAACCAAACGAAAAAAAAAATGGCACTCGGAGAATCTTCTTTAGAAAAAGGAGGCAATACAGAGAGGTAATTCAAAGTGGATGACTGCAAACTCAGCATGCTTCTCTCGCAATGGCAACCAAACGAAAAAACCAACTACCTTCATAACAGGAGGCATTTGAATTGAGCTTGGCAAGTTAGGGTTATGCTGTCTGGTCTTGATTCATTCCTTGGATTTGGGTTCTGTTAGAATAATAACGTGAACATCGCAGCAGCGCTAGAACACCACACTGAATAAGAAGCTTCATCAATAATTAAATTAATGGGATGAACCACTGTTGTTACATAATTCTCGGACATATCTGTTCTGGGAACACTCCACAAAACTATGGTGCCCACATGACATTTCTCTAGGCTCGACATGAACTGTCCATATTCAAACACAGAGACTATAAGGAAAAATGAAACCATCTACGTCAGCATAACCATCGACTTCATTAGCATTCTGCGTTTCCATGATCTGGATGCAAGTCGGTCCCAACCAAACAATTTGGGATGACCTCCAGCGACTTCTCTGGTTCTGTCGGCAGCTATGGTGCCGCTGAAAAGTATAAATATAAACAGAGGCCAGAAGATGCCAAATTGCTTGTAGTTTTCTCATCTGATCCGCCTTCATTTTAATTGCTTGCTTGAGTTTACAAGTCATGGATAGAAAAACCTGTGCTCTGGTAGTTGCTGCATTGCAATTGGAGAAAATGGATGTGGCAGGACAAGGGGGTTGTTTATTCATCTTCAACATCCCAGTTCATCTATCAGCCATGATCCATTGGGGTTTCTCTCAGAACCTCGTGTCTGTACATAATCGACATAATAACTAGGTTTTGAGTCTTAAGTGCTGTAAAAACCTCTCCTAATTGGTACCCTGGATCCACCACCCGAGGGAAAAACTTCCGTGAACATGAATGAACCTTTTCGATTTCAGTAGGCAGATTGGCTTGTCAAGCAATATGAAAAGATAGATCGACTTATTATGTGATATGAATTCAAGTGTGGCATACAATATGACAGAATATTATTTACGTTGCACTTTCATGAAGAAAAAAGAAGAAGAAAAAGGCTTTATCCTTCATCGTTCATCCATTTGCATATAAAATATTCCTTTCCTTCCTTTTTCCTATTTCTAAATTAAATAAAAAAAAAACATAATATTTCCTACCGTTGCCATATGCAAAATTTTACTGCCTTCAACGGAATAGCTTGTGGGACAAAACCACGAGTGTCCAATTATTTGCTACGAGAATAAAATACATTTCCAACACAGAAATTCCACCCATTTTAGGAGTAGTTTTCAGCTTTAAATTTAATTTGTGGGTGGCGAATGTCATCCTGGCTTTGGATCAATCTAATTTCCAAACTGCTTGACTGGGGATCATACCCAGCTGTTTTATAATCATCCAACGTCCTCTGCAGAACTGCCTGCAAGTAGTCGAAACATCAAAAGAATTACCCAACCACAATTTACCCGCGATATGGCAAGTATTTCAAATGGGAACTCTTTTTCCATGCATGAGGGACATAACATACAAACATGGTATAAATCACATATCAGCAAGAGACATACCTGCAAGCTTGATACTGCGAGCTCTGCTGCCTTTGCAAGATCATCTGGGTGTTTCTGGATTGCATGAAGAGAAAAAATGATACGCAATAAAACACTACATGGAAAAGGAAAATGACAGACTCAAAATTGGACAAGAACAAAGATATTACATTACTCCATCCAAGCAGGAGCGCAGTCATTAGATCCCCTGTTCCCTACAAGCACAAGAAGACACATACATTGATGAGCATCTTGTAAGGAATGCCAGCATAGTTCGCTAAATCGAATGAGAATTGCAAGAAACTCAACAACGTAAGGGTTAACATTTGCAAAAATCATATTTTATTATGGAGCATCTTAGGGCATTCTTGCAAAGAAAAAATGGTATTCAATTTCTTATGAGCACATTTATGCTAAAGAGTCAAAGACTTCTTTCTCGATAATTCAAAATATTCCAACCAGAAGGGCAAAACAGGTGGATTTAAATCACAGCTTAAGGTTTGATACGATATGGGTTAAGATGCAATGTTTGAATTCCAAAGTCCAAACTAGTTATGGCTTACATCTGTCCTGATCGATTAAGTTTCACAACAGAGTTAGCTTCACTAAAGAAGCCTTCTTATTTTTTGTGGATAGAACTATATTACCAAATCTTGATCTCTGTTATTGCTCTTTTAACCTTTGTTTTAAAAAAGTTATGAAGTCTTTATTTAGTGAAGAAGAGAATGCATCTCATCTTCCTAATGTTCTACATGAAATTACAAGAACACAAAATTTTGACATATGAATATCAAACCCCACAAAAAATAAGACAATTCACAATAGCATCAACTCAGTTGCACTTCGTCTACTTCAGAGATCCCAGGGAATTATGACCGTAAATGCAATGTGGTTACGAATAAAACATGAATTATATTAATCAGTGATTGTTTAAATTGAGTTTAAAAGCTTTGCATTTGCTTTCAGCTGAGATTTGAAAACAAAGGAAGAAATAGCTCTGATTTGGAGTATCCAAGGCAGGGGATGTTAGGCAATAAAGCAGCTAAAATATAAGGATTAAGCTTGCACTGAGACATATCAAGGACTAATCAAGCATTAATCCCAACACACAGCACTCACAGATAGGTAGTTTGCACTTTATGGAGTTAGTTTGCACTAAAGAAACTTAATGTTTAAGAGTGTCTATCATTTACCTTGAATGTGGTTGCACATCTTACCACGCTTCCAATATTCATCTATGCAATTAAGGCAACAGGAAAGAAGAAAAGAAGAAAAAAGCAGCATGAAAAATGAATTCCAGCAATCTAATGATAGCAACTCACTTGGCCATCTTGCCCCTGAGGGCTAGACAAAGCTTGCTGATTTCTTTTACAATTTTAATCATGCACTGTATATTTCCAAAATTGATTACTGTACTTTCATTTTTATTTCATTAAGATGCTACAATTCCATCATGAAATTACCAAATGTAATAATGTCTCAAACTCTCAGAGAAATGCAAAACAATCACCAAAATAGTAAGAAGAGAAAGCTAACTTTCACTTAACTAACAAGACAATGTTCTAATAGTGTTGACTAGCAAGCTAATAACATACAGATGATCTGACGCGATCCTTCACAAAAATAACACTAGAAAATATTTAGCACAAGCAAACCTAGATAATACTACTTAAAAGTCGAAGCTGAAAATAGGATAAAAATGCCAAATACTAACATGAAAAAGGTTGTGCTTCAAGCATATAACACTAGAAAATATTTAGTACCATGCACAAGCAACCCTAGATAATACTACTTAAAAGTTGAAGCTGAAAAAAGGATAAAAATGCCAAATACTAACATGAAAAAGGTTGTGCTTCAAGCACATTGTGTTAAATTAAAATAATAAATCATTACCAAAAAAGTGTTTGTGTTTGGTTCATTACAAGTCAAAATATCAAATAAGCTCACAATTAAAGAATTCTTACTGTAAAATATGCAGGAATTTTGGGTATCAC
>Ga0307510_10002184_pt1 | contig 22110 bp, 25 predicted proteins | sample 12_EM_MG_FD_207224 | JGI IMG/M metagenome (GOLD analysis project Ga0307510, IMG submission 207224) | Populus trichocarpa ectomycorrhiza microbial communities from riparian zone in the Pacific Northwest, United States - 12_EM | ecosystem: Host-associated > Plants > Roots > Unclassified | place...
ATTGTGACAACGTAGTTATGAATGGGTGGTGTACTTCGATAAGATGGAACGGGAGCCATCGTGCGCACAACATACAGCCTCATCCCTTCAGGTTCGGTTCAGGTTCATTGGGGTTCTGAACCTGAACTGGACCGAAAGTCCGGTTCTATTCAGTTCAGGTTCAAGGTTCAGGAAAATATGAGAACCGGACCGAAAGTCCGGTTCTCGGTTCAGGGAAATATACCCCGAACCGGACCGAACCGGACTTCGGAAACACAAATAGGCACAGAGTTAAGGCTTGTGGTTCTTTAATTGATTGTGGAGATTTATGTCAGCATCTTGGTGGGGGCTCACCAGGAAGGCGGCCAAATGGGCTGTGCACCAACAGAAATCGCACCGATGGGTTGGACAGTAGCAATCGAGGCTATCATCAATACAAATTGACCCCCAAGGGGCACTTAATATATAAAAATTTCAGTCAAAAAATCTGCCAAACCTAAAAGTCGTGGGATATTTTCATGAAGTGTGTTTTTGGACATATTCAGGCCCCCTGATCACGATTCAGGTGTCCATTTGCCCTAAAGAAGTCTGGCTTGGGTGCTAGCAAATTTGTCGTGTTATGCTGTCTGGCACTGTAGACCCTCTTGCCTCTCGTAAACCCATATTTGCCCCCTGTGACCCTGTGACCCGGCTCCCGCTGCACGTATCTGACCCACACTTCCTCGCTTTCCGTTGGACCCAACTGTAGCAACCTCTGCCTCCCTACGTTCTGTGTATCATATCGGATGTTGCGGGATCATAGACACCACTGGTCGAAGGTGTCGTGCTGCTTTTGACATGTCTGCGTGGTCTGTCTGTTGACCGCAGAGACTCGGAACGAAAGCTCCCCGACTTTGCCCCATTTGGCCGTCGATCGCCGTAATGGAAGTGATCGGTCACGTCTTGAGAGAAAACGCAACCGAGCGTGCTGCTCTTCACTAGCTTCACTTCACGGTGGCGGGGCCGACAGTCTCCTCAGTTCTTGGCCCTGGCATCCACTCTTGTCCCTGATATCCCTTGTCTGACGTCGTACCATCCCTAGAGCGGGGGTGACACCCACTTCTGCTGCAGGATCCTCAGCATAAACTGTGAGTGCCAGCTACGCCACAGGCTGTCGCCGTCTTCCCCTTTACCATCAGCAACGTAGGAACTAATTTTATTTTCCAGACGCTCTTTGTCATCGTGTCCATTGAGTTCCCATTGTTATGGGACGACAGATGATTCGGGGAACTCCGAGATCCGCGACCCGCGCCCGGTGTACGTTTCGAGTTTCCCAGTTGAGGTTTGCAGTAGCTCTCTCTGCGCGAGACATGTGCCTTGAGTATTTATTGGCAATCCTTAGAGCGGTTCATCGAGTTCGGCGGTAAACCTAGCCCTTTGCTCGTTTGCAACAGAATTGGGATCGAGTGTATACAACCCTTCTTGCGCGCTGTGCCCTCTGAAAATCCAAAGGTCAAGAATATTTGCGTCGATCAAATTTGAGGAAGTCCTGGTCTGTGATATTGTCCTAGCTCCGTTAGCCCTGTTATCAGCCATCAGGTCTCAGGAAGGACGTCCCAATCCATACTGTTGATATTCTCACTTGAATAGCCCTGTCGATCAGGGCCTCTCTGGTCCCGGCTGAACTTTCAGGGTTGCGATCATGGACAAATTCCTCCACAATTCGGCGCGGCGAGGGATGGGTCCGACCGCTTGTGCCATCCAGAAGCTACGTAAATTTCGTAAGTAGAAAATCAGTTCCCTATGTGTCGTGCTATTCATTCAACTTATTGTTCCCACCACACTCGAAGGCCTCGTGTGGACAAAGATTGCAGGCGCCTGGATTTTTCCGAAATCGGGCAAAGTGTGTCACTCGTAAACCTTATATTCGGCCTCAGCAAAGACGTAACAGACTAACAGTCACCAAATTTTCGAAACAGATACATGGTGTGAGACCGATGATGACCGAACCAAGGTGATAAGCTAGATTTGTCAGAGCACGGGACACAAATCCCTAGCCGAGGGAGGACACTGTGTTCAGACCACTTATGCTTCAAGTTACCAACCCTACTAGGTTGAAACCAGAAGGTGATATACCCGTCGGGTTCGATGGCCAGGCCTCTCACCACTGGCATAGAAACCGGAAAGCTCTTCGTTGATGGACTGCACATTCTTAGGATGAGTTCCGAAGTATGTTGATCTGCTGTTTCAACTCAACTGAGTGTAGGCTCGCCAGTTGCGTGGCGGCAGCGTGAAGCCTTCGCTTCTGGCCTTCGGTCGCGTCTGCTCGACGCGGCGGCCCCGTCGCTCCGCAATTTCTGCGGGCAACACCGCCGAGATTCAACACAACGTCATCATTCATGACGATATCTGACCATGTCCTCAGGTCGGGCCGAAGCAGCCCCGCGGCGTTACGTTGAGAGTTGATCATACCTATCGGACCATGCGTTCGAAGAACTCTCCCTCCGAGTCTGTTCGAAGCCTTTGCGCGGGCAACACGTTAAGGAAGAGCTGCCCTTGGAGGAGCTCCTCGATTTGAAGAGGCCGTTGAGGCCAGAAAACAGGGGCGATTGCGTGCAATGTTGTCTGCCAACAAAAGGTAATCTGACCACCCAGTCAGAAGCGGCGCTGTCAACATAGAGACAACCACGCACCATGGACACCATGCCTACGGAGGACAAGGCGTCCATGTCGCCCCTCGGTAGGGATACGGTGCTTGTATTGCCTTTTAATTGGATTTGGATTGCAAATCATAAAAGTAGACAAGGCAGCAGGCAGCCAATAAATCTGGAAAAGCCGGAAGGTGGGAAAGGAAAGGGTGCGTACAGACAGGCTCCTACTTGTACCTACCTGTCGTGGGTAGGAACCAAGGGCTAAGAACCTCGTGTCACACCCCAAATATTTCCCATTCTGTCATGAACATCCCAGAAATTACAATAGCATGCAAAAAGACAGGTGTGACTCGGACAAATTTGCTGAAAAGGAAAGGAACTTGAGGCCTGAAGTTCTGAAGCTTCAAGTTGAAGTGGACAGAATTCTGTGACTCGCGTCGCGACTCGGTAAGTGAACGGTGTCATCACCGGGCCGGTGAATAGCCACGGTCCACGTGATCCGTGAGAAGAAGTGCGAGACGTTTTTCGATCGAGTCGAGGCTGCCAGTGCCCAGTGGAATTGAATACGATTGCCGGTTGTATCCATCTACTGGGAAGCCCCAACGAGGTGTCAAAAGAGTACTCGTATCATACTCCCGATGGGCTGTGGGTATTTCCTGTGTAATTGATTGACAAAAACAAGTTGTCAATATGCAGAGTCCACTGTCCTCACTGACTCCTCAGGCCTCAGGACCTCCCGACATTGCTCAGGTTTGTAAGGATTCACAAATCGAAGGCTGACATGCACTAACACGTTGACAAGTGATACATGGCAACTGGACCTGCAAATTTGGCTTTCCCATTTGGCCACAATTTCCTGGGACTGATGGTATGTTACCGTGACATGTTGTATGATGCTCACCCAGTGGCTTACTGTGTAACCAACTTTGCAGCCGCCTCTCGATGCCCAGTGCAACCGCTGAGCCTGCCAAGAAATCTCAATCCTGGCTCAAAGCCAAAGAAAAGCACTAGAGACAGTCCAAAACCACCGGCTCAGAATGCCCCAAGACCGTCGTGCCCAGGTTGCCCCGAAACCTCCCCGGACCGGTCTTTGGCAGCCCGTGCAGACCTGGGTCACCGATGAAACTGTAACTTGGAAGGTGTTTTATCCTGGCAAAGTAAAGAAGAAGTGAGTACCACAAACAAAATTGTTGCGGTTCGGTGGGCACTTATGGACATCATCAACGAGGCGGTCGGATCGGAAGGCTGAACAAGGAGAACGTCTACTCCAGGCATACATCGCTTTCAGACCAGAGGAATTGGTCGTCAGGTTCAGCCGCGTATGCGATGCCATAGTGGGCACATATTCAAAGACAAAGTAGGTCTGTCTTCAAGTTTTCGTCATCTTGTTTTTGGTGCTTGAGCTCAAAATGACGCGATCTGGATTGATGCACAAAGGGAATGAATCGCAAGCGTGGTGGTGTTTTCTCCATATCAGAAGCTGCCACTGGAGAAGAAAAAGATGGACAGTAGTAATGCGACAAGGTACGTCGTGATGTTTTCGAAGCTTCTCTCGCCTAATCGTCTGAATCAGATGAGAAGTACAGTCTCTGGAGGCTCCTTCAACCAAGCCTGACGACACTGACCAGCTCCCGGAGATACCAGGTCCATCCCATCGTGCAAATACTTTTCAGACATCATTTTTCTCACATGATTCTAGTTGCCTGTACCGAACGTCCTTCCACGCCGACTTCCACGCCCTTATTGGACGCCCTCAAGTTCGGGAAATCTGCCTAACGGGACAAAGAGGTGATTCAAAGGGATCATCCTCACCACAAGGACGCCGCTCAAAGGTCCAAGAAGGTCAAATCTAAAACGAAGGCTGCTCCTCCCGTGCTATTTCCGAGGCTAAACAAGGTGGCGAGTCGACTGCACCGCTTGGCAAACGAGCACCTGCAGCCGGCGCTGCAGCCGCACAGAAGGCGTCTGCACAGGCTGGCTCCACGATGCAGCCGAAAACCGGAAACGCATCCGCTGCTCCACCTGTGGCCAAGCCATCTCCGTCCTCTCCGAGCAAAAGCAAGTCCGGGCGAAGCAGCAAGCATCAACCTGAACCACCGTTCACATCGCCAGGTCAAGCCACATCAACGGCGCCTTCATCTTCTCGTCCCCCGCAGACTCTGGTACCTCCATTACGCCCGCACAGGCACCTTCCCTTGCGTCTGCGAGCTCTGACAATTCTGGAAGATGGTCGCGGCCCGTGCTTGGACGCGTGTCGGGGTAGTTCGAGGCGGCCCTCGGTGGTGCTGGCGTCACCAAGGGCGGAAGCAGGCTGGAACGCGCAACCGAAAAGGAGAAGGAGAAGGGGCCCGTGAAGCATGGTCCCTCTAGCTCGAAGAGGGAGGGCGGATGCAGGAGGAAGGAGGACGACGCATGGGCGCGGGGCTAGCCTGCTGCAGCTCAGCCTGGCGTCTTATCTACTCCTACAATCCTCCAGCGCGAGGCCAAGCAGGCACCACCACGCGCGTCGCAGCAAGCTCCACCAACAGACACGATATCGGGTGCCCTTGCGTCTGCCGACGCTAACCTACCCACCTAGATTTACTCCTTTACACGCGTGGCAACCCTCATGGCAGTAATCCTTAACCTGATTGGTCTTAATGCCACGAGACCGATTAATTGTCGGGTGGGTGCCATGTCCTGCGTCCGTCTCATTATACATCAGATCTGATGGATCTGATGGGCTACGATCCCAAGGTCTGGGTCACATTCAACTTTTTTTGAGCAAGACTCCTGACGCGCTCCGGCGCCCGATGAGATAACCCTTCGCGGTTTCTCTTCCTCTTTCCTAGGTCTTTGGCTACCTGGCCCTTTCCTCTTCACTATTGATCGTGCTCCGTATGTAAATCCAAGTCTTTTTTTTGCTTCCCCACCACATGTGCTTTCCGAAGTGGATGCTTATAGAACTTACCAGCACCGCCATCTGGTTATAGTCCTTGCAACTTGCGGATGGGACATCTACAGCATTCTGTATCCAAAAGGCAAGTCTTCTCTTCTCTCCGGCAGACCACGACTCCACGAGTCGCGGACATGGTAGACGAGGCGGCAGAAGGGACAGAGGCGGAACAGAGGAGGAGCACCGCCGCCTACAGATTTGTGAGGCAAGTGCACCGCCTTGATCAAAGTGCGATTAGAAATACCCCATTCTCCAGGCAAGGATGGTGCTCATAACTTTCGCAAAAGAATGTCATCCACGCGCGTCCGTCTTAAGTGATGTATTGTTTGTCTCAGTCATTCTATCCCTGGCTTCCCGTCAAGATCCCCGGTTCTGTCCGGCGCCAGTGGGGAGAGGGCTCAGATCTTTGCGGGCTAGTCCTTTTGGGGAGGAGGGTTCCAAACGAGAGAAGTTACTGTATAGGACTATAAAATACGACAAAATGGGCTGGGTTGTTTAACGAATTGTACTGGTAACTGTCACAGCTTTTCCTCACTCTGAGAATGCTCCGACAACAACCGCGTGATCTTCTCGTGACCCTTCGCTGACGCAACTTGGGAGGGGGTATGACCGTCGTCGTTCTGGAGATGGACATTTGCGCGATGCTCGAGCAGTAGCCGCGTGGCTCTGATGCTGCCGTATTGTGATGCCATATGGAGCGGAGTCGAGTGGTTATTATCCAATGCGTCAACGTCCGCACCATGCTCAAGTAAGAGCTGTATGGCATCAAAGTAATGATCCTCGAACACGTCTTTGGTTTCGAACAATGCCCGATGCAGTGGGGTCTGACCCTTCCCGTTCCGCACATTGATATTTGCACCACGTTCGAGCAGTAGCTGTGCAACCTTGACGCTTCCGTGGAATGATGCCACATGTAGCAGAGACCAGTGGTCCCCATCAACCGCGTCGACATCTGCACCGCGCTCTAGGAAGAACCGTATGGTGTCAATATCACCATCCGGCCATTCCTCGTTCCACGTGGCCAATAGCAGGTGTTGTGGTGTCTGATCCTTCTTGTTCCGCACACGGATATTCGCAACCATGTTCAACCAGTAGGCGCGCAACCGCGAGGTTGTCCCGTTGTGATGCAACATGCAGCGGGGTTGAGCCTTCGTTATCCTGTGCGTCGACGACGGCACCATGACCGATCAGTAGCCGGGCGGCTTTCATACCGCCAGACTGTGACACCACATGAAGCGGAGTCGCATGGTCATTATCCAGTGCATGGACGTCCGCGCCATGCTCCAGCAAGAATCGTAAAGCATCAAAAATATAATCCTCCATATCATCGGTCATTTTGACTAATGTCCCATGTAATGGTGTCCGACCATTCTTGTCCCGCACATTAATATCTGCACCATGGTCGAGCAGTAGCTGTATGACCCCGAAGCCTCCCCAATATGACGCCAGATGTAGTGGGGTCGAGTGCTTCGTGTTAGCCTGAGCGTCCACGTCGGTACCATGCTCCAGTAAATACCGCACCACGTCGAAATATGTATCATCAAATGTGCCAGATATATCACGAAATGTTGGGTGGAGTGGAGTCCGGTCGCTCGAATCTCGCGCATTGATTCTCGCGTCCCGCTCAATGAGTACGCGAGTAACCTCGAGCAGTCCACAGTCCACTGCCATGTGCAACGGAGTCCGGTCATCAATGCCCCGAACATCCACGTCTACACAGTGGCCGAGTAGCAACAGTGCGACATCACCGTGACCATTGAACAATGCCGCGTGTAATGGAATGCCGTAGTGGCCCCTGACGCTTAGATCCTCTGGTCTCTTTGAAATGAGGTGATCCACCATGGCACGGAATCCAAATCCTGCGATGTGGTACAGCGGAGATGCTTCGGGTCGTTCTGGAGGCTCCTCGAGTTCACCTTTGCGCACCCACAACCAGGCGGCAAAATGGGGCTTGTCTGCGTCAAGGAGGTCGTCAATCCCGTCCCGTATGTGTGCAAAAACGTTCCCAAACTCGGAATGGTCCTCAAAGTATTGAGAAGCATACCGAGCTAGAGGCAAGTCCTCGAGGCTGCCGCGGTTGATGTTGGAGTCGAAACGGAGTAAGACACTGAGGCAAACTTGCGCCATGATCGTATGCGATGGCTCGAGGAGGATATAACAATGACGAGCAGCGACAATTGTGGAAGTGGCAAGTCGATCCGAGGTTAAGAATTCTCTGACCGAGAAATGCGAAAATTGAACCATTCTCGAAGAACCATCCTCGACAATGGCGATCAAACTGGAACATGCGGACAGCACAGCTTGCTCTTGATCTTCCCACCACAAATCTTCATTCAGCTTTGTGATCCCTCCCGTTGCGTCAAAGTCAACTGCGAGGACTTCTGCAAGCTCCGCCACGTGAAGTGGGCGAACGGCAACAGTGAGACACTGGAGGAGCCGATGAGCATGTACTCGGTTCGACTTTGGAATTTCTTGCAGTATCCGCTCGTATGTCTCATCCAGCGTTTCTGGCAATTCTGCCAGAATGCGCCGCACACTCGGCGGGAGACATTGCCGCAAAAGTTCCAGTTGGCAAAAGACCCAACGAAACCTGAGTGAAAGGATTAGAAAGTACCTAGCAAACTACTGGGTACTTACATGCCATCAGCTCTCTCTGAAAGCGTCTTAATGATCAATTTCTTGTCATCATCCCGCCACCTCTGCATGTCTTCGTCCGAGTAAACTACGGAGGTGACAAAGTCAATGATGTCTTGCTTTTGTCCCCTTTCATCATGAAGAGATATCCGGTTAGACGTCAAAGTCTCAAGGGACGTCCGAATGTCAATTTCCGGACGACTTGTAACGCATAGGCGCAAATTAGGAAGATTCAATTCGACGAGCTTCTTCACAAGTGCTAAGACCTTTTGACGCGATGAGGGAATTCCGGTCGTTTTGGGACATTCATCAAGTGCGTCAATGATAAGATAGACTGGGACTCGGCCTGGTACATTGAGTATGTTTTCGAGGCATTGTGTAAGTGTACGGTCACTAGGCTGTTGCGAGCCAGATTGGTGGGATGAATGATACCCAAAGAGAATGTCGCAAAAAGATGAGGACTGATGGCTGAGCTGAACGACAAGAGAAGAAAGTAGGGCATGGGCATCCTGCTTTCCCTTGTCCTTGAAATCAAAGAAAAAGTAGGCTATATGAGCTGATCCTGCGTCGCAGATGGCCTTGATATCCTGGATAATTGATGAGCTGTAGGACGGTCAATAATTAAGATCACAACGAGTTTTGGACTGAAAAGACGAACCTGAGTACACTCTTCCCGGAACCAGCTATGAAAGCGGAAGTCCGTTAGTAAAGGCAAAGCCGCTGAAGCGCTGAAGGACAGAGAAGTACGTTTTCCGTGAATCCACAACAACGATCCAGATACTTTCCAAGCATTGAAGGTATCGCCTTCGATGAACCATAAAGCGGTACCTTCGTGGTGAGCATCGCTCGCAGTGTTGTAATTTATAGACGGATCCGGGGGAGAGAGCCAACTTCGGAGCTCTTGTCGTATCTGATTCCCTACGAGCGTGATTGAACAATCGTAGTCAACGAAGTGAAGTGGTAAGATCACAAACGCTTCTGATCATCCATGCCGTCTGCAACTTGTTGTAATTCTTCTCTTATTTTCTCACCACCTAGTCAGATAGAATTGAGTGCCGTGCAAGTGACTGGTTGAAAACAAATTGCACACCGTCGATGATAAGATCTACTTTGTTGTCGACGTCTCTCATTTTATCGTTGACTCCTTGCACCTTGTCATCAACACCCTGTACTGTGTCTTCGACAGCCTGGACTTTGTCGTGGATGGCCTGCACCTTGTTATCGACCTCATGAGTGGCCTTCAGACCCTGTGCAGCTGCCATCCGAACTTCATCTTGCGTAAGTCGATCCAATCGACCCAATGCGTCCTCGACGTCAGTCCTCCCGACAAGCTTCTTCACATATTTCCCTAAGCAACCGTGAGTCAGCATGAACAATTCACACCGCCAGGAATCAGCTCACTTGCTCTGCTATGTTTTAATTCCTTTGTCGCGATCGAAAGAATAAAAAGCACCTCGACCATGATTTTGACTATTATGTCCGTCATCCCCACAGTTGGTGGCACTTCAACATATGTCTCCAATCGTCTGAAAAAGTTTTCTATGCGCTCGAAGACTGTAGCGAGGACGTCCTGACTATCGGAAACGGCCTTAGCCGCCTGGGAGAGTTTGGCGTCACGATGAGCCCCAGAATATATTGAATGAAAAAAAACTCACTGAGAGAAGGACGCCAATTCCAGTGAAGAGTGAAGATGACCCCCACTGGTTGGGATACCTGTGTGACAATCAAATATCAGATCTTGAACGACTCAACCCCGATCTTATTGGGACTTGCCAGGCTAATACCGCCTCCGATGACTCCAGAAAACGTGTAGAGGACATTGACGGTGGGATTGAGCCATTTGATCAACTTGTCATCGGAATCACGAGATTGGTCGAACCCAGGAATTTGTTCGTAAAGCACTCTGAGGACGGCATCTGGAGAACCACAGTTCTGGAGTTTGCCGAGTAGTGGATGAGAGCGGAGATCTTTCTTGGTCTTCTTCTTGTAAGCTTCAATGGCATTGTCGAAGATGGTTTGGTAGTTCGAGGATGAGGTGGTTACAATGGGGGTCTGGGACATGTTGCTTGGGATTTGAGGGTTGATAGGAAGCGTCTTCAGGAACGCGGATGGGGACGAGAATCACTGTACTGATGGGACTGACCTGGTCTGTGCGTATACCGATATGGGTCGATAGACGCTCAACATAACCTTCAGAGCGACATATGTGTCGAGTTGTGTTGTTTTGAGAGTATTTCTTATTTCGGCGCATCTGAGAGTATCTCAACAGCAGTTCTAATCTCAGATCGAACGGATGGAACTCGTGCTCAGCATAATGGAAATCTATTGTAAGTGCTTCTCAGTGCCAATCGTAAGTTAATGCGAAAGGCGACAGTCGGGAGACTGGCAGTTGTATGATGATAAAGGAAAAGGAACAACCTGAGGTTATCATTATCCATTATGCGTCCTTTCGAACCATAACTAGCATGTTTCCGGTCAGAAGATTGATTCAAGAAACAAATAATCCATCGGGTCTTATTCTTGTCGAATTTGATACTTTCCTTTGAAGTCAAATGACAGAAGTCTCAACCTTCTCTGCAAGTTACGATACTGCGAGACTTATGAAACCCCTACCACGTTGCATCCAGGTTTCGGTCGTTGTAGCTAGGATGTTGAGTACCAGGAGCAGAGGTTATCCAGCTGGTTCCGCACTCACAAAAAGTGGCTAAACATAAAAAATTTTGTGATGTTGAATATGGGCCACGTGATCCGTGAGAAGGAATGTCAGAAAATGGAAATTGAGCAAAAGGACAGCAATCACTCGAACCAGAACCAGCCATTCTCATCATCCAACCCGGGAACTTAGACGGACATTCCAATACCGGACAGCTATCAGCAGGTAGCATACTGGCAGTTTCATCCGATGCAATGTAGGCCGATAAGAATGTGGATGTGAGTTCGGGTCCGCGTGGGAAGGCCCGAGGGAGATTTTCCTATGCAAGACAACCAAGCGATCATCTACTCTACATCAACATCGGTATAAAAGTAAGGGTAAACTAAGAGCCTCACCTCAGTGTATGCGCACGCGGGCGCTAACGAGCTGAGGAGATTGCAGTAAGTAGGTGGACTCGAACATATGCAACGTAGACTAGTCTGACTTGAAGACCCCGAGTGAACAGGGAGCGACCGAGCGACCAAAGGTACACTGCCAGTAGCGATATGTTTCCCCGAGATCACACGAAGGACCCATGCGGAGCTCAAGCGTCGTTCGATGATGAGTGTACGCTGCCCTCCCTGGGCGCGTTCATCAAAGAAGTGGCTAGGCGCGTCTTCTCCGTTCTTCGATCCCGCTCCTCAATCCTCAATGACGTTATGAATCCATGTAAAAGATAATGACCCGTAGCTCCGCTTGGCACACCACATAGCAAGCAAGGATGATGTCTACCATGGGTATGATACCCTCAAATGTATTACCGTGTTCGGCAACATCGAGTACGTTACAACTTCTCCACGTTAGAGCAACCTTCGCGCCCAACTGACATCCCGATCTCACAGCATGCTTGTTAAGGATCCAAACTTATTCGAAGATCCAGAGGCATTCAACTTTTCTTGTTGCCTCACTCCGCAAAAGGTGGCAGGAAATTGGAACGGCAAGGTCGACGGCGACCTCATCATCCTCTTCGGGTTCGGACCATGCGTCTGTCCTGGCATGCATTTGGCGCCCCAGTCGACGTTCATATGCACGCCACGGTACGTCCCGCGGGCAACAATTGTCTTGTACAACTGGTGCGGGCACCCAACTCGTGATTCTTAATTGTGGGTCTGCGTTTTCTGGGCGTTCGACCTCCTTCCTGCGACGGATGGTAGTAAAATTGGTTCGACAAAAACGATAAACCTGGGGCAAACACGCGACTCAGCGCCCTCCCAGTTCCGCATGGGCGTGTGGCACCCTGAAGTTGAGCGTATGATCGAGATCGAGAGCGCCAGCGCCGACCTCCTCAAGGCATGGGAGTATTAGGTTGTCGATGGTTCCATCCCATACATACCCGAGCATAGTCGCGTTTGTGTATGTGATGTAATATGAGTATTTCCGTCGTTTCGTTTCCTCGACGTCGCACTCTTCATTTTCTGGCCCTGATGGCAACGTGTTCATGTCCTTGTTCGTCTGCGCCACGCATTTTTCTGTTGAGTTGCGCCCGTTTTACGCCCCTTGCGATCGCGTCCACCGCCCACCATTTACTCTCCTTTCTATGGCCGTTTTCGGACGCTGCAATCGTGGTCATGATACTACACGAAAAGGTTTGTCTCCGTTGTCTCCGCAAACGAGCTCCTTGTCACCACTTCAGGTCGGAGCCGCGAGCGCAGGTACAAGGGGAAAGAAACGATCGAGTACGGGAGTGCTATCCTACTGCTGGAGGAACGAGGAACATTACAGGTGCAGCCTTCCTGGTTAGCACCAGGTACGATCCCAGGGTCCTGTGCACGCTTTCCAGGCCTTGCACCTTTAGAAGATCAGGGTCGAGACATCCATGATCGACTGGGACAATGACTAAACATCAATGATGGAGATGTCCATGATAAAGCACCGCTGGAGCTTGTCCTTCCGCTGAGTTTGAGCGTTGGTCCCTGATCACTACAGTAGTGCCTGGTCTGCGTGTATTCACCCGCGGATAGTTAAATGTACGTTGTATTTTCTCATGCGGTCAATCGATAAGAACAAACCCCCGTGTAGAGTACACGTCATTGATGCAGCTGGAGAAAATGCGGCATATGACTACCCTTTGATAAAGTGACCCTGGACGTTGTCACCAATACGCAGCGGATAACCGTTGATATAAATCAACGATACGTAATCGTTTTAATCACGCCCCATTTGAGCGATGGCACCATAATAAGTGAGCGACTTTGAGAAAAACGGAGGGACATTCGTCATACATTACATTTTCCAGAATACGAAGCGGAGAATGGCCAAGTCGTATGCCATGTACGATTGACGCTATGCGTCCGAGTCATCGACATTTCCCGCGCGATCGCTCCCTCGCTCAGGGTCATCATTCGTGAGAATTCCACCGCGTCGCAGCAGAACCCACGCTATAGGACGCACGTGTGGTCTTGCAACGGGGGTGCTCTAGCCTTAATTAAGCTTAATTACCAGCTCCTTATCGTCTCATTCCTGCGTTTAGAGTATGGAGTCTGATGCAGAGATCACATGCTTGGCATTCCAAACTTCAGCGAAGCGGGCCATTTGGAGAAGTGTAAAAGAGAGTGGGAGTGGGTGGTACGATGGATAGCACAGGGTAGTGGCAGATAGTTGACGTCTACCGGTGACTGGACAAGCTTGAATGGTGGGACAGGGTTGATGCGAGCCGTGCATTGTGGAGAGGATGCACCTGTCATGACCCCGACGTAGTACCCAAAGGCGTACATTCCCCCTCAACTTTCAAAAGTACCTGAAAGTCTCAGAGCCTGTGTCGTCTTGACTGGCGCTTATATCGTGGTGGCAAGCCGTGGATGCCACGATTTGAATGGTTATTACGTCACAATCCTATAATATTGCGATGACACCTCGGTTTCAAGGGACGACGATCATCTCGCCGGATGCGTTGTGCTGGACGACAAGAAATGCCAGCATATACTACGGATTATCTACTGTTCACGGTCACGGGTAAGTATTTTTCCCTTTGTCTGACTCGCGTTCTAACCCCTCGTGATCCACTAGTCCTCAGTGACCCTCCCCGCGTGGTACCACTTATACGTTCAAATTATTCGGAAACCATTACTTCACTGGCTTTCTGACGAACTGTGCTGCGCCGCATCCTTTTATTTGGAGTTAAAGAAGTCGCCACCGGCGGTTCAAGGGCCCGATGACGAAATGCCTTCTCTCGGCGACGGCTCGGTCAAGGTTTGGGTCAGTCGGTCCGTCAAACGCCTGGTACTCGCCGATGCCGTTCCCATCCGTCTCTAAATATGCCTTTACGAACACTCCAGCTCTGGAAATGACCTTACGCCTAGTAATCCCGAACCGCAGCTATCTATTCTTTGTTTTTGTTGAGCTTCATATGGCTACATTGAAGCGAAAATCACGGAAGCTTCTACGGGAACCAGCTCACTTTGGACAAGACACTCCGATCCCATCAAACTTCCCCCATCCTCACACTTCCTCACTCGCGCGTTATCTCAACGTTTGTCTTAGTCAGTAGACCGCAGGAACGTGTTCCTCGTATCCGATGTGTGTCCATGATCCGTGATGTCTTCTTCGTCTTGACCTATGATACCACAAACGTAGAGAAATATTCCAGCAACATTGAAGAGATAACGATGTCAAACTTGGTCCTTGTGGGTCACACACGTTCTTTAAGTGCGTTTTATGCCGCTTGACTGACACTGTTGTCTTTCTGCCTTTCAGGTCACAGAGGCATCGGGGTACACAGGGTCGCACATTATCGAGCATGTGCTGGAGGCTGGATACCGTGTGCGAGGGTAAGTCCATCTTGGAATATAATGGGCTATCTGAAATCGATGTGACAAACTTAGAGTAACGGTGCCTGAGACGGTTTTACACCTTCGCACTGCATACTCGCAATACCGTGATAGATTTGAAGTCGTAGGTATCGCCGATCCTGATCATGACGATTTGACGGAAGTATTCAGAGGTTCGTGGGAAACGCTGTATCCAGGACCCGCTTACGTTCACACTTAACTTGTTATTCATAGACGTAACTGCTGTCATACTAGCTAGTTTACCACCTGTGAAGGGCCAGGTTACGAAGGCCGCAAAATCGATCGTAGAATCAGGAAGCTCTGGGACGAAACATATCCTGAAATTCGCGCGGGTAGCCAACGTGACGAAGGTCATTTTCACAGGCTCCTTTTCGAATGTGCTGCACCCCGATGATTCCTGGAATCCGATTGTCGTTACCGAAGACGGTACGTGACAGAATGACCGATCTGCGATCATACCAACCCCTCCCCCTAGACTGGAATTCTCAAACCACAGACGATTGTAAGAAGCTCGGATTGCATCCTTGGTGCTTGCACACTGCTGCACGAGTCATCGCAGAACGCGAACTCTGGACTTTTGCTGACGCCAACCTAGACATCGACGTCACGTCTAGTATTTTTACTTCCCTACTCCATCTCAATACCATCCTAACCGTGCGTCTCTGCGCAGTCCTGCCGGGATTCCCATTTGGGCCGTATGGCCGCGGACAGGCGGTTGATCAGCACCGTACCGGCACCTTTGCCTGGGTCTCTGAGCTCCTACACGGGCCACCTGGAAGACATATGGTACCCAATGGCCCACCTTTCTCTCCAAACTATGTGCACATCACAGACGTTGCACGTGCGCACGTTACGGCCCTGCGCGTCGGTCCCCTCGATCCTCCACAACGTAAGCGCATACTCCTCGTCGCGGGTTATGTGTTGTGGTCCGAGATCGTCGTACACCTCGCAGAGGCGATGCCTGAGATCAAAGAGCGGCTTCCGAGTCCAACATGCGGTACAGGACGGCGGCCTACCGAATACGCTCAATTCGAGGCGAGGAACGCGAGGGAGATTCTGGGAATAGAGAAATACAGGAGCTGGCAGGAGGCGATTGAGGACGCTGTGAAGAACATGCTGAGGGTGGAGTCGAGCATGCCGGAACCTCCAATTTAGGTTTGATCTTTCCCCCCTTGTCCAGCGTGGGACACTGATTCGTATAGGGCCGACGGCACATATGTAGGATATCAGATCACCATCACCAGAAGACAATAATGGGAATATAGTATGAGGGACGCGGATATGATAGGGACATGATTCTCGGTCCCATGATCAACATGCAAACGACAGCCATGGGTAAGTACGAAACCATTCCAGGAAGAGTTTGCCGCAGCGCTTATCATCATTTCAAAACCACGAAACACTGAGTACTGATGTGTACGTGAGTATGCAGGGGTGCCATGATCCGCTTCAAATGGTTAGTCTCGGAAGTCATCGTTGGGCTGCTTCTTGGTCCACCCGGCGGCGGGGTCCTGTCACCACTTGTACACCATGTGAGCGTCCAAGCGACAAATCGAATATCTGCGCATTGCATATGACAGGGATGGGGACATCCCCCTTGGGCATTGCACGTTGCCGTAAGCTGGTGGAAGGGTCAATAGACAATCGCTGTGCCTGACTGTCTGGGTCAGGGCACTTGTCCTGCTGTACAGCACGATGCTGCTGGAATAATTGTTTAGACCGTCCTCAGAAACAAATTCACTTCCATTCTGAATGATTGGAACAAACGAGAGGTCCTATCACGTGCACCTGACATGCATGTGATCACCTCATGGTTGCGCGTGATCCGTCAGGTGTTGGCAATTTTCGCGGCGTGAACTCGTCTTGTATTGGTGTTTTTTTCCTCTCGAGCAATGGAAAGAGACACATGGCGACGACTTGGACAAATAGATCTCATGGATCTCAGGAGATTGAAGCGCGTTCCTGTCGTCCAACCGCCACCAGTCTCTCAGTGCCCTAGCCCCTTGACAAGGACGGCGTCTTCCCCAGAATAAACACTAGTACTGTTCTGGTGGCTTTGCTCGGCCTCAGAAGGGCCGGAGAGAATTCAGTAACTTGAAGGATACCCTTCTGGTACCCCTCCGACGCACTCTGAGTCCAAGTGTGCCTCTGGGGTCTTTATGAGTTCGTAACGTGTAGGGTTTTTCTTAATTTTGGACCTTGAAGAGGTTATCAAGTACTCCGTGTTATTTTCAAGTTCTCGCGTCATAGCAGTGATATGCTAAGGTTCGTCTGTCGTTGCTCCTTCGGCGGAAGCTATCACTCATGAAGCCGCTCACCTTGACGAATTAATTCAAATATGGATGCTCTCGAATACCAGGAAACCACGCATCCCGTATCAGGGTAAGCTAAGCTACTCCAGTCCGAGATGCGTGGCCCCCACACAGCAGGTTCTGAACCAGGGCCTGGAAAAACTCACCATCTCTGTCCTGCCAGGCGAAGAAATAGAAGAAGACAGTGATAAAGCTCAGGCTCGCGACGCGATGAAGCCATTTGGTCGTCCAATGGTGAAACAATTCAATTTTCTGGATTAAGACGACGATCTCATTTTGCGGGTACAGTATCGACAGGATTTTAAGGCCTTCTTGAGGATTCCGTCATCAAACTAACGATTTCTGTGCTTCCGTTACGCGCAGACAATGATCGTCTTCATTCGCTGTAAAGTCATTCTGACGCCCTTGCTCCTTCTTCGCCTTATTCTGACTCAAATTACTTCTATTGTCATGCAAATGGACAGAGGGATAGATTAATGAGCGTACAAACCGGATACACAGAGCTTCTATTCAACGTGGTAACATCTCTATTATCATAGATTCCATCGCCTTCCTTATCAGCCGACGCCATGATTCGAGCAGCAATCTCGAGTTTGGTGGGTACCTAACCCCCATCTTTTCTGTTTCCTACCCTATGACATGGGCCTATTTCCTCGAATGACGGAGGCGTGGCGCGTCTCGGAAATACCATCTATATTTATACCCAATACTTTCAGCCTTTTATAATCCCGGAATTCCGGAACACCGACACTGGATTGCTACTCACGCATCCCTCACGAGAGGGGCAGGTGGACGGAGGTAACAAGTCTTATTTCGGAATATGCATCGCCATTTGAGGCTTCATTCGAGGCTCTCCGCACGTTACGTGCGGTGCTAATCACCGCTCAGAGGGGCTACGCCATGCTGCAGAAGAGATCCAGAAGATTTCTCCACCACACCGTGCAGAAGGTGCGTCGAAAGGGGGGGACTCTGAAGCTCTGTGTAACTCGGTTCAAGGTGGCTCCTGCTACGCGGAGTAGACACCTGGTACTTGTGGGCCTGTGGTTGACGTGCCATGACGCTAACCTGTGTATTGCAGGGCAGCATAGCAAATCCAAACTGGTTGAATGCCCGAAGCGATCATCGTGCAGCAGAGTCGCCAGTCAATAATGTTCACGAAGGAATCATCGATAGTATGCTGTTTCGCACCATTAGGCCATCGATGTAGACAAGCATGAGGACCTAGAACGAGTCGAGAGGTTGGGATATCCCTTTCACGCCCCTAGACGAAATTTTGTGCTGATTGGACCAGAGTTGATCAGGAAGCATTCTTCTGATAGATGAAGGCGAAAGCCTGCTAAGTGCGTGCACCATCACCCGGCACCGCTGATAGCAAATTAGTGATGATGTTATTAGGCAAATATCGATCAATGTGCTTGAGCCCCCTGTCTGCTGTACTGTTGGTGTTCCATATATGGATCCAGCCTCAATCGATCTGGTCCTTCTACTCATTGGCGCTACAACATGTATTCTATGCGAAACCTGCCCTAGCGCCAAGTGCGCAGCTGTTACACAGGCGCGCGAATGAGGATCCAGCTTGATAGTCGTTAATTCCAATCGCCACGTCACGCGCGAACCCGCTCTCCCCCGTCTTCTCCCATCACCGAGCTTCCTTTCCCCGGGCCCGTGTTTCCCGTTTCTTGTTGTTTGGTGCGCAGATCCGGGATGCCCTAATTGACACCGGGAAGTGTGAGTTGGCGGGGATACTGTGCCGCAGTGCAAGTCCGATCACCAGACTTCGTATGGTCCCGTCGTTCAGATTAGGCCCGTGTTAGAGGGAAGCCTGGGAAGGTACTGGCATCTGGATCTGTCGCGTCGTTCACACGTTGCGCGATCTCATTGGCACTCATTGCTTCGTTCATTCATGTATCTCCATCTGTTTCCCAAGTACAGCTACGCCATACTAGATCCTTCCCCGTCGAAAAAAAAATTGAGAGAGGCACACCATGCCGGCACTCCGAACACCACAGGAGTTTGGCTTTGGCGATTGAGTACGTTGAGTGGAGTGGTGGCAGGAGACGCCGTGAACATCGGAAGGGACACCGCGCCGAGGCGTTTTGTGTCCGCTAGTGTCGGTATGCCGTTGCAAAGGTGCCTAATTGTTCACGCCACATATAATCACCACCCACCGAATTCTACACGTGATTGCGACCATATTGGTTGATCTTGCAAACCACTTACATGCTGTGAAGTGAAGACTACAGTACACGTTTTGAAAGGACACACGTGCTCGAATTTAGCCTTCTTCCGCGAATGGTATGTGTGCCCCATACCAACGCTCCATCCAGTACGCCCTGCCCAATATTAATGATGATGGGCAAATCACATAGAATCACACATATGTTGTAGTAGTGCCCCACGAGGAGACGGAGACAGGAGCTTGCTTTCTCCGGCGTGATGATAATTAATGATGAGAAGTATGCTTTAATGATTGAGGAGAATGATGATACAGACGGGTGAAGACACCCCTCCCACTGCAGCACCCGAATTTTCCCCAGAGAAGACCCGACGAGGCGCTTATTACTCACCACGAGGTTGAGTGACATGGAGGGATATGTATAAATTAATCACGCGCGTCAGGGGTCTCTCAGCGCTTCCCAGCACCTTACACGAATAAATTGATTTATTGGTTTACGGCAGGCAAGATGGCAACGTCTCTTTCGTTCATTAATGGCGTGCTTCGTCTTGACATCGATGAATCATCTAGACCCGGTCCGAAATCACACACACAAGCATTGCTTCATCGCAACACTCACTTGAACGATTGGCCATGGTTTCGAGCCCCTAACGCGTTCGTCGGCCCTACCGACACCACATGTCGAACGGCCCTCCCCCTCCCTCCCAACTTTTCTGTGCTACTTAGGCATTGAACCTAACGTCGATGCTGTACTGTACTGTACGTGAACCGATGCGGCCATATTGCGGTTTTAGCAGCGAGGCACTCAGGCTGATGTTCCCATGCCCCGCGTTTGAGACGAGAGACGGGATAATGTACAAGGAGTACAGTTCAGACGGTTGTCTTGTTTCAATTCATCCATCAACATCCAGTTCAATTCATTCATTTTTATTGCAGGCAAAATCCGAAGCGAACTCGAACCTGTGGGCTGTGAGCGTGAGTGCGTACTGTGCTGTCACTGTACACGATAATAATGCTTGCAAATAAAAATTCTCACAGTGACGACCAACTGATAAATGCATGCGCAACCAGGCGCGGCAGACGCTGCGGTCGTCGTGGTTGACTGGAAGCCGTCTAAGGAAGATCAGAACTCTGCGTGCTGCGTGATGTCCATCCACAAATTGAAGCTCGCCGGACGGGGCCCTTGTGTGTACGCGTTTCAACAGAGGCGCTGCCAAGGGAATCTCTTCCAAGCAACGTGTGACTGTGTGCCTATGGGAGTAAGCGCCCCTTCCGGATTTCTTGGAGTCCAAGGTTATGATATCTTTTCGTAGCAGTTCAGTGGGTAGTATGTCGTCGAAGAAACATCGAAAACTTGAAACCCGAAACCTGAAACTTGAAGGCCACAAGTCCGAGTGCCGGTCATCCATCAACTGTCACGGGTGTGCATCACAATCTTAACTCTGGTCGAGCTACGTGCGGTTCTATTTTTCATGTGCTGGGAAGAATCGCGAGAATCGAAGGCACCCAAAGACGATGGGTAGATGATACATGCATGGTCTGAACGAAATTCAATGATTCTTACAATGCTTCTCCATATCGACGAAATACACATCTCCCTGCCCTTTTTTGATTTGCCGCCATTCCTTAATCGCAACCGTGCAAGAAATTTAAAGCTTATAACCAGCGGCCGCCTCGGCATAACGACTCTCGGCTTCATCGAAATTGATGACGTTCCAGATGGCATTGAGATACTAGCAGATCATCGATTTAGCGAAAGATGGGAAGGATGAAAAGACGATCTAAGTACTTACGTCGGCCTTTACGTTGAGATACTGCAAGTAAAAGGCATGCTCCCAAATGTCGACACCGATGATGGGGACGTGAGTGAGAAGCGGATCTTGGTTGGCTGTGGTGACGATCTCCAGTTTGCCAGTTGATGGGTTAACACCCTGATGGTCACAAATGGTCAATCTCGGCACCCCTCGAAGACCCCCGGCCATTTTGGGGAGTGTATGGATTGGAAACGTACGATCCAGCCCCAGCCAGAGCCCTGGATGCCAGCAGTGGTCGTGTTGAATTCTTTCTTGAGCTTATCCACCGATCCCCAGCGCTCGCAGATGGCAGCCTTCAGAGGGCCATCCTTGAGCACGCCGCCGTTACCCTTGCGCTCGGTCGCAGAGGGCGCGAGGTTCTTCCAGAAGAGAGAGTGGTTGATGTGGCCTGCAGACACACACGTGATATCAGATCAGATTGTCAGATAAATATGCAACGTGGCATTGGGGTTGTTGAATGGCGGAAGTCGTGGCGGCAAATGAAAAGGGCAGACAGGTTGATCGTTGATCGACGGAATGTAGCGGAATGTAGGATTTTTACGTACCACCGCCGTTGAACTTCAGGGCCGCTTGGAGGGCGATGCGTTCCTTGGGGGTCGTAGCTTTGGCGTACGCCTGCTCGGCAGCGTTGAGGGCATTGACGTAAGTCTGGTGGTGCTTCTTGTGATGAAGTTCCATGATCTGCTTTGAGATGTATGGCTCGAGGCCATCGTATGGGTACGGCAGGTCAGGGAGAGTGTGTGCAGCCGACATGGTTCGAGGGTCTGTGTGTGTGGGTGATTGATAACTCGGGCTGTGTGTGGGAAGAGGAAGCGTGAGCGTGCTTGATAACCTTTGAAAGGGGCGTTCTATTTATTGCGGGTTGCGGGTGATTGCATCAGTGATGACGCTGACGAATGACGCGAGTTGCAGACATGTGACCTTCTCTGCTCTTTCTCTGCTCCCACCCGAATACCTACCTTCGGTACCATCGATGCCCCCGGATTGGCTGTGAAGCTGTCAGTCGCCTCAAGTGGAAGGAAGACGTTCGCTCGCTAGAACCTGATTGTGTCCCACCGAAGATCTGTGGCTCCCAACCGTCGCCTACTACTGTAGTATATGATATACTGATGATCGACTATCAATTATCAATTTCCAAGTCTGTATGATA
>Ga0307510_10002185_pt1 | contig 22106 bp, 29 predicted proteins | sample 12_EM_MG_FD_207224 | JGI IMG/M metagenome (GOLD analysis project Ga0307510, IMG submission 207224) | Populus trichocarpa ectomycorrhiza microbial communities from riparian zone in the Pacific Northwest, United States - 12_EM | ecosystem: Host-associated > Plants > Roots > Unclassified | place...
ACAAGAGGGGGGGAATTATAATGGCACTGCACAGAGAGGGAGATGGCACATTATAATGTGTGCAGCTCTGGAAACTCCTAGGATTCATAGGGGGCACATTATTATGCACCCTCCTGGAATTTGTGGGTCACATTACAAAACTACTACATCCACTGTTGTGCCAACAAAGTAGCACTGCTTGCCATTGCCAAGGTCCGTGGTTGATGGTGTAAGTACATACATTCCACAAGCTGCCCGATCTTGTTGTCGCTGTAGCGTTTCTTGCCCTGCACAGGCATCATACCTTCTACTTTGGCAATATTGTCTGAATTGAAGGGACTTGGATGAAGCTGGGTTCACCTTGTGCTTGTCGTCTGCAAAGGGATAGTTGTAGTCTGATGCATTGCAGTTGTGTTAGTGTTTGATGTCTCTAAGTGTGAACCATGTACCTACCTTCCACAAGCTGCTGGGTCTCTTTGTTGTCATAGTGCAGCTTTCCCTGCACAGGTATCATATCTTCCACCTTAATGATATCATCTACCAAGCCATGCTGCTCTTCGAAGGACTTCCAAACTTGTAACAGTGTGATGCACTGCCAGACAAACACCCCAGATTTTTCAGAGACCAATGTTCTTTTCCTTTAGGAAGAAAGATCACCCTGCTTACCTTGTTCTTTAGACTCTTATTCTTGAGATCCCTGTAGCCCTTCTGGAACACCTGACGCGCTAGCTCCAGGTCACTCTCAACTATCTTTGCTTCATTCTTGTTGTCTCCCTTATCGTTGTCATCATCCTCACACTCATCCCCAAGCTGAATTGGCTGTGCTTCAAATGTCGCATATGCGACCTGGACCTTCCAGTGCCCACTTGATCCAGCAAGGCATTTGTACAGTGCATATGCCTGTGCACACTCACCCTCCTTGACCTCGAAATCGATGTAAACCTTCTTGAGAAGCTTGGGCATAGAGAGTGGGGTTTGAGAGACACCAAGCTTGAAAATACCCCTTGCATGATTGTAGTCCACAAACTGCATCTTGGGCTCCACATATTTGATTCATGCTGTGGAGTTTGTAGAATTGAGCTACAGGGAATGGGTATGGGTGCCAATAGACATGAAAAGGCAAAGAAGATAATAATAAAATAAGGGGTGGCGCACCTTGATGTACTTCCCATAGAGGGTTTGAACACGGCCAAATCCTTGGTGCTAGAAGGAAAGCTGGTGGGTCAACATCATGGGATGATCCAGCAGACAGAGATTCTGTACATTGAATTCCAGCTGGATGTAACCCTTGAAACAAAGCTTCCTTTGGGCACATTTCAATGGCCATGCTGAGAACTTTTTGGGTGGAGGTCAAGTTGAGTTGCCACACCTCAAATTGCACATACATTAACCATAACTCAGCAAATGTGAGCTGTTTATGTGGGATGAGTTGCGTGGCTGTCTGGTATCTATATTTTCTCAGACGAAAAGTCCTAGAAGGGGCATCAGTTACAGCAGTGCAGGGTGTTCAAGGGAACAGTGTGCCATACAAGACATTGAGCCCAGTGAACTTCCAGGAGTTGCCAGGTAATGCAAGAAAGAGGGGGAGAGAAGGGATGGCGCTGAAGGACCATACTTAAGATCATTTACAGTGCAAAGAAGAACAACAAAGGAAGAGGCAACACGAACGAACAATTGATGTGGAGTTGGTCATGTGTTGCATTATGTCTCCCAATATCACTAGACTCACAGTGGAATACAATGGAAAAACAGCAACACAGATTTAATTGTTCTCAAGCAACGCTATATTTACAACTGAGAAGATGGTCCAGGTCTATGGGTATAAAGGCAACAGTGGGGGAGGGCCAGGGAAACGTGGAAAGTGGAGAGTGAATTTAAAATGACCTGGAAAAATCTGCTGGTGCTGTGCATGGGGGCGGGGCTAAGTGGAGGTGATAGCTACTGCAGTGGTGCTAGTGAAGGTGCACGTGGTGAAGGAGAGGATTCCGGATCTGGTGATGCAAGTTGGCAAGAGAAGCAAGAGGGCGTGAAGGGAGTCATTGCCTGAAGTCTCAATGATCCACAATCTAATGACGGTATTAGTATGCATGTAGAAGAAAAATGGAGGAATGCACTAGAAATCAGAGTTGGACAATGCAATTCAGTCCTGATATCCTAAGCCCTGAACTTTCCTGTCCAACCGGTTTGTTTCTGGTCTTCCCACCTTGGACTTCTTATGTTGGCAGAGAGTGTTGGCGACAGCAGCTTGAATCTCCCCTTCAAGGACCTGAAGCTTTTCTGGCCCAAGAACCAAGGCATTGCACATATGAATGTCACTAAGCTTGCCCCACTGGTCCTTACTGAGGTTGGTTGTCTTCGTAAACCTGCCCTCTTTGCTCTTCAGTTTGATAATGCTGCCGCCCTTGGTCAGCTTGGCACTGTCATGGCTCTCCTTGGTGATGTATCCCTTGGCCCACAACCAGAGGGCGTGGTGAACCTGTATACTATGAATATATCAAGCATCATACAGAAAGGGAAACATACCATGGTAGCACTGAGGATGAGTGCAGCATAGGGGAAATGATCAGAGTTGACAAAACCAGGGATCTTGACAGCACCTTCGAAGTCAATCCAGCACTGTGCCATGGTCTGAACCACCAGAGGGCCCTGATAGCAACCAGCCTTTTTGATTTGCTGAATCACTTTCAGTAGGCATACAGGTATAGAGACCATTGCTTCACATACCACTACTTTTCCACCTTCCATTACATCCATCGTCCTGAAATAAATGAAGTGATATCCTTTGAGCAGGTATTCTGCGGCTTTCTTCTGCTCTTCAGTAGTTTCCAAGTGCTTTGAATCCATGAAAGTGCCAACAACAGTGAGTCCATTTGAGCCAATCACGCTTTGCCACTCTACAACTCTCTGGGTGGACTGAGAATAGTTAGCATGTGGCGGCTCCTAGCCGGCTGTGGGTTGTGCTTGTAGGTGCACAACACCTTCGTGCGCTCTAGCACTGTCTGGCTTCTGCATGTGTCCTGGTGAGGCAATAGGGCCTCCTGTGGTAGTCGGGTCGGTGCCCTGAGCTACCAGTCCTTGAGTTGGTTGGGTGCAGTGAGTCGTGTGTCTTCTGGTTGCACGCAAGTAAGGTACAAGCGGCGCGTACATGTGTTGGTACACAAGTACTTGGGCTAACGCCCTTAGTGTACAGACCTGGGTGTCTGTCTTGTAACGCGAGTTTCTATGAGTTGTCCTCTACCCTTGATGGAGGTAGAGACGTGAAGATAGAGGGTTCACAAGTTTGAGAGGGAAGACGTAGGCAAGGGAGTTTGGGGTAACAATGATAGGATTGCAAGACTCAAGTCAAGCTTAAGGCTTGACTGTCCATAAGTACAGGTCTTATATACTACCTGGTACTAGTCAGTATGAGTCGTTGTATGACCTAGTCATAGCACAGTAAGCGATCAGTCATTTGTACAGTAAGCAGCCGAGGGAGTCAGTAAGAGTCATACAGTACTCAGTCAGAAGGAGTCGTTGAGGCTGTGTGTAGGAGTTAGTCAGAGTCAGCGTGGCTACACAAGCCACCAGTATAGTACTCAGTCAGTTAGGCCCAATATAGTAAGCCAAGTCACATGTCAGGGAACAGTCACTGGGTCTGGCACCTGACTGGTCAGGTGTATGATAAGTCACATGGTATCATGTGACAGGTCACATGCCTGGTCACGTGAGAAGTCTAGAGTCAAGATCAGGTGGTCAGTCACAGGGTTGTGGGAGCAGTCACGTGCTCCCCAGTCATGTGGCACCAAGTTAGGTGCATGAGTCAGGTGATAGGTTAGGTAATCGGTCAGGTGATGCAGGTTAAGGGATAGCGATAAGATAGAAAAATGGTGTCCAAATGCTACATTCATCCCCTTTTTAGGTGGATGCTTCCATGTATCCAGTGTGGAATCCTTCATCTGTGTGCAGGTGTCCCTCAATATCAAGGACTTTGTTGTATAACATGTGGTCCTGTTGGAATATTTGCCACCAGAAGGAGTTTTTGGGCTGGGGGAGATATTGTCCCCTTTGTAGATAGTGGAGTGTGGTGGTGGCAAACCAGTTGTTCTGGAATATGAACAGGTAGAAAGCAGAGGTTTCTTTGTGCTTGCATAGGTACTTGGCCATTGCTGCTGGCCTGAAATATTCACTTTGTCATTCCCATTCGTAGGATAGGGACCTGAAGATCTTGGTTCCCTGTTCATGGAGTGGGGGATAGGGGATTGCAAAGCTGCAGCTTTCATAGAATGAGTTGATGACACTTTTCAAACATAAGTGCCATTCCAGGTTGTAGAAGAGTTCTTCCAGGTCTGTGTAATCAAAGTCGGCAGTCTGGATTTCTCCTGAAAAACATTGTGCAGCACCATCCATGCACAGGTGCTGACAGAGGCATGTAAAGTCATTGATGGGCTCACATTGCCCAAGCATTCTGAGTGTGGTGTAGTTGGGTGTTGTTATGATCCACCCCAATTTTTCTTATCCTCATCGGACCCCCTCCTCGTCACCCTATCCACACCTAAGCGACCACTACCATTGAACCCATCCTCCCTACCAGACTTGCTACCATTACCACCCAGTGAACCATCCAAACCATCATCACCCCTTGATCAGCCCCCAGTCGAGCCTCTCGTCCCCATCCCCTGGAACATCCATCGTCGGGAATACTCCTCAATGGAGATGTACCAAGAGCCACCCCCAGTAGAGAACCCACTGGAAGACCCAGATAGTCCCATGGAGGACGCGCTGCCCTTAGAGACACAACCAGTTACTCACTATGAACCTGATGTCCCTGGAGGACAGACACACACCTTGTCCCCAGAAGAGTCCCCTATCGAACCCTGGGAAGCATACCTCACTCAGCCCAGCAGTCCTGTGTCCCGCAAACACTCTCTGTCACCTACAAGTCCCTCCTCAGCACCCATACACCAACGCACCAGTAGAGAAGGCAGTTACCAGTCAATCACCCCCTCAGCCTCATTGCCCATAGCTGGCACCTCACCCCAGAGTCAGGGCTACCAGTCGACCTCTCCCGAAGGATCCGCAGACAATCCCTCATCCACGCAGAGCTCCGCAGACGATGTGGATAGCGACATGGCCCTTAATTGGGTCACCATCAATACAGACTACCTTAAAGGGTAGTTGCTTATACTAGACACCCATTAGACCAGAATGGGCACGCGGAGATCAGATCTCCTCGGATCAGCCTCAAAACTCGTGGTCGTCATCGCATCATGACGACGCTTCTCTTCTTGGAATGACCCGCCGCCATTGTTCGACCCTTAAGGATGGATTAGGCAACTTGTCACTTTATCATTCGCTCTTGCTCATTCTCTATTGTTCGACTCATACAGACCGCAGCACTTGTCCGCGGAGTACCATACGATACAGACAGCCCCCTCTTGACCAGAAGTACCTACCTTAGTGACCATGGTCCGTGCGCGACCGTGCCTGTATATAAGCGCCCTGTATTTCGACAGTCAAGCCCTAAGCTTGACTTAATTCTCAATATCAACATTCTTGAAAGCTCCCCAAGTGCCTCCCCTTTCCCTCATCTTTTACATAAGCCTCTCAAAGTCATCTCTAGCAACACTAGGGACTTCTACCTCTTCAAGTACTCGCCACCAGTTCACTCTTAGTACAAGTCGTACTATCAAGGCCTGTTGAAGCCTTAACACAAGTCAAGCTTTCCTTTTGACATACCAGCTTGGTGAGTAGACCACCCCGAACCTTTACAACCCCTGCCACACCACCTCCTCCCCATACACACCAAGAAGTCATGACGACACTAGCCAAAGATGCTAAAACATATGCTGCGGTTGCTGCTATGAAGAGCGCACCCCATATCCAAGACCAGAGGGCCACTGGTAGACCAAAAGGCATCACAGCTACAGGACGCTCGACCACTGGAGTCGGAGCAATCAAACCGACAAAAGATCGGTCATACCAGGAAACCACTGGGTCATCAAGGGGAGAAACAAAGGCGCAAAAGACGCAACTACAAGGCGACGCAAAGTCAATGCTTCGCAAAGCTCTATATGAGATCTTCGACATCAAAGCACCGATTGTCATAGAAACCAAGGACCCTATTAAGGTCAACGCACTATGCTTCGCGGGGAGATACCACCGCCATGGAATAGCATCCCAAGTGAACCACATGTTCTACAAGAATTTGATGCGGCCACAAGTCAACGGCCACAAGTATGCACCACTGACAAACAAACTTATGAGAAGCCTGGAATGCTTCCATTGCCACAAGAAGGGCCACTACACCCGTCACTGCCGAGTTAGACACCAAGTCAATCATGATTGACAAGAAGGCGCAGTCATTAGTGCCATCTGAAGCCGTCCAGATATGGGAATCCTACCCATGAACCAACTTACCTAGAGGATCCAAGAGAACAAGAGTGCCAATAGTTTCGACGCTCTTAAGGAAGAAACCCTGGATCACCCCCCACAACTATTGGACGCAAAGAAACTTGAGAAACTCATTGCCAATAACCAGCCACCAGCACATATGCTAGGACCACAGAAAATCAAAGCAATACAAGATTGTATCGCAGCCAACGCCCACAAATTTGATGAGGCCACTTGCCAGAAGCTAATCAAGCTATGCAAACCAAAGACAAAGTCTATCACACAGCGATTGGGACGCGCACATGCCTATCTAAAGTCGAAGTCCACTGCAAAGCAGTTGGAAGATGCACATACCTACCAAAAGTCGAAGCCCTCTGCACAGCAGATGGGAGACGCACTCAAGGAACAGATCCAAACTATGGATGATGACACAAAAATCAGAACGCTCAACAAGCTCATCCCCAAAGCTGGATTCAGCATCCAGAAAATTGAAGCCCTTGCTAAGACCTTCAGACTAGACAGCGTCTTTGTCAACAAAAGTAACTCAGTACAAATTGAGTTCACGGTCATCAGCTACAAACAGGAAACAAAAGAAATCGGCCTCCTTGATACTGGAGCCACAGAGAACTTCATCGACTCAGAAACCATCAAGAAACTCCATCTAGGAATGAAGGAACTCCCTTACCAACGACCCGTCTTTAATGTTGACGGAACACCCAACAGACAAGGAAAGATCAGCCACTACTGTGACCTCATGGTTAGCCAAGGAAACTTACGCCGACAACTATGATTCTTCGTCACAAACCTAGGAAGAGACTGCTTCCTTTTCGGCTACCCCTGGTTTAAAGCATTCAAACCTGACATTGATTGGGAAGCAGGAACCCTCAAAGGACCAAAAGTCAAAGTTGAAACCATCTGGAAAATTACCTGGGACAAAGCGCAAGGCTACCTCAAGGAGAGGCGACAAAAACAAGAAGACAATGATCTCATCATGGAAACTCACGAAGCAATTATGGAAGAACTCGAAGACCAAAGCCAACCGAACATATGGATTGGAAGAACCACTATGGAAGTCAACAGGACCCACAACGCCACAGAAATGGCTCACAAGTACGCGGAAGAACACAAGAAAGAAGAAATCACCCTACCAGAGGAATTCAAATGACACGCCCTCCTCTTCTCAGATGAAGAAGCCAAGAAATTCCCCCCATCATGCCCATGCGACCATAAGATCGAGCTTACAGCTGAAGCTCCAGCAAAATTCAATTGCAAAACCTACCCTATGAGCCTCAAAGACCAGGAGGCAGAAAATCAGTTCCTTGATGAAAACTTGGAGAAGGGATACATCGTCCCATCTGAATCACCCTACGGATTCAGCACCTTTATGGTCCCCAAAAAGGACAGCAAAGAAAAATGCTATATCATCAACTACCACCCACTCAACGCAGTTACCAAGAAAGACGTCACCCCCCTTCCTAACCTGGCCCAATGTATTGAAGACCTCCAAGGAATGGAGTTGTTCAGCAAATTTGACATATGCTGGGGCTACAACAATATTCACATACGCGAAGGGGATGAATGGAAAGCTGCCTTCAAAACCTGCCACGGGCTATTCAAGCCCAAAGTCATGTTCTTCGGAATGAGCAACTCACCACTGACATTCCAGAGGTTTATGAACCTCATGCTGGAAGACCTATACAACCACTTTGAGAAGAAAGGAGTCCACAACATCAGGAAGATATTCAGAAGCTATATGGACGACTGTGGACTAGGAACAAAACTCAAAGATATCAAGCTGCACATCGAGATCCTCCACTTCGCCTTCGACCTGCTAGCCAAAAATGGACTACACCTCAAACTCAGTAAATCAATATTTATGAAGCCTACCATGGACTTCCTAGGAGTACGCCTCACCAAGGATGGTGCAACAGTTGACCCAGCCAAAATTGCCAGAATAGCAGACTGGCCAGAGAACATCACGACCCTCAAAGGAGCCCACTCATTTATAGGAGTCTTGGGATACCACCACATGTTTATCGCCGGATTTTCCTCCATCACAGCACCCATCACATGCCTCTTCGGAAAGGACATCCCATTTGAATGGACACCGGACTGCATAGCTGCAGTTAGAGAACTCAAGAAACGCATCACCAGCGCCCCAGTACTCATTCGCCCAGATCCCAGCAAACAATTTGAGCTGGAAGTCAACGCTTCACAGATAGCGACCGGAGCCATACTCTATCAAAGAGGACCACCTATCACACGACCCGATGGTACAGAAAAGCCAGGACCACGGCACCCCTGTGGTTTCCACTCCCAGAAATTCACTAGCACAGAGCAAAATTACCCCATTTATGACAGAGAATTCCTGGCCATCATGCACGGCCTCAGGAATTGGGATTATCTTCTCAAAGGTACTGAGAAACCAGTACTTGTTTATACTGACCATGCAAACCTTCACTACTATCATGACCCCAGGAAAATTGGACCAAGAGTTGCCGGATACCTCCCTGAACAAGAACAATACAACATGATCTTGGAATACAAACCAGGAGCCTCAAATCAAGCAGACAGACTCTCAAGACATGAAGACTATGATGATGGCAGCAACCCAGAAAATGAAGACATCATGGTATGGCCCAGCAAATATTTCTGTGACCACCATACAAGTATTTGCAGTACCTCCATGGACAGGAGTCACCCCGGAAACGGGCGGCCCGGTGGAGAGAACGAAAACATCCAAGTTATGGATTGGGACACGCTAGAAAGCACCCTGGACAGTAAAATCAAGTTGGCACAATACCAAAATCAGCAGAAACTCAAACAATGGGTCAAAGCGTTCAAACAAATAACCCTAGCAGACGGAACCCACTGGTACCATGGGAATGCCTTAGTTGTTGTGGCAGACAATACCCTTAGGAGGGGAGTAACATCCCTTTTTCACAACCAATTAACCACTGGCCACCCTGGAATTTCAAAAACACTCCAATTAATTTCGCCATACTACTGGTGGCCCAACATGAAAGCCTTCATAACTGAGTACATCTGAGGATGCGCAACCTGTCAAATGAACAAAGTGAACACTCATCCTAGCCATCCCCCCTTGTCGCCAATAACTCCAGTTGAAAATGCTTGTCCTTTTGAGACTATTGCCATGGATTTCATCACAAAGCTACCGCCCTCTGGAGGCTACGACACTATCCTGACGATCACAGACACCGATTGTACCAAGGCCTCTATGTTCTTGCCTTGCAAAGAAGCTATTGACTCTTAAGGAGTTGCGCAACTATACCTGACACACGTCCTGCCTCACTATGGCCTACCCAAGAAGATAATCTCAGACTGAGATCCCTGGTTTACCTCATGCTTTGGAAAGGAGCTATGCCGCCTCCTAGACATCTGCCAAAATATCAGCACAGCCTACCACCCTCAGACAGACAGTGCAAGTGAATGAGCAAATCAATCTCTTGAGCAGTACCTCAGAATGTTCTGCAGAACACAGCAAAACAACTGGCACGCCTGGCTACCTATAGCCCAGTATACAAAGAACTCATGGCCATCCGCCACTACAAAGAAAGCCCCATTCGACCTCCTTGTTGGATATACTCCACGCGTACATCAGCCCACCAGATCAACCGACATTCCCACTCTAGAGAAACACCTTACCAATATCAAAGAAGCCAGAGAAGCCACCCAAGAGGCCCAACGTAAAGCGCAAGACAGCTGGATAAAGCAGAAACCAAGATATAGACCATTTGCAATTGGAGACAGAGTCTGGCTGGAAGGAACCAATTTGAACTTACCAGCAAACATCACCCTGAAGTTATCACCAAGGCGATACGGACCCTTTTGGGTAGTCGCCATCATATCAAATGCCGCATTCAAAATAGAACTGCCAAGTCATTGGAAGATCCACAACATCTTCCACGCGTCATTACTAACACCATATCAAGAAACAGAAGCACATGGCCCAAACTGGATAGAACCGCCACCTGACATCATAGAAGGAGAACCAGAATGGGAGGTAGAGCAAATCCTCCAATCAAGACACTTTGGGCGAACCAAAAAGAAGCAATACCTTGTCTGTTGGAAAGGATACTCGCCCTCTCATGACTCATGGGTCGACGAATCAGACCTGAACGCCGCAGACCTTGTTACAGACTTCTATGCCAGTCATCCCGCAGCCATTCGCTCTTGCATCAAAGCCATGGAAACAGCAGAAGAATATTCCCCATCATGCCCTGCCGACCAGACTACTCCCATCCCTCCAAGCAGTCTTTCTTCTTCTTTTGCTCACTCTTCAGAGACCCCACCATCTTCCCCAACCCATACCGGTTCAAAGAGTTCATACCAGCAGCCAGAAAGCCAGGATCGCTACAGAGAGCCATCCATATCACCTTTGAACACTCCCTCCTCCACTCCAGCTCATGTAAGGAACACTACTGCCCCTACCACCGCCAATAGATGGCACAACATCCAGACCTACCTAACCAAGGATTCCCCACATCCACCATTTTCACCCTTGGAACAGACAATGGAGTCATCCTCATCAGAGTACACACAGAAGCTGACGACCTACACCTATTTGCCGCCTTTATCAGACGTAACGACTTCACAGTCAGACTACACTGGACCAACTGGGAGCCAGAACAAGAAGAAACCGTCATCAATCACAATGGAATTGATGTCCCAGTTGACAGCGAAGAACCGATTATTAGCGCCTTGATCAGACATCAGTGCTACTACCATGCCGGACCCCCATTCCACTTCCAACCCCCTACAGAAACACATACAGAACCAGAGTCACCAGGACACCCACCCCTATATACGACCAACCCAGATGCCCCATCAGAGGAACCAAGTCCTCTCAACCCCGCCGCCAGTACTACCGGACTTTATCCTGGAAGCGAACAATGTGCAGAGACAGAAACAGAACCAGAAGAAGAAAATGAAAACAGCGACACTACCAGTCAATACACTGATGCTGGACTACTCCACCGGGACGTCCTCCTTGCCATCGCCAAAGCAGAAAACACAGAATCTTAAAGCAGAACTCAAACGAGAAATCCTCAAGTTAGTTGTCAAGGATTTCATTGCTATGGACAACAAGTGGAAACGCAACTTGGGACGCTTCGAGACACAGACACTAGCCATTTACTTCAGGAAGCTCAACAAAGACACAGCACTCTATCTACTCAGGATACACCCCCAGCTCTACTTCATGACGACCAACCTGCTGAAAGGCAGAGGACTCACACTACCCAACCCCAGTCAGGCCAAGTAGGCACGCATCTCACTTACTCATCACAAGGAACTCAGGACTCAGCTAGCCAAGGCATGTAATCATGTGGAAACGATTCCCTTAGGAGGGGCCTCATGTTATGATCCACCCCAATTTTTCTCATCCTCATCGGACCCTCTCCTTGTCACCCTATCCACGCCTAAGCGACCACTACCATTGAACCCATCCTCCCTACCAGACTTGCCACCATTACCACCCAGTGAACCATCCAAACCATCATCACCCCTTGATCAGCCCCCAGTTGAGCCCCTTGTCCCCGTCCCCTGGAGCATCCATTGTCAGGAATACTCCTCAATGGAGATGTACCAAGAGCCACCCCCAGTAGAGAACCCACTGGAAGACCCAGATAGTCCCATGGAGGACACACCGCCCTTAGAGACACAACCAGTTACTCACTATGAACCTGATGTTCCTGGAGGACAGACACACACCTTGTCCCCAGAAGAGTCCCCTATCGAACCCTGGGAAGCATACCTCACTCAGCCCAGCAGTCCTGTGTCCCGCAAACACTCTCTGTCACCTACAAGTCCCTCCTCAGCACCCATACACCAACGCACCAGTAGAGAAGGCAGTTACCAGTCAATCACCCCCTCAGCCTCGTTGCCCATAGCTGGCACCTCGCCCCAGAGTCAGGGCTACCAGTCGACCTCTCCTGAAGGATCCGCAGACAATCCCTCATCCACGCAGAGCTCCGCAGACGACATGGATAGCAACATGGCCCTTAATTGGGTCACCATCAATATGGACTACCTTAAAGGGTAGTTGCTTACACTAGACGCCCATTAGACCAGAATGGGCACGCGGAGATCAGATCTCCTCGGATCAGCCTCAAAACTCGTGGTCATCATCGCATCATGACGACGCTTCTTTTCTTGGAATGACCCGCCGCCATTGTTCGACCCTTAAGGATGGATTAGGCAACTTGTCACTTTATCATTCGCTCTTGCTCATTCTCTATTGTTCGACTCATACAGACCGCAGCACTTGTCCGTGGAGTACCATACGATACAGACAGCCCCCTCTTGACCAGAAGTACCTACCTTAGTGACCATGGTCTGTGCGCAACCGTGCCTGTATATAAGCGCCCTGTATTTTGACAGTCAAGCCCTAAGCTTGACTTGATTCTCAATATCAACGTTCTTGAAAGCTCCCCAAGTGCCTCCCCTTTCCCTCATCTTTTACATAAGCCTCTCAAAGTCGTCTCTAGCAACACTAGGGACTTCTACCTCTTCAAGTACTTGCCACCAGTTCACTCTTAGTACAAGTCGTACTATCAAGGCCCATTGAAGCCTTAACAGGTGTAGCATCCAGACAACATTTTTCCATCTTATCACTATCTCTTGCATCTCATCACCTGACTGATTACCTAACATATCACCTGACTCATGCACCTGACTTGGTCACATGACTGGGAAGCACGTGACCGCTCCCACGACCCCGTGACTGATTACTTGATCTTGACCCTAGACTGCTCACATGACCAGGCATGTGACCTATCATGTGATACCATGTGACCTATCATGTGATACCATGTGACCAATCAAGCACCTGACCAGTCAGGTGCCAGACCCAGTGACCATTCTCTAAACATGTGACTTGGTTTACCATATTTAGCCTAACTGACCATATATGATACTGGTGGCCTGGTAGCCATGCTGACTCTGACTGACTCCTACACACAGCCTTGACGACTCCTTCTGACTGAGTACTATATGACTCTTACTGACTCCCTCGGCAGCTTACTGTACAAATGACTGATCGCTTACTGTACTATGACTAGGTCATACAACGACTCATACTGACTAGTACCAGGTAGTATATAAGACCTGTACTTATGGACAGTCAAGCCTTAAGCTTGACTTGAGTCTTGCAATCCTATCATCATTACCCTGAACTCCCCTTGTCTGTGTCTTTCCTCTCAACTTGTGAACCTTCTATCTTCGCATCTCTACCTCCATCAAGGGTAGAGGACAACTTGTAGAACCCGTGTTACAAGACAGACATCCAGGTCAGCACACTAAGGGCATTAGCACAAGTACTTGTGTACCGACACATGCACGCGCCACTCATACCTTACTCATGTGCAACCAGAAGACACATGACTCACTGCACTTGACCAACTCAAGGACTGGTAGCTCGGGCCACTGGCCCAACTACCACAGGAGGCCTTATCACCTCACCAGGGCACACACAGAAGCCAGGTAGTGCTAGAGCGCACGAAGGTGTTGTGCACCTACAAGCACAACCTGCGGCTGGCTAGGAGCCACCACAGGGGGGACGAATACGATTGAGGTGAGGGACAAGTCAGGTGTGAACAGCAGTGTAAGTAAGGTGTTGCTCCACCATACTGAGCTTGTCTTGAGCATTGCTTTCTTGCCTATCAAGCTCAACTCGTTGGTGCTTTACCACCTCAAGTTCATTTTGATGTGCTTATGGGGTAGTTTTGTTCAGTTGTGGTAAATTTCTGGGAATGGAATCCTACTGGTCTTCACAGTCCTAGTTTTTCTGTGCCATCAGTGTTCTTAGTTGGGGGGTCACATTGATAGAGTATTGCTCCTGTGCCAATTTGTGATGTGTCTGTTTCAAGTTCAAATTGGTGACTTGGGTCTGGTTTAACAAGTACTGGGGTGTTAGTGATAAGGGTGATAAGTTTTTCTTGTGCATTTTTCTGTTCTTGGCCCCATTCGAATGGTACAGTTTTCCCAGTAAGTTTGGTGAGTGGTGCAGCAATAATGGAGAAGTTTGCATAGAACATGCAGTGGTAACCAGCAACTCCTAGGAATCCTCAGACTTGGCATTGGTCTTTGAGTTCCCTTGGGTAGTCCCTGAGACCTGTGACTTTAGCTGGATCAATAATAGCTCTGTCCTTAGATATTCTGATGCCTAAGAAGTCCATCTGAGGTTGCATAAAAACTGATTTTAATAGTTTGAGGTGGAGTCCATGGCGTGCAAGAAGGTCAAATAGGAAGTGGATGATTTTAATGTGGAGTGCTATATCCTTGAGTAATGTGCCAAGGCCACAGTCGTCCATGTAGTTTTGTATCATGTGTTGGATATCATGGATGCCTTTTTGTTCAAAATGTTTGTATAATTCTTCCAGTATGCCATTCATGAAGCATTGGAAACTGGCAGGGGAGTTTGACATGCTAAAGAACATGACTTTTGGTTCAAAAAGACCTTGACATGTTTTGAATGCTACTTTCCATTGATCACCTTCTCGAATACAGATATTGTTGTAGCCCCATCAAATGTCAAATTTGCTGAATAACTCCATTCCTTGTAGATTTTCAATACATTGCTTGAGATTTGGGAGTGGAGTGACATCTTTTTGGGTGACGTTATTGAGGGGGCAGTAGTCAATGATCATGTATATCATTTTTCTTTTGAGTCTTTCTTTGGGACCATGAACATGGAAAAACCATATGGAGAATCTGAGGGTGCGATATATCCTTTGGCTAAGTTTTCATCCAAGAATTTGTCTTCCACTTCCTGTTCATCTCATAATAATGGGTAAACTTTACAATTGAAGCAGGTAGTGTTACGCACAGACTCTGCATATTGTAAATACTTGCCTTGAGTACTTACAGGTAAGCTGTCACGGTCAGACCACCATGTCAGATCGAGTTCGGGGATCTTGGGGTTCGGGGATCTCAGATGAGATTACGAAGATGGATTTTGAAGAGGGGTCGTTCTTAATGGGGAATCGGTCACGTGAGACATCACGTGACAAGGAGGGGATGACGAGCGAAGATTACACAAGTCAGACGTGACTTGGAATCGAGCGAGACACTAGCACATGATCTCGAGACATATAGAGTCAAGGGACAATTAGCAGCGAAGCTGACTAATGCCAGAGGATTCGTTCAATGGAAGCCGCACGCGTTCACTAGTGAGAAGAGACTATCAAAGTCTGATTGCACGAATAGAACGAGCTTAAGAAAGCCGTTCTATGCTATGGACTACAGTTTATATACATTGACAGGGGAAGCTACTGGAAAGCGAGAGAAGGTTACAGACGGCAAGAGAATGAGAGAGAGAGGGACACATGAGCGTATATGGAAGTCTCTGGAAAACGTGAGATCAGTCCATAGATGAGTACATAAGCGATGGGCAAAGCGGCCCGGAGTCATGGACAGAAGCGGAACGAGAAGACGAAATAGGAAGGTGAAAATGAAGTAAGCGGGGCAGTCCGTGACATAAGCGTTTAGAGTCTACCTTTAAAGATAAAGGTTGCACAGTTACTTTAGTGCAAAGCTAAGTTAAGACTAACTTAGATAGTATTGCAGACTCTAGGTGCTTGACTTAGAGCGCAAGGAGATTACTTAGAGTGGTGGGAATGGGAGTGAACGCTCTAAGGAGCTTTAAGGTCCTGGGATTGCAGAAAGACCAAGTCTGGAGAGTTGGGGCTCTTCAGGAGGTCTTATATACATGAGCTACCTAGTCATCTATCTAACGAGTCAAGGAATGCGTAGCAAGCCTTGGTAATGGATGAGTAAGTAGTTACTAAGGTAAACTATCATATGCAAAAGAGATTATAGTCCGCAGTAGAGAACTGCTTCACGCGTTAGAGATATACCGGAGGGTATGACTCTGAATGAGTTGAAATGACTTGTACAGTATGGCTGATGTAATGCATGGGAGTAGTGGTTGGAATAGGAAGGTACTGTGGCTGTAAGGTAATTAGTATGCGTTAAGTGATAACTGCTATGTATCAAGATAATGGGTAAGTCCGAGAGTGCAGGAAAGTGGTAAAGTGGACCGGGTATCATACTAATAGGGAAGGAGAGCTGATATAAGCAAATGTGCGTTGTTAAGTGGTACTTAACTGCATAAATGCTTGATAAATCAAAGGAGCTGTAACATGACTCCCCAATCAGGTCTGAAGTACCATAAGCAATCGAAATCAGTTAAGGCATCTTAAAATCTAAGATCTGAAGATTTATCTAAGTGAAATGAAATCAGCTTAAGTCAGAGATATCATAACAAATCTGGTTTAAGTAAAAGCGATCAACACTTAAGATTTGTAACTTGTGATAGTTTATCTAAGTCATTCAAAGGGAGATGAATGATACACATTTATGAAATCGGAGTAGAGACCAGACAAACAGGTAATTGAACAGAAAGAGACAAATACTTTGAGATGTGTAAAGTAAAACAGAATGGAAAGTAAGTGGCAATGCCAAATTAAGTATGAAATGCGTCAATGAGTAGAGAAAAGAGAAGCAAAGGGTTACTTGAAAATTGAACCCTTATTATAGTTGTACAGTTAAGGCAGAACTGGAAAAGTGGAAATCTAAACGGAAGGGAAATAATGGAAAGTTCACAAGTTGCATGTGAACAGGAATGGACTGTGGCGTGAAGGAAGGTACCATACTGCTATATACTAAGATAGTCTGTATGATATGTAATACACCTGTAAGGTAAGAGGGTCCAAATGCTAAAGATAGTGATATTGGTAGGTGTTATGATCCTAGGCCCTACCACCAATTTTCTTTTATTTTCCACCATTTTATTTCTGTGCTCTCAGTCACTCGTTCCCCACTTGTTCCCTCACGCGCCGCTCGGACCACCACCAAATCACTTGACAAGTCACCTGATGGATCACCTGACCATTCCGCAGTCAGATATCACATGCCATCACTCCGCAGTCCGCAGCATTCCGCAGCATCACCATTTAACCCATTATGGATTGCCAGCTCATTGCCATGTCATGATAGACCGCCAGCTCATGATGGAGCTATACTTAGGACTGACACGTCATGATGGACCTTACTAAATATTTCCATATTTCTCTGTGACTCCTGTGACCTGTTACTTCTCATTTGTATATAAGCACTCGTACTTTTAGCAGTTAGGCCCTAAGCCTAACTTGGTTTTCAATCCAAGACTTGTAGCTTCCACCCAGGACTCTCAGAGTCAAACAGCCCGAACCTTCAGTCACTTCAATACCCCTCTTGAAGCTCTCCCCTTCATCATCTATCAGAACACTCAGAAGTCGCCCTTATCATCGGGGACTTACTTGTTATACTGCGTAGCCAACTGGTACCGTGCTACTCACGTGATCATTGCCTCAGGAGGACAACCCACCATCAGCAAAAGTGCAAAAAGTAGGTAAGGTGCTTCCAAGGCAAAGATGGCCCCTTCCAAGGCAAAGTTATGACTATACAGGGCGTGGGTTGACCTATACAAGGGCTTACAAGGCATCAACTACACTACCTCCATTTGAAACTTTTGCTGATGACTGAGCAATCCCAGTCGTCGCCAAACCAACCCACGCATGTCGCGTCTTTAAGGCCCTTGGACCTTAACAGTAGGTCTTACTTATTTAAAGTGGAAGTGCTTCTTCTTGCCTTGAGTGCATTCGCAGTGAATGTGACTGTATTCACGGCATCTGTGGCAGCATTTGGATCTGGTGGAGCGTGGGCCAATTGGAGTGGGCTTCTTCTGATATTTGCGGATATCACGGACGTGATCATGTAATATGTGAATCTGATCAGCATTGGTGATAGAGGGAATGTCTGGCATGCGTACAGGGGTGAATGTGGGAGTGCATGTGGATGCAGGCGGACCAAGTGCAATGGTGCCGGACATATAGCGGTCAATGGCAGTGTTAGTGCCGGAGTAGGTGATGTGGCCATGGAAGGGGGTGACGGCTTTGAAAAAGTTGGTGTAGGCTTTGGGATAGCTATCAAAGTCTTCAATGTGGGCAAGGATGCAGCCTAAGACATTAGCATTCTCAAGTGCGCTGAGTGCTTCCATATGCTTCTCCAGGTAGTGCATGTGGCATTCTTGGAGGGCATTGATCTGATGCTGGGTGGCGTACTGGGCTTCTTGATAGTGGCGGTAAGTGAGGACTCCTGTGAGGAGGTCCTTGGGGCAGTGTTCAGTGAGGATCCAGTCAATGACTTCACCACATTGTGCTTTGGAATCTAAGATCTCCAACTGTGATGGGGTGAGTATGGGGCATAAGTAATCAACAGGAGTGGGGTGTAAGCCTTGGATAATGACAGGGTAATTCTTGCCGAAAGTGCTGGCAATCTCTGGCTGTGCAATGGTTAGGTCATACTTGATCCATGGGGTAACAATCTGTTGACATGGCATAGCTGGATCTGGGATGAGGAGACAGAAATAGTCAGGGGAACCAATGGTATCGAAGATCCATGGTTCGCCAGGGTTTTCTCTGCTGAGTTCGATGTTAGGTGGGCGCATTGCACTGCCATGGATTGGTGATGGAGGTGGAGATGGCCAGGCATCTAAGATACCAATCTGGGCATCTTCATCTTCATCTTCAGATGAAACGAGGGTGGTGGATGATGGAGTGGCGAGATGTGGTGGCTGGGCATTGTCCCAGGTGCGTTGGGATGGCATCCAATCTTTGTAAGGGGGTGCCAACCAATCTGTGTCATCTGGTCATTTCAGGCATGTGTACATTTCATGTAGATGCTTTGGGAAGTTCTTACCATCATCGTCGATGACTTTGGTAAGCATCTTCATAGCTTCTTCTCAGTTAATATCCCATAGGCCGTTGGTAGGTGTGATATTAGTAAGGTTCTTTACCAGAGGGAGTTCGACCTGCTAGTACTTGGGCTTGTTTTGATCGAATAGGTCATTGATCGGTGGGAGGAGAGGGGGTGCTTCTTCTTCATCCTCTAGATCTATTTTGAAGAGGAGAGATGGAGGGGTGTACTCATCGCTGCTGCTGTTGATATCCATGTCACTTGGGGATCCTGGTTCAGTGATGGTAGATGAGGAGAGTGGTGCCCTCTTGGAGGCAATGTCAGCAAGAGTGTGGAGTGCAGTGAACATGTTGGTTGGTTGTAAGAGTGGAGAGGAGTGGAGTAGAGTATACAGTTTGAACTGAGGACTTTGACAAGTGAACTGAAGGTCTTTTATATCTATAGAGCTTATACTTGTGCGCTAAGATATTCTTCTAGGAGTTCAGGTGCATGTATGTCCTTTGTGTCTACCCATTGATTATCTGCTGACGGATAACCTTTCCATCTTACTAAGTATTGCATCTTCTTGTTGCGTCCTGTGTGGTGTGTATTGATAATCTATTCTACTTCATATTCTTCTTCTCCATCAATTATTTCAGGGGGTGGTTGCGTGTATGTTTCACCATAAGCTTCTGTTTCATTGTATGGAATCAGGAGGTCTATGTGGAACACATTATGAATCTTTATTGATGGTGGAAGTTCTATGCAATAAGCAACTGGTGAAACTTGTTTCAAAACTTTGAATGGTCCATATTGTCTTGGTGATAGCTTTCTTGAAGGTGTATTAACTCTGAGATTTCTAGAATCTAACATTACTTTATCATTCAGAGATAATGTTCTTCTAGGTGTGTAATGTTTGATGCATTTACTAAGTGATTGTTGTGCATCTGATTGTGCTTTCTGTATCATTAATAATTGTCGATGTGCACTAGGATTAGTGTCTTCTTGAATTGATAAGTTTGCGGATGGATTGATTCCTAAGATCAATTGATGTGGAGTGTACTTAGTGTGTTCATGTTTCCATGAGTTATGTGCAAATTCTGCGATAGGAAGTAGTGTACTCCAGTTGTCTTGTCATCCATTAACAAACTCTTTAAGGTAGTTTTCAATCCATAAATTCATGCGTTCAGTTTGTCCATCTGTACAAGGGTGAAAGGCTGAACTAATATTTTGTTGAATGTTTGTCGCTTTGCAAATAGCTTTACTAAAGTTGCTTGTAAATCTTGGATCTCAATCTGATATGATTCTTTTAGGAATTCCAAACCAAGGGAATAGGTGTTGTAAGTATAATTTTGCAATGCCTTGTCCATCTATGGTTTTATTGCAGGGTATGAACTTTGCTGCTTTGAAACATCCTTGATCTACGATCATAAGGATAGAATCAAAAGTGTTTGAGGTTGGTAGATCGGTGATTAGATCCATTGAAACATATTGAAAGGGGCCTTGTTCTACAAATGTGTTTAGGTGATACAGTGGTGTGCGTTTCATGTGTGTGATGACTTTGCTTTCTTGACATGTTGCACATCCTTTCACATAACCTTCTACAAATTTGCATAATCATGGTCCTTCATAGTTTCGTTTGACTAAGTCATATGTATTAGAAATACCTGGATGACCACCGATGGGGGAGTCATGGATTTCTTGTAAGACTTTGCGACGTGTTTCAGGATTATCTTCTAGATAAACCTTATTAACTTTGATTTCTTTGTTGACAAATAAATTTTCTGGTAGGAGTGTAACATCTTTATTAGGATTTACTCCCTCTTCAAAGTCTTTTCTTCGACTAAGAAGGTCAGCAATGGTATTGCTTTTACCAGGAAAGTGTGTGATTTCAAAGTTGTAATCTTGTAAAAATTCATGCCATCTAGCTTGTCTAGGGCTGATCTTCTGTGGTGTCTTAAAATATTTAAGATTATTGTGATCAGTCCTAATCAGGAATTTCTGTTGTGTACCTAAAAGGAGCTGGTGATTAGCTTTTAGGGCATTAATGATTGCTAATAGTTTGTGATCATATATGTCATAATTTCGTTCAGCTGGTAGTAATGATTTGCTGAAGAAGGTGATGGGGTGGCGTCCATCACTAAAGTCTTGTGACACTGTTGCTCCGACTGCATGTGCAGATGCGTCAGTATCTACAATAAAATGCTTGATAGGATCTGGATTTCTAAGGACTGGATAGCTTGTAAATTTGCATTTGAGAGTATCAAATATGGTTTGTTGGTCATCTTCCCATTTCCATGCATGACTTTTCTTTGTAAGATTATGGAGGGGGCGTGCCAATCTTGAGTAATCCTGTATGAAGTCCTTGTAGTAATTTCCAAAATCAAGGAATGAGCATAATTCTGAGACTGTAGTAGGAATGGGCCAATCAGTAAGACCTTTGACTTTGATTGGGTCCATCTTGACTTGTCCATTTCCTACAATGATGCCTAAGTACTCTACTTCGCGTCTGTGGAAGTGACGTTTCTGTGGTTTAAGGAATAGATCATTGTCTTCTAAGCGTTTGAGGACTATGGATACAATCTTGATATGATCTTCAATGTTATCACTGTCTGTAACAATGAGGATGTCGTCCATATAGATTATAACATTGCCAGTTGCGACTAGATCATCGAATAATGCATCCATCATTGTCTGGAACATAGCTGGAGAGTTGGTTAGACTGAAAAACATGACTAGACATTCAAATAAACCTCTATTAGTTTTAAAGGAGGTTTTCCATTCATCACCTTCTTTGATGTGGACATTGTTGTATCCCCATCTAATGTTGAGTTTGGTAAACCATTTCTTTTTAACAAGTTTAGAGATTAATTCTTTGATGAGTGGTAGTAGATATAGTGTTGCTGGGGCTCAAGCCGATGTTTTTGAGAAATCAGTGATAGAAAATCAAATCAAATAGTGAAAAATATGAAAATAAAGATGGAGATAGATTAGTTCATAAGCCTGGGAGACACTTAAGA